>Ga0268357_100675_pt1 | contig 37191 bp, 31 predicted proteins | sample BioMet10_FD_192466 | JGI IMG/M metagenome (GOLD analysis project Ga0268357, IMG submission 192466) | Sewage microbial communities from Oakland, California, United States - Biofuel 10 (Illumina Assembly) | ecosystem: Engineered > Wastewater > Sewage > Unclassified | place: USA: California... | reverse complement strand
AGACCTGGGCATCTTTTAAGACATTGACTCTGTACCCATGGGTTTGCCATTTCCTTGTATAGTTCATGTATTGCTTACGCAGGTCATCGTTGAAAATCTTGATGGCGAAGACATGAAGTAATTTGGCTAGTTCCATGCAATAGAACATTGTTTTTAAATTACCGGTGTCCTGTGACCATATGCCGCAGGAATAAAAGAACCAGCTTCTGCGTTCCGGAACATAGCGAAGGATGTGTTTGTAGTAGTCTGCAAAGAGTTTTCCGGCTCCAATATCTGTCCATGGATAAGTTTTGTTATCTATGGGGTTTACCTTTTCCAGGCGATGAAGTTCATCATTGAAATCTTCATCTGCGTCACCTGTGTCAACCGGAGAATAGAAACTTTTCAAACTGCTAACGGCCTTGGCGATGGTTATATTGCCGTAGGTATCTGTACCATGCTTTTCGTTCCATTTGGCTCTCATAAGGTTGGACTTTCTAAAGAGTCGGTCTATCTGATCAGCATTGCCATTGGCATAAAAAGCAAGTATTGTACACAGGGCAAGGTCTGCTTCACTGTTAGAAGCGTAGCCTTCTGTACTTCCTGACCAGAGCTTATTAAACTTTTCCTTATTTTTTGCTGTGCTGGCCACGGCTAGGACGGAATCATCCAACAGATAGCTTTCGTTTGAAAGCTGTACGGTAGCCTGTTTTACAGGAGTTATTCTTGGCATTATGGTTTCCAAGAGCCATTTGATGCCAGTTTCTTCTAAGGAGATATCTTTCTCTTGGTACACGTTGCCGGTTACCGTAACAAAGCGATTAGTACAACCTGCAGCATATACTTCTACAGGACCACGCTTGATGTAGTAGGTGTCCTTGTCATATATGAATCCTGTCGGCATCAGGACGAAGATGCGAAGACCTGTACCGCTTGGACTTATTTCTATATAGGTGTTTTTAAAATGAGTTACAACTTCTGCTCCAAGCTGATCGAGTTTGCCATCTTTCAGGCAGTGGTCTATGTCTATGGCAATTATGTTTCCTTCAACTCTGATACCTAGGCCGTCATAGGTTTCCAGGGAGCTTAATGCTGCATCATAATCCGTAAAAGAATCCGGATTATTTACTTTGGCCGGATATCCGGTAGCAGGGTTATGGGGAACCTTGGTTTTCCTGCCATCTACTGATTTGTACTTCCAGGTACACCAGATATTTCTATCTTTTAACAACTGTGGTATTTTCTTACAATTCATGTTTACTGCTTCTTTCAAAAGTGCCACCTAATCCTTTCTTGAGATATTTATCTTTAAAGTGGTCAGTTCTTCTAAAAGCCTGTCGTAGTTGATGAGGGCCTTGTTGCCGATATATATGGCCGGTAATTTGCCGGCTTTAAGCAGGGAACGCAGAGCATGTTCGCTTAATAGCCCTGTCTTGGCGATTTCCCTGATGGTGAGCATTCTTGGATTTTTGTTAAACATTCTTTTTTGTCTCCTCTCGTTTCTGGGCATAAAAAGCGCCATGCTTGGGAGTGTTCATCCTAAGCACAGCGCAGTATGGGGTGATGTCTTTCACACCGTATTCGTTTGTCATGTTCAATCTTTCTTCTTTGAACTTGCGGTTTTGCCGCTGTCTGATTCTGTCCTTCATGCAACCTCCTATGATATTTATATTTCGTTTGGTATTAAGGTCGACATCCATTGCTGGGAAACGACCAAGCCTGCGCTTACTTATTTTGTTCTTAAAACGAAATGCCACATTTGAAAACTTTACATTGACTTATGCCCCTTTTGTTGTTAAGATAAGAATAGCAGAAACGATAAGCAAAGTCAACAGAAAAGACACTGAAAAACAGTGAAACAACAAAATAGTCATGCGAAAGGCGCAGAGCGATGGAAAATCAACGGAAAGACAGAAAATTAGTATTCACTAAGATGATACAGGTATTAATGGCGAAACATCCTCTTACCCATGACAAGACATCACAGAGGGCACTTGCAAGCGCCCTGGGGATTAAGCCTCAGACGCTTAGTTTGTACATCAATGGAGAGAGAACGCCAAACATAGAGATAGCCGTGGACATTGCCAATTATTTTGGAGTATCAGTTGATTATCTGTTAACCGGCATAAGCTCAAATAATAAGGGCATAAATAGGATGCTGGGACTGTCTGAGGATGCTATAACTCGGATAAAGCAGGCCAACCTGTATAAAGGGACTGGTGATTTTCCTGCACCGTTGGAGATGATAAATAGCCTGCTTTCAGACAAGAAATTTTATGAGTTTTTGGATGACTTGGGCTACAAGGCCACAAATGTGAAAACTGTTCGTGTAAAGCAGAAAGAAGCTAAGGGTCTTGATCTGGAAGGGTATTACATTTGGGACCTGCAGATGTTCGTCCAGGAGTTCATTCTCAAGGAGCTTGTTAAGCATGGGCTCAGGATAGAGTCAAAGTGATGCTTACAGCATAGCCAAAGAATAAAAGCGTGTCACCTGTGTCATGTCTATATATAAAGTCCTTATAGGGAGTTTGTTAAAAATAATAATAAAAGTTAAAGTTGTTCTATATAATTAATGAAGGTGTTTCTTTATTGAAATTATAAATGGTATTATGGTTGCGTTTGTAAACAAACTGCGGTACCTGTAATAAATATTGTGGTTAGGTGCAATAAAGAATTATGTCTATTGGTTCGTCAAATGTCTTAACCACTTCTTTAATAATGAAATGATCATAAGCTGTTGGTGTTAAAGTTAGGTAGAAATAGTCTTTTGACTGTTTTTGCTAAACTTAAGCAAAGTTACAACAATGGTTTTGCAAATGTTAACTTGTTATTATATAATAATAACAAAACTTACAAAGAAGCAATGGCATCATTACTGTAAATTGTAGGAGAAAAAATGGCTAAAGATGATACTACGTTGGAAGATTTTGCGTATCAGGAATTAAAAAAGGCAATAGTAATGGGTATATATCCTCCTGGAAGTCAAATAGTTGAGGCGGCAATTGCTACGCAGTTGAATATGAGTAGATCTCCTGTTCGTATTGCCATAAAGCGGTTAGAGACTGAAGGTATGTTGGAACGATATGATAATAAAAGAATTTACATTACGTTAGCTAATAAAAAACGTACTCTCGATACTTTATATGTGAGAGAGGCCTTAGAAGGCCTTGCTGCTAGGTTTGCCGCAATCAGGAGAACAGAGAAAGATGTAGCTTTTCTCAAAAAATCTGTAGAGCTCATGAACAAATATTCTGTAGAGAATAAGGCTAAGGAGCTTTATTTTGCCTCGGTGCAATTTCATAAGGACATCTTCAGGGTGGCTCAGAATGAACAGCTGGAAAAATTGGGTGTAGCAAATATGGAACAAGAAGCCGTATATAGTTATAGAAGCTTTTTCCAAAATGTTGATCATACACAAAAGTCCCACGCTGAACATTTGAAAATATTTAAGTGTATTGTAGAAAAAGATGCCGAAGGAGCTGAAAGTGCAGCTAGGCAACACGTACATAAATTGATTGATAGGTTACTAGAGGAGGGAATATCAGGGCCAGGGATAGGAACTGCTCCAATTTTACATCGTTTTTAATAATTGATTTTGCTAAATATTTAAATATATTATGTGCATTTACTAGGGATAAATGATAATGTAATATTATCATTTATCCCTTTTTTCTATATTCTATCAAAATTAAAAATTGGCAGAATAAATGTTTAATAATGTACTCCTTGACAATTTGTGTCAGAATATTTAGAATAAAACTTAGAATACAAATTGGGATACTAAATAGAACTCTAAAAAACATTTGTTTTCCTAAGGAGGCGTTGCAATGGATGGTCAACTAAAAGAGAAGGTTATAATAATTACAGGTGGAGCCATGGGTATAGGCTTTGCCCTTTCTAAAGGTTGTGCAGAACATGGCGCCACGGTCATTATGTGTGATATCAACAAAGAAAAACTAGAATTTGCAGTGAAATCCTTGCAAGCACAGGGACTGAGCTGTGAAGGTGTATATCTTGATGTTAGCAAAGAGAAAATGATTAACATAGCAATGGATGACATAGTCAATAAATATGGTCATCTTGATGGGGTGATCAATAATGCTGGTATTGCCAGCAAGGTTAAATTCTTGGATTCCACCATTGCTGATTTAGATAAAGTTATTAATATTAATATTCGTTCTATTTATTTATGCTGCAGAGCTGCTGCCAAGTATATGGTAGCGCAAAAGAGTGGTTCTATAGTAAATATTGCTTCTGTGGCAGCCCATAATGGTGGCGGCCTAATGGGTACAAGTCTTTATGCCGCTTCTAAGGGAGCAGTTATTTCCTTTACCAAAGGCATAGCACGTGAACTGGCACCTTATAATGTCCATGTCAATGCCATTGCACCGGGGAGTATTGATACTCCCATGACCACAGTAGGTCGTGATCCTGCAGAGTATGCAGCCACTATTAAGAAAATGCCCTTGGGACGCAGAGGTAAACCAGAGGAAATTGTTGGACCGGCAATATTATTGCTTTCTCAGGCTGGTAGTTTTATGGTGGGCACTACAATAGATGTTAACGGCGGTATTTATATGTACTAAATTAATTTGATATAAAATATAAAAATGATATATTACTTATATTGTTTGATGTTTTGTTAAAAATATAACAAGCAGAGGAATGAGCAGAGTGAAACAAATAATTAAAGCTGAACCGATTTGTGGAGGATTGCAACTTATTGAAGTTCCTGTAAGAAAACCTAAGGAAGACGAGGTTCTTGTTAAGATTAATGCCGCAGCAATTTGTGGCACGGATTTGCATATCTACGGATGGAATTCCTGGGCTCAAAAAATGTATGCCGGTAAGTTGCCCATGCCGTTAGGACACGAATTTTGTGGAACAGTGTTGGAAGTAGGTAAAAATGTAAAAAATGTCAGTATAGGAGATAGGGTGAGTGCTGAAACTCATATTAGCTGCCATAAATGTGATAAGTGCCTGCAGGGACGGGAAAATATTTGCGATAACCTCCGCATATTTAGTAAAACAGGAGCAGGTTGTTTTTCGGAATACTCTACCGTGCCGGCTGAATGTCTGATAAAAGTACCGGATGCCTTGTCTAATGAGGAAGCGTCTATTTTAGAGCCATTTGGCGTTTCTATTTATGCTGTGGAAACGGCACAAATTAGTGGCAAATCTGTTTTATTTCAAGGCTGTGGTCCTTTAGGAATGATTGGAATTCTGGTGGCCAAAGCTCTGGGCGCAAGTCGTATTTATGCCGTAGAAATGGACCCTTATCGCATGGCTAAGGCCAAAGAACTGGGCGCTGATGCAGTAATCAATCCTAAAACTGAAAATGTGGTAGACAGGGTTTTGGAATTAACAGATGGTATTGGCGTACGGGCCATTTGCGAAACAAGTGGTAGTATTCCGGCCATGGAAACCGGATTTCAGTGCTTAGCAAAAGGCGGTAAATATGTATTTTCTAGTATGCCTGACCAAAAGTTGGAAATAGATGTAGCCAAATATCTTGTCCAGAGGGAATTGGTACTGACTGGTTGTTATGGCCGAAAAATGTATCAAACCTGGCATACGGCTTTTGAGCTGTTGTCTACTAAAAAAGTAGATTTAAAGCAGATTATTACCCATCGTATGAAATTGGAACAATATCAAGAGGCTTTTGATCTTATGCTGGCAAGAAAGAGTGGGAAGGTTTTATTCTTGCCGGAATGAAAATAAGTATGTTGTAGGTTTAAAAATTTGATACCTTCGAGTACCTGAGTAAATTTTTTTGCACTAATTTTTAGAGTTCAATTTTGAATACTAAATAGTATTCAAAATCAACAAACTTAAAATATGAAAGGAAGCGAGGAAAGGATGTTTACCAAGGAAGAACTATTAAAATATTACGAAACAATGGTAAAAATCCGTAAATTTGACACGGAAGCAAAAAGAGCACGTGAAGCCACTGAAATCTTGGGAAATGTACATGTTTACATTGGCGAGGAGGCAATAGCAACAGGAGTTTGTGCTTGTCTAGAAAGAAAAGACTTTATTGAAAGCACTCACCGCGGCCATGGCCACACTATTGCTAAAGGTGCAGATTTAAAGCCTATGATGGCAGAGCTGTATGGCAAGGCAACCGGTTACTGCAAAGGTAAAGGTGGTTCGCAACATATTGCCGATTTTAGCATTGGTATGTTAGGTGCTAATGGTATGGTAGGCGGTGGTTTTGGCTTGGCAGTTGGAGCTGCTCTTGCTGCCAGATTTAAGAAGACCGGAGCTATTTCCGTTGTTTTCTTTGGCGATGGAGCATCCAACAGAGGTACTTTTCACGAGGCTGCCAATATGGCCGGGGCCTGGCACCTACCGGTAATTTTTGTTTGCGAGAATAATGGTATTGCCTGCAGTACTTCCCATGAAACAGGCGGACAGCAATCTGTTCATGATTTGTCCAAACGAGCTATTGGCTATGGAATGGAAAGCTACGTAGTTAACGGTAATGATTTCTTTTCTGTTTATCAAGGCATGCAAAAGCTTGCTGCCAGAGCCAGATGCGGAGTGGGAAATTGCTGCGGATTCCTAGAATGCCAAACGCATAGACCTTTTGGCCATATAGTAGGAGATAAGCAGAGATATCGTAATCCGGAAGAAGCCAAGGCTAGATGGCAGGCAGATGACTGCATAAAGAATTTTGAACGTCGTTGTATTACGGCCGGAAAAGTCAAGACAGAAGAATTTGAAGCTATCCAAATAAAGGTCGACAAGATGATAGAAGAAGCTAAGCAGTTTGCTATTAGCAGTCCTTATCCTGATAAATCAGCACTGATGGCAGATCTATACGACTAATTTTAGGAGGTGAAAACATGAGTATTAAAACTTATAGACAAGCAACCTGGGAAGCAATGAAAGAAGAAATGCTACGTGATAAAAGCGTATATGCTATGGCCGAAGATATTATAGGCAATGGTGGGGCCATGGGGGATTACCTGGGACTTGGAGAAGCTATCGGTGATAAAAGTAGAGTAATGGATGCGCCTATATCTGAAACCGCAATAGTGGCCAGTGGAGTTGGCGCGGCTTTAGCCGGTATGAGACCGGTTCTGGATTTAAGATTTTCCAATTGTATGGCTGTATGTATGGATGAACTGACCAACCAAGCTGCAAAATCACGCTATATGTTTGGTGGGCAGGGAAAAGTTCATCTGGTGGTACGGTGCCCGGATGGTATCTTAAAAATGCAAGGAGCACATCATACAGATTGTATTGAGGCCTGGTTTGCTCACGTACCTGGATTGCAGGTAGTGATTCCTTCGTCTCCGGCAGAAGGTAAGGGCCTATTAAAAACTGCTATTCGCAACGATAATCCCGTTATCTTTTTTGAACATAAAACAATTTTTAATATGCAAGGCGAAGTGCCGGATGAAGAATATTTGCTGCCTATCGGTAAGGCACGTATTGCCAGAAAAGGAACAGATGTAACTATTGTTGTTTACGGCATAATGGTCAGCAGAGCACTAACAGCAGCAGAAGAACTGGCGAAGGAAGGCATTGACGCAGAAGTAATAGATTTGCGTAGTGTATCACCTTGGGATAAAGAAACAGTTCTTGCTTCTGTGCGTAAAACAGGCAGAGCTGTAGTTGCTCATGAAGCAGTAAAACAATGTGGTGTAGGTGCAGAACTTTCAGCAACTATTGCTGAAGAAGCTTTTTCTAGCTTAAAAGCACCGGTTACTCGTATTGGAGCACCGTTTGTTCCAATTCCAATGTCTCCGGTTTTGGAAGATTTGTGCAGGACTTTACCGAAAGATATTGTGGCGGCAGTAAAAAAAACTGTATAGAAATAATTTTCTGATTAAAAAAGATGGAAGTGATTGTATTTATATGTAAAGATTAGGAAAAGGGGGAGTAAAAAATGACTTTTGCTAGTATTTTTAATGATATGGTAATAGTAGGTGCGTTTTTATTACTTGGTTTTGCTATAAGAGAAGTTGTCAAACCTCTTCAAAAGCTTTATATTCCTGCTTCTGTTGTTGGAGGTGCAATTGCTTTGATATTAGGGCCGCAAGTTTTAAACGCTGTTGAGATACCTAAATCTTTTGCTTCTATGTCAGGGGTACTTATTAATCTAGTTATGGCTGCAATTGTTTTTGGTGTAAATATTGATAGAAGCAGAGTAAGAAACTATTTAGATTTCACTGTTTATATAGCAACAACTTATGGTATACAGATGATGGTAGGCATGATTCTAAGTATTGGCTTCTGTTTAATTTGGCCACAACTGCCTAAAGGTTGGGGCATTATGGGATTGTATGGATTTTGGGGAGGTCATGGTACAGTAGGTGCAGCAGGTGCGGTATTCGCAGAATTAGGGATTGCCGATAATCTTGGAATGGGCATGATTTTAGCAACTATTGGTGTTATTGTTGGTATAGTCGTTGGCATGGTCCTTGTAAATTATGGAATTCGTAAGGGATATGCTAAATACGTAAAAAGAGATAATGCACAAGGACTTTCTTCGTTTGGTGGTGTTATACCGAAAAACCAGCAGACATCTATTGGTTCAGAGACTGTTTCTTCTGTAGGAATCAATGGCTTGGCACTACAGCTAGGCTTTTTGTTGCTCTGTATGTTTATTGGTAATGGCATTATGAAATATGTAAAAATATGTGCACCTGTTTTAAAGCAAATGCCTAGTATTATTAATGGCATGATTGGTGCTATGATTCTTTGGCCGGTTATGAGATCTTTGAAGCTTGATGGTTATGTAGATGTGAAGACAATTAAGAACCTATCCGGGCTTTGTTTGGAAGTTATTATTGTTTCAGCAATTGCTACCACAAATCTAAACTTGGTAACTAAATTTGCATTACCGATAGTTATTTATAGCATTGTATTTAGTTTACTTATGGTTTTTTGTGCACTGTTTTTGGCAAAACGGTATTTCAAGCAAGATTGGTTTGAAAAATCTATGGTTGCTTTTGGTGAGAACACTGGTAATGTATCAACAGGTTTAGCTTTATTGCGTTGTGTTGACCCGGATGGAAAATCAACTGCTTATGATGCATGCGGCATAGGAACAACTTTATGGGTGCCGGTCTATGGGGTTATGCCTGCATTTGGTCCATTGATTATTATGCATTCACAGGGTGCAATGATTGCAATGGGAGCAGGGATTATGATTATTGCTTTTATTGTAGCAAGAGTATTCTTTTGGCAAAAAGTTAGTTAATAATTGCAAATAAAGACGGCGTATTAGTCAAATAAAAGCATATTTAAAATAAGATTGTTTGTAAATAATATTGTGGTTGAGTGCAATAAAGGATGATGTCGTTTACGCATCCTTATGCCTTAACCACTTTTTTAATAATGAAATTTTTTTAGCTGTTATCGTTCTAAATAAATTGGTTAATGATCGTGATATAATTAAATAAATATTTATTAAAGATAAGGTGGTATATAAAGGAGGTGAGATACCTTGAAAAAATATACTGATGAAGAAATAAGAAACATGAAGAAAATAACTTGCAGGATAGCTGCAGATTATCTTGGCATTTCTCCTATGGCGGTTAGCTATGGAATGCAACAAGATAAATTACCTATAGGGTTTGCTGTACAGAAGAAAGATAGCTATTCAGAGGGATGGTCTTATAACATAGTTGCAGAAAGATTGATAGCATATAATCATGGAAAAATTTCAGAAATACAAGTGGAAGGAATAGAACATAACCTAGATCGTATTGTAAATGAGTTTACTGAAATGAAAAGGGACTTAAGTTTTTTATTACGTGGAAAAGAAAATTAAAAGAGGTGAAAACAACACAAGAAGAAAGCAGTAAAATAATAGCCCAAATTAATGCCTACAAAGTTCGCTACGAGGACATGTTATTAGGCTTGACAGGAGGTGAAAATATGTTAGAAAAGAAAACCATTAAGTTTGGCAGAAAAGAACTTTATACTGAAATTTGGGAAATATCTCTTAGCAAAGTTGCTAAAAAGTATGACATACAATATTCAAAATTAAAAGAAGCGTGTGAAAAATATAACATACCATTGCCTACACAAGCCTATTGGAGTAGTTTGTACTCTGGTAAAAAAGTAGAAAAGACACCGCTGCCTGAAGCAGAAAATGGTGACGTAGAGATTATTTTTTCTGTTAGGGTATTAGATGTGGTTAAGCCTGCAGCCAGCAATGCTCATACAGAAGAGCAACCGACGGCAACAATAAATGGGGCTGGTGGCAATGTTTATAATCGTGATACATTGTACAAAGAAGTGTGGACGAAACCTGTTACTAAAGTAGCTGAAAAGTATGGTGTTTCAGATGTTATGATTCATAAAATTTGCAAGAGACTTCAAGTTCCTGTACCACCGAGAGGCTATTGGGCTAGGATAAATGTTGGGCAAAAACTTAGCAAAGAACCTTTACCTGAATTTGATGGTAGTAAAGTGATATATGGAGCTAAATCTCCTGATTCACAGCATATAGAAAATATAGCTGACGTTAATGAAATGCTAAATTTTCTTAGTCAAGATGAACGTGACATAATTATTAAAGTAGCAGAAGAAATGCATCCACTGGCTAATGAACATAAGCTGCATCCAGTTTTATTAAGATACGAGGATATTAATAAAGAATGGAAAAAGGCACATCCTCGTGATGAAAATGCAGCCTGGCATAGAGGCTGGTATGGTAAGGATGATAATGAACCGGCGCTTTGGGAGCATGTATCAGAACAGACTTTACCAAGAGCATACCTGATATTAGACTGCTTATATAACGCAATAGAATCTCTAGGCGGGCAGATCAAAGACGTATTAACAGTAGTTATACGTGGGGAGTTAGTTACGTTTGAAATAACTGAAAAGAAAGTAAAAGTACCTCATGTTATGACAAAAAATGAACTTAGACAATTAGAAGAGTATGAGAAAGAAAAATTGAGAAGGAGCTACGCTTATGAACCGAGATTTCGCAAATACGATTATGTCTCTTCTGGTCAATTAAGTTTTGTTGCTTACAAAGAGCGGCATATTAAAGATAATGAAACATCTATACTGGAAAATAAGCTTGGCACAGTATTAATAGATCTCTATAGGCAGTCTGAAGTAGAACGCATTGAACGTGAAAAAAGAGATGAGGAACAAAGGCAGAAAGCAGAAGCAGAGCGTCTGGCAGAAATAAAACGAAAGCGCTATAACGAAGAATTTGATAGACTGCAAGCTTTAATTAATGAATCTAATGATTATGATAGAGCGTGTAGGATTCGCAATTATGTTTTAACTCTTGAAACCAAGCAAAATTTAACAGAATCTGAAAAACAATACATTACCTGGGCAAAGAATAAAGCCGACTGGTTTGACCCAACAAAGGATTATGAAGATACTATTTTTGGTAAATTAGAACACCGCAAAGATGATAAGGAGAAACTGCCGGAAAAACACGAGCCAAGAGGCTGGTGGTAAATATATAATAAAAATAAAATAGAACCTTTATTGAAACATAATACACAAAAATACCGCTCTCAAAAATTGCCTTGAGAGCGGTAAAAAGCTATAAAACTTATCGGTAATATCCCATATTAAGGAATTCTTCCGTGTCATTAATTATTTTAATTGAGCGTTCATGCCCAAGAATAGCTAATGCAGAAGAAAGATAATTTATTAAAGCAATAGGGGCGGCGAAAGAGTTCTTGAAAGAAATACTAGAAATACTACAACTAATGATATATTGAGCGTAATCAAGAAACTCTTTTGTGTTAGGAGCAGTTATTAATATAACAGGAGTATTGCGCCGCTTGAGCCATTTTAATAAATCATAAGTAGTTTTTGAATATCTAGGAAAAAGAAATGCAATACAGACATCATTTTCATTACAACCGTTAAAATCTTCAGGGAAGAGCATTCCTGCAGTTTGTATAAGCTTAACGTGTGGACGAATTTGAGCTAATCTGGAAGTAAAATAGTGAGCAAGGGCAAACGAACTCCTGAGTCCTAGAATATAAACGGTACTAGCGTTATTAATTGTATTAATAACATTATCGAGAATAGTCGGATCAAGTTGATTAAATGTAGTTATTATGTCATCAATATCACTCTGCATAGAATTGACTAGTAAATGATTCTGATTTTCCATAGAGGTTTGTAGAGTTGTAACTCGTTGAGGAAGGCTTACTTTATTTATCAAAGTATTTTGTATATCTTTTTGCATTTCAGAAAATCCAGAATAACCCAATAATCTAGCAAACCGAATAACGGTTGTTGTGCTAACATCTATTTTCATAGCAACTTCATCTAAAGTTAAAAAAGCAACTGTAACAAAATTATCTAAATAATACTTTGCTACACTCTTTTGTGAATTGGTCATTTTAGGTAATAATTCATTTATTTTATTCGAAAAAATATTCATTTGATTTACCTACTTTCTTTATTAACATAATAAATCAATAAAATATTTAATGCAAATTTTGCTCCTTAAAATCTTACTATTTTCGTTAAATCAGATAGCTCACAGTTGGCTGTCGTATCACATGCCCTCATGAGAAAGTTAAGCTTGTCAATGCGTTCCCCTGAACGAGGAGCACCATTTTTTATAAAAGGTATTTCCAGACCGACCGCTAAATCCATTACAATATCACCAACTACTCCACCAGAGCGACCTGATGGAATGGCATACATATTATGCTCAGTAGCATAATTATAAGCGGCAAATGCTTCTGTTAAAGTACCAACTTGATTTGGCTTAAGGATAAAACCATCAATGGATTTATCTCTGCAAGCACGTTGTAAACGAGCTGGAGTCGTAGCGATTAAATCATCACCTACAATTATCGTATTTTTTATACTAGCAGTGGCTTCGGCAAAGCCGCTCCAGTCATTTTCGTCTAAAAGATCTTCGATAAATAAAAAGTTGTATTTTTCACTAAGCTTTTTTGCATATTCTACCATTTCATGACTTGAAATCCTATTACCTTTTAAATAATAAGTATTTGTGTTTGGGTCATACATTTCTGTAGAAGCACAATCTAAAGCAAAACAAACTTTGTCGTGATAATTACACTGGTCAATAGCTTCTTGGATAAGATCAAGAGCTATTTCGGGATCTTCTGTTGGAGCAGCCCAGCCATAAGAGCGGGCAATTTCTGGTGGCTTGCCTAAATATTTTTCAATAACCTGGCCCAATTTGGCAAATACTTTGCAAGCTATTTCTACTGCTTCATAAATACTGGCGGCTTTGTATGGTACAAGTAATAATTCATTATAAGCTAAAGTTATTTTGCCGTACATTCCGCCGTTAATAACGTTAAAAGAAGGAACAGGGACCGTCTTAATGTCTCGACCGCACAAATAACGATAGGCAGGCATTTTTTCTGTAGCTGCAGCAGCGCGAAAGGCGGCAATAGAAGTACTATAAATAGCATTGCCACCCAAGTTTTTTTTCAGAGGGGAACCATCTAGTTCAATCATACATTCATCAATGCCCTTTTGATCATGAACATCTTTGCCAATTAGTGATGGAGCGATTATATCAATTACATTTTTTACTGCTTTATGGACACTTTTGCCATTATATTCATGAGGGTCATTATCACGGAGGACAAAAGCTTCATACATTCCTACGCTACTGCCTGTGGGAGCACAACCTCTACCGATGTAACCATTTTGAGTAATGACATCTACCTCTACCATGGGGCGACATTTACAATCTATCAGTTGTCTGGCACGAATCTCTTTAATTTTTTCCATTTTTTAGCCTCTTTCTTATAACTTTGGTACATATAAGATGTTTAAATCACATAAGTTTGTACCTGTATTGCCTGTGAAAACAGTATCGTTAAGTTTGACCAGGGCCTCATAAGTGGAATGAGTACGCAAGGCTTCATAAATATTAATGTTTTTGGCTATAGAAGTAGTATAAGTCGTAGAATCTACTATTCCGCCAGCGATATTAGTTGTTCCGTCTGTTCCTTCTGAATCAATTGATAGGAGGCACGCACCAGGAATATTTTTTCCGGCAAGTGCAAAACTTAATGTTTCCTCTTGTCCTGGTCCACCATGTCCTTTTATGCTGCTGTTATTTGCAATTTTTGTTGTGGCTTCTCCTGAGGATAAGATAACACAAGGGGCAGGAAAAGGATTACCGTAAGTTTGAATTTCTCTAGCAAGAGAGGCAAAGATAGTACCAACATCTTTAGCTTCTCCTTCAAGAAAACTGGTAAGAATATATGCCGGAACACCAAGTCCTTGAGCTACTTGTTTTGCATAAAGACAAGAGTCGGGGAGAGTGTTTAATAGAAAATAAGTATTATTAGGGAAGGACTTGGGAGTTTCACCCTCTTCGCCAACATTTAGCAGATAATTAGTTACTGCTTTGGGCAATTTGTCAGCTAAAGCGTAGTTTTTAATTACCGTTCTTGCATCAGCTAGAGTTGTCTTATCTGGTCCAATTGGGGTACTTTTGTAAGCGGTGTAAGGAATAGCAATGTCTTTAGTTGCTGGAGTACCTACGGCATCGCTGATACCTATGCCAATCATTTCAGCACCTCTTTGCTGAATACGTTTAGCTAACATGCCGCCATTCATCTGGGAGATATGTCTGCGAATGGCATTGATTTCATAAATGCTTGCACCAGATTTTAACAATATATCAGTAGTTTTGATTTCGTCTTCAAGGGAAATTCCATCTATGGGACAACTCATTAAAGCAGAACTGCCACCGCTGATGACACAGATAAATAGATCATCAGGTCCAGCTTGATCTACAAGTTGAAGAATAATTTTACAGGCACGATAACCATCTTCGTTAGGAAGAGGATGTCCTCCAACATAGACCTTAGTATGAGAAAATACATCTGTATCTTCTGCTATTTTAACAATAGCAATACCAGCTGTAAGATAATTGCCTAAGACTTCATCTACAGCCATAGCCATATGGTTGCAAGCTTTACCTGCGCCTAATAAATAGACGTGCTTCTTTTTGGCTAAATCCCAGACTTTGGTTCCTACATGAAGAAAATTTTTTTCTAAATGCATAATGCTTTTGATGCGTTCTTTAGCATCTAATTTTTGTAGTGTTTTTTCTGTGATGTCAAGAACAATTTTTTTCCCTTTTACATCTCCATGGGATAAGATGGATGAACTATTTTTTATTTTCACAACTTATGCCCCCCTCTTTTAAAAAAAAATAAATACAAAAGAAGTATAAAATACTACATGCATAAATGTCAATGACTTTTATAAAAAATAAGAAATAAAAAAATGACACAAAAAAAGAAAAAATATTGACAAAAATAGTAATTAGTGTATAATAGCGTTATATAGAACGAAGACGTTCCTTCTTAATGGAACGTCTTCGTTCTATTTTAAAATGTATAAAATACTATATTTAATCAATGAGGGGGAAAGTACAATGAAATTAAAAAAGATTAGTATGATGGGATTAACAGCATTGATGATTTTGTCCATGCTAGGCTGTGGCAAGGAGACTGCTACAACAACCAAGGCTGTAACAAAAGAAACTAAGCCGGGTATTACTTTAACTTTTGGTCATGTAATTGCAGAAGGTACGCCTTTGGACAAAGGTGCTCACTTTTTTGCAGATAAGGTTTCAGAAAAGTCCAAAGGTAGAATTAAAGTAGAAATATACGCTAATAGTGCTCTTGGCGATAACAGGGCAATGATAGAGTCTTTGCAAATGGGCAGCCTGGATATGATGTCTCCGGCTGTTGCAGCTTTAGGAGGGTTTACTAATAGCACATTACTTTTTGATTTACCGTATTTATTTAAGAATGATGCTCACGCCGAAGCTGTTTTGGATGGAGAAATTGGGCAAGATATCTTTAAACAATTAGAAAAAGCGAAAATTGTAGGATTGACATGGATGTTTCAAGGTTGGAGAGAGTTGTCTACTTCTAAAGGAGAGGTCCATAAGCCTGAAGATTTAAAAGGGCTAAAGATTCGTACCCAAAATAACGAGATACAGCTTGCTACTTGGAATAATTGGGGGGCGTCTGCAGTACCAATGGCTTATTCTGAAGTTTTTACAGCCTTACAACAAGGTGTTCTTGATGCTCAGGAAAATCCCGTTTCCAATATTTTCTTATCAGGTTTTTATGAAGTTCAAAAGTATATTGTAAAAACGGATCATATTTATGATCCTTTGCCTGTTATCGTGTCTAAGATTAGCTGGGATAAATTATCTTCTGAAGATCAAAAAATAATAAGAGAAGCAGCAAAAGAAGCAGCTACATATGAAAGGAAAATAACTAATCAAATGGATGCTGAATATCAAAAAAAGATTAGTGAGAGCGGCAAATGCAAAGTTGTAATATTAACTCCTGAAGAAAAAGCTGCTTTTAAAGTTGCCAGCAAGGCTATTTATGATAAATATGCTGCTAAGATTGGTCAGGATAGAATTGATAAGGTGGCAAAAATAGGAGAAAAATTCTAAGAAATATTGCTAAGTCATAAAAATATTATATTCGTATATGCTAAGCAAAGGAGAGAAATAAAATATGGAAGAATTTACGAAAAAAGTTGCAACGTTTGACAATTTTGAAGAAAAAGTTATGGTTTTTTGTTTATCTCTTATGACAATCATAACTTTTGTAAATATTATCACTAGGTATTGTTTAGCGTTTACCTTTTCCTGGGCTGAACAAATTACACGTATTTTATTTGTTTGGCTTACTTTTTCAGGTATAAGTTATTGTGGCTTTAAAGCCCAACACCTCAAAGTAAATGTTATTGAGCTATTGTTGCCTAAATGTTTAGGAAAAGGGATTGCCATTTTTGGCGATTTAATGACGATTTTGTATTGTGTAGGTGCTTCATATTTAATTAGTAGGATTATGTTACATGATGTTACTAGCAAGCAAATGTTTGCAGCCATTCCACAGTTGCCTGTTTGGGTAATGTACTTGCCTGGAGTATTTTTTACGGCATTAACATGTGTGCGCGTATTCCAGACCGGCATTATTCCTAAAATAGCATGCTTTAAGGAGGAAAAATAAGATGGTAGCTACACTTTTCATTGTGTTGGCCATGTGTCTTGCCATGGAAGTGCCTATAGCTGTTTCTCTTGGCATTTCATCACTTGTTTCAGCTTTTGTTCAAAGTACGATTATGGGACAAAATATGTCCCAGATGCTGGGACAAGCTATGGTAACAACGACAGATTCTTTTGCTTTGATGGCGATGCCATTTTTTATGCTGGTTGGTTCCTTAATGGAACAAAGTGGTATTGCAAAAAAAATTGTAGATGTAGCTGAAGCTATAGTTGGCACAATTCCTGGTGGATTAGCTCATGCTTCTATAGTAGCTGCTATCTTTTTTGCTGGTATTTCTGGGTCTGGACCTGCAGAAGTGGCTGCATTAGGTTCAATTCTTATTCCTGCCATGGCTAGCAGGAATTATAGCAAAGAATATGCTGCTGCTGTTGTCGCATCTGCCAGTTGCATTGGTCCTGTTATTCCACCGAGCATACCTATGATTGTTTATGGTGTAACTACTGGTGTATCAGTTAGTGCCATGTTTATGGGTGGATTTATTCCAGGCATTATTATGGGAGTTGCACTTATGGTTGGAAATTACTTTATAAGCAAGAAAAGGCACTACGTTGGAGTAGAACGTGGCGGTGGTATTTCTTGGGTTTTAAAAAGAGTAAAAGATGGTGCCCTTGCCTTGATTATGCCTCTCATAGTTTTGGGAGGTATATATACAGGCGTGGTTACTCCTACAGAATCAGCTATTATTGCAGTAGTTTATACGATATTAATTGGATGCTTTGTTTATAAAAGCCTTACTTTGAAAAAAATATATAAAGCAGTTTTAGAGGCAGGAGCATTAAGTGCACCGGTAATGTTCTTGTTGGGGGGAGCAACAGTATTTGGAAGATTGCTAACCCTTCGTCATATCCCACAACTATTGGCTAATTGGATGTTGAGCATAACCAGCAGCCAGACAATGATTTTATTTATGATTATGATTTTCTTTTTAATTACAGGTATGTTTATTGATACTACTTCTAATATCGTATTATTTGCGCCTCTGTTTTGTCCCATTGTTTCAAAGTTGGGATATAGCTTAGTGTTTTTTGGTGTGCTAATGACTATTAACCTTTGTATAGGTTTTCTTACACCACCACTTGGTATGAATTTGTTCGTGGCACAGGGAATAAGTCAACGGCCAGTGGAAAGTATAGTCAAAGAAAATATGCCGTTTCTATTTATTTTGATAGCAGTTTTAATTTTAATTATGGCCTTCCCGCAAATTGTTACATTTTTACCAGATCTTATGAGTAAGAAATAATGGAAAGGAATTGTAAAAGCAATGAAAATGAATATGAATGAGAGAATTAATGAATTAACAAAAGAAATGAAGCCACAAATGGTTGATTTTGCGCAGAGAATAATAAGATGTCCTTCTTTGTCTGGTCAAGAGGGAAATGTGGCAAAAATTATTCGTGCTGAGCTAGAAAAATTAGGATATGATGATGTTTTTGTGGATGAATGGGGAAATGTTGTTGGAGTTGTTCAAGGAACCATAACAGGTCCTACTATAATGTATAATGCCCATATGGATCATGTAGATGTAGGAAATTTAGCAGAGTGGGAAGGATACGATCCTTATGGAGGAGTTATTGATTTTATTGAAATGCAGGATGAGGATGGAAAAAACTTGGAAAATACAGAAGTGATTCATGGACGTGCTGCTGCTGATACAAAAGGTGGCATGGCTTGCCAGATTTATAGTGGCGCAATTCTTGCTCGTTTAAAAAAAGAAAAATTTACAATTAAAGGTAATTATTTGTTTAGCGCAGTAGTTTTGGAAGAACCTGCTGAACAAATAGGTATGATTGGTTTATTTGAACAGACACTTCCTGCTAAAGGTTATAAAGTGGACGGGGTAGTCTCTTGTGAGGCTACAAGTTTAAATTTATATCTTGGACATAGGGGACGAGTTGAACTTAATGTAGAAGTCAAAGGTATTATTAGTCATGCTAGTGCACCCTGGTTAGGGATTAATGCTGTAAATAAAGCTACAAAATTAATTGATAGAGTAGAGTCCAGATATCAAAGACCAGATATACTAAAAGATGAAAAACTAGGTAAATCCAGTGTAGCACTGACTATTATAAGCTGTTCTCCTGGAGCAATGAGTGTTGTACCTGACATTTGTAATATTACTTTTGATCGTCGTATAGTACCTACCGAGACACCAGAAGGCGCGATTAAGGAGATTCAAGAAATTATTGATGAAATAGCAAAAGAAGATCCTGAGTTTAAGGCCATGGTTACTGTATCTGCAGTTCCCAGAACAACGTACACAGGTAAGGTGGTTACTTTACCTAATATAAAACAAGGATGGAGAATAAAAGAAGATCACCCCTTTGTAAAAGCATGTGTTGCAGGTTTACATTCAATTAATGAGCATGTAGGTTATGGTTATTGGGATTTTGGTACTGATTTAGGACTTATTTGTGGTAAACATCATGTGGCTGCCGTAGGCTATTCTCCTATGCAAGAGATATATTGCCATAGAGCTGTAGATAAAGTGAGAATTGATTTTATGGAAAGAGCACTTAAAGGTAATATTGCAATTTTTACTTCCTTGGTGGAATTAAAGTCGACTGATTTTTACTTAGATTAGAAGAATTTACTTTTAGCGTATATGTAAAGGGGAAAAATAATGAATGCAGTTGAATTAACACAAGAAATGGTTCATATTGAAAGCACTAATCCAGGTACTTATGAAAAAGAGCTAAGTGCATATGTTTTTGACTGGCTAAAAAAAACAGGGGCGAAGGTAGAAAAACAAAAAGTATTTGCTGATCGCTATAATATTATTGCAACGCTTGATGGTGCTATACAGGATCCTGCTTTAGTTTTTATTTGTCATATGGATACGGTTCCAGTTGGAGAAGGATGGAAATATGATCCATTGGGGGCAAATATAATAGACGGCAAAATGTATGGCCGGGGTGCTTGTGATATGAAATGTGGGTTAGCAGCCTGTATGATAGCATTTGCTACAATTGCAGAAGCTAAACAGAAAATTACACATACTTTTAAAATGGTTGCTACAGTAGATGAGGAAGATTGTATGTTTGGTGTGCAAAAGTTATTGGAAGCAAAGATAGTAAATAAAAATACATGGATGTTAGACTCAGAGCCCACAGGTATGGAAATACAGGTTGCCCATAAAGGAAAGACCTGGTTTATCATTACTGCTTATGGTTGTGCTGTACATTCAAGTACACCGGAACTTGGAGTGGATGCCGTTTCAGCTATGGGAGAATTTATATCTGCTCTCAATAAAAAAGTGGCAAATTGTCCTGTTCATAAGGAAATGGGACATTGCGGCGTTACTTACGGTATTATTAAAGGTGGAATAAATACCAATATTGTGCCTGACAACTGTCAACTTACTATTGATTTTCGCCTAGTTCCTCCTGTAACTAACGATGATTCTATCCAGATGGTACAAGAGGCTATGCAGAAAGCAACTGAGCTTGTTAAGGGAAGTAAGTTTTCATTGAAAATAACATCGGCACATCAAGCAGTTGACCGAGATGAGTCTTCCTTTTTATTGGGAGAATTAAAAAAAGCTGTTAAAGAAGTAGAAGGAAAAGAGGCTGTTATTAATTATTTTCCTGGATATACGGACACAGCTGTGGTTGCAGCTCATACAGGTAATATTAATTGTATGTCTTATGGGCCAGCAAACCTTGCTCAGGCACATAAACCAAATGAATATGTTGAATGCGCTAAAATAGAACGAGCAACGCAGGTAATTATTAAGCTGGCCGAGAATATCCTCTTGGCATAGGGAGAAAACATTATGTTAGAAAAAACAGCTGCTTTGCTTAAGAACTGCAAACTTCCTAATATGTTTGCTGTTAAACAAATATTTAATAAAACTTATTTAAAAAAAGAAGAGATACCGTCTGAGGTCGAATGCATTCTATCTGAACACATTTTCTCCTCTCAGATTTATCCTGGAGAAAGGATTGCTATAACGGCAGGTTCAAGAGGAATCGCTAATATTGCTATCATAACTAAGGCCATTGTGGACTTTGTAAAGAAAAGAAAAGGTCAACCATTTATTGTGCCAGCTATGGGGAGCCATGGACGAGCTAATGCAGAAGGACAAAAACAAGTACTTACGGATTTAGGCATAACAGAAGAATTTTGTGGTTGCCCTATAAGATCATCAATGAAAGTAAAAAAAATAGGAACTACAGCAGATGATAGAGATGTTTACATTGATAAAAATGCCGCTGAGGCGGATGGCATTATTGTTTGTTGTCGAATTAAACCCCATACATCTTTTCGTGGTCCTTTTGAAAGCGGAATTATGAAGATGATGGCTATAGGACTAGGGAAGCAAGCTGGAGCTCAGATGTGTCATTTAGATGGTTTTAATCATATGGATAAGAATATTCCACTTTTTGGCTCAGCTATTATTAAAAATGCACCAATTTTATTTTCAGTAGCTATTTTAGAAAATCCTTATGATGAGACATATAAAATAGAGGCAGTCAATAGCGTTGATATCTATACAAGAGAACCACAGTTATTAAAAGAGGCTTTTTCTTTGATGCCACGTATTTACTGTCCAGAGTGTGATGTTTTAGTTGTGGACGAAGTTGGCAAAAATTATAGTGGCGATGGCATGGACCCTAATATTACTGGAACTAATGAACCACATATTTTTGCTGGTATTAAATCTCAATATGTCGTTGCTTTGGGCATTAGTAAAGAATCACATGGCAATGGTATGGGGCTGGGACATGCCATAGCTACTACAAAAAGAACAGTGGAGAAACTTGATTTTGACGCTATGTATACTAATGCTATTACATGTAAGCTGGCAGAAGGGTCGGTGACACCTATACAGTTGGATACAGATAAACAAGCGATACAGTTTGCATTACGATTATGTGTTGATTATGATAGACGATTTCCTAAGATTGTTAGGATACCTAATAGCGCCAAACTAGAACATATTATGTTATCTGAGGCATATTATGCTTATGCCAAGAATAATCCAAATTTAATAATTGAAAGTGAGCCAGCACCATTACGGTTTGATGAAGAAGATTTTTTGTGTTAAGCAGTAATTATACTAAAAATAAAAAGGAGATAATAATTATGGGTAAAAGAACAGAATTTTTATATTTATCAGAACCGGATGTAATAAAAGCAGGGGTACTTGATAAGACTATGAATATTGCTAATGCTGAAGAAGTATTCAAACTTCTTAGTCAAGGTGATTATTTAATGGGTGGAAATAATCATAATAGCCATGGTATGTATTTGGTCTTTCCAAAAACAACATCTTTTCCAAATATGCCAGTGGCGGGACCTGATAGAAGATTCGTAGCCATGCCTGCTTATTTGGGTGGTAGATTTAATATTTGTGGCCAAAAATGGTATGGTTCTAATGCAGCTAACAAAGAAAATGGGCTCCCCAGATCTGTATTAATGGTAACATTAAACAACAAAACTACAGGAGAACCGCTTGCTTTCATGAGTGCAAATCTTATTAGTGCAGCAAGAACAGGTGCTGTGCCTGCTGTTGCTGCGAAGTATCTTGTCAGAAAAGACGCAAAAATATTGACTTGTATTGGATGCGGAGCTATTGGTAAAGCGTGCATGGAAGCAATATTAACAGCTTTGCCAGGTGTAACTACGGTAATATGTCATAATCATTCTTATGCAAAGGCAGAAGAATTAGCTGCTTATGCTAAAGAACATTATAAAGTTAATGCCATAGCAGAAAAGAGCTTACAAAAAGCAGTAGAACAAGCGGATGTTATTTCTATTGCAGCATCACGTACTGCACCATTGCATATTACTTATTCTTGGGTAAAAAAAGGTTGTACTATTCTTGCTTCTGGACCTGTGCAGTGTGATGAAAAACTTTGGATGGATTTAGACATTGTCTATGACCACATTGGCTTGCATCATGCTTATGTAGAAGAAGCTGTTACTTCAGGAGATAAAGAGAATTACTACAATGGGGTTATTGGTGGGCCTATATATCGTCTTATTGATGCTGGCAAGAAACCTTCTTTAGATGATTCTGTAAGCCTAGGACAGATTGTTTTAAAAGAAAAAACAGGCAGATTAAATGATGACCAAAAGATTATTTTTATAGCTTGTGGCATGGCTGTTTTTGACTTAGGGCTCGGTTATGATTTGTATCAGACTGCTTTAAAGAAGGGAATTGGTCAAAAATTACTTCTTTGGGAAAGTCCATATCAAGCAGAATAGGATAGAAATTATCTTTCTTGATAAACCTTTATATTTAGACTGTTTAGGATTAGCGGAGTAAAATATTTAGATGAAAAAAGGTGTGACCATAATACTAACTATGCTTAAATTCCTATACATTCATTCGTATGATATCATTTAAAAGCATAAAAAGAGACTATAAAAATTTATTGAGCTACTATTTAATGTTTAAACAAATAACGATAGTGCCTATAATAAAATTTGTGGTTAAGTTTAAAGAATGAATAAGTGATCATTCCTATTGAACTTAACCACAAATTTTATATTACAAATATTATTATTTAGGTAGAAATTTACAACCAATTTATCATTCTGAAAAATATAGCCCATAACATTAAGGTCAGCATACTGAAAACAGTACTCCATATAACACACTGTCTAGCTAGTTCGCCATCACAATTCATTTCTTCAGCCATAACAGCAGCGACAGCAGGAGAAGGAGAACCATAAAGTGCCAATAAAGCACTTACTATCGCTGGCGATGCGGTAAGAAAATTGAAATGAGTTGCAAGATAGTATGAAATAAAGCCCAGGAAAGGAGCCAATATTAGTCTTAGAAGATTACCAAGGGTAAGGAGTTTTTTCATATTTTTAACTGAACTAAAGCGAACTTGGGCACCCAATAAAACAAATACAAAAGGGGAAGATATTTTAGCTAGGCTTTTAATAAAGCTAAAAAACCAGGGCACATTATTTGCAATGGTAAAAATCGGCTTTCCGGCTGTATTCAATGGAAGAATACAGCGAATTGCAAGACAAGCTATAGCAAAAATTTGAGCTAAAATTAAAGGGTTGGTAATGATTGAACGGCAAATATTAGGGATGTTAATTTTACGAGCATTATCTTCCGAAAAAATGGTCAAAAATAACACGGCAACGATGTTGAAGTATAAGATGCTAGGTGCTTGCAGAGTAGCAGAGATAGCTTCTCCAGCTGTTCCTCCTAAGCTTGCGGCCATAGCTGCTCCAACTATCGCATAATTACTACGAAAAGACATTTGTACTAATACGCCTCTTTGAGAGCTTTTATTAGTAGAATATAGTGCTATAAAAAGACCGGACAGAGTTAAGAGTACAAGACTAATAAGAACAAAGGCCATCAATTTTATGGGGATATCTTGTAAGCCGTCTAATACGTAAACATTGGTAAACATTAATGATGGAATACAGTAATAAAAAGCGAAGTGGTTCATTTCTTTTAAAACTGATGCACTAAAAAATCCTTTGCTGCGTAAATAATATCCTAAGGTCATGAGAAGTATCATGGGCATGATGGCGTTAAAACTAAATAAAAAAGCATTAAGCATAGGCATTCTTCTTTCTTGCTACGTGTTATAAAAAAGGGTTGTTAGCAAAACTTAATTGGCTAACAACCCTTTCTTTTTTATGCTAAAGAAAATATGATGTTTTATTTATAATAGAACACGAGGAGCAATGAAGCAGATAGCCGCTACCATGATAATAAATAATGGACCACCAATCTTTACGTAATCAATTGGTTTATAGCCAGCAGGTAATATCTGCATATTAACAGCTGTGCCAATGTGGGTTGCAATTGCCATATTTGTACCAATACCAATTAAAATGATAAATGGTAAAGGACTAATGCCTAGGGATATAGCCATAGGTATATAAATAGGCGATAGCATAGAGGCAACACTACTGTTTTGCATGAACAAAGTCAAAACACTGCTCATGATAATTAATACAACCATAATACTGGTTATAGATGCATCCTTGCCGCCAAATAATCCTAATACATTGTCAGCAATAACTTTTCCTGCACCAGATTTATCAATACCCGTTCCTAAAGCAGTTACAGCGCCAACCATGATTAAAATATCCCAGTCTAGACTTTGCAAAGTTTTTTTAACAGGTAAGGCCCTTGTTACGAACAAGATGGCTGAACCAATCATGGCAATATCTGCTATATTTAACCATCTCTTAAATGGTAAATAACCGGAAGCAATAAAACCAAAAATACAGAAAATTAGAGAGAAAATTGCTACATTACCTTTCCATCTGGGAATCTTATCAAATTCACTATTATCTATTTCAGAAGAAACATTAGCATAAACATTTCCCTTATCAAAATCGGGGCTTTCAGGTTTTAAGGCCCATTTTAAAATAGGATAGCCAATAGTTGCCCAGAAGATAACTTGTAGAATACAAACAGGCCACATAACGCGTGTCATATCAAAAACACCCATACCAGCTTCATAGCCTGGTGTACCCATAAGTACAGCATTAGCTACTACTTGTGATACAGATCCTGCCAACGTGGCACCACCGCCGACTATACAAGCAATGCCGGCAGGCATGATTACCATTTTAGAACGAATTTTACCATTGGAACCAGCTGCTACAGCTGCAATGATAGGCATCCACATAGCAATACAACCAGAATTGCTTAAAAAGGCGGACATTATTGTACAAATAATAACAATTAATACGATAAACCATTTTTCATTTTGTGCAATTTTTAATGTACCAATACGGGAACCTAAGCGTTGAGCTACACCAGTTCTAAATAATGCATCACCAACAATCATCATTCCTGCTACCATGACTATTGAACTGCCACCGAAACCAGAATAAATTTCTGCTAGTTTCATTTTTGGAACACAAATACCCATAGCTAAAGCACAAAGACAAGCGGTTACACTCATTGGGTAGAAATTAGTAAAAAACATGAGCATAGTGATCACGGTAATAATTATTGCAACTGTACTCGGGGTCATTTTTAATTCCTCCTATATTTAGCTGAATAGTAGGAGTAGCTATACCTATATTAGGTATTACCAAGTATAAGTCTAAACCAATAAAAAAGGTAGAGACTTATGCAATAGGCAATAGCTCTACCTTGAACTAATTACCTACTATTCTACTATTTTACAAAGCTTTTTAAAAGCTATTTTTTTGTATCTGTGTAGTTATACCAACCCTTACCTGTTTTACGACCAAATTCACCTTTTTTGAATTTTTCAATAACAACGGGACTTGGCGCATCATATGGATCATGACTATCGGCATAACGGTCACAACGAACATAATAGTTAACATCAATACCTGTTAAATCCATCAAGCGGAATGGACCCATTGGATAGTTCAATCCTTTTTCACAGGCGGTATCAATATCTTCTACGGAAGCAACACCTTTTTCCAGAAGAGAACATGCTTCATGAGTTACGGCAGCGTTAATACGATTAGCCACGAAACCTGCTATTTCTTTATTTAAGACGATAGGAGCTTTGCCGGTACTCAGACAAAAAGCTTTTGCAATATCAACGGCTTCGGTACTGGTATGGGGACCGCGAACTACTTCTACCAACTTCATTACCAGAGCAGGATTGAAATAGTGGGTGTTTAAAACACGTTCTGGGTGAGCAGACACCGTGGCTAGTTTAGAACTAACAATATTAGAAGAATTAGTGGCAAGAATAGTGTCAGGCTTGGTTAACTTGCTTATTCTAGCAAATAGATCTTTTTTGGCATCTAACTTTTCGATGATGGCTTCAATAACATAATCCGCTTTTTTGGCTGAACCATCTACATCTTCGGTAATGGTGAAGTTTGCTGCAATTTTATCAGCTTCCTCTTGCGTAATTCTGCCTTTAGCTACACGCCCTGCTAGATATTCCTTTGACCATTTTTTTGCTTTTTCCAAGGCGGCTGGGAAACTATCACATAGGATAACGTTATAATTGTGACTTCTTCCGTTTAGAGCAGTGTTCATGGCAATTTGTTGTCCCATGGCTCCTGCACCAATTACTACTACTGTTTTGACATCTTCAATTTTCATCTTTTTTACTCCCTTCTTAATACCTATTTTTTAATTAATTTTTTCAATAACAGTTGCCATTGATTGACCACCGCCTATGCAAAGCGTTGCAAGACCATAATGTCCACCAGTTCTTTGCAAATTATGTAATAAGGTGACGATTAATCTCACACCAGTACAACCGAGAGGGTGACCTAATGCAATAGCTCCACCATTAATGTTTACCTTTTGAGGATCTAAGTGCAGATCTCTAACACAAGCCACGGATTGAGCGGCAAAGGCTTCATTTAATTCGACTAAGTCAATTTGCTCTATAGGTATGTTTAATTGCTTTAATAGCTTTTGGGTAGAAATAACTGGCCCATATCCCATAATAGCGGGGTCAAGTGCTGCAGTAGTAATACCAACTATCTTTGCTAATGGTTTTAGACCAGTTTCTTGCACTTTTTTTTCACTCATTAAAACGAGAGCAGCAGCCCCATCGTTAAGGCCACATGCATTACCAGCTGTTACCGTTCCGTCAGGTTTAACGATAGGGCGAAGCTTTGCTAAAGTGTCCATATTAGTTCCAGGCCTAATAAATTCATCCGTATCGAAAGTGAATTCTTTCTTTTTTTCTTTTACCAAAACAGGTACAATTTCATCTTTAAAATATCCAGCAGCGGTAGCTGCCGTAGCTCTTCTTTGGCTTTCACAAGCAAAAGCGTCTTGTTGTTCTCTGGTAATAGAAAAACGTTCTGCTACATTTTCTGCCGTTCTAGACATACTCATTTCACTTCCATAAATGGAATATGGTTGGGCGGTAGTCCCTGCTTCAATGTTAGAATCAACAAGTTTAGGCTTATTGCCACCCCAACGACCATCTCTTAAAAAAATGGGAGCACGACTTAGATTTTCGGTACCGGCAGCTACGATAGTATCTGCCATATTTAGCCAAATTTCCTGGCAACCGCTAAAAGTTGCTTGCATTGAAGAGGCACACAATCTATTTACAGTAAAACCGGGTACTGTTTCAGGTAGACCTGCTTCTAAGAGCACACAACGAGCTATATTAGAAGCTTCTGTGGTTTGACGAACTTCACCCATAATAACTTCGTCAACCATATTTCCTTCTATATTTGCTCTTTTTAATGCTTCTTTAACAACTATTGCTCCTAACGTGTGAGCAGGTACGCTTTTTAGAGACCCACCATACTTACCGATAGCGGTACGGACGCATCCCATGATGTAAATATTTTCCATTAAATAAACCTCCTTAGTAGTTTGATTATTTGTTAGTGTATTTTTCTTTTCAATATTCAATAAGCAATAATCGTGCCAACAGAAAAGTAGGTTTAATATTTCATGAGACGATGATTCAATCAATCAGATAGCTTCTGGCTAGTTAAAAGGGGTACGGAGGGGAAATCTGCACTTTGAGAAGTGTAAAATTGAAAAACAATGAATATAGAAGTGCAAAAGACTTCACAAAAAGTGCAAATTGCACAAAAAGTGAAGTATTTTGCACTTCTATAAATATAAAAAAGTTAGAAAATAAGCTTTCTATATCAAAAAGTGAGTTGGCATGATTTTTGCTTAATAAATTAGTGAAAAGTTTTATGACGATTATTTTCCCTATACAAACAAAGGAAAGGAGAAAATGTGTAAATGAATTTTGAGAATATTTTATATGAAAATAAAGAAGGAATTTTGTATTTAACTCTTAATAGGCCAGAGGTACGCAATGCCTTAACGCCTGCAATGTGGAGAGATATTAGCTCTGCGGTGCAATGTGCTCAAGAAGATGAATCAGTACATGTAGTTATTGTTACAGGCGCTGGGGATAAGGCGTTAGCAAGTGGTGCGGATATTAAAGAGCTTCATGATCGTTGCTATATGGAACAAATGAGAGGAACGGCGACAACAGCTTTAAGAAATCTGGAAAATCTTTATAAACCTGTTATTTGTGCAATTAACGGCTTTGCTTTAGGTGGGGGATGTGAATTAGCAGAAGCTTGCGACATACGAATTGCAACAAAGAGGTCAAAATTTGGTCAACCGGAGGTTAATTTAGGCCTTATTCCAGGTGCTGGCGGAACGCAACGATTAACACGCCTTGTGGGTGTAGCTAAGGCAAAGGAATTGATTTTTACTGGCAAAATAATTTCTGCGGAAGAAGCTGAAAAAATAGGTTTAGTAAATATGGTAACTGAAGATGACCGTGCAAGTTTGATGTTGGCAGCAACTGATATGGCAAAAAAAATACTGGCCAAGGGGCCAGTTGCGTTATCTATGGCAAAAATTGCTATTAATCTTGGTAAAGATACAGACATGGAAACTGGACTTATGCTAGAGAGAATGGCTCAAACAATAGCACTAAGTACTGAGGACAGAAAAGAAGGAACAGCAGCATTCTTGGAAAAACGGAGTGCTAAATTTACAGGACGTTAATCTATTAAAGGAAAAATAGAAAAGGAGATTGTAAACTATGAAACCGTTGGAAGGAATTAAAGTTATTGAAATGTCAACCATGTTAGCTGGTCCTATGACAGCTAGAATTCTTGCAGAATGGGGCGCAGATGTTATTAAAGTTGAAACGCTTAATGGTGATGCTTGGCGCAAACAAGCCGGTACTACTGTTTCACCATGTACTCCGGTGGCTAATCCTAATTTTGATGTACAAAACATGAATAAACGTTTTCTCTCAATTAATATGCGTACAGAAAATGGCAAGGCAATTATGGATAAGTTGCTTAAAGATGCAGATGTCTTTGTTACTAACTATCGAGTAAAAGCACTTGAAGGTATGGGATTGGCATATGACCAAATTAAAGATAAATTTCCAAAGTTAATACATGCTTCTGTACTTGGTTATGGTGAAAAAGGACCGGATAAAGATAAACCTGGCTATGATTATACAGCCTTCTTTTCTAGAACAGGACTTATGGCCGATCTGGTTCCGGCAGGTGGAGCTCCTTTAATTCCTGTTGGTGGTATTGGAGATCACAGTGTCTCCGTTGCTTTAGTAGGTGGTATTTGTGCAGCTTTGTATAAGAGAAGTATTACTGGTAAAGGCGACAGAGTAGATGTAGCATTACTTCAGTCAGCTATTTTTATTCTTTGCACAGGTATTTTAAATGGTTTTAATGGACGCAAACTTCCTAGAACAAGATTAGATTGTGGTCATGCTTGTAGTAATACTTATCAAGGTTCTGATGGTGAGTGGTTCTATTTGGCTTTAATTGATTATAGAAGATTCGGGGAGTTGTGCAATTTGCTTGAATTGCCAGATGTGGCTAAAGATCCTCGTTTTAATACTCAAAAAGCTTACTATGACAATAAAACTGCTCTAACTAAAATATTTGATAAAAAGTTTGCTGAACATACTGTTCCTTACTGGCATAAGTTATTTGAAGAACATGATATTCCACATGAAATTTTGTATCATTTTAAAGATGTTCCTAATGATAAACAAGTATTGGCTAATAACTATATGTACCATTATGAATATTCGGATGGGACAAAAACTGTATTTTCCAATGGACCTGTAAGTTTTGCTTCTGTTGATAATAGTGCTAACACATGTAAAACTTCTAAACATTTAGGTGGGGATACTGAAGAAATTCTAAAAGAACTTGGTTATAGCAAAGAAGAGATTGCTAAGATGGCAGAAGATAAAGATATTTGTACAGGAGGTAGCATTTAAAATGGATGATGTTAAAACGATAAATGAAGTGCCGGTAGCTAAACCAAAACGCCCTAAAGCAAAATCAATGATAATGATTGGCGAGCAAACAAAAGCTCTATTTGATAGTGCTATTGCAGCTAAGGAAAAAGGTGAATTAGTTGGTTGGTCAGGTTCAATTTTTCCCCAAGAAATTGCAGAGACATTAGGTGTTGTAGTTCTTTATCCTGAAAATCATTCTGCTGGTATTGCAGCACGCCATCAAGCTGATCCTTTTTTGCAAGAGTGCGAAGGTCCGTTAGGATATTCTAATGATTTATGTGCATATGCCAAGGTTAATCTAGCTTATGCGACTGTTTTGGCTGGTAAAAGCTCTGTAGAATTGCCTGATGGTGGCAAGATGGTAAAACCAGACTTTTTACTTTTGACTAACAATATCTGTAATCAATTGACTAAATGGTATGAAAATTTGGCCAAACAATTAAATATTCCTATTTTCTTTATTGATACTTGTTACAATCCTTGGGACCATGTTACAGAAAGCAGAGTTCGCTATGTAAGAGCCCAAATAGATCAATTAATTGCTGATTTAAGTGCTTTTACAGGGAAAAAATGGGATGATGAACGTTTCAAAGAAGTTATGAAGATTAGTCAAAGAAACAGTTATTTGTGGGAAAGAGCCAATAATTTGATGGATCGGAAACCTGCTCCACTTAGTGGTTTTGAGTTATTTAACTATATGTCTTGTATGGTATGTAACAGGGGCAAGGAATCAACAACTGCAATCTTGGAACAATTAAATTCAGAGATTGAGAAGCATATAGCAGACGGGACATCTACTTATCCAACCAAAGAAAATTATAGAGTATCCTGGGATGGCATTGCTTGTTGGCCGTATCTGAGACATAATCTACATACTCTAAAAGAACACGGCATTAATATGGTTGCTTCTAGTTATGGTAAAGCATGGGCCATTGAATATGAAGATTTAGATGGAATGGCACGAGCATATTGTTTTGCTTCAACAAATGGTGATAATGCTACAACAATGATTTCCCGTAGACTAGAAGCTTTAAAGAAATTTGGTTGTGAAGGAACCATTTATCATGTAAATCGTAGTTGCAAGGTTATGGATTGTCAGATGATGGAAGTACAGAGACAGTTATCTAAACTCGCTGGTGTACCGTTTACATCTTTTGATGGTGATCAAGCTGATTATCGAAACTATAGCGAAGCTCAATTTGAAACGAGGATTCAAGGCCTTGTTGAAGTAATGGAACAAAACAAGGAGGGCAAATAAAATGGCTAACCTAGAATTAAATTTATTAAAATTGAAAAATGCTTGTGCTCAGCCTCGTTTACAATTAGAGCATTACTTAGCTGAAGGAAAGAAAGTTATAGGATGTTTTCCTCCATATACTCCAGAAGAATTGGTACATGCTGCAGGAATGATTCCACTTGGATTATGGGGTGGCAATAAAGAACCAGTTTTGGCAAAAAGTTATTTACCACCGTTTGCTTGCCCAATCATGCAAGCAGATATGGAATTTGGTTTAACCGGAGCATATAAGGGATTATCAGCAGTTATCATACCAACGTTGTGCGACACATTGCGTTGTATGACGCAGAATTGGCGGTTTGGTATGAAAAGCATTCCTATGATTCCTATAGTTTACCCTCAAAATAGGAAAAGCCCTGCTAGTATTGAATATTTGATTGATGAATATGAAACAATTGCCGCCGTGATGGCAACAATTACAGGACAAATGATTACGGAAAAGGCGTTATGCGGAGCAATAGAAATATATAATGAACATAATGCAACCATGAATAATTTTTCTAAGGTCGCTAATGAACATCTTGATATTATTACTCCGACAATACGTCATATTGTAATGAAAAGTGCCTTTTTCTTTGAGAAGGCCGAGCATACAACTGTTGTAAAAGAAATTATTTATGAACTTCAAAAATTGCCGGTATATAAATTTACTGGCAAAAAAGTCATTTTAACAGGTATTACTTGTGAACCTAACGAGTTATTGAAGATATTTGAAGATAATTCTATTGCTGTTGTTGGTGATGATTTAGCTCAAGAATCTAGACAATATCGTACTGATACTCCATCTAAGGGTGGTGCTATGAAACGGTTGGCTTTACAGTGGAATGCACGTCATGGCTGTAGTCTTGTTCATGAAGAAGGTAAGCCACGCGGTTCTATGTTGCTAAAAATGTGTCAAGATACAAGCGCCACTGGAGTAGTAAATTGTTTAATGAAGTTTTGCGATCCAGAGGAATATGATCAACCATATTTTGAGATGGATCTTAAAAATGGTGGAATACCTACTTTAACCATTGAAATTAATCAACATACCGCTTCCCTTGAACAAATAAGCACAAGAATAGAAAGTTTCGCTGAAATGATTTAATTCTAGCCTCCATAATTTGATGTTCCAATATCCGAGCCAAAATAAGAAATAACTTGACTCGGATACTGGTCTATCCAGTAAAAATAAAGTGTCATATTTATCAATTTATGGTAATATAAAAAATGTATTTAACATGTTTGGAGGTGCGTTTCATGGGTGATGATACTTTGTTTGAAAAACTTAGTAAAGAGCTATCATTTCCAGATGTTCTTGATAATATTGACGCTGGTATTATTATCTATGATGCCAAAGGTAATTTTTTGTTTATGAATACGGTAATGGTTAACTGGCGAAATATTCCGCGTAAAGAATATTTAAAAATGAATGTTCACGATTTTCATAGTGTTATGAATATTTGTGTATTTGATTTGGTGTGCCAAAAGATGAAACGTGTTAGTCGTTTGCAGTATTATCGTGATTATCAACATATTGATAGCGCAACTAGAGTACGGATAGTAACTGGAACACCAATTTTTGATGGAAATGGTAATATTAAGTACGTTATTATGATGTTGCAAGATGTTGACAGTTTTGCTCAACAGCAACAAGCTTTGCTGGAAGAGCATAAGATATTAAGTGATATGCAAGATTGGGGTAAAAAAGAAAAAACATCTATGGTTGCTAAAAGTTCTGAAATATTGCAACTTCTTGCAGTTACCGATAATATCGCACCATTGGATTCTACCGTTTTACTTTATGGTGAGTCTGGAACAGGAAAAGAAGTTTTTGCTAAATATATTCATGATCACTCAAAACGTAGTGAGCAATCGTTGATTACAGTTAACTGTGCAGCGTTTCCAGAAAACCTAATTGAAGCGGAGCTTTTTGGCTATGAAAAAGGTAGCTTTACTGGGGCAAATAAAACAGGGAAAATTGGTCTTGCCGAGGCTGCGGATGGCGGTACGCTCTTTTTAGACGAAATTAATTCTTTACCGTTAAGCGTACAAGGAAAAGTGCTACGGATGATTGAGGAAAAAAGTGTGCGAAAAGTAGGCTCCTTAACAGCGAAAAAAACGGATTTCCGGCTGATTGCTGCTACTAATAAGGACTTACGGGCTATGGTGAGAAATGGCCTGTTTAGAGAAGATTTATATTATAGACTTAATGTTATACCATTAACCATACCACCACTGCGTAATCGTAAAGGTGATATTGTTCCGCTCTGTTTACACTATTTATTCTATTTTTGTCAAAAATACAACTTACGAAAGACGTTTTCAGAGCAAGTTTTGGAAGACATACAAGGATATAACTGGCCTGGCAACGTAAGAGAATTGCGTAATTTTGTGGAAAGAATGGTTGTGATGACACCTTCATCTACAAAAGAAATAACAAGCATTCCTGAAGGTATTTTGGACTTTAAAAATAAAGTGGAACACGAAACTGATGTCAGTTTGAGTGTTAAGACTAAAGACACAACAAAACAAAGTATTATAGATGCTTTAAATGCATGCGGTAATAAGAGAGAGGAAACTGCAGCTTATCTTGGTATTTCTCGTCGGCAATTGCAGTATCGAATTAAACAATATCATATTTCTTCCCGTTGTCGTTATGATGAGGACAAAGAGTAATCAAGCATATTATCTTTGTTGAGGTAATAGAAAATGAAGATAGGACCAAATCTTGAACAATCTCAAAAATTAACTTTAACATATTCTATGAAGCAGTCGCTTCAGCTCTTACAATTATCTGCGCAAGATTTACAAGAGTATTTAGAAAAAGCGGCTCTTGATAACCCTATTTTAAATGTTGATGTTACAGCCGAAAATGTTTCTTTGGCTAACGCTATAAAGAATATAGATATTCAAGATAGACGTGAAACTTTAGACTTTTCTTGGTGGAACAAGCCTAATAAAGATGAAAACAATGATTTTATAAATTGTTTTTCTAAAGAAAAATCTTTTACTGAATATTTAAAAGATCAGATTAATGAAATGAAACATATAAATAAAGATACTGAAAAGTTTTGCCTTTATCTTATTGATTGTTTAAATTCTGCAGGGTATTTAGATTGTTCTTTAGAAGAATTGGCTACTGAAAGTGGTATTAATCTTTTTGATATGGAAAATGCTTTAAGTATAATTCAAACTCTAGAGCCACATGGAGTGGGAGCTAGAAATTTGGAAGAATGTTTATTGCTACAATTGGCATTAACTGAAAACTTTACAGAGAATTATATTCGGACCATAAAATTTGGATTGCCATTGTTAGCTAAAAAAGATTTTAAAGGCTTATCTAAAATGCTACATATGACTATAGATGAAACAAAGCAAATAGCCAAAACAATTTTAAATTTAAATCCTATACCATCTAGAGGATTTTCGTCAGATGAAATTAACGGATATATCCAACCAGAAGCAACCATTTTAAATGAAAATGGTAATTTAGTTATAGAGATGAATGACAGATGTTTTCCTAAAATTACCTTAGATGATACATATTGTGCAATGTTGAATGATCCACAATATAAAGATGCTAAAAAATACCTCCAAGAAAAAATGGCAGACGCCAAAAATATTATTTCTGGATTAAAAAAAAGAAATGACACATTATTTCACCTAATTTGTTTATTGGTAGAAATGCAAAAAGAATTTTTTGTAAATAATAAAGATATACGTCCTATGAATATGGAACAAATTGCTGATGCTATGGAAGTAAATATTTCAACTATCAGTAGAGCGGTTAGCGGTAAATATATTCAATTCCATGGGAAAGTATTTCCTATTCGTAGTTTGTTTACAACAGCTTTAGTAATAAATGATAAAGAGACTACTTCGTCTGAAGCAGTAAAAAGGATAATTAAGAAAATTATTTCTACGGAAAATAAAAAAGAACCTTTATCTGATGATAAATTGAGGGAGGTTTTGCTAGGTATTCAAATTAATATATCAAGAAGGACAATAGCTAAATACAGAAATGAATTAAAGATTCCTAATACAAGTGAAAGAAGAGAAATTTAAATATTATACTTTCTTTCAATGTTTTAATATCTGTTTTATAAATTTAGTATGGTAAGGAAAAATATTTGGGAGAAGTGATAAAATGGACAATAAAAAAGTTTTGTTTCAAAAAACCATTAATATTCAAATATTTGATCAACAATTGCCGACTAAAATATATGATGTTATTAATACAAAGAAAATAAAGATTGATGAAAACTGGTTGTATTATTTTGATGTACGTTTTCCTAAATCAACATATCATAATAAAGATTTTTTTAAATATAAAATAGAAAAGAAAAAACTTGCAACACATGAGCAACAAGGGCAGATAGAAAAGCCATCAATTAGTGATATAGTAAATCAAATTTTGCATAAAATCGTTTTACAAGTTGAAAATTGTGGTATAGCTCTTGATGGTGCCGCAATTATAGGAACAGATAAAATAAAAAATGATAAGATTAAATTTATCTTTTATAAAAGTAAACTTAAAAGTAAAGAGAAAAAAACTGAAAAAACTAAAAAAGTACTTATGAGTGTTCCTGATTTAGAAGGAATGCAAAAAAAAATTGCAGAATTATTGGTTCCTATGATTGATGAATATTATAGAGAAAAATTTATTAAAGGCTGATACATACTAGGTTTATACACTTGTATCCATCAATCGTCCTTAGACATTAAGCAGATTGCCGATTCGCTCACAAGCGAAAGCGTAGTGAAGAATCGTGCCAAATCGCTTACTTCGCAAAAACGACCGAATAGGGAGTTTTGAGAAGTGTCATATAAATTAGGATACAAATGTATATTTAAAGGCTCTACCTTCAGTTATGAGGTGCACCACAAATGTTAGACAAAAAATACCATTTCCATTTTGGAAATGGTAAAACAAAGTGGACACCAAGATAAAGTGAAATTGTGAAAGGGTAGACAATATTCTTACTTTTTCTTGGTGAAAAAGGGAACAGAAAATCTTCTATGTAGTCTCAACATACAAAGAAAATAAAAATATGCTATACTAAATGTAATAGAGTTACTAAAAATATTGTTTAAGGAGACTGTGATTAATATGAGTAAGAAAATATTGGCGGCTATTGTGTTAGCAAGTTTGTGTGTAGTATCTGTT
>Ga0268357_100659_pt1 | contig 38021 bp, 28 predicted proteins | sample BioMet10_FD_192466 | JGI IMG/M metagenome (GOLD analysis project Ga0268357, IMG submission 192466) | Sewage microbial communities from Oakland, California, United States - Biofuel 10 (Illumina Assembly) | ecosystem: Engineered > Wastewater > Sewage > Unclassified | place: USA: California... | reverse complement strand
TCTCCCTCAAATTTGATTGGGAGAATTACAGATATAAACATTTTTTTCACGATGGTATCTTGATTATTCATATTTTCCGCTTCCTCAATCATTGTTGCAAATTTAAAAATTATCCCTATATTTGCAGCCCTAAATCACTGGTGCCTTAGCTCAGCTGGTAGAGCAAAGGACTGAAAATCCTTGTGTCCCTGGTTCAACTCCCGGAGGCACCACAAAACAAAATGAGTTCCCTGAAACCATCTGTGTTTCAGGGATTTTTCTTTTTAGGGCAGTACCTCGAAGTGCAGAAAATGACGGTTTATAGAACATTTATCATTGTTCATTAGTGTGCTTTTTATCTGGTGCATGAAAAGCAAACGAAATAAATCCTAATATGCTTATTTACAGCATTTTGCATGCTAAAAAAACTCATTTTCCTAATTTTAACCATAAAATGGAGGTGTTATGAAGCAAGAAATGATGAATGTTTTGGTCTACACTATTAAGATCCGAAAATTGAGAAACGAGCGAATCTCTGTTTTTTTCATCATTTTTCACAATATGAACAAAGAACAACTTTCGGTTGCAAAAATACAGAAATGTATCTGAATCCCAATGTTGTTACTCTGTCTTTCTTATCTAAATTTTAGATGATTTTTTACTGCTTAATGTAGATGGATTACTGCAGGTTTAACCCAACTTGCAGCTAATACGAGTAAAATCATTGCTATTCAATTGATTTAAATCTTTGAGTCCAGATTTGTGTAAGACGAATTTTCTTTTTATAGATTGTTTAAATTTATATTTTAGGGTATCGTAAATCACTTGCCGTGATTGTTTTGTGGCAAAGTGGTCACGGTCCCTATGGTGTAACATTCCTGCCGATTGATCTCTGTCCGTTGATGATGTCTACTTGTTTGAGGTTATGTTAGATGGTGTTTACTAGCTAGTAAGTCATTAACTTACAGCGATTAGAATATTGGTTTACACAAACCATATCATTAAAAACGTTAATAAACTGCCAAAAAGTGGTAAATACCAAATAGGTATTTGCGGTTATATCGACCTGATAAAATTTCCGTCCTTTATTCAGAAACAGTTCAACGAAGAAATTGGCAAAATTCGGTGTTGGATAGAATACGATACAATCAAAATTATCAATTATCTTTGATGAACGCTTTTTATGATTAAATTTTTCTTTTCCAAATCATTGAGTTTTTGGGAAGCTGGCGAAAAGATATATTACTGATTGCAACTTGATTTAATTTAGTATAACAACAACTCATGTTCAATATATCCGCGAAATTAAAACTTAATATTGCTGTGTTTGTTTTATGCAGCTTCTTACTTTGTGCCTGTACAGAGCAACAACAACCTAGTTATAAACTATTGAGTTACGATGAAATTTTTTTTGATACGGAACTTTCTTCAATATGGTCAGACAGTACGCGTAACGAACTATGGATTGGCGGTGAAAATGGCGAATTATTTATGGTGGTGGACAACGTAATAAAATGGCGGCGGGGACTGAAAAGCGGGCGGATATATAAAGTTGTTCCACTTAAAATAACTCCTATGGATACTACGTTACTGATTGGAATACGAAATGAAGGTTTGCAAGTGTGGAAATTTTCAGGTGATAACAAACCACAGGTTAGGCGTTATTCTATTGAACACAAAGGATGTCAATATTCAGCTTATGATTTTCAAAACGTATCGGGAAATTCTTATTATATAGGTACAAGCAATGGCTGCTATTATATAGACTTTGATGCCGCTAAACCACAAATGCAACTTTCGTTTCCAACACAAACTCTTCTTGTTGATAAAAAATACAACTATGAGTATCCGGTATATAACCTTCAAAAACAGAATGATGGCACTATTGTAGGAGCATCACCTCAGGGAGTATTCTGGCTAAGTAACCGATATACTTCGATAGCCAAACGAGACAGCATTATTATTTTTGCAAAAAATACAACCTTTGTGAGTGTACGAGGTGATACGCTTCTAGCTCTGTCAGAAAATAAAATATACAAACACTGTAAAGGTCACAATTATTTCCCGCTTGCTTGCAAAAACAGTCCTAAAGTATATTTTGAGGACAATGCAGGAAACAAGTGGCTTATCGCCTCTCGGAGCATACGCATAGGTAGGCAACTTAAAGACAACTTCGAGGATATAGAACTTCCTAAAAGTATTCCCTTAGAGAGCCAAAGAAATATTATTGTGGGCAAGACAGAATTTACTTACCTTATTACACAAAATTCATTGTGGCGTATTCCTATACACCTTAATATTTACAATTCTCCTACAATTTCTGCCGTTTGCCAGAACAGACTAAAGCAGGTGTTTTTTGTAACATCAGATAATCAGCTTTTTAAAAGAACAACGGATAACAAAGCCGAATATATTAAACAAATTGATGTAGAAGGACATATAGTATGGATTGCTGCCAGCGACAAATTTCTTTATTTTCATACGGGGACAAATATGATTTATCATACGCCGGTAAGTTCTAGCATCTTTTCACTTAGCAAGGAAAAACCTATTTTACCCGCTATTCAAATTTCAAATAATATCATAACGGCTTATATGCATTATGATACCACAAACAATAAAAAAGCATGGAAACTATTTTTTGGTACAAGGAGTGGACTTGGTGTTGTAAATCTTCCAATGGAAAAAATAGATACAAGTTTAATAAAAGGGAAATATGTTTCGATTTTGTCGAACATGAAGAATGAAGATTTATTAGCAGGTACTCTCAACGATGGATTATTTGTAGATTCTACTAATACTCGGTGGAAGCAAAAAAATCCTAAAAATATAAACCTAGATAATAAACTTATACTGGATATTTTATCGATTGACAAAGAAAAATTGCTTATACTAACAAATCATTATGTGTTTTATGATGCGAATAATGGTGCAGATTCTATTCCAGCAAAGGGATTTCGGAAAATTCTTTTGGTTAATGATAGCACTTTTTTTGCTATTGCAAATAAAGGATTTGCTAAATACAGCATTAGTAATGGAAAAATAGAACAACAAAACGCACAAATGCTGTATAGGGATATTTCTTTCATACCCAACGCCTGTATGGCACTGGATAAAAATTCTTTATTACTTGGGTCGGCCTTAGGATGTTTGCATTATGATGTGAATAAAGAATCAAGTAGTTGGGTAAATATTGAAAAACCGCGGCTTTTAAGTCTTTTAGAAAGATCTTTAATGACTGTTATTGCAATCATTGCATTTGCCTTTTTTTCAATAATACTTTTGGTATTCTCAAAAGAGGAGAAAGAAAAGAAGGATAAAATATCAGATCGTAAAAATAACTTTAAAAAGCGTGTTGTAAAAGCCCAAAAACTTGCCGAATACATTACATATTTCCCCGGTAACGAAGAGACTATTTTTAGGTTGAACGAGGTTATAAAAAAATGTAATAATATTGAGAATGTATCTGATAAAGATAAATGTGATAAGACACTGACCGATGTTGATGGGATATTAACAGAAATCAATGATCAAGTAACATTATTGTTTCAAAACAAATTATCTTCTCAAATTAGCGCTATTTTGAATCAAAATATCACCATCCTGTACGATGAGGCAAAAAAAGCAGATAAGGCTCTCAAAGAAAAAAATTCAAATGAAATTCGGAATTTAGCAATAAAAAATAACAAATGGTTTGATCAAAGCCAGACATTAAAAGAGACTTATGAAAGTATGCTCAAATTAGTAAGAAACTGCTATGAGATTCCTCAAGTGAATAAAAATTTATACAGCAGTCTTTCAACGGCCATTATTCACTTAAATAACACAGAACTCGAAAGCTGCCAAAAGGAGTGTTTGGAATTAGTACAAAAATATAACTACATTGAAAGCCCTGAAGCAACAAAACAAATAAATCTGTTTATTTGCCATACTGTTAGTCAGTTGCAACAGAAAATAGATAGCGACAAGTTATATACTTCAATAATCAGCTTATTAACAGAACTTGAAGCGGATAGAAACAAAACTGATAACAAAAAAGTTCTGCAAACATTGGACGAGATAATGAAGGAACTACCTGCCATTGAATCTCTTAGCAATATAAAGTTAAATGTTGAAGAATTTTTTGCATCTAGTAACAAAACAGAGAAAGACGAAATATGTAAAACAATAAATGGGCAAATTAACAGGTTCTATGATGAACTTCCAGAAGATATTGACGAACTCTTAACGAGTGAACTTAAAATTATTGGTGCTACAAAAGCAGGAAAAGCGTTAGCATTGACACTTGCTGACCGAAATATAAAGGGTGCAGACGTTGGAAGGTTAATTGGGGATGCAAAACCTCTAAACCTGGAAGGGATAACATCAAAAACTCGAACATATATTCGTTCTGAGCAAGCAAAACAAAAAATCGAGAAATTCAGTAAAAACAAAAATGACCGTTCGATTATACTAATGTTATTGATGGAAATATAAAACCTACAGATAGCCGTTTTTTAGCCTTTTATAAAAGAAAGCCTGCAACAGATGTTTCGTTGCGGGCTTTTTTGCAACAAATATGCATTGGGATTCCATTCGGCTCTGTGTTTTTTTCTTGATTTATCTTGTAAAATCTTGCATTTGCAGTTTGCAATAAATGCAAGATTAAAATCTTGCTTACCAAGTTATCTTCGTTGAAAAATTCGAAGTATGTAACGGTGAAAAATCATGAAATAAATTAACCTTAAAAAAAGAAGTCATGAAAAAAAGAATTTTATACATAACCGCGCTCACGGCAATAATTGCCCCTATTTTCTTAACAGGTACGATTAATCCGCTTATCTGTATTTATATTCATCTGTTTGGTATTATTCTCTTTGTTTTTGGTGTCAATCGGGAGTGGAGATTTATGTTTGTTCTACTATTCTTGTGGTTTGATTTAATTTTTTGCTTTGCACCGGATATGCCACCGATCAAAAATAGATATTCAAAGGCAGGAATAACATTGTCCGAAGATAAAAAGAAAAACATACGCCTTGAATGTGATAGGGAACTATATGATTCCATCAATCATTATTTAAAATCTCCTCCCAGTACTGATATTATAAAGAATTTGGATTTGGGCAATAGTTCTTTACAGGACACACTAAGTATCGCCATTACTATTGCAGAAAAAAATATTGGGTATTTCACTTTTTTTTGGAATACGGACGATGTTAAAATATATAAGAGTTTTTATTATGAATCATTGTTCAAAACAAACAGGTACCGTTGGGGAGAGAGAACCGAAGTAGATGATGGCAATTATGGCCCGGTGGTTTATGATGTAACTATCAACGGTTATTTGCCCGATTTCTATAAAGAATTAGAAAAACGTGCAACATTAATTAAATAAAAATACAGAAATGAAACCAAAAATATTGTTGATCACTGTTTCATTCATCATCCTTGTGGGTTGTAGCAATAACTACAAAATCACAAATAAAGGAACTTTCGTCTCGAAGTTTGAGAGAGATGATAGTTTTGAAGTAAGCGGTCCTGATGCAACTTATTTGTCTGCAGACACAAGATCTTATATAATTATGCAAAGCGGTACCAAAAAAGATACAATCCAATATAAGAGTCTTATACTATCAGGTAATTTGCAAGCTGGCGATAGCGTATGGATATATAAGAATAGACATAAAAAAGTAAAAGCTTCTGACTATTATTTTAAACTATTACGATAAAGATCAGATCTAAAAATTCTTGCATTGCAGTTTGCAAGAAATGCTGTAATATAAAACATTAATTAATCAAATCATTTTTTAAATCATTAATTATCAACATGTTATGATTAATTTTTAAAAATTAACGCATAATCAAAAGTCTCGCAAATGAACTGAAAAATATTTATGTTAAATATATAATTATGAAAAAAGAGAGATTGAAAAAAGGAATTTTATTCTTTATAGTTACAGTGAGTATTCTTATGGCGCTGTTTAACGGAATTTTTATGAATCCCACAATGCTGAATCCTTACCCAATTGCTCCTTATCTACTGGTTTTAGTGTTGTGGTGGAGTGGAAATAAAATGGCAAAACTCGGCCTTCGTATTTATTATACGGTCTTGTCTTTTGCGTTATTGTTTCTTTGTTTTTTTCCAGGTTTGCTTCATCTAGAACGACTTGATACGCTAAAATATCGTATTAATGATAATTTTGGCCCTGAAATAATTATCATTGCTGTTGTACTTGTTATATTATCAGCTATAGGATTGTATTTTGTTAATTCAAATTATAAATTCAAACCTTCGGTAAGGTTAGTTTCCAAAACGGGAAAACTAACTATCATTTTTATTTGGCTTTACGTTCTTTTTCTTACAGCTGAGCAATCGTATTTCATAACTCGTCACAACGTTTCCCCGGTAAAATTTTACACTTGGATAGAAGAAAATAACTTGTTTTGGTTTAGAGATTTTATATATGGTAGAATGCCTTATTTATTGAGATTAGCAGTTGCAATATTTGAGTTATTTTTCTTCTCGTTTATTGCTTCGGGACTTATGGTTACAAAACTTAATAGAAAAATTGATCTCCACACATATGGATTAAAACCTATTGTGATAGCCTGTTTTGGATTGCTTTTTATCTCACTGGCTAATAACATCATCTTAGGGTATATTTTTGGAATAGTTATAAATATTATCTATTATTTCTTGCTCAACGGTTTATTTTATATTACCGAGCAATTTGTAATGAACTGCGGAAAATCTATAAAAATTAAACATTCAAATCGAAAGATGATAAAGTTTTGGGTAATTTCAGCTATTTTATTACAAGTATTAGACTTCATTTATGATATTGGATCATTCTCATATAGTAATATATATATAGTCGTAAAATTAATATTTAACTTACTTTTAGCTTTGTTTTTAACCATTTCAATCACTGAGTTTTTAAAGAATATTAAAGCATCATTGACGGATTATGAGTATAATTTACCCTAAAATCAGGACTATTTTACAAGGGGAAAATCATATATAAACTGGCTTGTCCGTAAAATCAAATTATTAGTTCTAACTCTCTCTATACTGATAGATAAATATATTTCGGATTTTTAAAGTAACTCAACAATTCAAATTAAACATATAATTATGAGACTTAAGATTTTAGCTATATCCATTATGTTATCCTTATTGTTCGTGCCCTCTGTTATATTCGGACCCTTCAATAACCAGAACTTATCATTTCCGGGAGTGTTTATTGCGATTCTGCTTGCAATAATTGCAGCGGGCATACTCAATAGGAATACCTATGTAGCTACGGCACTTAACCTGTTGGCAATCGTAATTCCAATTTTTTGTGCATTTTATTGGGGCGTTGCACGTTCTTTGTCATTTGCATTGCCTGTATTTATTATTTATTTTGCGTTAATGTCTTTTGTGTTGTATATCAATATAGTAAGATTAATTCGCTTAAAGAATGCACTTCATGAAACTAAAATAATGTTAGAAGGAAGGTGGAAATTAAGTGAGTATTCTACCTTAGGTAAAAACAAGATAAATCCATATATAAATGCAACAATTCAATTTAACACAGATGGAACAGGTTATGCTGATGGATTTCTATTTAATGACGGATTTAAATACAGAATAGATAATCACGAACTAATCCCGAGAACTAACGCAGAGATAGACGATCCGTCATATCCTAAAATTATCTTTTCACTTAAGAATTCAGGGCGTAAGTATAAATTAGATTATAAATTTGAGTCTATAACCAGATCGGGATCAAAAGTAAACCTGTACATAGGAAAGAAATACGCTTTTAATGACAACTTTCGAGGTTACAGAGATGGAGAAGGTAACATTAGGTTAATGGTGGAAGATTACTTTAAATTTGAGAGATTATAAATACAAAAGGAACTGTCACAAAACCATTTCATTGCAGCGGAAAAAATAAAACAAGTTATGCTTCCAAAAATAACCTTGCAAATTCTTTCATTGGCGGTTTACAATAAGTGTAAGATTTAAAATTCGATTTGCAACTTAATCTTGTATTTTTTTGTAACTGAAATATTGTGAGATTTTGTTCCCACCATTTTTTCAAGGTTGATAAAATCAAACAAACAGGCTGATTTTAAACATATTGCGTTTTATTTGCGTCGTTTTGTTTTTTGCTCGTTTTTCAGGAATGGCATGAGAGGGCACAAACATTGTATAAATGTAAGGCATGCGGGCATCAGTTCATTGGAGGGCAACTCGCATCAAAGTATAATGTTTCAAGCAAGACGATAGCCAGAGACCTTGATGGTATGCGTTATATCCAAAAGATATCCAAATACAAACAGGTTGTCATACAGATGGATACGACGTATTGGGGTCATAATTTTGGCCTGATGGTAATTAAGGATTCTCTTAAGGAAAAATCCTGTGGCGTAAATATGTTACTCATGAGACCATTGCGTCGAATCTTGAAGGAGTTGAATGGCTTAGAAGGAATGGTTTCATAATCTACGGCATCTTATGCGATGGCATGAAGGGTCTCATTAAGGGACTTAATGGCTATCCTGTACAGATGTGCCAATTCCATCAGATAATGATTATCCGGAGGTATCTTATGCAAAACCCAGATATAGAAGCTTCTATGGCACTATTAACGCTTGTAAGATCCATAACGACCACTGATAAGGAGAACTTCATAAGTGCTTTCAATGACTGGCATGAGAAATATAAGGATGTGCTTGATGAACGTATGCACGACAAGCGTATGAAAACGCCGCCATATATGCGCCCTCGCCTTCGCAGCGCCTATCTTAATATGCGACGTAATATGCGACGTAATATGCAATGGTTATGGACTTTCTACGACTATACCGACAAAGTTATACCAAATATAAATAATGGACTTGAAGGTATTTTCTCAGATATCAAATCTAAGGTCAGAGTCCATAGCGGCATAAGCAAAGAACATAGGAAAAAGCTTATAGATGAGTATATATCAAGACATTATTAGATGATGCAACCATTGTATGAAAATCACTTGACGACACTATATAGTTACCAAATTATCATACTTTTGTCCATTAGAGAAATATTGAGGGTATTTCATCCTACTTTTTGTCCACATGACCAGAATTTCTCACAAAACCTCAATACCGGATAAAGATTGCATCTGCACTTTATATTAATGCATTAAACAAGAATAAATAGCCTACATATTTTCTAGTGACAAACGAACTATCTCTACCTGATACTTTGGCAACAACTTATTCTTAAGGTGTTCCACCTTTGCTGCAAGTAGTTCAGGTTTAAAGTTTTTCTTTTGCCGCTTTACTTCTGCCGCTACTGCTTGGTTTTTCTCCAATTTCAGGGCAACGATGTCAATCTCATTCTGATTGCCTTTAAGTTCCCACCACGAACCAATAGCACGATATTGGAAACTTTCAGCAAATTGTTGTTTGAAATATCGCTCTAACATAATGCCCGAATAAGTCGGATAGTCTGCTTTGATAATAGCCTGCAAACTAACAAAGTTTTTTATTTCTATAAGAGAACGATTGCGGTCAAAGTAGTTGAACCAAAAACGGATAAAATTATCCTGTATTTCATATCGGACAGCTTGACTCCCTTCTTTAGCAAGTATCGGGCGTTTGCGAACAATGATATTATAATCCTCAATCAGTCGCTTAATTTGTCCGCCGATGCTTTTATTCCCCAATGCAGATTCTATTTCCGGCTGCGTATTTATACCTCCCGAAATTGCACTGAGGATAGAAAAATAGGTGGCATAATCCTTGCCAAACTCTTCTATTAGCAAATGCTTTCCTTCTTCGATAAATGGAGAGTTTTCCCTAATCATAAACGCAATCATTTCATCTATGGTCAAAGGAATGTTATCACAGAACAATTCGACATACTTGGGAACTCCTCCGGTGAAAGAATAAAGAGCGAGTAAATCATCATTCGTGTATTTGGAATCATAGTCTCGCATGATTTCTTTCAGTGTAGTCAAATCAAATGCTGAAAGTTTGATGATATTATCTGCTCTGCCAAATAGAGGTTCTTTCTTGTTTTGGAATATTTTCTGCATCAACGAATAAACAGAACCCGACACTATCAAATTCATTTTAGACTTTTTACTGTAAGAATCCCAAATGTTCTGCATATCGCTATACACGGACTTATTGATGTTATAAAACTCTTGAAACTCATCAATTATCAAATTGAACGGTTTATGCGAAGCCAACTCCATCAAATATTGAAATAACGACCGAAAAGTGCGTATTTCCGCAGGAACAAACGTATCAAGCGACTGACTTATAATCGGAACAAATTCGGAACAAAGTGTTGCTTCACTTTTGCGGCTTACAAATAGGTAGACAGTCCGCAAATCTTCAACCGACTTCATTATGAGGCTTGTTTTCCCGATTCTCCTTCTGCCGGTAACTACTGTCAAACGAGAATGGTCGCTAAATGATAGATTTTGTATCCGTTTCAGTTCTGCTAACTCACTTGTTCTATTGTAAAATTTCATATAGTTTTAATTACGCTCGTTATAGTTACGACGGTAACAAAGATAAGTAAAAGTTTGGATATATAGCTTTTTTCGTGATTTTATATCCGGGGATAGGAGAGAGTTGGAATCTGATTTCTTTATAAATTATCATTATTTTTTATAATCAAAGAATTAAAATATCTTAAAGCCATTTATTACTAAAAAACAAGATTATGATTTATGGCTACATAAGGGTTAGCAGCGACAAACAAACTGTTGAGAACCAGAAGTTTGAAATAAACAACTTCTGCACAAAAGAAAACTTGAAAATTGATGGTTGGATAGAAGAGACCATCAGCGGTACCAAGAACTACAACAAGCGGGAGCTTGGCAGACTTTTGAAAATGACAATAAAAGATGATTTGATTATCTGTGCCGAACTCTCTCGTCTCGGTAGAAACCTTTTTATGATTATGGAAATCCTGAATATCTGTATGACTAAGGAATGTCGAGTGTGGACAATTAAAGACAATTACCGTTTGGGCGATGATATTCAAAGCAAGGTACTTGCTTTTGCATTCGGACTGAGTGCAGAAATAGAAAGGAATTTAATCAGTCAGAGGACAAAAGAGGCGTTGGCAAGGAAAAAGGCTGAGGGAGTTATTTTGGGAAGACCTAAAGGGAGAAAAAGCAGTCCAGAAAAACACAAGTTGTTTGGTAAGGATGTGTTAATAACCGAATTACTTAAAGAGAATATTTCAAAAAGAAAAATAGCCACTATTTGCAAGGTCGATAGAAACACTCTCGCGAGATATTTGAAACGCAATGTTTAAGCTCTTGAATAAAGACCCATTTTGAGAGGCAGGGACATAAAAAGATACGGATATAACTGGGCTAATTTATGGCTTATTAACACCCATAATGGAGTTCGTGGTAAGTTTCCACCTATTGACATTAACGAATACCCTGCTGTAAAGGCTCATTTAGACCATTATTGGGAACAAATAAGGGATAGAGCCGACCAAGGAAACACACCATACAATTTGAGGAACTGCGCTTATTTGGAGGATTTTTTGAAGCCGAAAATTATTTACCCGGAGACTACTCAGGGTGCGTATTTCGCCCTCGATACAGAAGGTCTCTTTATTGATAAAACTTGCTTTTTCCTTATTTCTCCCTTAGCAGAACATTTACAGGTAATACTTTCGAGCAAATTATTTGAATTTGCCTACAAACGATTGTTTTCAAGTGTAGAACTTGGTCCCAATGGTTACCAATATAACAAACAAGCTTTTCTGAAACTTCCAATAATAAAACCGTTAGGAAATATTATTTCAAGAGAAGTATCTGATAACATAATTTATTCGTTGTATAGATTGACAGATGAGGAAGTTCAATACGTGGAAAACACAATCAATAATTGAGTATTTGTGTTATTTCCTCCCTTGAGAATCCATATATTTTGCAAATTGATAATTCATCTTCTCTCATTATACTGTGTTGCGGAATAGTGGTGCAGTCATGTAGTGATGACATTAGGGTTTCTTTTAGAGAATCTGATATTTGTGGAATAGGTAAATTCATTACGTATTGACTTAACCATCTAAGGCCACTTTCTCCCAAAGAAATTGAATAGAAACATTTAAAACAATATTCAATAACCTTTGAATTAAGCATATATAAAATATAATCCAGATTATTCCCTGAAATTATATATCCAGTATTTGAAACTAAGTACTCACCGTTTTTGTCAAGCGCAAATGAGCTCCCTTGTGTCAATTCCTGATATACAATTTTCGGCTTCAAAAAATCCTCCCAATAACCAATGCTATCTTGTGTTTCAAACCATTTATTCTTTGTCAATTTTCTTGCTTTGACTGTTTCTCCATTAACTGTATGAATTTCACCCGTTTGTTCAAGTCGTTCCATACCAAAAGACAGTAGATAATTCTTAACAGAAGGGTATTGATCTATGTCATAATGCCTAGATGGAAAAGTAGCAATTAAATACAGATTAGCCCAGTTGTAACCATAACGCTTAATGTCCCTGCCTCTCAAAATCGGTCGAATAAGTTCATCCGTTTTTTTGCGTTCCTCTACTGTCCGGCAGTTCGCCAATATTTCGTCTCGTTTTTCTCCTGAAATGATGAAAGCTTCATTACATCCGGTAAGGACGCCACGATAGATATTTATATCCCAATCTTTAAGAGGGGTCCCTACAGATTCGATTTTTCGCTTGATGCTTTGCTCTATTTCTGATAGTATCACCCAACTGTTGCTGTCGTTGAAACTTGTTATTGTATGATTTTGCCGCACAAAATCGCTCAGATTATTAAGACCAAATTTGTTATTCTTATTCATACTTACACATTCTGTCGAGTGTCTATTAGGGCTTTTTGAGTAAATAAGGATGTTGGTATCTACAGTCGCACTTTTAAATATCTTTAGCCCTGCAAAATCAACCAATAATGTAGGATTGCAGAACGCAGATAAAAATGAACGAAGTTTTTCACCATATCCAGCCCGCATCCATTTATTGGATGTAATATAGCATAGATGACCATTCGGTTTTAGTAAGCGATTCCCTATTTCATAAAATAAACAATAGATATCACCTGTACTGGCGAAAGCCCTAAAACCACATGGTGCATACAATTTATTAAGAACTCCTCCATTATTTGATAGTTGAATGTAGGGGGGATTCCCAATGACGATATCGAAACCGTTTTTATCATTACATCCTGACTGTCTATTGAATACATCACTAAAACATATTTTCCAGTCGAAGAATGGGATTTCGATTCTTGCTCTTTCCGCTATGCTTTTTGACGAGTTATTAATCTGATTTTCATAGAATTTTAGTTTTTCAAGCAGTTCGGTGTATTCAGCAGATATTTTTGGTCTAGTTGTCTGTGCTTCTGCTTGACCGTCATCGAAAAAGAAACCAGTTTGGAGTTCTTTTTCTTTGCTGCTTTTTTCTTGATAACCTATCTGCTGTTTGAGGATATCTATGATGAGGTTTTTAATCTCTATATCCCTTACATATTTGTCGTTTCCAGATAAGCCGTAGAATGAATCCTGCTTGGCGTGAAGTTCTTTTTTAAGCAGTTCAATTTTTGAGGCGTTGATGTGTTGCTGCTTTTCAAGATTGATATATTTTCCATCGAAGGTGGTTATCAGTGAGTTACCCTGCATTATCTTGAAATCCATATTTGGAAGTGCCTGCGGTGTTTTTTCATCCACAATAAGTGCAAGCCAAAAACGAAGACGGGCAATATCTACCGCCCCTTTTTCTATATCGACACCATAGATGTTGTTTTGGATGATTTCTTTTTTGATTGATGCAGAATCATTCTCATTAATATTCTCGATAGCTGAACGGCAGGCGTATAGCTCTTTCAATAGCCCCATCGGGAATGCACCGGAGCCGATGGCCGGGTCGCAGATTTTTACAGATATGAGTTTGGAATCTATATTTAGACGAATATCTTTCGGAAGATTGCCGATTTGGTGTGTAGTTACAAATTGACGAATGGACTCTTTAATGGAATTGTCTTCGGAGTAATCGGTTTGGAGGTAGGCGATTAAAGATTCACGGCACATATACTGAACTATCTCTTTCGGAGTGTAGAAAGCCCCCTTATCTTTATTGTCTTCAAGGAGGTTTTCAAATATGCGGCCAAGCATTTCTGGATCAACTCCGATTTCTGCATCGTCAGGGTCGTTCTCGTCTATTGTGAAATTGTATGAGCTGAAGAAATCAAACATAGACTTTATGCAAGAACTTGGCAGTTTGAACTTTGCGCGGTCAGAATCATCAACTTCAAACAGACCTCCGTTAAGATATGGAATTTTCGTTTCAGAACCATCAGTAGCGATATCAGAATATCGTTTTTGGGTGTTTATGTCATTAAACAATGGTTCCAGAACTTTGTCAATGAAATCATCTTTATAATAGCTATGGTCGTACAAATGTTGAAGGTACTCCTTGTCCCCTTCCCCCCATTCTTTATCAGCAGGCACGCCAAGCCACCCTTTCTTTTGAATGAACTGAAGGAATACCAGCCGTCCCATCAGTTTCTTAACATAATCACGAATTGCTTTTTCAGGATTAGAAAAATGACAGAATTCGCTCATTATTTCCTGATTAGGAGTACCGTCAAAATGTTCCTCCCACTTATTATTCACCTTGACCATCCGCTTACCGGTGATAAAGTAAATGATGGAATTGTAGTTGTTCTTATAGTCATTGAAGAAGCGGTCACTAAGTGCCTCGATTGAAAAGGCTTTGGTAATATCCTGTAGCTTTTTCTGCGAATTCCTTAATTCTTCAAATTGTTTGATAGCAGTCCTACTTCTGTGCCCTTCTCCCAAGAGGTATGTAAATCTTTTGGTATCTGTTTCATGCTTTTCTACGTTTCCATTTTCTCCGAAATCCCATGTCTTGCTTACATAAGAAAAACGCAAGACGGATTCATTGTCTCTAAAACAAAACATAAAAGAACCTGCACATCCTTGGCTGGTCCAGTCTGAAACTAAATAATTTCTAATTTCTGCGCGGTTCTTTTCAATATTGACCCTGTCGGTAAGTTTAACTTCATATACCGCTATTTTGTTGAGGTCTGGAAGTGTGATAGTTCCAAGTCTCAACGCAATTGTGGCCAAATTGGAATTTTTATCCACCTCTGTAGGTCTTTGAAAAAACACAGCACCATTTTTGAAAATATCATGCAAGAGTTTCTGCCAAGATTCTCTGTTGTAAGCCGATTCTATAACGCCTCTATAGTCCATAGTATATGTTAATTAAATGATTCTGACAATAATATTTCCGGGTCTGTTTCTTGAATATTCCGTAGGCTGTCATCGGCCTGAAAATAGACATCATACTTGTTGGCCATAGCTATTACTTCTGTAATAAGGTCATCATAGGAAACTGTATGGCTGTTTAATAGTTTGGATAATCGTTGTAATCTCTTAGGAATATAAGTAATGACACCTCTTTCTGTCAAGCTTTTAAGATGGATGACTTTTAATCTTGTGTCTTCGTCAGAAACCTGATTGATCAATTTGTTGAGAAGAACTAAAGCAGAGGTAACCTGCGAACCAAGATTGCCTTGTTGTTTCCCTTCGCCTTCCAGATTGGAATATTCTTTATTTCGAATTACAATAAACATAGAACAGGCCTTTTGAACATGCTCGTGATGATTTTGTATTCTTATTTCTTTTGGTTCATCTACTGATGCTTTAAAGTAATTCATAGCATCGACAGCAGTTATTTCCTCTGTGGAATAGTCGGAAGCGCGGAAAAATACTTTTCTTAGATTGGTCTTTATAAATACTAGTGTCTCGTTTGAGAGTTTCACGCCTTCAAATACTTTTGACTTCCGCCCTGTGCGGCTGCGTAGAGGAAGGTTTGATATGCGATTGTATTCCTTGCGGTTAGTGGTAAACAATTCTCTTAATTCCTCATAGAAAGGTATTTCGAGATTTTTGTCTTCTTCATCCGGTTTGATTCCTTCATCAAAGAGTTTGTCAAGATTTCTGTCGATGATTTCTTCTTTGGAATAGATACGGTTATCTTCACCAAAAGTTGTGTGGAAAGTCTGAATTTTCGAAAGAACTATGCCTTTCAAGTTTATTTGATTATTACCCTGTCTGGATGGGTAAAAAACATAATTATATATGGACTTGGATGTGGAACCGATACGGTTAACACGTCCTATACGCTGCATAAGTTTTGTGGAATTCCACGGAGTATCATAATTGACTACTATGTTACTGCGATGAAGGTTTACCCCTTCGGCAAGTACATCTGTGGTAATCAGAATATTATAATCATTCTTTTTGACTGGGCAGTTGGCATCAAAGTTTTCACGGATAATCTTGAATTGACGATTTCTGTTTTCGGCAGAGATTACAAGAACATCATCGCGCTTGATTCTCTCTTTAAGATAGTTGACTGTTACGAGGGATTCGGAGAATACCACCAGCTTTTGTCCGGGATTACGCGACTTCTTAAAGAGTTCGTGGTTAAGAAGATCTTGGAATGTATCGAATTTGGAATCATCTTCATCTGTTACATTCTTCCAATCCTCGCACATTTTTGAAAGAGTCTTCTGGTCTTTCTTCAGCATATTTAAAAATTGTGGCTCAAAATCAACTGCTTGGAAGACTTGATTTTTGGGATTATCTTCTGACTTTTGAAAGAGTTTTTCCTCTATTTCATCATCGCTCATTCCCAAATCGTAAAGATGATTGATGTCAAGGTCTGGAGCGATAAAAACTTTGTCATTTTCGAACATGTTAATCATATACTGGTTGGCATCCCTGAATTTTTTGAGGGATGCCTTGAAAGCGTGGAAACTGCTTTCCAATCTCTTGACGAGGCCATTCTTGCTGATAGATGCTAATGATCGAGATATTAAATCAGCATTGTCGTACAGACCATTTGATTTTTTTTTAAGAAGAAAAGCAATGGCCTGATACCTTGCATAAGTCAGGTGCATAGGATTTTTCTGGTCGGCCAATAATGACATAGCTTCTTCAAACAATCCTGCAAGGTGGTCGTTTAATTCATACTCTTTTTTTATAGGGTCTTCTACTTTTGAGAATGAGCTTACATCTTTGGAATAACGTTGAACACTCGATATGTCGTGGCGCGTTCTTCTTACCGTTAATGGTTTCACAATGCGTTCTCGCACTTGCTCTGCCAATTTTTTGAATTCTGCCAAATTATATTCCGGATTGGCTTTTAACTTCTTAAATTCCAAGATTAAAGGACTGAAGGTGGCTGTAAGATTTGTAATGCCGTCTATAGTACATCTACGAGGGTCTTGGAAAAGAAGAATCTCGTTGTATATGTCGGCTGGGGTGTTGTTCATAGGCGTGGCAGATATGAGCATCACTTTCTTCTTATATCCGAGGATGTTTCCCTTTGAGACTCTCGGCATCTTGCATATTTCTTGAAGCTGCTCAAATGCATTGGTGGTATGTGACCTGAATTTATGAGCTTCATCAACGAGAATCAAATCATATTCCTCCGGATTCCAATAGTTAAAATCTTCTGCATCAATTACCTTTGAGAGGCTACCATTGGAGACGAATTTTGTGTATTTATCTATCCCGAAATCCTTGAATGTGGTTTTCCAGTTCTGCTCTACCGCAGGAGGGTAAACGACAAGTATTTTTGTGTTGTCACGACCATTTTCAAGAAGAAATTTTTTGGCAATCATCGTAGCAATGACTGTTTTGCCCAAGCCGACAACATCCGCAAGAAAAAAGCCATCGTATTTTAACATTTTCTGGTACCCTTCGATAACGGCATCTATCTGATAATCAAATCTTGTATATCCATCTGGTAAATCAAAAGCGTTCGATGTTTCTTCGCCCTCAACTCTGTCTTTGAAATACTCCATCAGCATTTTTATGTACAGTTCATACGGTGTGACATCGCCTTTTAGGTAGCCGTTTGTTACAATCCCCTCAACATCGTCTGCTTGAATTGGGCATCCTTCAGCTTCTTTCCACAAATCCTCAAATTCATCCTTGGCAAACTTAACATCTTCATAATTTGTTAGTTTTACATTAAATTCGTATTGTTTATCGGCACTAATGCCAAGACCGTTTCCGGACAGATTACTTGATCCCGTTATGGATGCTCCCATTGTGTACTTATTGAATCCGTCAGGGTAAAGCACATAGACCTTAGCGTGTATTCTCTTGCTTGGATGAGCTCTCAATTCAAGTTTACTTGATTTGATATCTTCAATCATTTGGAAAATGCCGTCTTCAACTTCTTTTGTATACTTAGAGGTTTCTATGTCCCTTTTCAATTTGTAGATACAATCTTCTTTGACTTCTTCCTCTGCTCCGTAAAAGATAAGACCGGTGTTAGCGGCCTTGGCAATGTATTTGTCAACATCAATACCTATTAGGATGCGAACCTTATTAATGTCATTAAGGAATGGCCTGAGTGAGAAATAACCGGAGGCTCTTAAAAAACCGACTATGGCATCCAGGTTTTTTATTGATTTATTATTGGACAATATCCCCTCAAACTCACGTATTAGGGTATTGCCACTTTTATTTGTGAAGAATTGTGTAGCCATAAATTTAGATAGTCATGTTATTCTTGTCTATTTTCTTGTAAATCTCTTGTTTTTCTTGTTGATAGGGGTCTATTTACAAATTATCCATTATCTCCGGTTTAAGCAGAAACTCAAACAGTCCCATAATTAAAAATCCGTTGTCATCGTAATAAGGCTTCATATTGCTTTTTACAATGATAATACGTTTGAACGCATCGTTGATTTTCTTAAGTGATGCTATTTCTTGCTCTTTCTTTTCATTATCGGGCATCATAAGTACAGATTGGATATAATAACGCAAGCTGCCCTGTTCTGCCACAAAATCAACTTCAAGCTGCCGCCTCTGCCGCTTGTCATTGTCTTGCTGCCAGGCTTCCACAAGCCCAACATCTACTCGAAACCCCCGACTGCGAAGTTCATTATAGATAATATTCTCCATAATGTGTGACTCTTCTATTTGTCGAAAGCCGGTAGCTGCATTTCTAAGCCCAATATCTTGAAAATAGTATTTGGAAAGCGTGCCGATATATTTTTTCCCTTTAATGTCATAACGCATTGATTTCTCGATTAGAAATGCATCTTCCATATATGACAGGTATTTTGAAATGGTTTTACTGTCTATTGTGATGTTCTTAACGCTTTTGAATGTATTGGCGAGTTTGTTTGGATTACAAGGTGAACCTATACACGATGCAATAACATTTAGAAGTTCTTGAAATTCATCTTGATTCTTTATAATGCATCGCTCTACAAGATCTTTCAAATAAACGGTTTTCTGAATACCCAACAGAAATTCTTCTTTTTTCTTGTCTCCTTTCAGTATAAGCAATTGTGGAAGCCCGCCATAAGTGCAGTACTCCGACCAGCATTCATACATATCTCCACCTACAGCGTTGAAATACTCGGCAAAAGAGAGTGGATAAATATGAATTTCATCACCGCGGCCACGAAATTCAGTTGCAACATCTTTAGATAGAAATTTTGAATTACTTCCGGTGACATATGTGTCTACATTATGTCTGTGTAACAGACTGTTCAGCACACCAACAAAATCATCCAGCATTTGGATCTCGTCAATGAGTACATAATACATCTTATCATCAATGAATTTTGAATCAAAATACTCCAAAATACTGTCGGGATTGCAAAGCTTTACATTTTTTCTATCATCAAGAGCAATTTTTATAATATGATTGTCATCAATGCCTTCATCGTGCAAATATTTCGAAAAAAGGTTGAACAATAGAAATGTTTTACCGCTTCGCCTAATACCGGTAACTATCTTAATTAAATTGTTGTGACGTCCATCAATAAGTTGATTCAAGAGATGATCTCTTTTTACGACTTTATTGTATTCCATATTTTTGTGATTTAGCACATGTTTTCGGAATGCAAAGATAGTCGACTATCCTTAAATTACAAAACAATCATTCCGAAAAGTTGTGATAATGCACGGATTTTCGGATTAAGATGCTTTCCGGTTTACTCTTTGCGCAGGCATATTGCAATACATCCCACTGCAGTGCGGATACCAGAAAGTCAGCAGACTTTGAGATAGCTATAGCAAGCAAGACCTGCAGCCTTTGTGAGCATTAATTGGCGATATTCAAATATTTGATTACATTTGTGCACTCTTACAAAAGAGTTTATACTGTTTGTGTTTGCCTCCGCGCTTTCCTGCGGACATTTAGTCTCCAAATCACCATTATTAATTCTGTTGTCTGAAGTTACAGTTGTGCGTGCTGCTGTCCGATAAGGTGTGTCCTGATTTACACGTCAATTGCAAGGTGTAGCGCAAAATGTTGTTATAATGATGAAATCATTTTTTATTGGAAAACTGGAAGTTAAACTCCCTATAGTACAGGGTGGAATGGGCGTCGGAGTCTCACTCTCCGGCCTTGCTTCTGCCGTTGCAAATGAGGGGGGCATTGGGGTAATTTCATGTGCCGGTATGGGGCTTCTGTATCGTAACACCACTGATAATTACCCTCTTAACTGTATATATGGCCTTAGGGAGGAGATAAGAAAGGCAAAGAAAATGACCAAAGGCATTATTGGAGTGAATATTATGGTTGCACTCTCCAATTTTGCAGACATGGTGAATACATCCATTGAGGAGAAGGCTGATATTATTTTTTCCGGCGCAGGGCTTCCTCTTAATCTCCCGTCCTTTTTAAAGAAGGATAGTACTACTCTTTTAGTCCCGATAGTTTCTTCTGCGAGGGCGGTAAAGATTATTTGTGAAAAATGGGATGCCACATATAATTATCTGCCTGATGCTGTTGTGGTTGAGGGGCCAAAGGCGGGCGGACACCTTGGCTTTAAGAAAAATCAGATTTTTGATGATAATTATTCTTTGGAGAAAATAGTTCCGGAAGTAGTTAAAATAACATCTTCATACAGAGAGAGAAAAAACATTCCGGTTATTGCCGGGGGCGGTTTGACTACCGGAGAGGATATTATGAGGATTATGAAACTTGGAGCCGACGGAGCGCAAATGGCCAGCATTTTTGTCCCGACAATTGAATGCGATGCGGCCGGCGAATTTAAAGAGGCATATATCAAATGCAAAAAAAATAATATCATAATTATAGACAGTCCTGTCGGGATGCCGGGCAGGGCAATAGAAAGTGAGTTTACAGATAAAATTGATGCAGGTCTTACAAAGCCAAAAGGGTGTGGTTATCACTGTATTAAAACATGTGATTATATCAACAGTCCATATTGTATTATCAAGGCATTATATAATTCTGTAAAAGGTAAGTTATCAGATGGGTATGTGTTTGTCGGGGCAAACGCTTATATGGCTGATAAGATAAGAAGCGTACATCAGGTTATATCTATTTTAAAGCAAGAGTACGCCTTGTGTGAAATTAAACAAAAGTAAATTAATGACATTTAAAGAATTAAAAATTACAGAGCCTGTTCTTAAGGCTTTGAGTGACAAAGAGTACATTACACCAACACCTATTCAGGAGCAGGCAATTCCTGCCGGGGTGGAGGGCAGAGATATTTTAGGGATAGCACAGACGGGTACTGGAAAGACTGCGGCATTTGCAATCCCGATTATTGAACAATTGATGAAAAAAGAGAAGAATCCGGAAAAAGAAAATAATCCGTCGCTGAGCAAAAATAATAAGCGCCACATTAAAGCGCTGATTCTCACCCCTACACGGGAGCTTGCAATTCAGATAGAGGAGTCTTTTTCTGATTACGGAAAGTATAGCGGATTAAAGCATACGGTTATTTTTGGAGGTGTTAAGCAGGGGCAGCAAGTTAAGCGGCTGAATCAGGGAGTTGATATTTTAACAGCTACTCCGGGACGCTTGCTGGATCTTATAGGTCAGGGATTTGTGAAGTTGAATAGTGTTGAACATTTTGTTTTGGATGAGGCGGACAGAATGCTGGATATGGGATTTATTCATGATATCCGCAGGATTATTCCAATGCTTCCGCGGCAGAAACAAACAATGCTTTTTTCTGCTACAATGCCGGAGGAGATAAACAAGATTTCCGGAGATTTATTGCATAATCCCGTAAAGGCGGAAGTTGCTCATTCCGCGTCTGTTGTGGAGGCAATAGAGCAAGATTTGTTCTTTGTTGAGAAGCCGCAGAAAATAGATTTGCTTGTAAAGGTTTTGAATGAACAGTCGGAGGATAGAGTGCTTGTGTTTTCACGCACAAAGCACGGAGCCGATAAAATTGCCAGGGCCCTTAACAAATGCAAAATAGAGTGTGAGGCAATACACGGAAACAAGTCTCAGAACGCAAGACAAACTGCATTAAAGAATTTTAAAAGTGGTAAAACAAGAATTATTGTCGCCACGGATATTGCGGCAAGAGGTCTTGATATTCAGGACCTTGGTCTTGTTATCAACTATGACCTTCCGGATGTGGCGGAAACTTATGTGCACAGAATAGGGCGTACCGGCAGAGCGGGGAATAGCGGGCTTGCCTTTACTTTTTGCTCCAGCGAGGAGTATCCGATGATTAAAGATATTCAAAAAATTACGGGTAAAAAACTGCGCAGGGTAAGCTAAAGTGTTAAGCTACTTGTACTTAGGCCACGCATAACATGCGTGGCTTTTTTAATTATATTTGCTGCGATTTTTTTGACCTATGGATATATTAAGAGATAATTTAACGCGAGTACTGTATGCGACTGATGCAAGTGCTTATAGGGAAATTCCTTATGGCGTTTGTTTTCCGGCCGGCATAGAGGATATACGTCTGGCAATTAGCGTTGCGGGTGCAAACGGCATTTCTTTAATTCCCCGTACGGCGGGGACTTCCATTGCAGGGCAGGTTGTGGGGAGCGGACTTGTGGCGGATGTCTCCAAATATATGAACCGAATCCTTGAGATCAACAAGGTTAAGCATTGGGCACGCGTTCAGCCCGGAGTTGTGTTGGATAAGCTGAATTTGGAACTTGCAAAATCTAATCTTTTTTTTGGACCTGAGACCTCTACTGCAAACAGGTGTTGCATTGGCGGGATGGTTGGGAATAATTCAGGTGGCAGTCACTCTCTTATTTATGGAACAACGCGCGCGAATCTGCTTGAGGTTAAAGTAGTTCTGGGCGACGGTACTCTGGCAGTATTCTCAAAAGAGAGGGCAGCTGAGGTTATTGGTAAGATTAAGGCAAAGGTTGAAGAGTACACAAATAGTATCCACGGCGGCACAGGCAAATTTAATGAGAGAGCTTTGGCAAAGGCTTTTATTCCGGTCTCTTTGGAGGAGAGAATTTATTGGCAGCTGTTTAAGTGGGCATGCGATGAAAATATAAATGATGCCGTTGTAGCGGAGTTTCCTGATAAAGAGATTGTGCGCCGTAATTCCGGTTATGCGCTGGATGAGGTTCTTAATGATATGCGCAGTTATTTAACAGGAGGTCAGGTTGTTCCAAATCTGTGCAAGTTGTTTGCGGGCTCAGAGGGAACGCTGGCGTTTGCGTATGAATTTAAGATTAATCTTGTTCCGCTTCCTCCAAAGGACAGGGTCTTGGTGTGCGCACATTGCAAATCGCTTGATGAGGCGTTTGCGGGGAATATTATTGCACTTGCACAAACGCAGAGCGCCTTGCGCGGGCCCGCGTCCTTCAGAGATGGCGAGTCAGAGATGGTGAATTCCAATTATGAGGGAGTTGTGGCGATAGAGCTGATTGATGACAAGATTTTGCAGCTTAGCAAGAATAATATTGAGCAGAATAAAAACAGATTTTTTGTGCATGGAGATCCGGCTGCAATTTTGTGCATTGAGATTGCGGGAGAGAGCAGAGAGGAGGTTGATGCGCGGGCTGATAAAATGGAGGCGAATCTTAAAACACATAATTGCGGTTATGAGTTTCCGCGTGTATATGGTGCTGATATAAAGAGAGTTTGGGAATTGCGCAAGGCGGGTCTGGGACTGCTTTCCGGAATGCCGGGAGATGCAAAGCCGGTATCGCTGATAGAGGATACCGCCGTCTCTCCAAAGCGTCTTGCGGAGTACATAAAGGATATTAAAAATATGTTGGACGGCTTTAAGCTGAGCTGCGTATTTTATGGACACATAAGCGTTGGAGAGTTGCATTTGCGCCCCATCCTAAATCTTAAAGAAGTTCACGACAGGTACTTGTTTAAGGCTGTGGCTGAAGAGACTGCGAGGATTGTGAAAAAATATCGCGGTTCTTTAAGCGGCGAACACGGAGACGGTAGGTTGAGAGGAGAATTTTTGCCTGTGATGTTTGGACCAAAAGTTTACAAACTGTTTAAAGATTTAAAATCTGTCTGGGATCCGCATCTGATTTTTAATGAGGGGAAAATAGTTAATACTCCTCCGATGGATACTTGTCTGAGGTATGAAGTTGAACCACACTATGTTGCAGAGAAATATCTGCGAGCCTCAGGCGGTGCAAAGGGACTGCGGACATATTTTGATTTTACTCAGCAGAAGGGTTTGTTCTGTGCAATTGAGCAGTGCAATGGCAACGGAGATTGCAGGCGTCCTGCAGAGATGGGGGGTGTAATTTGCCCTGCGTTTAAGGCCGGCAAAGAGGAGAGATTTTCTACTCGCGCAAGGGCCAATATGATGCGTGAAGTTTTAACAAACGGCAGCATAAAAAGAGGAGCTACGCATAACCTGGTATCTGATAATGTTATTCATAATAGTCACCGCAATCCGTTTCTGGATAATGCTACTTATGAACTGCTTAACGAGTGCTTAAGCTGCAAGGCATGCAAGAGCGAGTGTCCGTCAAATGTGGACATGACCAGGCTTAAAGCGGAATTTCTTCAGCACAGATTTGATGCAAAAGGGGTTCCTTTCCGTAACTATATTGTTGCGCACATGCCTCAGATAGAAAAACTTGGCTCTCCATTTGCAACCATTTATAATGTGTTTGCTTCTTGGAAATTGTCTTCCGGTCTTATAAAGAAAGTTATTAATTTTTCTCCCGACAGAAGCATTCCAAAATTGAGCAGGAATACTTTGCGTTCAGTTGTAAAAAAAATGCAGCATCCTGTACCTCAGGCGCTTGAAGGAAGAGACGGATCTGTCGCGACAAAATATTACAACGGGAAGGTTTATCTTTTTGCAGACGAGTTTACAAATTTTATGGAAGCGGAGCTTGGGGCTACTTTTGTAAGGTTGCTGAACAAGCTTGGCTATGAGGTTGTTATACCAAAGCATTTTGAGAGCGGAAGAGCTGCTTTGTCAAAAGGAATGCTGAGGCTGGCCCGCAAATTTGCCTTTAAAAATGTTGATGTATTAAAGGATATTGTAACAGAGGAGCATCCTCTGATAGGCATAGAACCGTCTTGTATTCTGAGTTTTAGAGATGAATATCCCGCTTTGTTGAGAGGCGATATGGCTGTTGCGGCAAATAAACTTGCAAAAAACTGCCTGCTGTTTGATGAGTTCATAATGAGGGAAGTTAATGCGGGAAAAATATCTTATGAATCTTTTACAATCTCAAAAGCCGAGATATGGCTTCACGGACATTGTCATCAGAAATCATTGGTAGGCACCGCTTTAACTGCGGCAATGCTTAACCTTCCCGTCAACTATAATGTTCATATAATTCCAAGCGGATGCTGCGGAATGGCGGGCTCCTACGGTTATGAAAAGGAGCACTATAAGAGCTCTATGGAAATTGGTGAGGAGATTCTTTTTCCCGCTGTCCGCAAGGTTCAAAAAATGCAACAAGATGCTACAGCTGAGGGCAATACTTGCAAGTACATAGTTGCCGCCCCGGGTACCAGCTGCAGAGAGCAAATCCTTGACGGAACGGGAGTACAAGCTCTGCATCCAATAGAGGTTCTCTATAATGCATTAAAATAGAACTAATTATAAATATCTTTAAAATAATCTTTGGCTTATTTCTATTAAGATTCTCTTTGGCTTATTTCTATTAAGATTCTCTTTGGCTTATTTTTTTATTAAGGTTATCTTTGCACTTCTAATTATTAAAATATGATGAAGAAGGTTTTTATTTGTGTCGGGATATTATTTGTTTCTGTTCAGTTTGTCAGTGCTCAGGTGAAGTTGGATTCTGTGGTAGTTGACGCCAAATCATTAAGAGATGCACGTGCTTTAAGCAATCAGGCAGTTTCATACAATCATTTTACATCCAAAGAGTTGCAGAGCCAGCGTGTTTTTTCCGTTAAGGGTTTGACAGGCTCCGTTCCAAATTTATATGTTCCGGATTACGGTTCAAAACTAACGTCATCCATCTATATAAGAGGAATCGGTTCCCGTATAAATTCCTCTGCAGTAGGGGTCTATGTAGATGATTTTCCCTATTATGACAAGTCCGCATTTGATTTTGATTTTTCTGATGTCAACAGGGTGGATGTTTTGCGCGGTCCCCAGGGAACTCTTTACGGTATGAATTCCATGGGAGGAATTATTGACATTCACACAAAATCTCCGTTTGAATATGTCGGCACCGATTTGTTTTTAAGTGCTGCCACAAAAAATAATTATCGTTTTTCACTCACTCACTATCACAGGATTAGCAAGAAGTTTGCATTTTCTGCTGGAGGATTTGCGGATCATGAGGGAGGCTTTTATAAGAATCAGTACAACGGAAAAAATATTGATAAGGGTACAAACGGGGGCGGAAGACTTCATGCAATTTTCCGTCCAAATTCCAAGTCCGAATATGATCTTAATGTAAGTTATGAATATACAGACATGGGCGGATATCCGTATGGAGCATATAACAAGAATACAGGAAGTTACAGCCTGCCAAATTATAATTTCGGCAGCGGCTATTACCGCAATTTGTTGAATGTGGGATTAAAGGGTGAATACATTGCGGGCAATGTTAAAATCACATCCGTTGCGGGTTGGCAACATTTGAGGGACAGGATGTCTTTGGACCAGGACTTCACGGCTGCAGACAGATTTGCCATGCTTCAGAAGCAGAAACAAAATACTGTAAGCGAGGAGATTGTATTTAAAAATATAAATCCGGATATATTGTGCGGAAATGTAAAATGGCAGCGCAGTTCCGGTGTTTCTGTTTTTTATCAGTGGCAAAAAATAAATGCGCCTCTGGACTTTGGCAAAGATTTTATCTCTTTGATTCAGCGGCAAATGGATGCGGCAATGGCACAGTCTCCGGTCTCTGTTAAGCTCACCGACAGTCTGTTAAGAATTCCCGGCAAATTCAGCACTCCGACTTTTGGCGCTGCAATCTACCATCAGTCTGTGTTTAAAGATTTGTTCGGCACGGAGGGCTTGTCTGCAACTGTCGGGATAAGAATGGATTATGAGAAAATTAATATTGATTATGACTCGCAGGCGGCTATGAATTATAATACTTTAATGCACGGTGTTGTTATAAAAAGCGGGGCGTACTCGGCAAGATATTTTGGTAATGCGGGTAACCGGTATTTCCCGGTATTGCCTAAGTTTTCAATAGATTACGTGTTTAACGGGGTGGATAATGTTTATGCTCAGGTGAGCAGGGGCTACAGAAGCGGAGGTTATAATATTCAGATGCTTTCCGATTATTTACAAAGCGCTATGATGTTAAATAAAGGAGATATCCAAAATGATACCTCCGTTAATCTTGCAATTAAATATAAGCCGGAATATTCTTGGAATTATGAAATCGGGGCGCATCTTACAATTCCGGGCACCGGCATAAAGGTGGATATGGCTGCATTTTATATGCGTGTTAAGAATCAACAAGTTGCAAGGTTTGTGGATAGCGGGCTGGGAAGATACACAACCAATGCGGGAAAGAGCCGCAGCTGCGGAGTTGAATTTTCTACACGCGGACAAATCATTGATGATTTGAGTTTTGCAGTTAATTACGGATATACTCACGCTACGTTCACAAAGTATCTTTCCAATGAAAAAGTTTATGACAATACCGGAAAGGCAACTTTACAAGTAATTGATTATAAGGGAAAACATGTTCCGTTTGCTCCGGAGAATACTTTTAGCGCCGCCCTTCTGTATGACATACCTCTTGGCAGCGCTGCAACTTCTTACAGCGGAATCTCTGTGAAGGGGCTGCGTGCGGAACTTGAGTATTCTGGAGTCGGCCGCACTTTTTTCACTGAGGCAAATGATGTTAACCAGAAGTTTTACGGTCTTCTTAATGCAAGGATTGTGGCCAGACTAAGCCGTCTTATAGAGATTGACATTTGGGGACGTAATTTGCTTAATAAAAACTATGCCGTTTTCTACTTTGACAGCAGCAGTGCTGCGTCGGTGAACGGTAGCACGGGTTTTATGCAGAAAGGCAAGTCTATTCAAGGCGGTATTGATCTGAGAATCAGGTTTTAAGCACTGTTTTGGCCTTCCCTGGCGGAGCATAATATCACTTTTACACTATATTCTTGTTCCAAAAGTCTAATGAGTATCACAATGGGCCCGTTTTTTGTATCTTTACGCGCTTTTTGATGTGATAGATATTTGAACTATCGGGAACTTTTAGAGTAGAGAAATAAAATAAAAATATATGAGTGAATTGACTGGTCATATTTCACAAATCATCGGACCCGTCGTGGATGTCTCCTTTAATCTTGAGGGAAAGATTTCATTACCGGCAATCCATGATGCTTTGGAAATCAGAAGACCTAACGGAAAAATCTTGACCGTTGAGATTCAGCAACACATTGGAGAAGACACTGTTAGAACGGTGGCTATGGATAGTACGGACGGTTTGCAGAGAGGAATGAAGGTGCAGCTTAAGGGAAGCCCCATCACAATGCCTGTAGGTACTCAGGTAAGAGGGCGTTTGATGAATGTTGTTGGAGATCCCATTGACGGAATGAAGCCCCTGGAGATGAAGGGCTCTTATCCTATTCACAGGCTTCCGCCTAAGTTTGAGGAACTTACAACTGTCCAGGAAGTGCTCCCGACAGGTATTAAGGTAATAGATTTGATGGAGCCCTATTGCAAAGGAGGAAAGATTGGATTGTTTGGAGGTGCAGGCGTAGGAAAGACGGTTCTTATTATGGAGCTGATTAACAACGTTGCCAAGGGTTATAACGGTTTCTCTGTTTTTGCCGGCGTAGGAGAGCGTACACGTGAAGGCAATGATTTGCTGAGAGATATGTTGGAGAGCGGCGTTATCAGATACGGAGATAAGTTCAAAAAAGGAATGGAAGAGGGAAGGTGGGACTTGTCAACCGTTGATTATAATGAAGTTGCAAAGAGTCAGGCTACCCTGGTGTTTGGGCAGATGAATGAGCCGCCCGGAGCAAGGAGTTGTGTCGCTCTTTCCGGATTGACTGTAGCTGAGTCATTTAGGGATGGCGCTGCAGACGGAACCGGAAATAATATTTTACTTTTCATTGATAATATATTCCGTTTCACTCAAGCGGGTAGCGAGGTTTCAGCGTTGCTTGGTCGTATGCCTTCTGCGGTAGGATATCAGCCTACACTTTCCACGGAAATGGGTGCTATGCAGGAGAGAATTACTTCTACCAAGAGTGGTTCAATTACTTCTGTGCAAGCGGTTTATGTTCCGGCAGATGACTTTACGGACCCTGCCCCTGCAACCACTTTTTCACACTTGGATGCAACAACGGAATTAAACAGAAAGATTACGGCGCTTGGAATTTATCCGGCTGTTGACCCTCTTGCCTCAACTTCCAGAATTCTTGATCCTCACATTGTCGGACAGGAACACTATGAAGTTGCTGAGAGAGTTAAGCAGATTCTTCAGCGTAATAAAGAGCTGCAGGATATCATTTCCATTTTGGGAATAGAGGAGCTTTCTGCTGAAGATAAGCTTACGGTTAACAGAGCACGTAGAGTGCAAAGATTTATGTCACAGCCGTTTACGGTTGCAGAACAATATACCGGAATAAAAGGTGTAATGGTGGATATCAAAGATACCATCAAGGGATTTAAGATGATTTTGGACGGTGAGTGTGATGAACTTCCGGAGCAGGCCTTTATGAATGTTGGCACAATAGAGCAGGCCATGGAGAAGGGTAAGAAAATTTTGGAACAGGCTAATGCATAGCATCGTCATAGTTTATTGTTAAAAATGGCACAGTTGCATTTAAATATAATTTCTCCGGAGAAATCGCTGTTTGACGGTGATATAGAGAAAGTTACATTGCCGGGAACTTCGGGGCCCTTTACTATTTTGCCTCATCACGCTCCAATAATTTCCTCTCTTAAGAAAGGAGTTATTGAGTACGTTTCTGTCGGAGACAATAGTGATGGCGGCGGCAAACAAATTTTGGAGATTGAAGCCGGTTTTATTGAACTTAGCAATGATATTGTGACAGTTTGTATATCATAAATATATGGATCACGCAGAGGCAAAAGATAAGAGAGTGCAGGTTAAATACCTTGGAATCAACGCAATAATCGCAGTTGTTCTGGGGGGGGCTACATACTTGGTTTTGAGGTATGCAATGCCAACCTTTTTCTTTCCGGGTATTATATGGCTTGCTCTCTGTTTCTTTATTGTCTGTCAGTTGGGCATGAATATTTTGGTGAGCAGGTCAAAAAACAATCCTAAGCAAATGCCTCAAATATACATGCTTCTGAAGATGATAAAATTTATTCTGCTTGTGATTTTTGCAGTTGCATATTGCGTGGCAATCAGACATAAGTATACTGTCGGAAGCGATAGTATTATTAAACCGTTTCTTATCACTTTTGCCATTTATTATGCAATCTGGCTGGCGTTTGACACCACTTTCTTTATGAAGCACAGCAAGGAGCTGACCGCTGAGGTTAAGGTAGTTGCGCAAAAAGATGAAGAGCATGAGAAGATGAGGGAGGATATGGAAAAGCAGAAGACTGCGGAAAAAAAGGCAAGGAAGGTTAAGAACGGAGCAAAGCACTCCGATAAAGGGGAGAGCGAAAAAAATGCGTAAAGCACTTGTCATATTATTGAGTCTTTTTTGCATCGCGACGGTGAATGCAAAAGCTGCAGATGTTTCTGCTCCGCAGCAAGTTGCCGGAGTTGCCGGTGCTGCCGTCATGCATAAGGCTGTTCCTCGTGTTGCAAAAACCGTCGGGAAAGAAAAGAAGGAAATAAATGTTAAGGCGATAATTTTTGGTCACATCTTGGATTCCTACAGGTGGGAAATTACAAAGATACGCGGCAAGGAGATTTCCCTATATCTGCCGGTTATTTTATACAGCAAGACAAGCGGATGGCATGTGTTCTCTTCTCGTAAACTGTTTGTAAATGAGGATGGTACTGAGAACGAGTCCGGCGGCTATGATGGCTTTTACCCTGCCGGAGAAAGTTCCGCTCATCAAGGAAAATTGTTGGAGAAAATGCCGGATGGAACTAACGTTAAACCCGCAGACTTTTCAGTTACAAAAGTTTCCCTGGGCTTGATGATAAATTCTGCAATCCTGATAGTGCTCATTTTATGTACTACAAAATTTTACAGGAAACATCAGGATGGAACCGGTGTTCCGGGAAAGTTCGCCAGCTTTATGGAAATGTTTGTAATGGCAATAGAAGATAGTGTTATAAAACCGTGCGTTGGAGCTAATTATAAGAAATACTCTCCGTATCTTCTTACTGCATTCTTCTTTATTCTTGTGAACAACTTGATGGCGTTGATTCCAATATTTCCGGGAGGCGCAAATGTAACGGGAAATATAGCAATAACTTTCTTCCTTGCAATTTGTACTTTTCTTGCAGTTAATATTTTTGGAACTAAGCATTACTGGAAAGATATCCTGTGGCCGGATGTACCACTTTGGTTAAAATGCCCAATCCCATTGATGCCTGTAATTGAGTTATTTGGAATATTTACAAAGCCAATTGCATTGATGATACGATTGTTTGCAAATATGTTAAGCGGACACATGGCCATGCTTGTGCTGACTTGTTTGATCTTTATTGGTTGCAGCATTGGTGCTCTGATGGGAAGTACAATGACAGTTATTTCAGTTGCCTTTAACTTGTTTATGAATGCTCTTGAGTTATTGGTTGCATTCATCCAGGCTTATGTATTTACTTTGCTGTCGGCGGTATTTATAGGTATTGCACAAGAGGGGACGGCGGTAAAAACGGGGAAATAGAATTTATAAACAGATAGAAAAAATAAACATTTAAAAATAAAAAATCATGTTACTATTAACAGTTTTGGAATATGGAATTGGCATAGGAATTAGCAAAGGGCTTGCAGCAGTAGGAGCGGGTCTTGCTACAATAGGTGCCGGAATAGGAATTGGCAAAATTGGTAGTTCCGCAATGGATGCGATTGCCCGCCAACCTCAGGCAGTAGGTGATATAAGAAGCAGTATGATTTTGGCAGCAGCTCTTATTGAGGGAGTTGCACTATTGTCAGTTGTCGTTTGCTTGTTGTCTTACTTTGTACAGTTGTAATATTTGAACAAAAGACGCCGTCTTTAATTAAAGACGGCGTCATAAATTTAAAAATCATGTCATTATTAGTTCCTGATAGTGGTCTTCTTTTTTGGATGTTTCTATCCTTCCTCATTGTGTTTGTTGTGGTAGGAAAGTTCGGTTTTCCATACATTGTAAAGGCTGTTGAGAAAAGAAGAGAGAACATAACTCAGTCTCTGCAGGGCGCCAAGGAAGCAGATCTTAAGATTTCAAAGGTGAAGGAGGAGAGTGATTCTATTGTTGCTGCTGCCAACAGGGAGCAGGGACGGGTTCTCCGCGATGCGTCAGATCAGAGGGAAAAAATAATTGCAGAAGCAAAAAATGAAGCAGTGCAAGCTGCGCAAAAAGAGATTAATGCGGCTAAAGAACAGATTCGCCTTCAAAAGGAAGAAGCCATAATTGATATCCGTCGCGAGGTTGCCTCTCTTTCCTGTGATATAGCAGAGAGGATTTTAAGACAGCAGCTTAGTGATAAGGATAAGCAGATGGCTATGGTTGACCGGATGATTACGGAGGTTCTGGATAAAGAAAAATCGGAGGTACGTAATTAATTAATTATGGATGTGGGGGTATTATCGGTAAGGTACGCAAAGGCGCTATTTGATTATGCGCTTGAGAAAGGCGTTGAAAGTCAAGTTTATAGAGAGCTTGTCCTGGTTGCGCATTCCTTTGCTTCAAACCCGGATCTGCGTACAATGTTAGAGAATCCTTTGCTTCCTTCAAAAGAAAAAATTTCACTTCTGCATACTGCAGTCGGAGATGTCCCTAAGTCTGCTGAGGGAGATGTCCCCGGAGGAAAAATATCCGTGGAACTTAAGAAGTTTTTTGACTTGGTAGTTGAGCGCAAGAGAGAGGGTTATATGTACTCCATTGCGTTGGTCTATGCAAATCTTTATAGAAATTTCAGGCACATAGGAGTTGCAAAAATTATTACTGCAGTGCCGTTGGGAAAGTCTATGGAAGAGAGGATTATAGATATATCCTCTAAAAGACTGCATTGTTCAATTGAGCTGGAAAGAGTTGTTGATCCGGCTATTGAGGGAGGTTTTATTTTTGACATCAATGATTACAGATTAGATGCCAGTGTTGCCACTCAGATTAGAAAATTTAAACAACAATTTATTGAGAAGAACAGGCGGATTGTTTAGTGTGTCCGCATAAAAATGTCAGAAGATTATGGCAGATAATATTAATGTAAGCGAGGTTTCGGAAGTTTTGCGCAAACAGCTGGAAGGTATTGAGAGTCAGGTGCAAATGGATGAGGTGGGCACTGTTCTGCAGGTCAGCGACGGTGTTGTCCGCATCTATGGCTTGCGTAATGCGGAAGCAAATGAGCTATTGGAATTTGAGAACGGAGAGATGGCGGTTGTTATGAACCTTGAGGCCGATAATGTCGGTGCGGTTTTACTTGGACCGACAGATGAAATCAAGGAGGGATTTACCGTTAAGCGTACAAAACGTATTGCTTCTATCCGTGTTGGAGAGAGCTTGTTAGGAAGAGTTATCAACCCATTGGGAGAGCCTGTTGACGGACGCGGTGCAATAACCGGAGAACTTTGTCAAATGCCTTTGGAAAGAAAGGCCCCGGGCGTAATTTTCCGCCAGCCTGTAAATCAGCCGCTTCAAACCGGTATAAAAGCAATTGACTCAATGATTCCAATCGGCCGCGGACAGAGAGAGTTGATTATCGGAGACCGCCAGACTGGAAAAACCGCAATTGCAATTGATACAATTATCAATCAGAGAGGTAATTATGAGGCAGGCAAACCTGTTTACTGCATATACGTTGCAATAGGTCAGAAAGGTTCCACCGTCGCGAGTCTTGTCAATGTTTTAAGACAGCACGGTGCAATGGACTACACTACCGTAGTAGTCGCGACAGCCGGTGATCCCGCTGCGCTTCAGTACTTTGCGCCATTTGCGGGAGCTGCAATAGGTGAGTATTTCAGAGATACCGGGCGTGATGCGCTAATTGTTTATGATGACTTGTCTAAGCAAGCAGTCTCATACAGAGAGGTTTCTCTGATTTTGCGCAGACCTTCCGGACGTGAAGCTTACCCCGGAGATATTTTCTACTTGCACTCCAGACTTTTGGAAAGAGCCGCTAAAATTATTGATCAGCAAGAGGTTGCAGAGCAAATGAATGACCTTCCGGACAGCCTTAAAGGGAAGGTGAAAGGAGGAGGTTCTCTTACCGCGCTTCCAATTATTGAGACTCAAGAGGGTGACGTTGCGGCATACATTCCAACTAATGTAATTTCAATTACGGACGGTCAGATATTTTTGGATACGGATTTGTTCAACCAAGGAAATCGTCCGGCAATTAACGTCGGAATTTCAGTCTCCCGTGTTGGCGGAAATGCGCAAATAAAATCCATGAAAAAGGTCGCAGGAACGCTTAAGATTGACCAGGCACAATATCAAGAGCTTGAGTCATTTACAAAGTTTGGAGGGGAGATGGATAAAGTTACTGCAATGGCAATTGACAAAGGGAGAAAAAACTCTCGCCTGCTTGTTCAACCACAGTATTCTCCGATGTCCGTGGAGGAGCAGATTGCGATTTTGTATTGCGGAACTCACGGACTTTTAAAGGATGTTCCAATGGAGAAAGTTACAGATTTTGAGGCTAGTTATTTGCGTTCCATGAAGTTGAATCATAAGGATGTGCTGGAGCAACTTAATAGTGGTGTCATCTCAGATGATATGATGAAGGTTATGGAAGAAACGGCTAAAATGAGTGCGAATCAGGTTAATGCGTAAGTGCGAGTAAGTGTCGGCTGCAAATAAAAATTTGAGGTAATAATGTCATGGCATCTTTAAAAGAGGTTAAAACAAGAATCAGTTCAGTGCAGAGTACCCGCAAGGTGACCTCCGCAATGATGATGGTATCCTCTGCAAAATTGCATAAGTCCCAGAATCTGCTTGGCAATATGGTTCCTTATCAAAAAAGACTGGATAAAATTGTCGTAAACTTTCTGTCCGGAGAAATATCCGTTAAAGACAATGAGGGAAAAGTGTCAAAAAATGATTCATCATTTGAGTCCCCTTTTGTTGCAGAACGTCCCGTCAAAAAAATTGCAATTGTTGCATTCTCTTCAAATTCAGCACTTTGTGGTTCTTTTAATTATAACGTAATTAAAGAATTTACCTCTACGGTCCTTGAGTACACCGGTTCCCGTGCATCTGCAAATATGGCATCCGACGCAACTGCAGTACCTCTTTACAACCTTAAACAAGAGGATATTACAGTGTTTCCTGTCGGGAAAAAAATAGAAGAGGCTGCAAAAAAAATGGGCTTCAGCGTCCGGCCGTACATCCCAAAATCCGCAAATGCAGAACCGGATGTTTTGCTTCAGACTCTTGCTGCAAATCCCTCATATTCAGGTATTGCAAAGCTTGCCCGTAAGCTTATGCTAATGTATGCCGCAGGAGAAGTTGACAGAGTGCTGGTAATTTATCACCATTTTAAATCTACTGCAGTTCAGAAAGTTGAGAGATTTACTTACCTCCCGATAGATATGTCTGAGTATAAACACCCTGCAGACGGTGCGGAAAATTTGAATGATAAAAGCGGCGGGTATTTGAATAACTATATAGTTGAGCCTAACGCACCGGAATTGATTGCGGCATTAATCCCGCAAGTACTTAGTCAGAAGCTATATACTGCTCTTGCAGACTCTTATGCGTCTGAACATGCAGCCCGTACAATGGCAATGCAGGTTGCAACGGATAATGCCGATGATTTGATTCAGGAGTTGACACTTCAATACAACAAATCAAGGCAGCAATCAATCACTGCAGAACTGCTTGATATTATCGGCGGTACAATGAAATAAAAAAGGCGGCGCTTATCGGCGTTGCCTCAAAAATTTTAATCTTACGTGTTAATCGATGTGTGTCTCAAGGATTCTTAAGTCACAATCGTATTTTATTTTCACGGATTTCAGGCATGCCGGAAGAAAATAGACATCACTCTTCTTGATTATAATACACTGTTCATCTGTGTTTTCCGAGTCACCGGACTCATCATCAATAAAACAGATTTTACCCGCCCCGTTGGTGCAAACAAAAATCACAAAAGAATCAAAAGACGAGAAATCAAAAGTAAACTCTTTTAGGTTCCCTTTCATCATGGAGGCCTTCTCTTTGCTGTACCTTAAGTTAATCATAGACGTAGTAAAGTAACTGCAAGAGACAAGTTGCTCAATTTCAGATTTCCCGCCGTTTGCTTTATTAATTTCAAAAATATTCCCGGTGTCCTTGTTAAAAGGAATACGTGAGTAATCAATTGCAGCTAATGCATCGTCAATATCAAGCCTTCTGCGGTGACCGTCTTTATCAACTCTGTTATAATCAAACAATCTATATGTAAGGTTGGAAGTTTGTTGTATTTCAACAATATATACGCCTGAACCTATGCTGTGAGCTCTGCCTGCGGGAATGAAATACCAGTCTCCTTTTTTAGCCACATGCCTGTTAAGAGATTGCGTTATCTTATAGCCGTACAAATCTTCCGGCGCCCCGGCAACATTCTTCATTGTACCTCCAAGGGCGGTCCATTCACTATCCCTTCCTATTGGGTCACGGGAGTTCATATCTTCCTTCACCATTGAGCGCAATCGCTCCGGCTGCATATCCTCTTTAAAGCCGTCCATAATGTACGCTTCTCCGACAGCATCAACAACATACCATAACTCCGTCTTGCCGTTTGGATATCCCATTTTCTTTGCAATTTCATCATTTGGATGCACTTGAATGGATAGGTCATCTTTAGCGTTAATAAACTTCACCAGAATTGGAAACTTGCTGCCGTATTTCTTCCACACCTTCTCTCCGACCAACCTGCCTTTGTATTGCTCAATTAACTGCGGCAACGTAGTGCCCTTATTATCGGGATTTTGGATTTTATCTTCATCGTTGTCGGCAAACAATCTTCTCTCCCTCTCTTGAGGGCTTTCTAAATAAAGCACGGATTCACTGCCTTCAACCGCTGAAATCTCCCACGACTCATCACCCCAAAGGGCATCTTTGCGTATAGAGAAAAAATTTAAGGGACGCATAACTAAATTTTACGTTAAGCGTCCCAAATATAAAAAATTATAATTTGCTTTGCAAATATTTTTTCCTAAAAGAAATTGCTAAGTGTTTCTAAAACAATGTAATTGCTACTGTTATACCTGCCATCACAATAGATACCATGCTCATCAATTTTATTAGAATATTCAGCGACGGGCCGCTTGTATCCTTAAATGGGTCCCCGACAGTATCTCCAACAACCGTAGCCTTGTGCGCATAAGAGCCTTTTCCGCCCAAATTGCCCTCTTCTACAAACTTCTTGGCATTGTCCCATGCTCCGCCTGAATTTGCCATAAAAATAGCCAAAACAAAGCCGCTGGAAAGACCTCCAATCAAAAGTCCAAGAACGCCTGCAACTCCAAATACAATACCTACAACGATAGGAGCTATTATAGCAAGAATTGACGGTCCAACCATTTCATGCTGAGCACTTTTAGTTGAAATTCCTACGCAGCGTGCATAATCGGGTTTGGATGTCCCCTCCAAGATGCCTTTGTCTGCCTTGAATTGTCTTCTTACTTCTTCAACCATTTTTTGGGCAGCACGTCCAACGGCACCCATCGTGAGTCCGCAGAACAAAAATGC
>Ga0268357_100656_pt1 | contig 38149 bp, 33 predicted proteins | sample BioMet10_FD_192466 | JGI IMG/M metagenome (GOLD analysis project Ga0268357, IMG submission 192466) | Sewage microbial communities from Oakland, California, United States - Biofuel 10 (Illumina Assembly) | ecosystem: Engineered > Wastewater > Sewage > Unclassified | place: USA: California... | reverse complement strand
TGGAGTCGGGATGCTGCCAGTCGGATTTCCGGGGGCGGCCTTTTCGGCATGGTGGGAGAGGTTTACAGCAGGCGTCCCTTTTTGGAAAAACGGACTTGTTCTGTCACATCATGTGACAGGACGAAGTCGTTCTTCCAAACAGGGACGACGGAATCCGTTCTCACCCGAAATCAAGATCGGTCGAAAGGCCGGTCTTTTTTCAATTCATCCGTTGCGCAAAATGAAATGCGCAAATATAATGACGGTATGAATGAGCTCGAAAGAAAACGAAAAGAGCTTGGAATAACGCAAGCCGAAGCCGCTCGGGCTCTTGGCGTTTCCCGTAGGACCTATCAGACCTATGAAAACGACAAAAACGAAGGAGACGTGTACGAACGTTTGCTTTCACAATTGGACGCAATGGGGGTCATGGATGGGAGCAACGTCGTTTTAGGTCGCCGCTACATTGAACAAACTTGCTCTACGGTCTTCTCTCAATATCCCGAAGTGGAGTGCGCCTATCTTTTTGGCTCGTACGCCAGAAAAACGGCAACGGGGAAAAGTGATGTGGACGTTCTGATTGTCGGTGTTCCTCAAGGAATGAAGTTCTTCGCGCTTGGGGCTGATTTGGAGGACGCACTTCATAAAACGGTGGATCTTCACACTTACCGAGAACTTGTGAAAAACGAAGTTTTTGCCAAAGAAATCCTTTTAGAGGGAGTAAAAATCTATGGATTCAAAGGTCATTCTTAGATTAGATTCGGTTGTTCGGCACATCGACGCCATTCAAAACGATCTTCATGGTGTTTCCTTAGAGGCCTTCAAAGAAAACGACCTTCTGTTGCGGGCAACCTGTTTTTCCGTTGTCCAAATCGGTGAACCAATGAACAAACTTGAAACCCTATTCGGCGAGAAATATCCCAGCCTTCCATGGCGGTTATCAAACCGAATGAGAATCTTTCTCGTTCATGATTACGATTCCGTGGATGCTCAGATTGTTTATGAAACAGTTAAGGACGACTTGCCTGTTTTGAAGGCCGCGATTCTGGCCATCAAGAATGACATGAGACAAGAATTGGCTTAAATCATGGCCCCGATCCGGGGGCGGCTCTTTTTGCTATGGCTCCCGAGGTTTGCAGCAGGCGTCCCTTTTTGGAAAAACGGACTTGTTCTGTCACAAAAACAAAATTGCCCGTTCCTACGAACGGGCTTTTCTTTTGTCTTCAAGAAAACGAACCGGTCAAACCGATTCGTTGAAGCCTTTGATGCGGGCCTTACCTTTATAAAGATGGGCCGGACCAACCCGATACCGAAATGCCTGGCAAGCTCGAAATCGGCTGTCCGGATATTCCATCGGTTGCGGCCGTCACCCCCGGACCGGAAGCGCTCGCCTCCTGAGGCATGGAATCAATACAAGAGAAATGAATCGTCATGTCGTAAACGAACCAGCGATGACTGGTGTTGTTGAAATTAATGCAGAGATAAGACGTCCCCGTATCGGTGATGGTGATGGTCGCACCCCAAAGCCAGGCGTCTTCGCCGGTGGTACGGGAGATGCCCCAACCGTACATTTCCCGGACGTGTTGGTAGTTGATCGTGGGAGTATAGCTGTCATGGAAATCGGCGTAGTCCGCAAAGGTGATGGTGGGCGGGAGGGTGTCATCCTCAGGAGCGTCGTACTTGATGACTTTAAGATCGACCGAAGTGATCCCATGAATCGGTTCGACGGTTTTGAAATAAGTGGGGTCGGCTCCCCCGATGCCGGAGCCAAAGGCCTTGCCATCGAGCCAAAAGGTGGTGGAAAAAATAAACTTGACCATGGCGCCTGAAGCGGTGGGCAGACTCACGTTGGCGGTTTTGTCGCCCCAACTGATCAAGGGGAAATACGAGTGCAATGTATTGTTCAAAGTCAAAGTGTAATCGGTCGCGCTGGCTTGGCCCAAAAGCTCAGGGTGCTCAATCACTGCCACCGTGCCGATTGCCAGCACGCCAGCGGTGGCCAGACAGAGGAGCGGTGTGAACTTTTTAGCATCCCATCTCATACTTAAATTATAGAATTGATGGACTCGGTGTCCAAACAAAATCGTAAAGAGGCCAATCCATCTTAACGTTGACGGAAACGTTAAGCAAAAAAAGAAGGCCGGTTTCCAATTCCGACCCTCTTGTTTCTTCGATATGATGGCTTATTCTTTGGCTTCGAAGTCTGGCTTCAAGAGGTACGAGTACCGGAGTAAACCAAAGGCTAAACCGATGAGGATCAAGAACACCGCAATCCCGTTGATGCCCCAGGCCCAAGCCTTCGGATATGAGCCCCCAGTGGACGCCGGAGTGCAGGTGGAGATGGAATCAATGAGGATGCAGAGAGCTACGGCGATGAAGGCACAGATTACGACGAGACCTAAAATCTTCGACGTCTTCGGTAAAGCTAAGGCTAAAACGATCGCGACGATGACAATCATCGAAACGAGCCCCTCAAAGAATTGCATCCAAAAAACGACAGGGTCGCCTTTGACGTTCGGGTTAGTCGCGTACAAGATCGAACCGGTATCTCCGACCGCGTTCATGACGAGGTTAGCGAAGGATAAGCCGACGATGCAGAAGCCGGCCAACTTTTCGAATTTGACGGGCCATAATAGACCTAATAAAGCTCCGCCGATCATGAAGACATCAAAGACGAACCAACCGATGTGCTCGTAATCCCCTCCCGACATCCCGGCGGGTTTCCGGCAGAAGAGGTAGGCAACGTACGTCAAGAATCCGACGCCAAGAAAGATCACGCTCAGCCACTTAAAAAGCTTTTGTTTTTGTTCCATGTTATGGACTCCCTTTGGTTTCATTTTAAACGTTCGCCTCTAGGGCCTTCATGAACGGATTTCACTTTGAAAGAACCAAATCGAAGAAAGATAACGAAGAATTGACTTGCCTGGTTAATTTGACCGGCGGAAAAGAGCTCTCACCCGAGGTTAAAGCGATTATCCATAAAATACGCGCGCGAGGAAATGGATTATGACACGGCAGTCCGTGCTCTAAAAAGCGTGCTAGGCCCAAAGGAATCCTTGAGGGGGAGTCAGTAATCCAGCATCAACCACGAATACTTACTGCGGCAATCAACGATGGTCTCAACAAAAACGTTGTTTCCTTGGATTTTGAAAACCACAGCGTAGCGCCCTTGAATAACGAGTCGTCGATATTCTCCTTTTCCTGGGAACGGAATGACGGTATACGAAAAAGGCAAGTCTGCTAAATCCTGTCCAATTTTGGAGAATTCTTCCGCAAGTTTAATAGCAGCATCCGGCGAAACTTGACTTAAAAAATGAACGTGCTGATCGGCTTCGGCAAAAGCCGTGTCCGTAACAAAGACCTGATATTTCATCGGCCTTGACCTTTTAAGGAAGCAGCAAGCTTTGCAAAATGAGAGGTGAATTCCGAGACGGGAATGTCCTTTTTGCCACTCGCTCTAGCAATGTCTAAATCAAGGAGTTTTTCCTTGAGTTCAATCATTTGTGTAAGGCGTTCATAAGTTTCTATGCTCATGAATACGGCTTCACCCATACCGTTTACCGTGACAAAAATCGGTTCTCCGGATTCTTTTGCTTTATGGGAAACCTCGGTGAAGTTTTGACGAATGTCTGCTGAGGGAATAATGTTCATGATAGTGCTCCTATGACATAATAATACACGAATTAAACTATCAATAGGAACCGAAGATTTGGAATCTAATCATTACCCCTTTCTTGAATTGACGTCTTTTCCTTATTACCTTGCTTCGTAGAAATCATCATTTTGTCTTTCCGTTTCGATTCTTTTGCCGTTTTTGGTTGAACTCGAGGGTTTCATTACCTTATGATAGAAGGCCGGTTTAAAATAGTTTCGGCAGGAGACCCCACCCATGAAAGCTTTCTCGTTGCGTAAGTCGTTCGCTCTGCTTTTTGGTGTTCTCACTTTGGCTTTGGTGTCCTGCGGGACTCCAAGTTTTTCTTCAAGTAGCAATAGCAGTGAAGGGGCGACCTCGGCCCTTCCTTCTTCGAGCAATACGACCTCGGGGGTTCCGGCTGGCGATTCCTCTTCGAGCGGAACTTCGGCGGCCACGTCGACTTCTTCGAGTTCAACTAGTTCCTCGGTCTCTTCTGCCGCCTCAAGCTCTTCGAATGCGTCCTCATCTGGCACCGTCTATACCTCGTCGACCGTCGATAGCGGCTATTGGCAAGGGGTTGATCTTTCGGGTCAGACCGTTGGTAATGCTTTCCGGGCTTCTCTCCAAAATATCATGCTCCAGAAAGGCACCGCGACCGGCAGCAACAGTTACAAAGCTTTGAATACGATTTTGGCGGATTCCGATCGCCATCCTAATGGGGGCGTTTGCGCTTTCTACCGCAATGACGAAGTCGCAGGTTCCTGGAACAAAGAACACGTTTGGCCCAATAGCCGCGGCGCCGGTGAGAATGCCGGCTATGCCGGAACCGATCCCCAGGTGATTCGTCCGACCAACACCTCCGATAACAGTTCCCGTAGCAACTACATGTATGCGGAACGGAGCGATCCGACCGCAAGCGCAACGGCTTCGACCGGTTGGGATCCGGCCGCGTTTGGTTTTGAAGGTGCCCGGGGCGAAGCGGCCCGCATCATTTTCTATGCCGCGACCCGTTACTACAATCTTTCGACCGCCGGAGCCGGTGGCACCAGTCATGGTTCCGCTCCGTTAGAACTGAGTGTCACCTTGGATAACAACTCTTCCGCTCACTTAATGGGCAAACTCGATGACATGATCCGTTGGAACGCCAAGTACCCGGTCACTCGCGCTGAGATCTATCGCAATAACTATTTGAGTGGCATTAACTACGCCCGGAATCCCTTCATCGATCATCCGGAATGGGTCAACTTCATTTGGGATACGACTGGGATTCGTTCGAGCTCGTATACCCCCTCGTCCAGCAGCTACACCTCTTCGAGTTCGGTGACCCCTTCTTCGGTGAGTTCAAGCGGGACTTCGAGTGTCCAATCTTCCACCAGCGTTGCTCCAATCTCAGTGGACCAGAATACGGTGGAGGTTCTTCCAACGACCGCGGGGATGCCAACGAGCTACCCTAGCAGTGAGACGACTTATTCGGTGAACGGTCTTAGTCTCAACTTCTATGAGACTGCCGTTTATAGCGGGGTGATCCAATTCCATAAAAACGATGGCTATATTCTTAATGCCGGCGCCTTCACTTCCAAACTCAGCAGCATCGTGATTACCATGAGCAGCGGATCGGCTCCGACGGTCAGCTATGGCGACACCCTGGAGTTAGGAAACGAAGCGACTCCCACGGGGTCAGGAACCTACACCTATGCCCTAGGGGACAATGGGGCGAGTTACTTCAAGATAGCCAACGGCAGTGCGAATGCCATTAAAGCCAGTTCGATCGCGTTCCATTTTAATGCTGCGTAACGGAATTTGATCCTTTGATGGGGAGCGTCCCTGCGCTCCCCTTTTTTGCATCTTTTTTAGAATCGGCAAAATGGGAATATTGGTGAATATATCACCCAAAAGGGTGTAATTCTTAAATAAGAGATTTTAAAACATTTTTGACTTTTGCCGAAACCGATTTGTCGAAGCGAGGTTGGAGAACTTCGACGAGGTCGGTATTTTTGAGGAAACCAAACTGTAAAATTTAAAGAAAACAATTCTCAATAAGGTATCAAAGATTAAAAAGCCCATCTTTTCGGTACGAATGATTCAAATTTAAGATTAACCGCTTGTAAGCACTTACATCGTGTGAACCAATTGAAACCCGACTATATTGGCTTAAGCCAATAAGGCTGGAAAGGAAAAAACCGATGAAACTGAACCTCAAAAAGATCGGCGGAATCACTGCGATGAGCGCTTGTGCTTTTTCCTTAGCCTTTGCTTCGGCCTATATCCTTTTGGGTCAGGACCATTCCGCTCCGTTAACTTTAGCGGCGAGCGCGGAAGTTGTTCCCGCTTCGGAAGATGTCGATAACGAATACATCCAAATCACGTCCACTAATGTCACGGCCGCGAACCCGCTCGTGATCGGCGGCACCTATTTGCTAGGCACCTCGAGCGGCGTGATGGCGAAGAATTCCTTTTATGAAAACGACGATGGTTCGGTTTTGACCACCTATCTCTATTCGGTTCAGGCCACCAAGAGTTCCGCCACGGTGGTTACTCCGACGACGGACAACGCATCCTTCATTTTAGGCGGGACTTCTTCGGCTTATACCCTCCAAATCACAAATTATGCGGACGCGGAATCCGGATCTTCTTATTACCTCACCGCGGGGTCGAAGGCATCCCTTTTCTATTCGACCTATGATTCTTATTCTTCGCGGAACGGCCACTATACCTACACCATTACCTTAACGGGATCTAACGCCATTATTGCCCCGATCGGTGCATCTTCTGGTTATGTCGCCCGCTATAGTCAAAATAGCGATTATTTCCAGCTCAGCAACACTTCGAAGAAGATGACCTATCCTTCCCTTTGGGAAAAATACGGTACCCCGATGAGCTTGAGCGTTTCTGGTACGGGTTCCGCGACTTTTGGCGGCAGGGTCTCCGGGGTTTCGGTTCACGCGATCTATCGGGATGGCCGTTATCGCGACGTCACTTCGGCCTGCACGTTCACTCCGGTGAGCAACACCTTGGGCTCGCAAACCTATAACGTCAATTACACCCACAATGGTCGGAGCCTGACTTCGACTTGCACCGTCGACGTCACCAATGTGAACGCCACCCCCTATAACACCGCTTCGACCCAATATTCCGGTTCGATCATTCCGCTTCGAAATGCCTCCTTCTATGATGAAGAAATCGCGGGCGGGGTTTCCGCCTACACGGTGAATTTGGAAGCCGGCGTTTCGCTTTCGAGCGCTTCGCATAGCCACATCTACGGTCCGAACTACGATTCCTCCGCCTCGATCAAAATGTATTGCTTAGGCGAAGAAAGCAGTGGGACCGCCGGCACGATCGTCTATCATTTCTCGACCCCGATCGTCATCACCTCGATGAGCTTAGAAGCGAAATCCCTCTACACCCAAGACTATCAATCCGCGAGCATCACGGTCACCGATAGCAACGGTGTCTCGGGTGGCGCCTATTATATCTATACGGATACGGCGACCAGCTACCCTCTTTATAGTTGGGGCACCTGGACCAAGGCGATCACTTCTTTAACGGTGAGTAATCCGGGTCGGGCTGTGGACTTCGGCGGCATTACCTTTACGTATCAGATGCTGGTTTATACTTCGGAGAAACAACAGGCGGCTACGATCAACTACATCGCCGCGCAGAATACCTGCACGACCGACTACGCGTTAACCTTGAGAGCCGCGCTCGAATACAACTCGATCGGTGGTAACACCGTTGGACAGAGTGCCGATAAGACCGCGCTCGAAGTGAAGAGCTTCACCTATAATGGCGTCGCTTATTCCGCTTACGACAAGATCTACGAAATGGTCTACCGCTATAACTTAGTTCATACCAGCAACCCGATTTATCTCTACAAGACGGTTTATTATCCCTTCACGACCAAAGACGGCGTCGATCCGATTCTCCCAGTCCACACCGATAACGCTGGTCACATTGCTCATCCGAGCCCCAGCGAATCCGCGACCTCGATGACGCTTATCATTGTTGCCGCCTCGGGCGTTATTACTCTCCTTACGATTGCCGGGATCTATTTCGCCAGCAAGAAAAAATCGAAGCAACACTAATTTGTGATTCCCGTTTTTTAGCGGGAAAGTTTCGACTCCATCCCGATTTCTCGATCAAATTCTAGAAATCGGGTTTTTCTTTCTTTCGTATCCTTTTGGATGTAATTTCTAACCAAAAACCTTCAAAAATCACTCCTATTTTTTTGTCAGTGTTTTAAATAAAAGCGCTTTCAAAAAGAACGAATAGTTCCCATCGGGACTTTAGTATTGCGAATACTTACAATCCGTTAATTCCCATTACACATTGTCCAAAAGTTGTTGCCACCCTTAAGGGTGGGTGATATAGTATATAGCCATGAAGATCACTCTCTGATCTCATGAGCGGGTTCTCACGATAGAACCCCTAGATGAATTCCTAAGCAACCATCTAGGTATTTCAAAAAATCACTCTTCCTATTGTGGAAGCTGATCGCTACACCAGCCATGCCCCATTTCAGACAAGAAATGGATTTCCCAGTTGTGGGGAAGACAGTCATGAAGCACTCATTAAAAACTTTAATTGTTGGTTCATTGATGTCTTTTGGTTTGGCCTTAGGAGTGGGGGCGGGCATCGTTTCTCGTACCGCTCAGCAAGCTGACGCCTTGAATACGACCACCTGGACTTACACGACCACTCCGAATACTTCGGTAATCAATTCCTACTGGTCTACGGTCGATACCACTCAGTATGGCGAGGACTTCCGGGCTTCGCTCCAGACGATCATGAATTCTAATAGCACGGGAAGTCCTTCTTATTCTGCCAACAACACGATTTTGACGCACTCGGATTTAAATCCTGATGGTTCCGGCACCCTTTTAGGTTTCTATGATGGAGCCACCTTGACTGCAACTTGGGATAGTGGCGATACCTGGAACAAGGAGCACACTTGGCCCAATAGCCGTGGTGCTGGTGAAAATACTGGTGGACCGGGCGCCGATCCGCACGTTCTCCGTGCCGCTGCCCCCGCAACCAATGGATCTCGCAGCAACAAAATGTATGGTCTTCCCTCCGAGAATTCCTCTACGTATGATCCGGGGTCAACTCTTGCCAAATATCGCGGTGAAGCCGCTCGCTGCATTTTCTACGCGGCCACTCGGTATTACAACACTTGCGGCACCGGTGGAAGTAGCACTGGCACCAATCCTCTTGAATTAACAGATGATCCCACTGAGGTTCAAACAAACCACACGATGGGCATGGTCTCCAAGCTTTTGGAGTGGAACAACGCCTATCCCGTTCAGCCCGAAGAGATTGTTCGGAATGAATGTATCTACAACTACGACGGTATTCGCAATCCTTTCATCGATCACCCCGAATATGCCAACTATATTTGGACGACCGATTCTTCCGTTGGCGGAACGGCTACGACTCACTATCAGCGTACCAGTGCCTATAACGTGGCCACTGTTGATCCGACTTCAGTAACGGTTTCCCCGTCCACGGCCAGCGTAACTGTTGGTGGGACGGTTCAATTAACTGCCACGGTCAGTCCTTCTAACGCTTCTCCTAAAACGGTCACTTGGACGACGAGCAATAGCTCCTATGCCACGGTTTCCACTTCGGGTCTTGTGACGGGTGTTGCGGCTGGAACGGTTACGATCACCGCGACTTCTACCTCGAATGCCTCTCTTTCCAGCAGCTGCACTGTTACAGTTACTGCCGCTGCTTCAAGCAGTTATCTCTACCAGTTGGTGACTTCAACCGCTGATCTTGTGTCGGACGCAAAATACATTATTGGCAACGCAGCAACAGGATCGTCCTATTTCATGTCCATTGCCTCCAATGCTAATAACCGTAAGCAAACGACGGCCAGTTATGACATCACTTCTTCTCAAGTTACCGTTGATTCCAATGCCATGCCTTTGACTTTGGGCGGAAGTACTGGAGCTTGGACTTTCGCGACGAACAATTACGGGGGTACTGCCGGCTATCTTAACGCCACGAACACGACAGCAAACAACTATCTCAAGGTGACGGCGGCTCTTGATGCTTATGCCTACTTTACCATTTCTTTCTCGAGTAACGCAGCCGTGATCACCTGCACCGGGAAAACTTCTCGTAACATTATGAGATACAACACCAATCTGTTCTCTTGCTATTCGAGCGGGCAATTGCCCGTTTACCTTTATAAGCAGATAACTCCCATTTCCGTTACGAGTGTTTCCCTTAACTATTCTTCTCTCACTTTGTCGGTCGGAAATACTGCCACTCTTGTTGCCACTATTGTTCCGGGGAACGCAACCAACCAAAGTGTTACTTGGGCTTCATCTAATACTTCCGTTGCCACCGTTGATGCCAATGGCGTTGTGACGGCGCATGCCGCCGGCTCGGCGACCATTACGGTCACGACCGTTGATGGGTCTCATACTGCCACTTGTACAATTACGGTTCCGACTCCAGTCACTGTGACGAGCTTAACGACGGCTGGCGAAGCCGCTTCGGCACCTTTTAGAACTCCTGGATGGGTTGTCAGCGAGCATTTAGGAACCTTAGTCGTTACCGCTCATTACAGCAATGGATCCACGGCCGATGTGACGGCTGATGCCGTTTATACTTCTCCCGACAATACCGTCTTGGGCCTCCAGCATCCAGCAGTTTCCTATACTGATGATTATGGCAACACGGTTTCTTCGACTTATGCCATTCGTGTGACCAATGTCGGTGCGGTTCATTATTCGGCTTCTCAGTCTGAAGGCACCTTTACCTTGGTGACCAGCCCTTCGGAGCTCGTTGAAGGAACTCACGTCGTGATTGCTCGTCATATCACCACCGGAACTGCCACCTATGTTATTGGCTCAACTCAGAACAGCAATAACCGCGCCGCCGTGGCTGCGACCACCTCGACCGATTTCTCGACTTTGACGCCGGATACTGGCGTGGCCTTTGCCACTCTTACTGTTGGCGTAACGACAGCAAGTTCTGGCGATGCGGCTTATACCTTCCACGATGGTGGAACCACTGCCCCGGGTTATCTTTATGCCGCCAATACCAGCACTGGTACCAGCAACTACCTTAAGACTTCATCGAGCATTACCGAAGCGAGTAAATGGGCGATTACGGTCGCGTCTGATGGGACCGCTACTGTTGCTTCATTTGGTGATGTTAACGGCCGCAATCTTTTGAAATTTAACTACACCAACACCATTTTCTCAGCTTATAGCAGTTCTTCGGGAAGCGTAAATGATGTTTCGATCTACAAAGCGGGATCTTCCCAGGTCGAAAACTTCACCTATGCTCAGCAATCGGCAGCGACGACGGCTTATATCGCTTCGTTCAAGACCTGCCCCAGTGGCTGGCTTGATCGGACCGAGATTCCACATTTGGCCATCGAATTTAGCGCGATGCTTGACGATTCCAAGACTTTGTTCATGGCTTCGACGAACACGGTTAATGATTACAACTATGGTGTTGGCACGGGTTATGACTACAACCAGACGACCAAGAGTTATACCGGCGGTTCCACTAAAGGGATCACGGTGACGGCCTATCAAAAGCTGTACGCGATCCTTGCTCAATATAACGGCTCATTAGTTTCTGGCGAGACCACATTAACTCTCTACACGACCACTCAAGGCACGACGACGACGGGCGGCGATACTTCTCCGCGCCTTCTTGATGCCGCTGGCCATATCATTAATCCGACTTCTGCTCAGAATACCTTATCTACCACCCTTATCGTGGTCGCGTCGTCTGGCGTCTTTACCTTGCTTATGGTCGCGGGTATATTCCTTCTTTCTAAAAAGAAGAAACACGCTTGAGATTTAAGAGAAGCTAGGTCCCTATGAAAAATAAGCATTCTTTGTTCGCCCTGTTTGTCGCAGCCGCCCTTTCTTTCGGTGCGGTTGGATCCTTTGCCGCTATTTCGGCATTAGCCAAAGGCAATTCCGCTTCGCTCAATCAAGCGGCGGAAAGTACCTATTGGTCGACAATTGATACTAGTGGGAACACCTATGGCGATGCTTTCCTTAAGTCCCTGTATAACGTCATGGTCAGCAAAGGCACCGCGACTGGCAGCAATAGTTACAGCGGTCTTAATGCAATTCTCGCGAAGTCCGATGCGATGCCGGATGGCAGTGGCACCTGCGCTTTCTATCGTCAAGATACCGTCGCTTCTTCTTGGAACAAAGAGCACGTTTGGCCTAATAGCCGCGGCGCTGGTGAGAATGCCGGTTATGCTGGTACCGATCCCCAGGTGATTCGTCCGACTAACACCTCCGACAACAGCTCTCGAAGTAACTACATGTATGGCGAGACGACCAACCCTTCTCAAGCCAATGGCTGGGATCCGAATTCTTTTGGCTATAACGGGGCCCGCGGCGAAGCGGCCCGCATCATCTTCTATGCCGCGACCCGGTATTACAACAAGGCCAGTGGCGCTGGTGGCTCCTATAAAGGATCCGCTTCGGGCTTAACTCTCACGAACAATCTCATGGATGCGACCACCAACGCGACCATGGGCAAACTCTCCACGTTATTGACCTGGAACAATACCTATGCGGTCACTCGGGCTGAGACGTATCGCAACGATTACCTCACGGGCGTGAACTACGCGCGCAATCCTTTTATTGATCACCCCGATTGGGCGAACTACATTTGGGACGCAAATGGTGTCCGGACTACGGCTTATACTCCGGCCGTGACCAGCAGTTCGTCTGCGAGTACTTCCTACGCTTCCAGCTCCTCCGCGAGCTCTTCCTCAAGCAGCAAGACCTCTTCCAGTGCGACATCCAGTTCAAGTTCCATTTCCTCGAGCTCTTCGGTCCCTTCGGCAACCTATCAACTTGTGACTTCAGCTTCCGATCTCACTGTTGGCAGCAACTACGTTGTTGCTAGTGTGAGTAGCGGTTCCGGTTATGGCATGACGGGCGCAACCAAATCCACTTACTACATGGGTGCGGGCGCGGTGACGGTCACCTCTTCTACCATCAGCGATATTTCTGCGGTCGCCGCCTATACCTTGGGTGGTTCCTCTGGTGCTTATACTTTGAAGAATGGTTCGAACTATTTGCGGGGCTATGTGAGTGGTACTTACTATGATGTTGGCCTTGCCACTTCGACGGGAAACGATACCTCCTGGGCGATTTCGATTGCTTCTAACGGAGCGGCGACTCTCCAATCGGCCTCCGGGACCTATCTTTCATTTAAATCCACAACGAGTTATACCGAATTTGCCGGTTCGTCTTCTTCCGCGACCGTTTATCTCTTCAAAGAGGTTTCAGCCGCTTCCGTAGCGGTTACGGGCGTGAGCCTTTCTGCCTCGACTGCCAGCGTGAATGTTGGTTCGACGACCACCCTTACCGCGACGGTTTCTCCGAGCGATGCCACGAACAAGAGTGTGACCTGGTCTTCCTCAAATACCAGTATTGCCACGGTGAGCAGCGGGGTGGTGAGCGGCGTTTCTGCTGGTAACGCAACCATCACGGTTACGACTGCGGATGGGGGCTGGACCGATACTTGCACTGTCACCGTGTCGGCTACGACCATCGACGTAACGGCTGTGGCTGTTTCCTTTGCTTCTTCTTCGATTTATGTGGGCCAAACCACTCAAGCGAATGTCACCTACACTCCGAGTAACGCGACGAATAAAACGGGAACTTGGACTTCGGATGATGAGACGGTCGCTTCGGTCAATAGCAGTGGTGCTGTTACCGCTGTTGGCGTAGGATCTACCTACATCAATTTCGAAAGCAACGATGGTCCGTCGGATTACGCTCTTATTACCGTCACGGCTGCCCCGATCGTGAAAACGTTATCTTCAATTGCGGTTTCAGGTGCTACGGCTTCTGCCACCTTTGGATCGACCTATTCCATTTCGGGTCTGGTCGTTACTGCGACCTATAGCGACGGAACCACCGCGGATGTGACGGCCTCCTCGACCATTGATAAACCGAATACCAAAGTCATCGGACCTCAGAACGTGGGCGTTTCCTATGCCGAAGATAGCGTGACCAAGACAGCCACCTATCCGGTCTCCGTTACTACGGTCGGAGCCAATCAAGGCAGTTCCGCAACGGTTTACAATGGATCGATCGTCCCGAACGTAGCCGTAACCGATGGAACCGAAATCAACACGGCTGGCGGTTTCACCGCGACCGGCGTGACGCTCTCTTCTTTTGCTGAAACGAAGACCTATGGCGACGGCTCTTCCACCCAATATCGTCTTGGCACCAGTTCTGCGAGCGGCAGCATTACATTTACGTTGGGGTCGACCATTTATTTGAAATCGGTCACTCTAAACGTGGCTCAATATAAAACTGATAGCGCGACCGTCTATGTCACCGATGGCACAACGACTGCCTCTAGTGCCATCAGCAGTTCTACGACGTCCTTGGACTTCAGCTCCAATTGGGCCAGTAACATGACCGGAACGAGTTCGATCAAAGTTTATAATACGGCGAAAAACAATCGCTTCTTCTTGTCAGGTGTTACCTTCACCTATACGACCACAGCCTCTTCTCAGATCTTCACTGACGCCGAAGAAGCGACCGCTTGGGCCACTTACTTCACGACCTGCACCAGCGGCAATTGCCATGGTTCCACCATTTGGAGCACGGTGAATACCCAATACACGGGGATGAGCGATACGGCCAAGGCTTACTTCGTTGCTCATGAAAGCAGCGATACGACCATCAAAGCCGCCTATGATCGTTATGTCTTCGCTCGGGCTCAATATGGTCTGACCGATTTCATCGGGGGCTCTTCCGGAAGTGCCGCCTCGTTAGCGGCGTCTAATAACGCTTCCTATTGGGCCTTAGGCGCGGTTCTCTCCGTGTTTGCCCTTACGACGATCGGCTACATCAGCTTCTCCTTCAAGAAGAAGCACCAATAAGGCGAAAAGAGTGAGGACGGGTCTTCTTATAGGGCCCGTCCTTTTCTTATCGTTCTAAGGGCTTAAAAACGCTTCGGGGTAAAATGCCAATCCGCCCGAGAAAAGATGCCATTTATCCGCCTTAGAATCAAAAATGCTTATTTCATCGTAGACTTCATGGTAAAGGCACAAAATCGCAACATCTTGCGAAAAAGAATCAAGAACAAGCGATTTTTTACTTTTAAATTGTAAATTAGCCTACTATACTAAAACTATGGTCGATGAACCCATGGGGATCAGCTATAAGAAACTGTGGCTTTTACTTGTGGAAAAAGATATTTCGCCGGTTCAGTTTCGGCGTGACCTTAATTTAGCAACGGGCACCATGACAAAGCTCCGCCACAACGAAGAGGTTGCGATTTCGGTTCTTTTACGAATTTGTCAGTACCTCGGTTGCAACATTGGCGATATTTGCGACGCGGTGAAACTCGGCTAAAAAGCCCAAGGAGAAGTCGGAAGATGTATTGTCAAAAGTGCGGAAAGAAGTTGAACGACGATGCCAAGTTCTGTGACGGTTGCGGCGCCAAGGTGGTCCATGATGATGCCCCGAGTGCTCCGGCAGTTACAGCAACTCCAGCAGCTCCAGTAGCCCCAGTGACTCCGGAGCCTCCGAAACCGGTCAAGACGACCGTTACCGAAGGCCGGGTCCATAAGTGCCCTTATTGTGGCGAGATCCTTGAATCGGGGGTCCTTCGTTGCCCCAGCTGCGGTCACGAGATCCGCGACCGGGAAGTGGTTCATTCGGTTCAAGCGTTTTTTGACCGAGTGAATGCGACGAGCGACATCGATACCAAAATCGGATTGATCAAGACCTTCCCAATTCCAAACGATCGGGAGAACATCCTTGAATTCATGCTCATGGCTTCGAGCAATTTCGATGCGGCTTACTACGCGACCAATAAGAACGTCGATAATCTCGCGAGTGCCTGGCTCAGCAAGGTTGACCAATGCTATGAGAAAGGCAAAGTCTTTCTTACTTCCGAAACTGACCGTAAGACCATGGATGAACTTTATCAAAAGAGCCACGGCTCGGCCAAAAAAATCCAGATTTTGAAACTAGTCATGATTATTGGGGGCTTTGCTTGCTTGCTCACCGCTCTCATCCTGATTTGCTTACCTCGATCCGCGGAAGGGGTGGGGCCGCTGGACTATACCGGCATGGGCTTGATCATCGCCGGAGTCCTCTTGATCGTGTTTGGCTTCAAACGCAAGAAGACCAATAAAGAATCGATCGAGGATCAGGCTCGTAAAGATAAGAAAAAGGAAGACGATCGGAAATACGAACTTGAAAAGAAGAAACTCGAAATTCAAGAGGAGCAAGGTCCGGCGGATGCCGAGGAAGAGGAAGAAGAAGACGAGGAAGACGATGAAGAAGCCGAAGACGAGCCGGACAAGAAAGCCAAGAAAAAATCAGTGGAAGAATCCACTGAAGAAAAGGAGAACTGATTATGGGAATCTTCAAGCGTAACAAAAAAGGCGGACTCGCGGACGTCATCCGTTGCGACTTACCGACGTATCTGGTGTGGCGGTGGCATCCGGAGGGAGTCCCAGCGGGCGAAGGCAAACGGGAGACTGCGATTCGCACCCACTCGGTTCTCCATGTGAAAACCGGTGAAGTTGCCCTCTTTGTCTATAAGCAAAAAGACGGCACCCTCGAAGATGCGATCGTTGGACCTTATGACGACACCCTGAAGACCAAGAACTTCCCGGTTCTCTCTTCATTGATCGGCCTTTGGTACGATGGGGATACCCCCTTCCAGGCTGAAGTCTATTTCATCAACCTTGCTGAAATCATCCAGATCAAATTCGGGGTTCCTTATTTTGGGGTCGTCGATCCCCGCTTCCCCGACTTTGATGTCCCGGTGGCCGTTCGGGGCACTTTGACCTTCAAGATTGAGGACTACAAAGCCTTCATTAAGTGCCACCGTCTCATCGATTTCGATCTTGAAACGTTCAAAGGGCAAGTGAACGATGCCTTATGCCGTTACCTCAAGGAAGCGGTCACGAAAGCCCCGGCCGAAAACGATATACCCCTCATCGCGATTGAGTCCAAAATCGACTTAATCAATGAGAAAGCGGAGCTCTTAGTGAAAGATCGCCTCAACGCGGATTTCGGAGTTGCAGTAACCGGTCTTGATCTCTCCGCGATCGATGTCGATAAAGAAAGCCAAGCTTACCAAGATCTCGCTAAGGTCACTAAAGAAGTCGTGAGTCGCAAGAGCGAAGCCAACGTGAAAGATTACGAGGAGAGTCTCAGGATTCAACGTGAAGAGGCCCAATACGCCGCCCACATGAAGACTCGCCAAGGGAATCTCGGGGCTTATCAGACCGAGGTGAAAGGCAATGTCGGTGTCGCTGGAGCGAATGCGCTCGGTGAGATGGGCAAGAAAGGCGCGGGCGAGGTCAGCACTGGCGGTTGTGGTGCCGGATTTAACCCGGTCTCCATTATGGCGGGTATGGCCGTGGGCTCCGCGGTAGGACAGAATGTCGCGGGAACCTTGAATTCCTCCATTGCGGGGGCAAATTCCGTTCCGCCAGCGGTTCCAACCATCTGCTACTACATCGCCGAAAATAACCAACCCGTTGGTCCCTTTGAGCTCGCGAAGATCAAAGAGATGATCGGGGCGGGACAGGTCAAGGGCGATACCCTGATCTGGAAACAAGGTACTCCAACTTGGGAGAAGGCGGACTCCTTTGCTGAACTCAATGGATCGTTTCCGCCGCCGTTAAAATAAAGGCGAGGTTGATCCCCTAAGGCCATTAGATCCCCTAATGGCCTTTTTGGTCATCGGAGAATTCGAGGGTGAGGTGTCTATATACCCTTCGAAATTGATAGGTATAAAAAGCCTCCGTTCCGGGATGCCATCAAACAAAAGAAGTGGGGGTGGATTAGTTTCTCCGGATCGCCCGGATGCCATGGAGTTCAAGCTCCTTGGCTTTCTCGTGATCCGTTAAGGCGACCAATCCAACTTCGGTCGAAACCACCAAGGCGGCTAGTTCGCTCGTGATGGCCATCACGAAGAAGACATACCACAAGGCGGAGTGGTGACCGTTAAGGTTTGAGAATAAGCGGGTATCGCAGAGTTCCATCACCATGAAACCGGTGACGGCGATCCAAACGTACAGGGCTAAAGCGAGGACCTTCTTACGCGAAAATTCGCAACCTTTGAGGGTCACATAATAACGGGCTAACCCAAAGATGCAGGTGAAGCCCAGGAAGCAATGAACGGCGAGGAGCGAGTTGGTGAAATAAACCCGATTGAAACCAAAGGCAAATAACGCCCAGAGGACGGCCGCGATGAAAACAATGATCCAAGTTACGACGGCGTATCTTTTTTCAGCGGCGATATTCATGAGTGACTTATTGTAGGCCCCTAATAGACAGACTGTCAACAATTTCTGGGGACCCTAAAGGGGTTCCCAGCCATAATAAAAAATGGAGGTGGGCTTTTGATTTGGAATGAAGAACGGATGAAACCTAATACGATCCGGTTTTTGGGTTCTTGGTCTTTTTATGATGAAGCTTATTTGCCCAAGCGCTTCCGATCTGGTGGAGGTGGGCTTTTATTTGGGCCTTTTGATTGCGGGTTTTCTCCGCGGTCTTATCCGCGTGTTTAGCTTGGTAATCTTCCGCGAGAGTTTCGACCTTGCTTTCCGTGGGGGAATCTGGCGTTTTTTCGACTCCTAAGGAGCGGTTAGCTAAACTCTCTAACGGCGAATCGATGGCCGAAAGGATAGCGTTTTTGGGGTGGGAGAGCAGTTCCAGGCTCTCGAGATCTCTTCCTAATGCGACCTTTAAAAGTTCGGCATAACGTTCATAAAAAACCAGGATGATTTCCACCACGATTTCACTCAAGAAAAATAGGGCGGACACCAAAGATAAAACGATATCCAAATCGCTGGCCCCATTTAAGGCGAACGAGACCATATTCACGATGAGCATCCCTAAGTTCGCGGCATACTTGGAGATTCGAATCATCCGTTTCTTTCCCCGAACCCCGGGTTTAGTTTTGTGATGATAGGTCAAAAGGTAATAGCCAAAGCCTAAAAGAGATAGTCCAGCAAGGACGCCATAAAGGATGAGATAAAGCAGATGGTTCCAGTTGATCCAGATCTTGAAGCCATAAAGCCCAATGAACAGGATTTGAACGATCACCGAAATAACAAAAAGCAAGCGAGCCAGGTCTTGAATCGCTTTGTCGATGACGGCGAGGGTGCGGGGGAAGAGCATGATTTTATTGGCTTCGGCGGGATGAGTTTCTCCTTAAGGGACAAGAGGCGAGAAATGTCCGATCGGAATCGCCCAATCTTTTAGCCGAAATCTAGATTAAAGAGTATCACGGGGTCGCTCATTTGAATAGAACATTAATCCGAATCTCTGGGTAATCTACACGCAAGATCTTTTCAAAGAAAAAGGGGCGGATCGCAGGACCCGTCCCTTCGTTATCGGATGCTAGAAGAAACTTTTAGTTGTGCTTCTTCTTGAGGACGACCACACCAGCAAGGGTGAGGAGGCCGAGGATCGACACAACCGCGATGGCGATCATGCCGGTGCTATTGGCAAGACCATCAACGACGGCGGCACCCGAAGAGTACGGAGCGGCATCGCCTTGGTTGACTGCCCAGGCTTCATAACGAGCCCGAGCATTGGTAATCACAGTAGCTTCGCCCGTCTGAGCGGTCTGGAAGAGAGCCTGTTCGGCAGGCGACATGGCCAGGAACTGAGCCTTAGCAATAGCAAACTGGGTGGCACACTGATTGGCCGTGCTCGCCATCATGATGAAGTTGGCTAAGGCAGTAGCGTTTCCAGTATACGAGACAAGGGAAGGCGAAACGATTTCATAGGTTGTTCCGTTGTAATACTGGACATTCCCTTTGAAAGAGATAACGCCACCAACGCCCCAACCTTTGCTGGCCGCATTGTTCGGAGAATAGGTGCCATAAATCATCAAACTGCTGGTTCCGTCGCTAATGGTAACGGAGTTGGTGGCCACAGCAGTGATCGTTCCAGAAGTGGTCAATTTGTAAGAAGTGGTTTCTCCAGAAGCCAAGCCAAGAGCAAGAATTTGAGTCGGAGTAGCCGTGCCATCAACCACAACTGTCATGGAACCAGTATAAGCGGTTCCGGAGACGGTCATTGAGGCCGTAACAAGCGAGGTTCCATAAGCAACTGCGGAATAAGCTCCCGTTGTCTCGTTAACCGTTAGAACGGAAGTCGTCGCGCTCGACCAAGTAACAACGGGCGATGTGACATTGGCGGTAGTCGCCGTAAAGGTTCCCGTGTCGCCGACGTTGATATGATTAGCTAAAGCATCGGGAGAAATCGATGGATTGGCGTCAACGGCGTAAGTTGCCGAGAGCGAAGAACAATAATAACGGGCGCTACTGGTAGTGCCTTTGCAAACGATTCCAACAGCGGAAGTACTTAGACCAGATTTAGAGTAGGTTCCGTTCGCCGTCACTGCGGTTCCCGTTCCACTCCAGGTAGTTGACCCATCTGCTGAGTAATCTAAAGTGGTGGCCATGGTAGAAATAGTAGAAAACGCGGTGATCTTGTAACCAGCTTTGGCCGTGATAATCACATAACCACCCGTGGTTTTTCCTGAACCGGCCTGATAAAGCCGAAGGACATTTGAATTAATAGCCGGAGCAGCAGTACCATCGCCCTTATACGAAGCGTAGGTCAAAACGCCTCCAGTTCCGATAGATCCCGATGTGGCAGAAAAAGTGGTAATGCTTTCTGTGGTATCGCTAGCCCTAACTCCTTTTGCTTGGTTCCCAAGGAATCCCCCAAGCGCGACCGCAGCTAAAGCCAGGCTTAAACCGCCTCCAGCAATCGCACATAACGTCTTTTTCTTCATAACAATAACCCCCGATTAATTCGTGGGGGATTGCGCGTTGTTTGGTTTGCATAAGAAAAAGGGCTGAGTCCTGTATGGCTCAGCCCCTAGATAACGGATGGAGAATTAATTGTGTTTCTTCTTGAGAACCACGACACCGGCAAGGGTGAGGAGTCCAAGAACAGTCACAATCGCAACAGCAATCATCGCGGTGCTGTTGTTCATCTCGGAAACGTTCGAAGCACTGACGGATTCGCCATTCGCAGCGGCCCAAGCATTATAGCGAGCCCTGGCGTTAACGATAACCTCAACGGAGCTCCCGCTCTTGAACAGAGTTTGCTGATCAGCAACCAAGGCAGTGTATTTAGTCTTGGCTTCAGCCCATTTGGCCGAGCAGGTTTGAGCGTCACGATCCGCGCTCATCATCCAATTGGCGAAAGTCTCCGCCGGATTGACGTTCGATTGAATGGTGATCGAAGATAATTCGGTCAAACTATCGGTCGAATAAGTGTTCGTATAAGCGCCGAGAGTGCAATAGACGGAAATCGAACCGCCGACGCAAAGATCAGTGACGGAGACGCTGCTGTAACCATAGGCGTAGACGTCTTTGGTCCCATCGGTAACAACGAAACGATGGTTCGTTGAATCGGTAACCGTTTTGACGGTGCCTTCGACAATGTAATTGCCCGCTAAGTTATTGCCTGTGGTCAAGCTGGCACCAGCCACGGCCGCAATGGCCTGAGTCGGAGTGAGTTTAAGGACGATGCTGAAGGAAGTTCCTGTAACGCCGGTTTCAGTGGAAGTCACCGTGACAGTGGTTCCAGTCGTGGCCGCAATAGTGCTTCCCGAAGCGGGAGTCGTGGTGAAAGCCGTCGTGGCGGCGAAAGTGGAAGGACCAGTATATTTGTTGACGACAAGTCCGGTTAGATCGAGAGTGTCTCCAACAGCGTAGGTCGTCTTAGTCGGCTCAGTACCAATAGTCAAATAACTGTTGAAAGTATCATTACCTCCAAGACTAGCGGTGTAATAGCGGACGTTCCAAGAAGTAATCTTGGTATGATAAAGTTTGAAACCATACACGTTGGCATAGTTGGCGGTACCAAAGTGGGCAGTGAAATCCGAGCCGGTAGTAACCGTGATGGCGTCAGTAATTGTAACTGCATCGCCAAGAAGATCTCCATTTTTATCGAGTAAGGCAGCCATCAATCCGACTCCACTGGCTTTCGTCGTTCCACCACCTAATTTAGCGGTGATATCAATCGATCCCGCCGGCGCGGTAGAGAACAAAGCGCTCGCGTTCAAAACCTGAAGTGTGCAAACCGAAGTTCCAGCCGTGCCTGCATCCTGGTAATAACCGCTTTTGCCACTAAGATTTGTGGCCGTAAGCGTTCCGCCGGTGACGGTGTCGGTGGTTCCGCTTCTGCTGAAGCTTGCAACCGTGGTCGTTGTAGCGCCCACTTCGGCAACTGCTTTTTGGTTCCCGAGGAATCCCCCGATTGCCACAGCAGCTAAAGCTAAACTCATGCCACCTCCAGCAATCGCAAATAACGTCTTTTTCTTCATATCCATAACCCCCCTTTTCTATGTGAGAGTGCAACCGTATGAAATCGGAGCACTCATGGGTTAGATTTCTTTGAGCATCTTTAATAACTAATAGATGCCATCAAAATCCAGTAAAAAATATTAACATTTTTTCATTTCCTTTCAAATAATATTTGACGCACGCGCGAGGCAAAAAACATCAATGTAACCGCTTTCATTGTCTAAAAACGATACTTTTTAAACCGATTTCCTACTTTTTACGAATGCGTAATTAGTGCCGATTGTATGGACACAGTGTCCTTAAATATTTCGTCATAGTGTTCGGATGCACTTTGAGGCGATGGGCCATCGTTTTTATTTTTTCACCATTTTTGACCATTTCGAGGATGATTTCTTCCTTACCGGTCATCCGGCTCTTCTTGTTCTTGTGACCCTTCGGCCGACCGAGAACCCGTCCCTCCGCTTTTAGACGGGCCAGACATTCCTTAGTCCGCTGAGATATTAGATTTCGTTCGATTTCCGCCGAGATCCCAAAGGCGAAGGCCAAGACCTTACTTTCGATATCATCCCCGAGTCGATAATTCTCTTTCAGAGCCCAGACCTTCACTCCCTTCTTCATACAAAGATTAAGGATGTCCATAATCATGAAAAGAGTTCGACCCAGTCTCGATAATTCAGTGCAGATGATCACGTCGCCTTTCTTGACCCCACGCAGGATCTTGCCTAGACTCCGTTTCTTGTAATCTTTGGTGCCAGAAATGCTTTCTTTGATCCAGCGATCAACTTGGCAGTTATTCTTCTCACAGAAACATTGAATCTCGAACTGCTGATTCTCAACCATTTGGCTGTTGGTAGAGACTCTCACGTAACCATATATCATTCGAATATTTCTCCTAAGCTGATTAGGGCTTTTGCAACAAGCCTAAATCAAGGACAAGAAAAGACCTTATTTTTCTTCACGGAAATAACGGGGGTTATTGTTATGAAGAAAAAGTCGTTGCTCGCCATCGTCGGTGGCGGATTAAGCCTGGCTCTTGCCGCTGCGGCTGTTGGCGGAATTGCCGGGATGAAGAACGTTCAGGAAGTAGGCGCTACCGCTGGTAGTGTTAGTTTCAGCAAAGGGGTCTTCACCGCGGCAGTTTCCGGTGGCGCCAATGCTTATATAACCTGGGCTGAAACCTATTGGACAGTTGAACAGTTACAAGGAACGAGCGGTACTGCCGTCAACTCAACCTACAAGACTGCTCCGCGTGTTTATCGCGGGAACTATTTCTACTTTGAGGCACCGGACGGCGTTACTTTCGATTCCATCGTCATCACTTATACCGGTACCTACAGCGGAGCTTCTGTTACTTATGGTGCCAGCACTTCTACCGGCATCGCACCGGTTGGTGGAACGACTGCAGCTCCAACTAACGGAACTGCGATTACTGACGACACTACAGGCAAAACTTTGACCACTGGTGATCTTGCCAGTGCAAAATCTGCGTTTATTATGAACGGATATACGTATTACGATACCGCCACCAGCAAATGGCTTGGCAGTACCAATACTCAGATTCGTCCCACTGCGATTACTATTAACTACACTTCGACTGTTGTGGTTGTGAATCCGACCGCCGTCGCTGTTTCCTTATCGAGCAGTTCGGTTGCCGCTTTAGGCGCCACTTCGCAAGGTTCAGTGAGTTTCACTCCAGCAAATACCACCGATAAGACTGTCGCTTGGTCTTCAGACAATACCGATGTCGCCGTTGTCGATGCGACGGGCCTTGTAACTGCCGTTGGCGCTGGAACTGCCAACATCACTGCGACTTCTAATGCCGTGAGCACCATCAAGGGATCGGCTGCCTTCAGTGTGACCGCTGAAGCGTCAACCATTTATGACAAAGTTCAAACTAAGACTCACGCTGCCGTCTACAATGGCGGCTATCCGACTTCCGGCTATTACGACAACCTTGATAACATCTTGTATTACTCCGAAGCAATAGGTGTTATGAGCGGTGTGATTCAAGGCAAAAACGGCAGCGGTCTTCTTTATAACAAGAATGCCTTCTCAGCTGCGATCAAAGATGTCGTGATTACCTTAGACGCTGACGGGACTGCTCCGTGCTCCGTGGCCTTTGGCGCGACCGCGAATACCCGTACCAATGTTGCGACTGCGGCGGTTGCGGGTGCCGTGAATACCTTTACTCCGTCTAGCTCTTACAACTATTTCGTTATTTATTCGCCGACCACAACCTTAAAGATGGTTTCGATCGTTGTTGAACTTGTTGACACGGATGTTGAAGCGGCTCGGACTTGGGCAACCAACTTCTTAAGCGCGACCAGCGTGTGCGATTCGACCGGTGCGGCCGATAACATCACTGCAGCGATTTGGACCGCTCAAAGCGATGCTTATACCGCTCTCAGCGCCACCGCGAAAACTGCGTTAACCGTCAATGCCGATTACGGCGAAGCCGGTTCACAGATCGGACAAGCGATTGCTCGTTATAAGTACATCGTCAACAAATACACCACGACCGTTCACGCGAACTTCCTGAACGTTACGGTCACTCCGGCTGGCTCGATTTCGATGATGACCAGCAACGAAGCGACTGCGATGATCTCCATCGCGATTGTCTCGGTCCTTGGCCTCCTCACCCTTGCCGGTGTGGTCGTCCTCAAGAAGAAGCACAACTAAAAGCTTCTCCTATCATCCGATAACGAAGGGACGGGTCCCACGATTCGTCCCTTTTCTTATACCTTATGAAGTTAGACACATACGTATACGCATGGCGACAATGTCCTACATTTTCATCGATTTATACTTAAAAACAATATAAATAGGAATAAAATATTCCAAAAGCGCTTATTTTCAAGTAAACTATGCTACAATAAAGCCAAACGAGGGAACCCGATGGAAAATTTTGACTGCAAAATCCTAAGTCTCGATTTTCACCATTTAAAGAATACCAATCACGGACGAATTGATTTTATGAGTCCTGAGGCATTCGCCTCTGAAGACGATGATTTTGGCAACGTATTTGGTATCTATGGTCAAAACGGAAGCGGCAAATCGACTGCGATTTTGGCGTTATCCATTTTGCAGAGCCTTTTTCTTTTTCAACCAGTTCGCGATGAAGCGGGTCTCAGCATTTCCGGCTGGTCGCCCGATGCTGATATCACCTTGAGTTTGGGCTTTCGGTTCTCCGGTTCCCTTTTTGTCTTTGATTATGCCGTTTCACTCAAAAAACAAGCCGATGGGGGGTTCATGATCGCTCAAGAAACCCTCGCTTCCAAAACCTACAATCAGGGACGGTGGTTCAAGTTCGCTCCGACGTTCAACGTGGGGCAGGCTTTGGATCCCGGCTTGATTTTTGGGACCGACACGAACCTGAAGAATATTGCTCATTCCCTCTTGATCGATACGGCAAAGTCTTTGGGCTCTTCTTTAGCAACGAAACGTTCCGTCATCTTTGACCCGAGCCTTCATGACGCTCTTGGTAAGAAGAGCAACGCCGAAATGCTGAAACTTTCCCAAGTCATCAATGTTATCCATAACTGGGCCCTCGGGAGCTTCATTGTTTCCTCGGCGGTCGACCAAGGATGCATCGAATCTTTGGGCTTACTTCCTTTGCGGATTCGCCATCAAGACAAAGACGGCGGGATGGTCGGTGCGGTTCCCATCAACCTCTTTCAACGTAACAGCATCCCCGATGATGTTTTTAAGAATGTCGAAGAAGTCATCAATCAATTTAACATCGTGGTTCCGGCCTTCTTGCCAAATACCAAAATTCAAATCGCCAAACTGAATGACCCGAGCAAGAGCCAACCGGGGATGACGACTTTTGAACTGATGTCCTTGGTCAATGGCTATCCGATTCCTTTGCGGAATGAAAGCGATGGAACGAAACGGATTATTTCTCTTTGCTCCTCCCTCTTCGCCTGCTACGCCGACGAAGCGGTGGTGCTGGCGGTCGACGAATTCGATGCCGGCATCTTCGAATACCTCTTCGGCGAGATCATTGAAGTTCTCTCAAAAGGCGCTGCAGGCCAGCTTCTTTTCACCTCGCATAACTTACGCCCGCTCGAAGTTCTTGCCCCCAAGAGTTTGATCCTAACGACGACTGACCCCGAAGACCGTTACGAGTTCTTCAAAGGGCTCAAAGCCACCAACAATCCTCGCGATGTTTATCTTAGAAACGCCTTCTTGCACACCGGATCAGATCGCTTTTATCAGCCGACCTCCGAATACGATATTACGAAAGCCTTTATGACGATTGGAGAACTCTATCGCGATGGAAGCAACGAACGCTAAAATCATCGTCGCTTTGGTCGAGGGCCCAAATGACCAGGTGGGTCTCACCAAACTTTTGGAGTACTTAGTTCGGCGGCGTTATAGCGACCGCGAGATTAAACTCGCGGTGGTGGGGACCGATCTTCTGCAGCATGAACCCCCAATCGGGGTCACCGGGATCTTGCAGCTCGTGATCGACCAAGTGCAAAACTTCCTCAGTCTCAACAAGTTGGCCCCGGAGAATCTCGTCGAAGTCATTGAGATCGCTGATGTCGATGGCGTCTATCTCGCTGACGCGCTTCTCCAGCCTCAACTTGGACCCATTTGTTATCAAGATCACGCGATTCTTTGTTCGGATGTCGAAAAGATCAAAAAGCGGAACGCCCTTAAGCGGACCAACATCGCTTCGCTCATTAAAGAACATTATCTGGCTTTAGGGAGCAAACCCCTCCCGTATAGCCTTTATTACTTCTCCTGTAACTTCGAAGATGTTTTCTTCGGGGCTCGCAATAATGACAAGTTAACCAAACACCATTTTGCTTTGACTTTGGATAAAGAATTCATGCGCGATCCTGCCTCCTTTTTTGAGAAACACTTCACCAAAGACATCTTCCCCTTTGACGCTTACGGACCGAGCTGGGACGCCCTAACTAGAGAAACAACACGGATTCCCCGCTGGTCCAACCTCAATACCTGGATGCCAGAGCAGATTAACCCCTTGATCGTTCCTTGATTTATCTTCGAGCCTCAATGGTTTATGATTTTCTTAACATGGTAACCGTATTCGCCTTAACCAATTCCGATATCATTGGTCTCATCATCTCGATTGCTCTGGTGGCATTGACCATCGCCGTTTGCTTTTATCTTCTCTCCAAAAAAGACAAGAAAAACTAGTCTTTCTTTCCATGATGAAGACCGACTCCTTTCAATGGAGTTTTTTATTTTATGCGGTCGTCCTTCAAGAAAGTTATTACGGCTGGAACGGCGCCATAACGTCCTAACAAATAATCCCGTTCATAGTTATCGGTGGGTCTAACTTGAAAGTCCGCTAAAGAAAAGAGTTCGATTCGGTCGTTGTTATCCTTGTTCAAGAACCAAATCTGATCGCGACGGAACAACTCGTCACACATGATGAAGGTGTTATGGGTGGTGAAAATCAATTGGCTTTCGGGGGCGGAGTTAACGGGGAAAGATCGAATCAATCCTTTGAGCACGGCTGGATGAAGCAAATTACCAGGTTCATCGAGCACCAAAGACCCGTTATGATCGAATACCTGCTTAAAAGCTAAGGCCAAAGCTATCAGCTGTTGGGTGCCCGCGCTTTCCTGTTCGAGCGGTAAACCATAAGTTATTCCTTGATTGGCATGAGAAAGGATCCAATGGTTGGGGGAATTGTCGATACTCTTCGGAAACTGGGGATCATAGTCGCGATTAGGCCCTACCTCGATGTCGGTGACTTCAATGTCAGCGGAATGAAGAAAATCGATCAAGAAGGACTTGTCCTCCAGAATCCGTTCGACATTCGCCTCGTCATTCGCATCAAGGTAGGAGATCCCCCCTTTATCCAGAGTGACCACATCATTCACGAGGAAGCCGAAAGCTTTTTGAGCCACTTTGAATTTGACGGTATTCGCCGTCTTTAAAAAGAGCTGGTTCTTGGGACAAGTGGGAACCAAAGTGTTCAAATCCTCCGGAAAGGCGCCAAAGGTGTAGTGGTTTTCGGAACGTTCGAAGACTAATTTCCTGCGGCCCTTAGGAGCATAGTGAAGCGACTCGTAGGTTATGGCATCTTGATTGAACATCAAAAGATAATCAAAGAGAACGTGGTCCTTAGTGAAGACAATGTGATAGAGCGTGGGCTGGTCAGAACCGTCCTCAAAAGCAAAGGGGTTGAAGGGCAGTAGACCCTTACGGAGACCCCCATTTTCTAATCTCAACATATTCTTGAGATTCGTTAGAGCCCGGACCAATGTTGTTTTTCCGCTGGCATTCGGTCCGAACACCGCCGCCATTTTGTTATAGCGATTGTCTCCAAAAGGAGCGGTGGCGTCTAAATGTTCTTTGTAGCATCCACAGGAGAGATCAAGGGTTACTTGATTTTGAAATAAACCGTAATTTTCGACAGAAAATTTAAGTATCATGATCCATCTCCATATGAAACTATATTCCAAAAATGTAAAAAATAAACAAAAATGGCAAATAAAACATTTTCCGCCTTCAAAAAAGGAACTCTTTTTAGCGGGCTGTTCCGAGTCGAAAGTTCGCGAATAATTCTCCCCGAAAAATTCCTTTTCTAGGATATCGACCTTTAAGTCGATATAATTTAATACGCTATGACACAAGCGTTGCGTAACATGAGGCTCCGCGCCCTCATCATTATCGGATTTGAGCTCCTCGCGATCGGGGCGGCGGTTTTGATGTGGTTCTACAATTTCCCCAAAGGTTTCCATGATTTGATGAAGACCGAGTACTGGATGATCTCCTTAGGGGGCATGATCGTCCTCGATATCATCTTCCTTTGGATCGCCTTAGTTCACCTTTCTCGGATTCGTCAAAAGAGCGACCTCAAGGCCGCCTCGATCATCGGGGCCGACGTTCAGGAAGCCTATAACTTTGGCCAGATCGGCCTCGTCGTCTGTGATGAACGTGGCATCGTGATGTGGGACAACAACCTCTTCAAAGAACGCAATATCGATTTGCTCGATGAGAACATTTTGGATTGGCAGCCCAAACTCCGCGAACTCCAAGATGCCCCGAGCGATATGGTGGTCAAGATTGAAGCCAATGACCATAACTATTCGGTCAAGTATCTTTCCGAGGCTCACCTCTACATCTTCAAGGATTCGACCGAATACGAACAGATCTTCAACTATTCCCGTCAGCAAGGCATGGTCTTAGGGATCATCATGCTCGATAACTATAACGACATCTCCGGCAACGCCGAAGACGACAATAACGATGTCGTCTCCAAGGTCCGGGGCGCGATCTTTGAATATGCCAAAGATAACGGAATCTTGCTACGCCGTTTCCGCAGCGATTCCTATTTCGCTGTCTGCAACTTTGAAGCGCTCGAAAAGATGGAGAACGACCAGTTCTCTTTGCTCGCCAAAGTCCGTAGCCTTGCGAAAGGCTCCGACACCATCCCGACCCTTTCGATTGGCTTCGCCCATAACTTCCCCGATGTGAACAAACTGAACGAAATGGCCTCAAACGCCATCGATATCGCCATGTCCCGTGGCGGCGACCAGGCGGTCGTCTCCAAGTATGGCGAGGAACTCAAGTTCTTCGGCGGCAAGACCGAGGCGGTCGAAACGACCGCGAAGGTCAAGGTCCGTTCGATCGCGGACTCTCTTGTCTCGATCATGAAGGAAGCCACGAACGTCCTCATCATGGGCCACACCGAAATGGACATGGATGCCTTAGGCGCTTGCTTAGGGGTCAAAGCGTTCTGCGAGTGGCCGGTCGTGAAGAAACCCGCCCAGATCATTTATGATCCGAAGGCGACCGAAAAGAAGACCCGTTACGCCTTCCAAGGCGCGTTCAATAAAGCCGATTTCGATCGGATGGTGATTTCGCCTAAAGACGCCGAAGACAAGGTGAAAGATGGCACCCTGGTCGTCGTTTGCGATATTTCGGTCCCTTCGATGACGATGGCCCCGAAAGTCCTCGAGAAAGCTTCGAAGGTGATTGTGATTGACCACCATAGACGCGGCGAGGAATTCATCGATAAACCGGTCTTGGCCTATATTGAACCGTCCGCCTCTTCCGCTTCGGAACTGCTCGCGGAACTCCTTCACTACGCGACCGCGAACCCCCGGATCGAATTAAAACCTGCCTATTCCACATTGATGCTCTCAGGCATTTTCCTCGACACCAACTTCTTCAAGAGCAAGACGACTGGCATGCGGACCTTCGATGCCGCGGAGATCTTAAAATCCTACGGGGCCGATAACTCGGTGGCCGATGACTACTTAAAGGATGAGTACGAGGAATACTCGCTCATCACCAAGATCGTTTCCTCAATGAAGACCCCATATTTCGGGATCGTCTATTGTATGGCGGACGAGAACGATATCATTGAACGCTCGACTTTGGCTAAGGTGGCCAACCAAGTCATGCAATTAAAAGGAATCAACGCTTGCTTTGTAATCGGAAAAACCCAAGAAAAGGAAATCCGAATCTCGGCGCGCAGCGATGGGACGGTCAACGTCCAGCTCCTCGCCGAAAAGATGGGTGGGGGCGGTCACTTCACTTCCGCATCTGCCGTCTTCAAGAACCAAGCGATTACCAATGTCGAGAGCACCCTCATCGATGTGCTCGACGAGCATCTCAATGAAGCGAGAAATGCTAAACCTACCGATAATGATCAAGGAGAATAAAACATGAAAGTCATTCTATTAGCGGACGTGAAGAAATTAGGGAAGAAAGGCGACACCGTCGCTGTGAGCGATGGCTATGGCGCCAACTATCTGATCCCGCATGGATTAGCGGCCCCCAGCACTTCCAACACCCAAGCTTCTTTAGCGAAACAAAACGCTCAAGAAGAAGAGCGGCAAAAGAAACTGAAAGCCGAGGCGGAAGCGTTAGCGATTCGCTTAGAGCATCTCAATGTCGAATTCACCGCCAAGGTCGGCAGCGATGGCCGGATGTTCGGCGCGATTTCACCCAAGCAGATTGAAGAAGGCTTAAAAACCCAATGGAACATCGAAATCGATAAACGGAAGTTCATCGATAAGTATCCGGCGAACGCGATCGGTTATACCCGACTCAAGATCGAACTCTACAAAGGGAGCGAAGGTCAAGTCATCGGAACCGTGAACGTTCATATCTCTGAGGAGAAATAACTCTTATGGCCAAGGTGATTGCCTTACCGTCCAACGTCGAAGCGGAACGCGCGGTTTTAGGCGCGATGATGATGGATAAGTCAGCCCTTGCGATCGGGGCGTCTTCCTTAACGGAGGATTCTTTCAGCGAGGTTGACCCGCGGAACCGCTTGGTTTTCCGGGCCATCAAAGAACTTACCAATCGCCATAACCCGGTCGACCCGCAAACGGTGACCGATGAACTGATCAACCTCAAACTCGATAAGGACTCCGGGGCGCCTGATTACCTCATGACCCTCGTCGATTCTTCGATCTCACCCGATAACGTGGATCACTACATCAAGATCGTGAAACAGCAGGCGGTTCTTCGGAACTTCCTTCTCACGATGAAGAAGATCCAAGACGAATACAATCAAGGAGGCATTGCCGATATCGATGACTTCTTGATGAACGCGAACCAGGAGATTTCCGCGGTCGCTTCTTCCCGGAGCGTCGGCGACTTCAAGGAAGCTAAAGACGTGGCGGAAGGGGTTCGGATCAAACTGAACCAAGTCAGCTCGGCCGATAGCGATGGTGTGACTGGCGTGACCACCGGTTACCGCCGGCTCAATCTATTAACCCATGGTTGGCAGAAAGAAGACCTCGTGATTGTGGCGGCGCGTCCTTCGATGGGCAAGACCGCCCTTGCGATGAACTTTGCGTATAACGCGGCGAGCCGGGGCAATGTCCCGGTGGCCTTCTTCTCTCTCGAAATGAACGATACCCTTATCATGGAACGTCTGATCGCGAATCGCGCTTGCGTGAGCAACGATAAGATTCAGACCGGACTCCTCGGGACTTCCGAGCGGGTCAAGATCGCTTCGGCGATCGATGAGATTGGCAAAACCCAACTCTTTTTCGATGACACCCCGAACTCGATGCTCGGCGATATCATCGCTAAATCCACCAAACTTAAAGCCGCTCATCCGAACCTCGGCCTCATCGTGATCGACTACTTAGGCCGAATCCGAACGACCACGGACGGCAATGTCGATTCCCGTCAACAAGAGGTCTCCTTTATCTCGGGATCCTTAAAGACTTTGGCCCGGCAGCTCCATGTCCCGGTCATCGTCGTTTGCCAACTTAACCGTAACGTCGAAGACACCGAAACCAAGGTCCCGATGCTCTCGAACCTTCGGGAATCCGGCTCGATCGAACAAGACGCCGACCAGGTCCTTTTACTCTACCGCAAAGACTATTACGCTTCGGTTGGACAGAAGGTCCCGGAGAAGAAGAGCTGGGCCTCCGATAAGAAGCCGTATGGCCAGCAGCAACAGCAGCAGCAACCAATGCCGAATCCGAATGGCCCGAAGGCCCCGGAACTCGAAGATAAATCCGGCAACCCTTCCGTCATGAAGATCCTCGTCGCCAAGAACCGCAATGGTCAAACCGGCGAGTTCTCGCTTATTTTCTCGAAGAGCTACTCCCGGTTCGACGATCCGACCGAAGCCTTTGAAGCGGCCGAGGCCCAATACGAAAAAGAGACCGGCGGCGGTTTCTCGGGCGAATAATGAAGTTCGTTTTGGTCGGGAGCGGTTCCAAAGGAAACGCTTCCTTAATTCTGAGCGGCCACACCCTGATTCAAATCGATATGGGCGTTCCTTTAAATCGAATTAAAGATGCGCTTCAAAGCTTGGGGAAAGACACCGACGATATCGCTGGTGTTTTTATCACCCACGAGCATAGCGACCACATTTCGACTTTGCCTTTATATCATGAACGGGTCAAGGTCTTTTGCAGCGAAGGTACCTTAAAAGAAGAACCCCATGAAGTAATTAAGCCCTTCAAAGAGATTGAATTTGGGGATTTCAAAATCCGACCGTTCTCGGTCTCTCATGATGCCGCGAATCCGATCGGTTTCATTATTGAAGACGCCACCAGCAAACTCGGTTACGTCACCGATACGGGCTATCTCCCCGATGACGACATTCCTCTTCTTCAAGATTGCGACTATTACGTCTTTGAATCGAATCACGATTACAAGATGCTGCTCCATAGCGATCGGCCCGCGATTTTGAAGAAACGGATCCATAGCGATGTCGGTCACCTCTCCAATGTCGACTCCGCGACTTATATGAGCGAACTCATCGGTCCCCGGACCAAGCAGATTTTCTTGGCCCATATCAGCGAAGAATGCAATACCCCAGAACTCGCCCTCGAAACCTATCAGAAAACCTTTCAAAAGAAGCGGATCGACGCCTCGCATATTGAAATCATTCCGGCCAAGCAATGGGAACCGGTCACGGGAGGCTCGCGATGAAGATCGTGATCCATTGCGTCGGGACCTTGAAGGAAGCCTATTGGCGGGCCGCTTCAGAAGAATATCTCAAACGGCTGACCCCGTATGCTCAAGTTTGCATTTTAGAAGTCCCCGATGTCGCTTATAAGGAAGGGGCGGGCCTTGCGATCGAGACCAAGGTGAAAGAAGAAGAGTGCGCGAAGATGCTGGCTCACATTAAGCCCGGCGATTATGTTTGCGCCCTCGACTTAAACCAAAAAGAATACGATTCGGTTCATTTCTCGTCCCATCTTCAAGAGATATTCGTCCGTGGCGGTTCAACCGTTCATTTCTTGATTGGCGGTTCCTTGGGGCTTTCTGATGAAGCGAAGAAACGGGCCAATGAATCTCTCTCATTCTCCCCGATGACCTTCACCCATCAGATGAGCCGAATCATCTTGCTGGAGCAACTCTATCGGGCCTTCAAAATCGCCCATCACGAACCCTATCACAAATAAAAACCTCACCGATTGATTCGATGAGGCTTTTTTGAAGTTGGGTTAAGCGATGACGCCTTCAACCGCAAGCGGGCAACCGCGCCAGTTAGAATTGCTGGCTCTGAGGTTCAGGTTTTGAATGCCGACCACTAAGGTCACGTTCTTGCCATCATAGCCATCGAGCCAAGTGAAGTCGGCCGCACTATTTTGAGAATAGAGGGGGAGGGTGACACTGTTATCGTCATAATCCGCGACCGCGAAGGAAGGATACGTCCCTGCGGTTTTCACGATCTTGGCTTTCAACCGATAGATGTTGCTCGTGAGATTCGTCGCCGGAAGCGTCGACATGATGCCTTTGATGGTTTGATCGGCGATGATCGCACCGGAAGGAATCGCATAGACATTGGTGTCGATATTTTTCACCGTGAAGTTGGTGATTTGAAGGTCGCCGGTATAGGAAGCGGCGGTGGCGTTTTCCGCGTTCTTGATGTAGTGGGTCATCGTTCCTGTCACCACTACTTTGTTGCCGTCCGCGACATTCGCGAGAGTATCATCCCCGGAATAGGCGAACAAGGAACCGGTACCGTCGGCCAAGAAGAGACCTTGCTTTGTCATCGAGCTTTTATACGTCACGCGTGCGACGACTGCTTCGACCGTGACGCTGGTCCCATCGGCCGCCTTTCTTGCCTCGGCGAGGCTGATGGTTTCGAAATGGGTCGGAGCTACTAAACTAAAGTCCGCGGCTCCAGTGGCCGTTGCGGTTTGATAAGCGCAGCTAATCGCGATGCTCGCGGTTCCGATCGGTGTGGCCTTAATCGCAATCGTGTAAGTGCCACTGGCTTCGGTGATACTCACTTGCGAAGAAGTCGAAGTGAATGTCCGAATTAGCCCGGTGAGTAGAGGATCTTCTTCCGGAAGCGTCACTGTCGTATCGACGTCATAGCTCTGTGCAAACTGATTTTCCGCACGGATAACACCATACTGGGCTTCCTCTTGCGCGGTGACGGTGATTTCTTGATCGAACGAAACTGGGCAGAAACGCCAGGCATTCACCGCGGGTTTGGCTAAGGAGATAATGAGGGTCATTTCGACCGCTTTGCCATCGTAGTCGTTCGTCCAGGCGTAATCCTTGCCATTCGATTGGGTATAGGCCAATAACGAATCAACCCGGTTCAGATCGGTAATGGTGTAGTTGCTGAAAGCGGAATTGGTGCTCACGGAGTAACGACCATTCACGACAAACAATTTACCCGAGATATCTTCGGTTAAGGCTTTTTGACTGAGCTCTTCGACCGTGATGGCGGTCGCGATATGCGGGATCGTATGAGTGGTCTCGCCGTCATTGGAGAGAAGGATCGGATCCTTTAATTGCAACATCCCTTTGTAGTTGGCGGAGGTAGCCGCATTCGTATCGTTCGTCGGGATGTAATAGTCTTTAGTTCCGGTGAGGGTGACTTCGTTGCCTTTGGCGACTTTCGCCGAAACTTCTTGGCCGTAGACATAGATCGAATCGGTGGCATCCGCGATCCAGAACCCGGTGATATAAGGGGTGGTTTGGCCGGTGTAGTTCATACAAACCACGATTCCTTTGATCGAATAAGAGGAACCGACGGAACCGCTGCGCACGTTCGCAATCGCCGTGAGAGCGACTTCGGAACTGGCTGAAGAAGGCACGCTAACGGAAGATGAAACCTCAGTCGAAACGGTGGCTTGCTGACTGGAACTCGCTTGGGCAGAAGAAGATTCCGAGGTGGGGGTGAGACTAGAAGATGAAGCCACGGGGGTGTTGGAATTTGAGGAGACGGTGGTCCCGCAGCTGGCGAGAAGAAGTAAGGACGAAGCGAAGAGAATCAAATGTTTTTTCGAAGTCATAGTTTTTTCCTTTCCTTAGGGGAATCACGTTCACTGGATGAACAACCGCACCTTCCCTATAAAAAATGTTCGCCTCCTCTCCCAACAAGAGATACCAAAAAATGTGGTTGGGGGAGTTAGTGAACGTAACTAACTAAGGTCAATATAGCACAAAAAAAGATGACGGCAATCCGTCATCTTCTTCCGATTTTTTGCATTTTACTGAATTAGGCCGTAGTGACGGCAGGCGTTGGCCCAACCATCAGAATCGATGTGATCGGTTACGTAATCGGCGACGGCTTTGGCTTCAGGAACCCCATTGCCCATCGCGACCGAAGTCCCGGTGAACAAGAGCATCTCGATATCGTTCGCGGCATCGCCTAAGCTCATCGCGTTTTCTTGCTTCAAGCCATAGTATTCGAGCACCGCGAGGATGCCCTTGGCTTTATCGCTATCCTTCAACATGATATCGACGGCATATTCGTCCCAGCGGGCCGACTTGCAGTTTTCAAGGTGGGGGAGGAACAGCGATTCATCGAGCTCATCGCAGAAGGCGATCATCTGATAGACGACCCGGTCATAGTGGTCAGGGAAGTGACGAGGCTGGGGGAATCGCGTCCCATACTTTTCGTGGGCGGAGATCACCCGGTCATCGATCATGTTGATGTGACCTTCGTTCTCTTCGATTAAGGTGAGGCCGAACTTCAACCGCTTTGAGAAAAGAATCATCTTATCGACGACGGAAGAAGGAATCGGATACTTGTAGATGATGTTGCCGTCGATGATCGCGTTGGAACCATTCATCGTGACGAGACCATCCGGGTGGACGATGTCGAGAATCCCGGTCTTCCGGATCAGATAGAAGTTTCTCCCGGAACAAAGGAAAACTTTGATACCCTTGGCCTGCATTTCTTTGATCGCCGTCACCGCTGAAGCGGGGACGTGATTGGTGTAATGAGAAAATAAGGTCTGGTCGATATCGGTGAAAACGATTTTGATGTCTTTGGATTTGTCTTCAATGTTCATACAGTAATATTGTAAACGCCCTTTCACGCTTCGTGGGAATAAACTTCCCTAAAGATGCTATAGTTATTTGCGGTAATCTTATGCTTTATCCTGAGTTTAGCAAGTACAAATCGTTCGTGGACCCTCAAAATCCGCTGGTGAACGCCTATCAAACGAAAGCCGGCGACACCTTTTATGTGGAGCCGGGCTTCTATATGGGCCTTCAGGGCTTTGAAGAAAAGCGGGCGAAGGATATGCCACTTATTATGAAGGCTTTAGAAGCGATGGTGGCCCTTCATCATCAAGTCGTCTTCACTGCGGACTACGAAAACCCCTTCATCGAAAAGACGGGGTACGTGTATAAAGAGATTAGCGATCTGACCGATCCGCTTCAAATTTACGTCGAAGATAAATCCCGCGGCAGCGATTACGGGGATTAGGGATGGACGCGATCCTTATCTACAACTTCGCCAAGAAGGAGAATGAGGCTTTTCGCGTTCAATTAGAATCTTACTTAGAAGAAGGCAAAAGGATCGGGATCCATTTCATCCCGAAAGATAACGTTGAGGCGATCGATTACGTCGGCCTTCATTTTTCTTCCTTATCCTTCGCTCTTTTACTCGATTACGACTTAGCGACGGCTGCCGCCCTTGAAGCCTTTGACTTACCTGTCTTTAATAATGTCTCGACCTTACTTTTCACCCACGATGCCGAACTCCTCAATCTGGCCTTAGCTTCCGAGCGACTGCCGATGCGGCGTTTCTACGCCGCGCCCGATCTTGGCGGCAACCTCTACGCGAACGCTTTTGAATTTCTCGAAAAAGAAATCGAAGCCCGGGGGATTCGTTATCCTTATCGGATTAAGCCGCGCTTTGGGGATCCGGAAGACCCCGGAACTTTGGTTTTAAATCCTTTAGGTTTCCATGGGTATTTGGCGAAACAAGGTTTCACCCCCTTCGTGGTCTATGAAGAAGTGGTTGGCCCCCATTTTGTTGGCTACGTCGCGAATAAGAAATGCCTTTGCATCCTAGAAAAAAGCCTGCCGAAAAAAGCGGGTGGACCCGAACTGCTCAGTCTCAGCTCCATCGATAACCGGTTCAACCGATCGCTCTGCTATAAAGCGGTGCAGGCGGTTGGCTGTCCCGCTGCCATGGTCGAACTCGTGATGATGGGGGACACCCCTTTAGTCACGAACGTGACACCTTTTATTCGGACGGTTGCGGCGGAACACCTCACCCATCTTCCGATGATGAATAACGTTCTGCTTTATCTGAAACGGAACTACCGAAAGAAAGGCTACTACGAGTCGGCGGAGTTACGGCGACGCCATAAACGGATCCGTCAGTCGGTTGCGATTCTGGCCGAGCGGAATCCTAAGGACTAAAAAAACGAGGAAGACTAAACTGGACCCTGTAATTCGGACAGTTAATAAAAAAGCCCTAGGCTGATTGATGACCTCCGATTACCATTAAGGCAACGGAGGTTTTCTTTATGGCCAAGAAGGCATTCACCCCG
>Ga0268357_100654_pt1 | contig 38164 bp, 16 predicted proteins | sample BioMet10_FD_192466 | JGI IMG/M metagenome (GOLD analysis project Ga0268357, IMG submission 192466) | Sewage microbial communities from Oakland, California, United States - Biofuel 10 (Illumina Assembly) | ecosystem: Engineered > Wastewater > Sewage > Unclassified | place: USA: California... | reverse complement strand
CAGATTCCGCCTTGCGGCGGACACCCTTGCCTTCGGCTAACGCTTCCTGCTACCGAGCGCGTGGCGGACTTGCACCGCCAAGATATCGCCCATGCCGGGCGCACTGACAAAATACCTGCTGCCCCATCACCTTAAACAGCGTGAGGGACAACAGGTATTTTCTTTTGTCATTTTCTTTTTAAGTTTGCAAACTGCAAACCGGTTAAGCTCTACGAAGTTTAATCTTAGAACTTAAATCTGCTCAAACCCCTTACGAGCTAAACTTTCTAAGCCTTACCTTAACCTTCTTAGCTTTACTGAATGGTAATTTTCGTATCTTCTGTTCCCGTCTCGCCTAACAAGTCAGTACTAAAGTCCAGTAAGTTGTAACGCTCATACATACCATAGGTGTAACCAGGCTTTTCCTGCTTGTCATGCCGGTGCATCTGCCGCAAAGCCGTTTCCTCGGTTAAGTTTTCAAACTGAGTATTCACGGCGCTGTAGCGCTGATTGTAAACATAATAGAAATCATCGTAGCGCAACAAAAGCCCGTTAGAAATTTGCGTATGCGGACGATCTGTGAAATACAGGTTCATCCAGGGGTGACGGTTGCTGGGATCGTACCAGTAAGAGGTATTAACCTGATTTCTTACCGGCGCGCTGCCCCAAACCTGGGTCGTGGTATCACTATTACTCAAGTTGGCCAAATCCAGGATGCTCAGTTTATCCAGATAGAACTTCTGATTATTAACATGCAGATTAGCAGTATGCGCCCACAACTGATCAATCTCCAGGCCCAGATTAGGATTAATATTATCAATGTTCAGATAATCCATCGGTCCGTCTTCACTAGCCCTGGGTGACAGAAGCAGCATATTATCGTGACCTTGACGCTGCGACACATTGCTGATGTCAATCTTGTCACTGGTTACAAACACGCCCTTGCCTGCGGTAATCTGGCCTAGGTTCATGTTATCCTGAGGATTCTTGACCGTGATCAGCACATTTTCCCCATCAATCTTGTGGATGGTCACACTGCCTTCCTTCGTACCGGCTGCCGCATCCTTCAAGGCATAGACATCATACAGGTTAAGGCTGCCCTGATTCGTGTAGATATTGGCATTAGAACCAGTAGAGCTTAGCAAAGTGCCTGCGGCACTAGTAATGTTGCCTTGACGGCTGGCTTCGATATTCAGGAGTCCGCCGGCCGCTGCATTGGCATTCAGATCAATATCGCCCTCGCCCGTAGTTACATTCATGGCCTCATCAGATGCCAGTTCACCTTGAGCCGTAGTAGTTATCTTACCCTTATCAGTGGTCAGGGTTAAATAACGACCGGCCTTCAGCTTGCCATTAACAGTCAAATCGCCGCTCCGGGCCTGCCAGATTAGGTCTTGTCCAGCTGTTTGCGCACCGTTGCCGCTGATGTTGCCCTTCGTCGTAAGCAGGGCAATATCTTCGCCGGCATCCAGGGTACCGTTAGTAGTAATATCACCGTTGGTGGTATTCAGAGTTAAATCAGTACCAGCCTTAGCCGCAGCGTTTGTAGTAATAGCACCGGTATTAGTAGTCAAACCGATGTTACCACCTGCCTCCAGCGTCCGGCTTTCCGTAATAGTACCGTCCGTAGTGGTCAGCGTAATATCCTGGCCAGCGCTCAAGCTACCGTTGTCACCGGTAATAGCACCGTTACCGGTAGTCTCCTTGATGCTGCCAGTAGTCGAAGTGCCATGGCCGTGCCAGATGATATCGCCCACCTGAGTGCTAAGATTTATTCCCTTCGTACCACTTAAGTCGCCGTAAATCTCAATATCGCTCTTAGTGGTGCTAGCAGTCTTCATAATAACCTGACTGCCAGCATTTACGTTAACATTCTTAGCTTCACTACCTACTTCTACTCTGCCGGTTGTTGCCTCTAAGTCAGCGTTACCCGTAGTAGCAACGACATCTGCCAAAACCTTGATTTTGCCATTCTTGGTATTCATCGTTACATTCTTTACGCCGGTCACTGTGTCAGTGTTGGTAATGTCTCCCTCCTCAGTAGCCAAGCTTACATCATCCGTCTTAGCCGTAACTGCACCGTTATTCACGATATTGCCGGAATTCTCAATCGTCATGGCTACGTTCGTACCGCTGACCTGTTTTTCATTAGTAATCGTACCATTTTTAGCTTTAAAGTCTACCGTTGTACCAGCCTCTACCAAAGACTTATTGGTAATATCGCTGCCCGCCGTCATAGAAGTGGACGTACCGCTGTTTACGCTGCCGTTATTGGTGACAGATGTACCAGCCGTCATGGAGTTAGACGTGCCGCTGTTTACACTACCGTTGTTGGTGATAGATGTACCTGCCGTCATGGAGTTAGCCGTGCCGCTGTTCACGCTACCGTTGTTGGTGATTGACGTACCAGCTGTCATAGAGTTAGACGTGCCGCTGTTTACGCTGTCATTATTGATGATTGACGTACCAGCTGTCATAGAGTTAGACGTGCCGCTGTTTACGCTGTCATTATTGGTGATTGACGTACCAGCTGTCATAGAGTTAGACGTGCCGGCCAATATCTTGCCATTGTTGGTAATAGAAGTATCTGTAGCGGTTAAATCTACTTTCCCGGTAGTTGCCGTCACATTGGCATTAGTCAACTGCTTAGCCAGCATAATTACATCTCGCTTAGCAGTTACCGCCTTCTGATTCTCAATGCTGCCTGCTTGAGCCGTCAGGGTTACATCGGTACCTTTGGCTTCTACGGTATCATTGTTAAGAATATTACCTGCTACAGAGGTCAGCTTTACTTCATTGCCGCCAACAATAGCTCCCTCATTAGTAATATCTTTCTGGGCCTGCATAGTAGCATCTGCGCCTGCGCTGACATTGGAGAGATTCGTAATAGTGCCGGCATTTGCGGTCAGAGAAGCAGTGCCCTTGGTCGCAGTTACTGCTCCCGTGTTGCTGATATTGGTCTGAGCCGTCATTTTTGCATTATTTCCTGCCGTTACTGCAGCGCTGTCAGTAATCTTACCAGTTTTAGCCGTTAAATCAACATCACCAGTCGTAGCCGTAACTGCTCCCGTGTTGCTGATATTGGTCTGAGCCAGCTGTACCACATTCGTGGCCGCCGTAACGTCAGCCCCATTGACGATATCGGTCACCGTAGCGGTCATTTGCACTTTTCCGTTAGCCGCCTCAACCGGACCTTTGTTCAGGATGTTCTTGGCCAGCATGATTACATCCTGGCTGGCTTTAACCCTGCTCTCGTTATCAATCTCACCTTCCTTAGCTGTCAGGGTTACATCACCGTTCATCGCTTCCACCGCACCTGTGTTGACGATATCACTGGTGTCAGAGGTCAAATCCACCTTACCTGAAGAAGCGGTTACCGCCGCACTGTTGGTTAACGAAGTATAGGCCTTCATGGTCACGTCGGTAGCGCCGGTAACATCTTTCTGGTTCTTAATTTTACCTGCTTGAGCCGTCAGGTTTACATCCGTACCCTTAGCTTCTACCGTATCCTTGTCGAGAATATTACCTGCTACAGAGGTCAGCTTTACTTCATTGCCGCCAACAATAGCGCCACTGTTAGTAATATTCTCCTGGGCCTGCATAGTGGCATCTGCGCCTGCGCTGACATTGGAGAGATTCGTAATAGTGCCGGCATTTGCGGTCAGAGAAGCATTGCCCTTGGTCGCGGTTACTGCTCCCGTGTTGCTGATATCGGTCTGGGCCGTCATTTTTGCATTATTTTCTGCCGTTACTGCAGCGCCGTTAGTAATCTTACCAGTTGTAGCCGTTAAATCAACATCACCAGTCGTAGCCGTCACTGCTCCAGTGTTGCTGATATCGGTCTGGGCCTGCTGTACCACATCCGTAGCCGCCGTAACGTTAGCCCCATTGATGATATCGGTCACCGTAGCGGTCATTTGCACTTTTCCGTTAGCCGCCTCAACCGGACCTTTGTTCAGGATGTTCTTGGCCAGCATGATTACATCCTGGCTGGCTTTAACCCTGCTCTCGTTATCAATCTTACCTTCCTTAGCTGTCAGGGTTACATCACCGTTCTTCGCTTCCACCGCACCTGTGTTGACGATATCACTGGTGTCCGAGGTCAAATCCACCTTACCTGAAGAAGCGGTTACCGCCGCACTGTTAGTTAACGAAGTATAGGCCTTCATGGTCACGTCGGTAGCACCGGTTACAGTTTGCTGATTCTCAATCTTACCTTCTTTAGCAGTCAGGGCGACTATGCCCTTGGTGGAAGTTACTGTACCCGTGTTGATAATATCCCCGGTGTCCGCTGTTATAATAACTTCTTCCTGTTCAAGACTGCTGCTGGCACCATTCAGGTTGCCGCCATTTTTAACGCCATTCTTAGCCAGCAGCTTAATGCTCTTGGTAGCTTTAATATTCCAGTTACTGGTAATGTCAGCGTCAGTTGACTTAATAGTTACGTCGCCAATGCTGGTAATTTCACCATTGTTAACCACACTGCCGGAAGCCAGTACGCTCACGTTGCCGCCAGCCGCGCCCGCTTCTTTGTTAATGGTAGTCACTCCGCCGGCCACCGTAATGCCAGCCTTGTTGCCATCAGACATCTTAGCCAGGTTAGTAATGCTCACATCGCCCATTACTAAAGACTTATTCAGATTAGCAGTCAAGCCGGAAGGTGCATTGGTCTTAACCTTTACATCGCCGTTCACGGTATAATTATTTACGCCGTTTAAGGTATAATTACTGAAGCTATTACCAAGGTTCTGTAAATCCTGTCCCTTGTTGCTGGTGGCGCTAAGGAAGCTTACCGTCAGTCCCTGAGTATCATCATCAGTATTAGTCTGAGAGATACCGCCTTTAGCAGCAGTCAGCGTCAGGCTCTGATCATCACTGCCCGTACCTACTTTAACCGGTCCGCTCAGGTTGATATTTTCACCTGCTGTCAGGCTGGAACTCTTAGCCGCCGTCACACTGCCATTGACTTTAGGAGTAGTAATCGTGCCGTCAGCAGCAATTACCATTTTCTGACCTACGTCCAGGGAAGTTTCGCTGCTAGCTTCTACCGTACCATTCTTAGCCTTAACCGTACCTAAAACCAAATCGCCGTTTGTACCCTTGCCTGCCAGGTAAATATTACTGCCGGCATCAGCGTTCATCACGGCACCATTTTCGTTCACCAGGATAGGAGCATCCGCTGTACCAATGGTACCAGCTGCAATCAAGTTTGCGGTCTTACCTGCAGTTAAAAGCGAATCCGCCAAAGAACTGTTGGCCCACAGCAAATCCTTAGCCGCCGTCAAGTTTATTGTTTCCTTAGCATAAACAGCGGTAACGCGCAAATCTTTATTCGTGTTGTTGCTGTTGTTGGCATTGGTAATGTAAACGTTGCCGTCGGTCCGGGCAGTCAGACTGCCGGCCAGATCAACCGCTAAATACTTATCGGCTGCGCCGATATCCACGTTCTTTGAAGTGTCAGAACCGCCCTCGACTACTAAATCCTTACCAATAATATTAGTCTCACTGCCGCTTTGAGCGTTAAAGACGCCAGCTTTGCCCAAAATCCGCACGTCTCCTGTAGTCTTAACCACGCCTATGTTAAGCGGTGCATACCCGGCTGTATCCTCATTGCGGCCGGCCAAATAAATATTATCGGTTGCGTTAACGTTCACCGTACCCGTAGCATTGATACCCAGAGGCACCTTACCGTTAATAGTGGCCGTGCCAGCCTTCTCGTCCCATACCACGTCAGCAGCTTCGGCATTGGCTAAAGTCTGCAAATAGCCTAAGGTCTTTTCATCTGAAGTATTCGTTAAACCATCAAGCGGAATAACCTTAACTTCACTGGCCGGTTTATTAATACCTACGTTCTTGGCATTCAAGGTAATATTCTTACCGGAAACGTTAGCCTGCTTGAGTTCCGTATCCGTACTGCCTACAGTCTTATTTACGATAGAATCCTTAATGGCGTACAAGAGCTGATCCTTAGTCCACTGATATTCAGGGTTATCCCGAGCCTCTAACAGCTTGGCGTATTCGGTCTCCTTAGTCTTATTGGCCTCCAGATAAGCCTGAGCACTTTCGTAACCGGTGAAACGTTTCTCCAGGCCCTTATAAGCTACCGTTTCTTCAAGTTTAGTAGTACCGTCGAACCTTTCTTTGAGCTTAATATAAGCTGCTGTCAGTTCTTTATCGGGATTTGCAGTATAATCAGCTTTTAACTTGGTATATTGGTTATAAGCGGTGTAATACTCATCGTAATAGGTTTTTAAAGTGATGTACTGGTCATAAGCGTCCTTGATGCTGGTTTCATAATCTGTCACCGCCTGAGCCGCTTTCTTGGTGTAAGCGCCCGTCCCGGCAATCAAACCTGCATCAGCCCAACGCTGGACCAAAACTTTGGCATCTACATTGTTAACGGTCTGTCCGGTAGGCAGAGCATCTTCCAGCCCGCCGTCAGCAGCCGTCAGAGTGACATCTCCCTCCTTAGATGAAACCACACCCAACCGCATATTGCCGCTGGCCTGGGTCAGATAGATATCCTTCCTGGCAGCCGCATTGACGCTGGCCGAAATGGTATCGCCCAACAGAACAGTCTGCCCGCCTTCAACAACCAATGCCTGATCCTTGGTACCCAAAGCACCGTTAGTGCTGGCCAAATCGATACGGCTGCCCTTTACGGTCAAGCCACTGCCCGACTGCGTGATATTACCAGACGCCGTCAAAGCTACCTTACTGCCGGTACCCTCGCTCTTGAAGGAATCCAGCACTACATCGCCCTGCAGCATTTGATTGTCCAAAATACCGCCGCTAACGTTCACGTCAATATTACCAGTCTGAGAATCAGCCGTTAAATGAACGTCATCCTGAGCCAGAGAGGTAAGGTCGATACCGGTAATATTCTGAGCTGCATTCAAGGTCACATAATTATCCTTAATGGTCGTACTGCTCTTTTCCGTGATTGAACCTTGCTGAGAGATGACCTTCAAAGTAGCCGCTACCGAATTGTTGGTAATGTTGCCCATCAGGTTCACATTCCCGGTGCCGGTTACAGCAATAGTGCCATCCTTCACACCTATGAAGGATACACCGATCTGATTGTCTGCCTTCAAGCTGTTCAGATAGGTTTGCGACGAGCCAGTTTCTACGGTCCAGCGGTAATGATGAGTATGGAACCAGTTCAGGAAACCGCTCTTGGTCATCCAGTGTTGAACTGGCGACCGGCTATATTTGGTAATAACATTATCTGCAATCAAGATATAGTTATAACTACTATTATTACCCACACCAATCGTATCTGCACTAGCTACGAAAGAACCAACCGGTTTGGGCGAACCTGCCACAATAACCGTGTTTTCCGGCGTAGTAGTGCTTTCGTAGTTCTGCAGCTCAGTTTCGTCTCTCGTTTCTATCGCGCCCCAGAGACCCTTACGTACATCGTTCTGATAGGTTTTTACCGTATCGTTGGACGTACCTTCCGTCCAGTTGTACCTAAGTCCGGTCTGAGGATCGTAACTCAAAACCTTATCGTCGTTAGTCGTAGTATTGGCAACCGCCTGGGAAGCGGTCTCCTTATTCAAGGATTTACTGTAATTGGTGATTGTAGTAGTGGCCTTCTTGGTATACTGGGTTTGAATGTCCTTATTAACATCCGTAATGCTGATTAAACCTTCCCGGTCATTATTAAGGATTTTGCCAACGTTTAAATCCGTCGAGGTATTGTTAGTGATAGTAATATCCGACCCGCCGTCTACGGCAATAATCTTACCGTTGCCGGTGCTGCTGATTCTACCGGTCAAGTACACCTTACCACCCTGAGTATCAATGTCCTCCACTACCAGCTTGCCGTTAGCCGGATTGTAGTAGACCTGTACCTCATAGGCATAGGTGCCATCATTTTGCACCACGGCCCGGCCGCCATTATTGACCTTGTACATAGTAATTCCATTCACCAGCGCCTGCCTGGAGGCGTCATTAGCATAGCTGGACAAATTGCTGCTGCTTAAAGCATCCGAAGCAATATTGGCAAAGTAATTACTGTACCCGCTTTGAATAGTGCCATTCACGTTAATATCAGAAGCGCTGATATATACGTTACTGCCGGCAATCCTGGAACCGGTGAAGCTGACCCCGCTAGCCGCTGCATCCAGGATTTCCTTGGCCGCGGCTACCAGATTTGCTCCCCCGACATTAGTTAAAGCCTCACTGTTCTTGCTGATCGCCACAGCATAAAAATACTTATCATTACCTGTAAGTCCTTTACTGAGAGCAGTATAAGCAGACTTATATTTGTATCTAAAGAGGACAGAGATTCTAAACTTGTAATTAGATGCCATAATCTGTAATTTGCTGGCCACGGTCTGATCAGCCTCATCCTGGAGGGTAGATGCCGCCGCCATGAGGTCAGTACTGGTAGGATTTTTTGTCAATATAGTTTCAGATTGTTTGGTAGGATCATTGTAAGCAGATGTGTTCTTCTTTTGTGCTAGAGCATAGGCCGCATACACATATTCCGGTGTACTGCCTACGTTAACGATACCGTCCGTATATCCCTGAGCAATGGTTCCCTTAGCCGTCATCGTAATTACCTTAGCATTTACGCCGGCCTGAGATAAGCTATCTGCTGGAGTAATGATGATATCTCCGCTCTGGTTATCCAAGGTCACCTGACCATAAGGATTCTCAATCATCCCGTTAACTTCTACCGTAGAAATCGGCGTATATTCCTTCGTGGCCACGGTCTTTCCATCAGCCTCATAGTAAATACTATTAAATTGCGCAGTTGTATCACTGGTAATCTTTGCCTTGATGCTGTCCTGTTCCACGTACTTCTTAGCCTCATCATAGATGGCCTTCAAAATTTCATCATCAGTTCTGATATAGTTATCCAGAATAGCATCTTGCTCAGCCTCAGTCAGCTTACTTAACTGTTCATCCGTCAAGACACCACTCTTCCTCATGCTTTCACGCTTAGCCTTCCAAAGTTCTTGTACTTTCGGATTTAGATATTCTGCGGTAATATTGGTGTTAATCGAGGCTAAGAGCTGCTCTTTATTAGCAGTAACCGCAATCTTACCGTTTGTATAATTATTGGTAATTTTTACAAGCGCACTCGTCCCGCTGGCATCAGAGGTCTGCAAGGGAGCAAAAGCCGCCTGATAATCCTTATTGCTGTTAAGATTGTTGACTTTGTCATTCCCACCGTCGCCAATGCTGGTGCCGTTCAAGATGACCTCGCCGCCGGCGTCGCCAATAGTAACGTTGTTGATTTTTAAGTAAGCGTTAGAGGCATTATTAACGGTAACCGTAGGCGAGCCGTTAGCAACCAGTTTGCCCGTACCCTTTAAGCTGCCGGTGTGAACATTAATATTACCACCGCTTGCCGCCAGGTCAGGCAAAGAGATATAGTTAACCTTATAGCCGGTTATAGGAATTTGACTTTCATAAGTCTTGCCATCGGCCGTATACGTTACGGTCTCCAAAAGGCCTTTATTCTTCATTTCGGCTTCTACCCGGCTCCTTTCTTGCACATAGCCGGTATAAGCAGCTAAATCGTTGTCACTGTTGGCTACCTTGCCCTGATAAGCCGCAATCAAGGTGTTCAGATTTTGCCAGCGTTCATAAAGTGCATTACCATAATCCTCCGTACCCTCTTTGATGCCCTGTCTGATTTCTTCATCGTTATTCGTATCAATAACATACTCTCCCTGAGAGGTCGTACCAACCAGGTAGCTGTCATCTGGCACCTTAACCCCGCTGATATTAATAGTTACTTTGTTTTTATTGCCAGCGGTCAAACTGCCGTCCACCTGTACATAGTTATCCGGCTCAAGGCGGTACGTATCATCGCCCTGACTGTTGGTGACATACTGAATATCTGTATCGTTACCTTTTATCCAGGAATATTTATCGGTTTCTTTTGTAACGGTATCTTTGCCGCCATCAGCCGTCAGATTAATATGCCGCGCCGCAACGCCTGTTCCGCTGACGTTGACCAAGTTGTTTTCATTAACATGGGCTTCAACCGCCGGAGAGGTTTTAAATGGAAGGGCCGTATGATTATAAGCCGCAGCAGCCTCATACAGCTTCATAGAAGCTTCACTGCCGTCCACAGCCGCACCGGCGTAAAGGTTAACATCCCGTGCGCTTTCTACTCTGCCGGCCAGATTAATCTGGTTGTTCCGGGTCAACACATTGTAGGACTTAGCCGAAGCTGTACCGCCCAGCCCGAATGGGATAACGGCATCTGCCGTCGTGGTAATATCCAGCGTATCATGAGCACTAATGGTCACTCCGCCCTCATTAAAATCGCCTTTATTGACCAGCTGAGCTCCATTGTCTATATCCACCTGATTCGTCAAGGTTGTCTTATTGCTAGTCTCAGCTACAGCACCATCCACACCGCCGGCTGCTTCTGCCCGCAGCGTATTTTTCAAATTTGCAACAGTCGCAGCCTCATAAACCTGAGCCGCTGTAGTCTTAAGACTGGCCGCAGGATTAACATGAACATAAGCTTTTTTATTTATGGTAGCCGTAGTGTTGACAATATTGGCATCTGCAGCCCCGTAAATTTTGCCGTTCACAGCATAATCATAAGCGCTGCCGGTCGTAATATTGTTCTTAGCCTGGGCCGTCATGGTCTTGGCCGTAAGCGCAGCCCCCTGACCAACATTAACTGTAGTATTGCCTGTGATGTCAGTTGTAGCCTGAGAAGCACTAACGGCCACTGCACCTACCTGAGTGGCTTCGGCCTTAACATTTGAGCTGTCGTTTTGGACCGCCGCAGCCTTAATTGCCCCGGCCACCGTCCAGGTACCGTTCACATTGGTAGTGGTAGTATTATCCAATTTATTGCTGGCATAAGCCGCTTTTTCAGAAATATTCAGCAAACCACCACCATCGCCGTTAGCATGCGCGTCGCCGCTATTAGTACCTTCAGCATCTAGCGTTAAGCTGTTCACCGTGCCGCCACCTGCCGTAACGTCCAGAGTATTCGTTGAAGAGGTCTGCGCCACACTGCTGCCGCTGGCAACTAACCCGCCTACAGTCAGGCTGTTGGTCTCTGCCTTTTGCGTTACGTAGTTCTTACCGCTGATTTCTAAATCCATAGCCCCAAACGTGCCGTCCGCACCGGCATAGTTTTCACTACCTACATTAACAGTAGTTCCGGTAGTGGTAATCGCCTTAGCCTCATTGGAACCTGCCCCCAGTTCAGCAGCCAGACCTACACCTATCACCTTGGCATTAGCCATGGTCAAGCCCAGCTCGCCAACCTGCGCCGTAAAAAATGCACTGTCGGCATTAAAGGTATTACCATCAGCCACATTCAGCTTAGCTTGTGCATTTTCCGTCGCCTCGGCCTTAGTACGCTGAATCGCATTCATGCCGGCTGCCACATTGATAGCCTGTACGTCCGCACTGGAACTGTTTTGCGCCACGGCTGCCACCATGGGTGCCTTAAGAACATATTTCGACCCGTTAATATCAACCTTAGCACTGCCATTATCCGTCGCCTCGGCCTTCAAGCCTACAGATGCCACGATACCTGCCGCACCGCCAGTAGCATGGGAATATACCTTGTTCTGCTTCGTAGCAGCCAGGGTAATAATTCCATCAGCTGCAGAAAGCTGCTTCGCCGCCGCGCCGTCCTTGAGATCAGAAGAATCAAGTTTAACATAGACCGTACTATCATTATTAGAATCCGTGATAATAAGACCTTCAGCAATGGCACCACCAGCCAGGCCAAAAGCGTTCACCGCAGCCGTCGAGCTGTCATCAGCGGTCAGTTTAATATCGCTGCCGGTAGCCGTTAAGTCACTATCGGTCACCGTCACGCCGCTAGCACCATTAACCGTAACCTTGCCGTAAGCGGCACCCAGGGCAATGGCCCCTGCCGTGCCCTGGTACAGATTAAGTACGCTGCCCTTATGAGAAGTGTTTTCATCCTGGTCCAGCTGCCTATCCGCCAACTGCGAAGTCAGGTTAACCGCTTTCGCAGAAATGGTAGAGTCCGTAACGTTAGTCAGGGCATTATGCTTTAAGCTCAGCACGCCCACTGAACCGTTCACACTGGCCCCGCCCGCTACCGCCGAGCCGCCGTTCATATTAATCTGATTATTTTCATTGGTGCTTACCGAAACCGTACCCTTATCAGCCTTCAGTAAAGATCCTCCCTGCACGGTTGCGCTAACCCCGGCGCCAACTACATCGCCGCCATTAGTAGCACTAACCTTCCGGGTCGAGGTCATGGTGGTCTGCTCTTTAGTATCTAGTCCCAAGACGCCGCTGCCCTGAACTGTCGTATCTTTACCATCCTTGTCTTTAACCGTATACGACTTCTTTTGAGACTGGGCCGAACTCAGAGTATCGCTCTCACTATTAGCGGCCGTAATCTTATCAGACGCAGTATCCTTCTTGCCATCTTTAGTAGTTGTATCACTATCTTTGTCTAAAGCGGCTATCTCTTTACTACCATCTACCTCAGCCACATTGGTGCCAGCCACCGTAACCATAATATTAGCGCCGCCGCCTACCAGACCGCCGGCTGCATTGACAACCGTCTGCGTTACATGACGGGTGTCCGTAGCATTTACATCCAAAGCTTTAATACCAGCGTCTTCACCAGTAGCCGTAAGAGTGCTGCTATCCACCAGAGCCGCTACCGTGCTGTCAAAGGTATTCACGCTGACGGAAACGCCCAAACCGGCAATACCGCCGACACTGGCGGTAGCGCCAACATTATCCGTAGCTACGTCGTTATCAGCTTTTACCGCAATGGACTTACCGCTCAGCGTACTACCCTTAACCGTAGCCAGTACCTGATTTTTAATATTATTAACCGCCGTATTCCCTACCAAAGCTGCTCCAAGACCTGCTAAGCTGCCGTTAGCCAGACTGGTGGACAGATAGGTATCATCCTCAGCCTGAACGGCAATGCTGCCATCGCCGTACCCTGGCTGCTTACCGTCGGTAACGGTAAACGTACTCTTTAATACATCGGCTTCGGTGACACTTTCCACGTCCGCCACCCCGATAGTCAGCCCCAGCGAGGCACCGATTGCCGCCACGCTGACATTGGCACTGCCCACATAGACATCAGCCTTATGCTGGCTGTCAACCTCAACCTGTGCCGCCGTCACATCGCTGGTGTCCACCAGGGCCTTCGTAATTCCCTGCAGCTTGGCCACAGAAATAGTGCCAGTTGCACCTACGCCTTCAATAGCGACGCTGGCGCCTACGTCAAAGGACGATAGCCCCTGCTTGGCCACCGCGTCTACACTGAACTGATCCGCTAATATTTCATTTTTCTTAAGGGTATTAGTATTGCCAGTATAAGTCTTGCCATCTGCAACAACTTTAACCGTGCCATCATTGGTTACCAGAGCCTGTACCGTCCGGTTTACCAGGTTGGTATCACTGGCTGCGCCCAGCGAAGCATACATACTGCCCGCCGCGCTCCCCGTGAGTCCTGATTCATTAGTATAATCCGCCGCTCTCACACTGACATCTGTCAACTTGCTGGAACCCTTACTGCCCAGGGACTGATTGACCTCACTGTCGAGGATTTCAGCCGTGGTACTGCCGCCGATGGTATTCACATTAACCGCGCCCATTGCCGCGGCTGTACCGGCACCGCCCGCACTGACCACGCCGGATACGATGCTGTGGGTCGAAGAACCGTCCACTACCAGACCGGTTTTCTCCGTGCTGATTCTCCCGTTGCGCAAAGCTGTCGGTTTAAAGGCCCCCTCACTAGCCAGCCCGTGAATCAAACTGCTGTCCGTCACATCACTCTTAACGGTAATCTGGTCCGTATAGTCGTCATCCGTAGTAGTCGTAGTATCCTTACCCGTAGTATAATCACTGCCAGCCGCGTTGACGATACTATTTTCTACTAAAGCATCCGTAGAACCGTTGATGGTATTTACCGCCGTGGACAAACCAATCGCAGCCGTACCGCTGCCGCTGATCACGCCCACGATATTGGCGATATATTCATCACTTTGAGCCACCACGCCGATATTGCCGTCACTATTTAAAGTAGCCCCATCTATCAAAGCCTTGGTATCATTTTGAATGATATTAATGCCAAAAGAACCGGCAATAGCTGCTGTACCGCTCCCGGCACCGCCGATGCCGATAGCCACGATATCCGGTTTGGAAGTAGCACTCAACGAAGCATTAGCTACTTTTTGGATACCCTGCTCTATAGAGGCCTCTGTAGTCTGGACAATCCGGTTGACGCCCAGGCCCGCACCTAAAGCGGCCTCACTGCCCACAGCCAGTACCGTGGCATTAGCCACGATTAAAGCCTTATTATCAGCCGTGGCCTTAATCCTGGCCTGATGGCTGTCGGTATCATCCTTATCAATATTGGTATTTTTTAATCCGCTCTGGACATTCTTATTAATAAGCGCCGTAGCTGAAGACCCCTGCACTGCCGCTTCCGACGAACCGGCCACCCCGACGGCTACCGTAACCATATGAGCGTTATCTTCCGCCGCTGTATTGATAGCTACTGTCTTGTCAGAGACCGTCTCTGCCGGAGTATAACTGGTGATATCCGTATTATCGATATGCGCAGTAATATTCTGGCTGGATTTCTCCCCCTTCGCACTAAAGCCGCCAATATCGCTCAAAGCCACTGCCCCGCCTACTGCACTGCCGCTGCCGGCCGTAACACCGCCAGCTATGGCTACCATTACAGTGTTGTCCTTGGCAGTAACATTAACATTCTTGGCGCTCTGAATCTTACTGCGTTTCTCCGCCGCATCCTGATCGACAATAGCTTCCGTAGTGTTAGAACCGCGGTTAATGGCAAAATCACCATTTAGGGCCAGAGTTTCCGTAGTCGCGCTGACACCAGCGCCTACGCTGAAAATCTTGGCGCGGCTCTCCGCATCCAGACCTACCGCTACACCCACGGCCTTATCCAGAGCATTTATCTCCGTGCCGTACACATAGGCACCCGTCTTATTATCCAGGCCGTGGTAAACCAGAGCCAGACCAGCCGCTACTGAACCTACGCTGATCTGCCCCGCTACATCGACGCCCACGGTATCGTTAGCAGCCGTGAAGTTTGCCGTATTGGTAGTTAAAGTACTACCAGTAACCGTGGTAACTGCTGAACTGTCTAAATCCTGCCAGCTGACGGAACCGGCGCCGCCAAATTTACCGCTGCCGGCCGTGCCAACGGCCAAACCTACCAGCACCGTATCCGTATCGGTATTACCAGTAATCGTCCCGGCCGAGATTTTAGCGTTGCTAATCTTACTATTAAAATCGTTATTAATAAGATCCAGGGCCACGCCACCGCCTACCGCCGCCTTACCGGTGGAACCGGCTACGGAAAGTGCCCCGGTTACGATGATGTTGCCGCCCTTGGTCTTGTCTTTTTCTAAATCGCTCTGGGTCTTTTTCGTGGTAGCATTATTCAAAGCCGTCCCGTAATCCTGATCTGACTGGTCCTTCGTTACATCATCCTTGTTAGTAGTATAGGTGCCACCATTGTTAGTATACGAGGTATACTGAGAACCATCGGCATCCAGGCCGCGGTTGTTCAAATATTTATCAAAGCTCGAAGCCAGGCTGACGGTATCATAAGCATCCACCGAAACCTTATTAGCACTGCCTGTATTTATAGTTGCGCCATTAATAAAGGCTGTAGTTTCGTTATTCATGACATTATAAGCCATGGCTCCCTGGAAGGCGTTGGACTTGTCACCGACCGCGATGGTCACACCTACGCCCACACCAATTTCCTTGGCCGCCAGGGCGGAATCCACCGCCACATTGCCCATATTTTCATAATTGCCGCCGTAGATACCGCTGGTCACCTCATTATCCAAAACACCAATAGCCACAGCACCGCCAACTCCGTTGCTGTTACTGGTACCCGCCGCCACATTCACTGTTACCCCGCCGGTGATCTGAATATCACCGTTATAAGCCGCATTGCTCAGGTTAGTAGCCACCATATCGCCGGCAGTATTTTTATTGTCATCAACCATCAGAGCTTCTACCTTGCTATTGACGATATTAGCTGAAACGCCTACCGACAACGCTGTATTGGACCCGGACCCGCTACCGCTGCTCTTGGATACTACCAGACCCAGGCCAGCCGCCACTTCGGCCCCTTCTTTAAGCGCCTCATTGGTCACATTACCGGCACCGGCTAAAGCTGACCGGCTGATAATGCTGGCCACATCCCGGTCGATAGCGTTAGCCGCTACCACTCCAGCCATCCCCACCGTACTTTGCCCGCTACCCTTGGTAGTGTTCTGCCAGTTAATGGCACCGGCGCCGGCCCAACTGCCGCTAAACAGTTTATCGCTGGCTTCGGCGCTGATATTGCCGTTAGTCTTGCTTACCTTATCCGGTTTAATGGTCAGTTTAGTATTATCCAGCAGGGTAACCGTATCCCCGTCCAAGATATTGACAGCGGCACTGCCGGCCGCACTGATAGCTACCGAAGACTTGGTAGAGCTGCCGGTAGAATTGGTTTCCAGCTTAGTCGTACCGCTGGCGCCCTGGTCCTTGCTGCCGCTGTTAATAGCATCGTTAGCCTGGTAACTATCCTCCGCGGTGGTTGCCGTCGTCTCCTTATAACCAGTAAGCTTAGAATACTTACCAGTCAGGAAGGTATCTACCTTATCCATACCTTTATCTAAAGGATTGACAATTTTATCTTCTAACTTGTTAACTTTTTTACCCAGCTTATCAAAGAACCCTTCCTCACCGGAATCATCCCCATGGGTAATAGCTCCGGCCAGACCCACGGTATTGACGATACCGGTAGTATCGGCCGCAGCACTGATACCTTGACCGGAAACAGCACCGGTCAGGTTTACAGCGTTGTCACCAAAATAAGTACTCAGGCCCGTTCCTTCCACCCCGGCCAGCTTTTGAGCCAGCTGGGCGGCCTTGGCCGCACGTTTGGCTGTTTCATTTTCATAAGCATTAACCTTAGCAACCGCCGTCGCAGCGCCGGCATCGTTATCACCTATCACCGCCATATTATTCACGCCGTAATCGGTCACTGCCACACCGACGCCTACCGCTGCTGCTCCGCCGGCCACCGAAACCCCGCCGGCCATATTGGTAATAACGGTGTCGTTATTAGCCTGCAGGTTGATAGTACCATCGTTACTCTTAGCTACCTTATCATCGTCTTTGGTATAAGTTTGATTAGCGGTCAGGGTCGCCTCATCATCAATGCTGATGATGCTGGCGCTATCACCGCTTAACACCCCGACCATCCCGGCCAGACCGCTGCTGCCGCTCTTACCGGAGTACACCACCAGATTGGTCTCCGTCACGGCGCTGTCCGCGGTAGCGTTAATGGCCGCGCCGCTAATATCAGCACCCTCACCGACGGCAACCAGACTGGTACCGTTAAACAGCTGCACGGCCAGACTGCCGCCACCGCCTGCCCCCGTAGCGGAAACGCCAAAGAGCGAGCCCAGGTTGCCGGTCACGGCGATATTATGGGCATCTGTCTTAGAAGACAAATCCACCTTACCGCTGGCGTCTATCTTGGTATATTTACCCAACACGACACTGCTGGCATTATTCACATAGGTTACATTGCCCGCCCCGGCCAAGCTAAGCTGGCTGGTCTCTGTATTTTTCGAATCAGCAGCTGCGGTGCCCAAATGCAAAGTGCCGTCCCTAGTTGTGCTGGCGGCGTAGAAGTTGGCAATACTGTCCACACTAGCGTACTTAGCTGCATCAGTAATGATGCCCAGGGCCGACGACGTAGCATCTGCAAATTTAGTTACACTAGAAGAAATTCCCTTACTATCGGTAGTCGTAGTCGTATTAGCCGCCGTCACCGTATCGGTGATCTGGTTCAGGTTAGTCTGCATAGAAGCCAGACTCTTACCTAGGTTGGTTATCAAATCACTGGCATTGGTACTATCCGTATCAGACCCATAAGATTTCCCGGTAAAATCAATCTTCCCCGCCAAATCTCCCACATTGGCCAGGTCTGTTTCCATACCATCTATGGCCTTTTTAAAAGCTGCATCGTTGGCATATTGCGTAGGATACAAAGCTTTAATACTCTTAACTGCATCTTGAATAGGCTTAATAATATCCGTCACCGTACGGGAGGGCATATAGGTTTTAGCCCCTACCGTCACGTCCTTACCGGTCAGACTAACATGGTTAGCTTCGGTTCCGCCGTCCATACTAACCGTGCTGGTATTGTTAATATCAGCAGCCAAAATAGAAACGTTAACCCCCATTACCTGTTTAGAATCATCACTGTAATTATTGGTGGCGCCGATGGCGTGCATGACGGTTTCCTTCATGGTAGTATCCGCCTGCACGTTGAGATTGCCTTTGGTGCCAGCGGCATTCTGAGCCGTCAGACTAGCGCCAGGCAGCAGGTTAACCGCCGAGGTATTGGCCTCCTGTACCAGTTCAATCCCGGCACCAAAGCTTACTTCATTACCTAAATCCTTGAAAAAGGTTTCTTCACCCGGGCTGCGCATGGCCTTGGTGATAAACTTAGGTAATATGACATCTGCAACCATACTCAAAAGACTTTTACTATTATTTATATCTTTTAAAGCTTTAACCGTATCCGTCTTCATGACCCGGTTAGTAACCATGGATTGGATAGACCTGGCCGTCCCCAAACCGTTATCGGTGGTCACGGTATTTTTGGTAAAATTATCCAGCGCCTGCACATCAATCGTAGCAGCCCGGATTGGTGCCGCTATATCCACCGTAGCCCCGCTGTTATACACCGTACCGTTGATAGCCGTAGCCAAAAAGGCCTGGTTAGCCGCTTTGGTAGCCACCGTAGCGGACAGGGAATTATCCGCCGTGGCGTTAATAGTCAGGTTACCCTTAAGATTTTGCGTATTCTCCGTCTCACTTACAGCCGTCTGATCCATCTTGGCGGTACTGGCAATATCCACCTTGGCATAGTTGGTAGACTCTACCCCCAACAAGGCAAAATTAAATTTTTCCGGGTCCGCGCTGACATCCGTAGTAGTGTTGGTGGCATCAGCGTTAACCTCAGAATTGGCGTGAGCCGTGATACTAGTACCGGCACCTGATTTTAAGGTTCCAGCCACCGATACCGTAGCCTTGTTATCCGTCTTGGCAAAAGTTACGGCTGCCGAAGGCACGGCACTGGTATGCACAATATCTGCCAACTTCAAAGGCGTAGTCGAAGCACCTATGGTCAGTCCCAGGGTACTCTCGGCCGAAAGGTCCAGAGCCGGCTGCACGATAGTCTCCGTCGTCGCCTGACCATCTACCATTTTCGGAACCGTATAAGTGTTATCCTTATTTGCCGTAGCTTCCACCGTAGCGTCTTTACCGATATTAACCTCAGCATCTCCGCCCAGGATAGCCGTATCCGCATTGATATTAGGCAGCAGGATGCCCACCAGATTCAGGGTCAAATCCACATCTGTCCCCACGTCTTCACTGGTAAGCCCATCCGCAAAAATATTCTTGGCGCTGGCAGCAATCTTGACATCGTAACCCGTAACCGTACCGTTGACATCAATAACAGCCTTGGTCTGGGTAGTACGGCTATCCATCTTGTAGGCATCTTCTATCCTCATGACCTTATAAGCCGTAGCCGTCATAGTTACATTGCCGTTGCCCCGGGCCGTAATAGTTCCGTTCTGAGAAATAGCCGCTTCCACCGTGTCACTGGAAGTAATGTTCATCTGTTTCAAAAGATCCGCATTAAAGTCAGGATCGTCCACGTTTTTGGAAGTAGCTTCAGCGGTCAGGGTTACATCCCTGGAGGAATCAATCTTCCCGTACTGATTGATAATCGGCGCGGTCAGCACGATATCCCCCGTCCCGGAAGTTGAAGCCTTAAGATCATTACCCAGCCCCGCATCTACAGTTACCTTACCGTCGGCGTCTTTAATATTAACCAAATCTTTGAAATCGGTCGTGGTGCTATTAAGCTCCGTCCCGGTAATATCAGCCCCGCCAACGTCAATCTGTTTACCGCTTAAAAGGGTAATTCCGCCATTAGTGTTAACCTTGCCATCGACGGTTATGGTACCATCGGAGTTTAAAGGAATGCTCGTCGGAGAGGTAACAATCTTGGTCAAATTACTTGAACCCAGTTCGCCTACATAACTATCCTTGCCGCCTACTAAATCTTCCATATAACCCTTCGTGGGCACGATCATCGTCAGCGACCCGGCGTTAATAACACCTGTTTTGCCTACTGCTATGCCATCACTGCTAAGGAAATACATGTTGCCGCTGATGGTGTTATTTTTAATGGCGTTAACCGTTCCGTCAATATCTATATGATCCTTAACCAGGTTGACCAGGTTGTCATTATTATTGCTATTTTTAGTGCCCAGGTACATGTTAACCACATTACCAGCACCTACCTGGTATTTATCGAACACATTAATAGCGGTATTATTAACTACCTTACTGGTTTCTACACTGGTAACATTATTGCCATTACTGGTCACAGTAGTACCGGTAAATCCCTTTGCCGGGGTAATGGTCGTAACCGTAGCCGCCTCAGACAACTGCGGCAGGCTCAAACTACCGGCCAGAGCCAGGGTTAATAAAACCTTAGCCGCCAGAGCACTATTTTCCTGCCGTTGCATTCTGCGTCTCTGAGCCGCCTGCTCCACCGACCGATTCAACTTTACCTGCCTGGTATGATTTTTCATAAATAATTGCACCTCCCTAAAACAATCCCTAACCGCTCAACAATGTCCAGCCTTAAACAGCCTGGGCCCTATCACAATTTTTACTGATAATCTTTGTCGCTCGTACTTGCTTTACTTCCCTAATAATATTTCACTCGCAATTACGTTGCTTTCCCTAACAATCTTTCACTTGCACTTATGCTTTTCTAAACTTCAGCTCTAAAATTGTCCGTAGAACATAAAATGCAGCCTGATCTTACTCTGATCCACCTCATTAATCGTCCTTCTAAACGGCACACCGGCAAACAAGCTGGCGTTGGCCGAGTTGCCCAGCCGCAGCCGGTAACCCAGGCCGGTACTCATCAGTACATGGTCATCAAAGGCGCTGTCTCCGCCTACATTGCCATAATCAAAGAAATACACCCACTCTGAATTCTTACGGTCCGGCACCGCCAGCTCCAGGCTGGTACTAAAGCCTTTATCACCGCTTAAGATATTTTCCTTATAGCCTCTGACGCTATTAATCCCGCCGATATAGAACTGCTCAGCCGAAGGCAGATAACTGGTCCCGCTCCACTGGGCATTCAGCTTGCCGGTCAGGATCTTATGCCCTGACAGCACATACTGGCTCAAAAGATATAAATTATATTTGCCGAAGTTAGAATTATTTTCGGCTGCATCTTCCCAGTTACCCCAACTGTAACTATGACGGTGATACCAGATACTATTTTTCCCGTAATGGGTAAAGGCTAAACCAGCCGTCCATTTCTTAATGGTATCATCCACCCAGCTATTGCCGAGAATATCAGTGGCCGAGTGCTGATGGTCATAGTCCACTTCCGCTTCCACTTTAGTGCGGCGCGATATCACTAGAGGCTGGGTCAGGCTAAAATTATACATAGAGGCATGACCCCGGATATCTAAATCAGAATAGTCCCCCCGCATTACCTTCACGGTGTTGGCACTGTACTGCGCCCCCAACCTGGTACCGCTGGTAGTAATAGGCGTGGAATAGCTGATGCCGCCGCTTCTGGTTCCCAGGCTGGCCATACCGTTAATCAGCAAAGTGTCCCGGTTGCCGAAGAGGCTTTTGGTCATCCAGCCGGTGCCGAAACGCCAGATACCGGTATTTTCGCTGCCCGCTGTATCTACCAGAACGTAGGCGCTTTCCCGGCGGGGTTCGTACGCCATAAGCTCATAGTCGGTAGTTCCCGGTTTTTCGCCTGCTTTTAACTTAATGCGCAACTGCACATCGTTGGTCCCGTTAAGCCAGACCAGTTTGTCGTTTAAGCTGGTCAGCCGCTCCACCTTGCCCGGCTTGAGGTTGATACGGTTGGTAATATAGCTGGTATTAGTGCTCTTATTATTTTCTACCGTCACCTTGCCGGTCCTACCCTCGATTAGACGGATATACACCTGACCGTCCTTGATGGTCTGAGGCGGCAAGGTCGCCCGGCAAACTATATAACCCTTGCTCGAATAAAGTTCATTAATCTCTTTAGTTAAAGTATAAAGGTCCTGCAAAGTTATTTCCTTATTAAGATACTTCGCCGCCAGCTTCTGCAGCTCAGCCCGGCTCAAAACCTGGGATTCATCAAAATTAACTTTCTGCAGGGTAAATTTGATGTTTTCTGATTTAACATTCTCAGACGAGGGCCGCGCATCTTCTACCGCGGCGGCCGCCTGCTTTTGTTCCTGCTCCAGTCTGGCGCGAATTCTTTGTTCTTCCAAATAGGACCTGGTTTGGTTCAGCTGGGTACCCGGGTCCCAGGAATAACCCGCCGCATTACCGGTAGCAATCAAAACGTTTTGAGCCAATAAGATACCAAACAAGCCTAGCCCGATAGAAGTCCACCGTTTCATCTTTTTTCCTCATTTCTTTAATATATCTGTTTATACTAATATTAATCTCTCACTAATATCCTACCTAGCATAATCCACCTTTATTTTATCACTTTTTAAAAAAAAATTACGATTTTTGGCGCGAATTGATATTTTAACGACCCGAATAATGAATCGGATAATTATTATCAAGTTTATGTGTTTTTATTCCCGCCGGGTTGAGCAAATAAAAAAGGACATTGTTACCAAGATAATCGTCAGGTCCAACCACCTTCCGACTCTCGGACAACAATGTCCTTTAAAACCTAAACCCAAAATCAATTATCGTGCCAATAATCCGGTTCCTTGTTTAAACAGTTAAAAACGAAACGTAAATACTTATCCTTAACCTCCCGGCGCCTGGGCGCCCCCACCGGTATGATTTCTCCTCCATTTAGTACCAGTCCTGCCTTGGTAAAATCTTCCACCGCGTTCATATTAACCACAAAACTGCGATGACACTTGACAAAGTTATCCTGATTTAACTGAGTTTCCAGCTCGCTCAATGTAGCATAGGCTTCCTGAGTTTTCTTATCGCGCAAATGAACAATAGTATGTTTACTAAAGACTTCCAGATAGAAAACATCTTTTTGCTGCAGGCGCAAAACCTCACTCTTATTTTGAATCACCAGTACTTCCAAATCGGCCTCAATTCTTTTGAGACAACGCTCCAACGCTTCAGCCACCATCTGTTCCTTGACCGGTTTTACCAGATAGTGGACCGCATTAACTGAAAAGGCCTGCAAAGCGTGTTCTTTACTGGTAGTAACAAAAACCAGCGGACAACGCACATCGGCTTCCCTTAAATCCCGGGCCAGGTCGCTGCCTAAAGAATTTTTAATGTAGATATCCAAAAACATTATATCCACTTTATGGAAGCGGCAATATTCAAAACAAGGTTCTGTCTTGGTAAAGGTACCTATCTTTATCTTTTCCTGCCGGTGCTCAAAGAACTTCTCAATCAGCGTTCTTAAAAGCAACAAGTCTTCATTGTCATCATCACATATGATAATATTCAGCATGCCGTATCTCCTAAGTATGACGCCTCTGATTAAAAAATAAATAATATACACATTAATCATAACGCAAAAACCAGAAATTAGCAAATATTGATTTAGGCAGACAAAAGCCGCATTCTTCCAGCAGAATGCGGCTCTACTTTTAAAACTTATCTTTTTAATTAAATATTTGACCCGTTTTTAAACTAAACTCTCAAAATACTTCCTGGCAAAGGCATTCGTCCTAACCAAGCCCTGCTGCCAATCTTTTTCACCGACATACCAGCATTCAGTTACGAAACGGCGTACGCCCAGCTCCCAGGACTTATTAACCACCTTGGCAAAATCCACGTGCCCGGTACCAAAAGGAATCTCCCGGTATTTGCCCGGCACAGTTTCCTTAAGATGCACCGCCACAATATGACCCCGGCCGGTTTCCATGTCCTCCGCCACATCCTTGCCGTACAGCAGGGAGGCATTGGTCAGATTACCTACATCCGGGTAAACCCCCAGATAGGGAGAGTTAATCAAATCCACATAATGCATGGCTTTGCCTACCGTATCCATAAAGGGAGTCTCCATGGTCTCAAACCCCAGCAGTACGCCCTCCTTAGCCGCCATCAGCACGCATTTTTCCAGATTTCTCGCAAAATCAGCCCTGGTTTCTTCCGTGCCCTCCTCATAGTAAACGTCATAGCCGGCTAATTGAATGATGCGGATGCCCAAAACCGCCGCCAGCTTTACAGCTTTTTCCATGATAACCAGGCTGCGGGCCTGCTTTTCCGGATCAGGACAACCCAAAGGATATTTCCGGTGTCCGGACAGACACATAGAGCGGATAGGTACCCCCGTATTAAGCATCGCCGAACGCAATTCTCCCAGCTCCACCGGCGTCATGTCCAGCCGGGCCAGCTTAGCTTCCGTCTCGTCGATACTGATTTCCACGAAATCATAGTTCGCCGCCCTGGCAGCCTGCAGTTTCTCCGTCCAGGACAATTCCGCCGGCATAGCCTTTTCATATAAACCTAAAACATATTTTTTCATTTTATCACTATCCTTACTGAATATACCACTAATGAGTTTTAATGGTGCGCTCCTTAAATAACTTTTTTCAAATGACTTCCTTCAAATAACTTTTCGTTAGCTATAACTTATTCGGCACTACCCTTATAGCCCCAAATAAGTACTAATCCCGCTGCCGCTTATTTCTTTATCTGGCCATAATAAGCATTGGGACCATGCTTCCTTAAAAAGTGCTTATCCAGCAGTACCTGCGGCATACTTTCCCTATTTCCGGTCAACATCTGGGTATGGAAGGCCATCATGGCACATTCCTCTACGATAACCGCGTTGTGCACCGCGTTAAAGGGATCCGTGCCCCAGGTAAAGGGACCATGGTTCTTTACCAAAACCGCCGGCACATAATCCGGGTTCAAGTCCTTAAACCGCTCAATAATTACCAGCCCCGTATTGTATTCATAGGCGTTGTTAATTTCCTCGGCGGTCATATCCCGGGTACAGGGAATCTCCCCGTAAAAATAATCCGCCTGGGTGGTGCCGTAAGCCCGGATGCCCTGGCCGGCCTGAGCAAAGGTAGTAGCCCAGCGGGAGTGGGTGTGGACCACGCCGCCGATATTTTTAAAAGCGTTGTAAAGGGCCATGTGGGTAGCCGTATCGGAAGAAGGATTTAAATCCCCTTCCACCTTATGACCCTCTAAGTCTACCACCACCATATCGGAGGCCTTCATCTCCTCGTATTCCACCCCGGAAGGTTTAATGACGAACAAACCTTTTTCCCGGTCGATACCGGAAACATTCCCCCAGGTAAAAGTTACCATCTTATACTTGGGTAAAAGTAAATTAGCCTGAAAAACCCGCTCTTTTAATTCTTCTAACATAATTTCTCACTCCTTATCCGGCTTCCGCCTAACCAGCTGTTAAAATTTTTTAGCTTCCTGCTACCTGGTAAACAACTTACCAGTTGCCGCACCCCGCGCACCTTTTAAAAAAGGGCCGCTGCATATTCCGCAGCAGCCCTGACATATTTACTTACTGATTCAGAACACCAGAACCTCTACCGGTTTTTATTTCAGCTGAGCAGCCTCAACCTTTTCCGTAATTTCTTTTTCGGACAGCAGGTTCTTTAAGCCGATAATCTTGGTCTTCTTGCCCACATTGGCAAAAGTACCTACCAGAGATTCAGAGCAAACGACCACGTCATAATTAGCAGCCTGGGATTTGGCGTCGCCAATGTTAGTATGGAAAATGGTGGCTTCAATACCCAGTTTCTTAAAAACTTTTTCTAATTTCATCTTAATAATCTGAGAAGAACCCATTCCACTACCGCAAGCAGCAATTACTTTTAACATGTCTCGACACGCTCCTTTTTTATTTACCAGGTTTTTCAGACCTGGTATCTTCTAATTAATATCATAGCCTATTTTAAGAAATTTAGCAATCATTTAAAACTTTGGTTAAACTTAATCAATTACTACGTCGTCTACGGATACGCCCTGCTTCTTGGCCATGAGCTCTTTATAAGCGTCATAGTCTTCAGCAATCAGGAAATAAGTATCTTTGTTGCGGAAATACGTAATCTGGGGAACTGCCAGCAGGAAGATAACCACTACAGCTACGCCAACGTACTGCAGGTTGTTCATGAGTACGCCGAACACTGGCCATAAAGTATCCCAGTCGAAGTTGCCATGCCAGCCGCCGAAGTTGCCGGTGCCAAAATACCAGGCTGCGAAGCCGCCGCCCAATACCTGGATAATGCCGCTGCAGAAGGGAATGATCATGGCTGCCCTGATGCCGCCTAAACGATTGGCAAATACGGCGAAGGTAGCATTATCGAAGAACAAGGGAACGAATCCGGAGATAATCAGTACCGGGCTCTGGAACACAATCAGACCGATGATGGCCAGGAACTGACCAAAAGCGCCGAACAGGAAGCCGATGGTCATGGCGTTAGGATGGCCGAAACCGTAAGTTGCGGCGCAGTCCACGGCGGGCATAGAACCAGGCAGAACCTTGTTGGAAATACCTTGGAAGGAAGTGGTCAACTCGGAGACGAACATGCGGACGCCCAGTTGCAAAATAGTCAGGTAAACAGAGAAGTTTAAGGATTTTTCCAGAATATAGAACACGAAGTTCTGACTGGCGCCGAAGCCCTTATCAATCTTGTGCATCAGATCAGGACCCAGGATGGTGATGATGATACCGAAGAAGAAGAACATCAGAATACCGGTGGCTACGACGTTCTCATTGAAAATCTGCAGGAAACCAGGTAATTTCAAATTTTCAATGGATTTTTTCCGGTCGCCGATTTTGCTGGCAATCTTAGAAGTAATCCAGATACCGAACATCTGCTGATGGCCGATGGCGAAACCGCCGCCATCCGTCAACTTCTGGGTAGGCTCCACGCTCAGGTTGGTGGCCACGGCCCAGTACACGCCCAGCAAAACGCCCAGCATGCCTACTACTTTAATATCCTGCATCTGGGGGAAGCAGAACAATACCAGCCAGAGGGCGGTTGAAGACTGCTGCACCATAATATGACCGGTGATGAACAGAGTACGAACCTTGGTTATCCGGCGGAACAGTACTAAAAGCAGATTGATGATGAAAGCGATAAGCAGAACTACCATCATCAGGGAGAAGCTGCGGCCTACATGCTCAATAGCAGCCTGCGCTGCAGCTTGTCCAAAATATGGATCGATAACTGCGGCGGTCAAATTGAAACGATCCTTCAAACCAGCCAGGACCGGACGGAAGTTTCCGACCAAGCCGCCGCTGGCTACGTTCAAAATCATATAACCTACCACAGCCTTAATAAAACCGGCAATGGCTTCATATAAAGGCTTTTGCAGTAAAAGGTAACCTACGAATACGATAAAGCCTACGAAAAACTGAGGCTTAGTCAAAATGTTATTTTGGAAGAATGACCAGATGGGTAGTAAAAACTCCATAATTATTTGCCTCCTCATATTATTGCAATATTCAACTTTATTACCTGACTAGCCACCCTATCAACGGGTGCTTACAGGAAATCGGTTCGGTGGAAAGGTAACCGTCAACCAATGCATTTCTCAGGCTGGAACCGGCTTTACGGTTCATGGGCTACCCGGGATTACTCCAAGGCTTCCAAATCCGCCGGAGTCTTGGCTTTTAAAAGCTTAGCCACAAAATCTTCATCGGAAAGCTCATCTGCCATCTCACTTAAGTTTTTCAAATGCACTGCGTTATCGGTAGAAGCCAAAACAAAGAATAATCTGGCATCGTGCTCGCCGTCATCACTGAAACGGACCGGTTCTTCGGTCTTCATGAAGCAGATGGCCGTATCATGTACGCCTACCGCTTCCTGCGCATGCGGAATACAAATATCCGGAGCAATAACGATATAAGGACCCAGTTCCTCTACCTTGGCAATAATGGCCTCCGGATATTCCGGATCACAGGTGCCATCATCCAGGAGGGGCTTGCAGGCTGCACGAACGGCATCTTTCCAATCTGCGAAGCCCTGATGGAAGGAGTATCTTTTCTTAGCTACCAGTTCTTTAAACATGTCTCTGCCTCTTTCTTTTACTAACTTTTTATTTAAAATCTAACCTTCGTTTTTAAGTATTTATTATTGCATTTTTGTTTTATTTATGAAGTTTAAAGTAATTAATAATACTGAAGCTTCTGGATATTTAAGGGGACGGGACCTGCTCACCAGGTCCCGTTCCAGCTTAAATTTGCTCGAACAAGCTATTGCAGCTACGCTTTAGCGGCTATGGTTTAGCAGCTAAGCTTTAATTTCGCTTAACGCCAACCAGTTTTCCTTTAAACCCTCTTATAGGAAGCTCTTGAAAGGCAGGTTAATGTCGGCTGCCTTAAAGCAATCTTCAAATCCTCTGGGATAATGGTATTCCATCTTGTCTTTATCAGCCGGGAACACGAACTTGCCGCCCACCTGCCAGATAAAAGGTTTAAATTTGTACTGGAGACGATTCTTGCGCATCTCGTACAGAGCCAGGATTTCCGAAGGATCAGCCTGGAAATTAGACCAGATATCATGATGGAAGGGAATGATAACCTTAGTCTTCAGGGACTCAGCCATCCGCAGGATATCCACCGAAGTCATCTTATCGGTAATGCCGCGGGGATTTTCACCAAAGCTGCCCAGGGCTACATCAATCTGGTAATCATTGCCGTGTTTGGCATAATAGTTAGAGTAATGGGAATCGCCGCTGTGGTAAATATTGCCGCCCGGAGTCTTGATCAGGTAATTAACGGCCTTCTCATCCATATCATCAGGCAGCCAGCCGGTCAAATCTCCATCAGGAGGAGCGGTAATCAAAGCGGTGCGGTCAAAGGATTCCAGCGCAACGATTTCGATATCCTTAATCTTCACGGTGTCGCCAGGCTTTACCATATGGCAGCGCTCAGCGGGAACACCCCAGCTGATCCACTTCTCTACACAGTATTTCGGTCCGATGAAAGGAACGTCCGGAGAACAATTTTTGAGTACCGCCGCCGCTACGTTCACATCAATATGATCATTATGATAATGGGTAGCCAGTACCGCATCAATCTTACGGATACCGAACGGGTCAAGCACGAAAGGCGCCACCCTCAGGTTGGGCTGCATAGCCCGTCCGCCGCACATACGCGCCATCTGATGCTGAGGATCCATCTTTTTCTTCTTGGTCTGTTTACCGGTGCCGCACCAGAAGTCTACGCAGATATTAGCGTTGCCCTCTGATTTAACCCAGATACCGGTGCAGCCCAGCCACCACATAGCAAAAGTACCGGGAGCTACCACTTCTTCTTCAATCTCTTCGTTTAAATAATTGCCCCATTCCGGGAAGGTGCTGAGGATCCAGGACTCTCTGGTAATTTCATCAACTTTACTCATAATCGGCCTCCTTAAATAAGCATTAATTAAAAATCTACGTTTGTTTTATGCGTGTTAGAACTTTATGCTTTAATATTAACGGTTTTTAATGAACGTTTCAAGGTTTTTTTGCATTAAATGAGCATTAAATCTTTAATTTGTTCATAAAGTCGTTAATTTTTTTGAATTTGACTACAAATAACGATTATCAACCCTGCCAAAGTTATTTACTTAACTCATATCTGGCAATCTCATTGATTTCCCGGTTGGTAGCAATCAGAACATCCCGGCCTTGATAAACATAATGCAGCACATTAGCAGCTCCGCAGCCTTGGTCCAAAAGCTGAGCCTGATAGCCTTGCCCTGCTTCATAAGTAAAGGCCAGGGTCAAGCGCTCGCCCTTGCGGGCACCTAAAACCCAGGTGGGTTTTCCGGCGATCTCGCCGCCAAAAATAGCATGCAGGAACTCTAATTTTTGCGGATACGTATAGTCTAAAACAAACTTACCGGCTTTTTGCTGATAAATATTAATGGTATCCCCATGGAAAGGAGCAATGGTGCATAATTCTTCCAGGCCGTCGCCGTTTAAGTCCAGCAGCAGTCCATCACTGGCTGCATCAGTCGTTAATTGCTTAACCTGCCAGTCTTCACCCGGTTTTTGCGGCGGAATAAAGTTAAAAACTCCGTTCTCACAGGAAACGATGCTGCTGGTATTGCCGTTGCCATCGTTATGACGGTAATAACCGTGATTCTTAAGCAGACCATCCTTGACCACCGTTAATTCCAGCTGATGTTCATCATTATAAGTGCTCAGGTCAGAAGGCAGAACAGCGGCAAAGACCTTACCAGGAAAACGCCAGTCATCCTTATACTCGTGATCCGATTTTAAAGCGCAGGCAATCAGATAATTAACCCCGCCGGCCTGCAAGATGTCAAAACGGTGTACGAAAGGCAGGTCTACCAAAGTCCTGACCTCCCAGTCATTTTTTCCCTTGGGAGTTACGATTACAATAGAAGCTTCCTTAGAATCGTTAGGAGAATAAAACTTCCGGGTAGCCAGGAACTGGCCGTCCGTCCCGGGAACCTGCGCCATGGTCATAACCCCGCCCGGCTCCTCCCAAACGGTTTCTTCCTGATTACCGTCCAGGTCATATAAAAAGCACTTGTCAACCTTCTCAGCCGCCACCAAAAAATGTTCCTTGCCCTGATATTTTAGCATGGCTAAAGAATAACACTTATCCAGCTCTCCGATGACCCTCTTCTTAACTATCATGGTCTTCACTCCTTCTGCCCGTTTCCAGGCAACTGTTATCCTTAACTTTTTAAAAGATGCTTACCTTTCAGCAAAGTTACTTCAGCTTTATGCTTATATCATAGATGATTTTAATGAACGTTTCAAGTCTTTTTTAGAGTCAATGAGCATATATCCTTTATTTCGTGCATAAAAGCCCTTAATTTTCTCTTTTTTGAGTACAAAAGCTCCTTTTGGGATAATTTGTTTTTAATTTCAGCTAGTTTTATGGCGTTTTTATGCTTGCTTTTTCTCTTAGTTCCGCTTATAATGGAAACAACGAGTTCTTGATACACCATTTTTATTCAAATTAAAGCGGGAGAAAAGTTATGAAAAACAGCAAAACCGTAGTCTTTAAACGCCAGCAGGCACTCCTTAAAGCCTTAAAAGACCAAGCTAATATCGATGTTAATCAAATGGCCGAAGAGCTTAAGGTTTCACCTACCACTATTCGCCGGGATTTGCAAATGTTTGAAAACCAAAAACTAATTAACCGGTTTCACGGCGGCGCTCATCTTTTAGGTGGTACCTTAAAGGAAGATCCCGGTCTGGAACCTCCTACCCCTAAAAGTGTTTCCCAAAAACACGCTATCGCTAAATATGCCGCCCAGTTCATTGAGGACGGCGATACCATCTTCATTAATTCCAGTTCTACGGCTCTCTTGCTGCTGGATTATATCCACGACAAAAGGGTCACCGTAATCACCAATAACGGCAACGCCATTGGTCACCCAAAAGATCCTCTGGTAGAGCTGGTCTTAACCGGCGGTGAGATTTATGACCGCAAACAGTCTATGATTGGTGAATTTGCCTTGCATACCATTTCTAAAATCATGGCGGATAAAACCTTCATCGGCGTAGGCGGCATCAGCGTTAAGGGTGGCATTACCACCTCTGTCCTGCAGGAAACCGCCGTAAATGACCTGATGATGAAACGGTGCCAGGGTAGCTGCTATGTTCTGGCGGCTGCCCCCAAAATCGGCCGGCAGCATAATTTTCTAAGCGGTGCCGTAGAACGTGTTGATACCATCATCACCGGCACCGGAGCCGACCCGGACGAACTGGCCCGGCTCAAAGAAAAAGGCATCAAAATTATCGAACTGGAAACAGAAAAAGAATAGTTGAAGCTTAACCAAGGAGGGATTTATCTTGCGTAAAACATTACTAGGAACAATTTTAGCGGTTGTAGCACTTATCAGCGGCAGCGCTTTAGCGGCAGCTGCTCCTGACCCCATACTGCAGACGTCGGTCGATCTCACCTCCAGCGCCAGCCCTGAAACAGTCACCGGTTCCGCTTGCAGCCGTCATCATCAGCTGCGCTGCGGCTATGGGCTACCTAACCCGATGATCGGCTACGACAGCCTCAGCGAGATGAACAAGATTCTGGGGTTTGCCCCCTTGACCCTGGACGACAGCCGGTATACCAATACCAACAAAATTATCATCAGCGGCGTTACCGCTCACTTAGTCTACCAAGACACCTCGGTTAAAAGCGAAAATAAGGTTTTAGTCCGCTCCGCCTTAAAAAATAAAGCCCATATGCAAAATGTCAGCGGTTATTTTTACGACAACTGGAAAGCCCAAAAAATCAGCCAGACCCGCGTCAGCGTGGTTGAAGCCAACCGGGCCGACCACGCTGCTTCCTGGTACAACGATAAGTATACCTTCTCCCTCAGTGCCAGGGACATTGATAAAGAAGAGTTCATGAAGCTCTTGGAGCAGCTGGTCCTAAAAACGGAAAAGCTGTACAAGGATTAAAAGAAAAACTTTAACCCAAGTTTTATACCTATTCATCAATTTACTAATCATCTGGAAACTTTAAATAATACTAAACCGGCAGACTGCCGCGCGAGTCAGGAATTTATTTATCTCCTGTCCTCACCGCTTGCAGCCTGCCGATTTTATTTAGCCTATTTGATTTATTACGTTTCCGGCCAGGGGGCCTTGACAAAATCAGCTATCCCCAGATCCGCCAGTTGTCGCAGTTCAGCTTTCTGCAGCTTATTATATTTATTGTAAAAGGCACACACCTGCATCTGCGCCATTTTAGCACTCTTTATGGCCGGCAGCACATCCTCGAAGACCAGGCAGTCCGGAGGATTCACCTGCAACTGTTTAGCCGTATATATAAATAAATCCGGATACTCTTTACCCCGTTCAACCATATCGGTAGATAATAAAGCGTCAAAGAGATTCTCTACCCCGTTGCGCTTAAGACAGGGCCGAAAAAGCTTTACCGGCAGGCTGGTGGCGACCGCCAGCTTGATCCCCGCGGCTTTCAGCCTTTGCAAATATTCTTTGGCGCCCGGATTTAAGACAATATGCTCCTTATATTCCTGCGCCGCCAGTTCGTGCCATTCCTGCATCAATTCTTCCGGCTTATCCGGCAGGTTAAATCTTTGAATCGTGTAAATTGCCGTCTCCTCAAAGCTACAGCCATTAATATTTTCTACGTAGTCCTGTGGCACCGCCAGGTTGCGCCGGGCCAAAAACTTTTCATCCACCCGCTGCCACATATCCAGGGAATCCAGCAAGGTGCCGTCCAAATCAAAAATTGCCGCTTTAAACTTCATGTAACATACCGCCTTCCTTAGGATTAGTATATCATAGATAGAATTTCCCGGTCAAAAAAAACGACCTTCCCTCAAGAAGGTCGTTTTAGTTACTTGAGCCGGCTGAAAACCGGCCCAAGCGGGAGCCGTATTTAGTTAGGGAAACTGATTAATTCTTTCTGCTGCAGGCGCGAGTAAGTAAAACTTTAAAAACTTCAGCGTAAATAAAGGAGCATTTACGGTTTTACTCGTAGTCTACCACGTTAATCCACTGAGCCAGCATTTCCTGCTCATCCGGTTTGCTGCGGCCGTACTGGGAAGCCGCTACGATAGGCAGCCATTTTTGCACATACTGCTTAGCCGTATCGCTCTTCTTGCAGAACAGGTCCATATACTTATCCGCCAAATCATTTTCATGACGCATACAGAGCATCAAATAAGTTCTGGCCACATCAGCACTGGCATTACCCTGGGTCACATGGGACCAGTCAATGATATAGTAACTGCCATCAGGTCTGATAATAACGTTACTGGGGTTAAAATCGCCGTGGCAAATCTTGTCGTGACGCTTCATGGCATCCAGACGGGAGTGCAGATCATAACGAGTGGTAGCATCAAAAGGAGACTCTGCAATCTTGCGGTAGAATTTCAGGAACTGGCTGTTAAGCATGGGGCACTTCTTGGCGTGGATTTCCATCTGGATATCTACTAACTGATTCAGATACTGATCCAGGTTAGCCGGATTTTCCGTCATCAGCTCCCGGATGGTCTTGCCGGGGATAAACTCATTCACGATGGCAATCTGACCGTTAATAGTGGTAACTTCCAAAAGCTTCGGAATAGGCAGATCAGTTTCCTCGGCAACCCGGGCCTGGTTTAAAGCTTCGTTCAAGATGTTGGCCATAGAATAGTCATGGTCGAACAGCTTAATCATCTTACCGTCTTCTTCAAAAAACTTTTTATGAGGATGCGTAGCAATTAAATGATCTAACTTATAAGCAGTAGTCATAATATTTTTCCTCCTCTTTCTTAAACCCGGACGTTGGTGCCGTAATAAGCGTTCAGATACATCTGTTTAATCTCGCTTAAGAGCGGATATCTGGGGTTAGCTCCGGTACACTGGTCATCAAAGGCCTGTTCCACCATAGCGTCCAGATGATCCAGGAAATATTTCTCATCGACGCCGTACTCGGCGATGGTCTTCTTAATACCGATTTTAGCCTTCAATTCCCCGATAGCTGTAATCAGGCTTTCGACCTTTTCCTCGTCGGTCTTACCGGACAAGCCCAGGTAAGAAGCCACCTCGGCGTATTTAGCCATGGTATGAGGATAAGCGTACTGAGGGAAGGTACCCATCTTCGTGGGAACTTCCGCCGAATTGAAACGGATAACCTGTTCCATCATCAGCGCATTAGCCAAACCATGAGGAATGTGGTGGAAAGCACCCAGTTTATGAGCCATGGAGTGCATTACACCCAGGAAGGCGTTGGCAAAAGCCATACCAGCCATGGTAGCGGCGTTACCTACTTTTTCACGAGCCACCGGATCGTTAGGACCATTATCATAAGCCCGGGGCAGATAATCAAAGATCATCCGCAGGGACTGCTTAGCGATGCCGTCCGTATAGTCCGTAGCCATCATCGAAGCCAAGGCTTCCAAATCATGGGAAACCGCATCAATACCAGACGAACTGGTCAGGCCCTTAGGAGCATCCATCATCATATCCGCGTCCACGATAGCCATCTTCGGCATTAATTCGTAGTCAGCCAGAGGATACTTGATACCGGTGGACTCATCAGTAATAACCGCAAACGGCGTTACTTCAGAACCGGTACCGGCCGAAGTAGGAACGGCGATGAAATAAGCTTTATCACCCATATGGGGGAAAGTATAAACTCTCTTGCGGATATCCATGAAACGCATAGCCATATCCATGAAGTCCACTTCCGGGTGCTCGTACATTACCCACATAATCTTGCCGGCGTCCATGGCGCTGCCGCCGCCGATGGCGATGATGCAGTCGGGAGCAAAGGCTTTCATCTGCTCCGCGCCTTTCTTTGCGCAGGCCAGAGTGGGATCAGGAGCAACCTCAGAGAAAGTAGCATGCTGGATTCCCATCTCATCTAACTTATTCGTAACCGATTTAGTATAACCATGGGAGAACAGGAAGGAGTCAGTTACGATGAAGACCTTCTTCTTATTCATGACGTGTTTTAATTCCTCAAGAGCAACCGGCAGGCTGCCTTTCTTGAAGTATACTTTTTCCGGTGCTCTGAACCAAAGCATATTCTCTCTCCTCTCAGCTACAGTCTTGATATTCAGCAGATGCTTAACGCTGACGTTCTCGGATACGCTGTTACCGCCCCAAGAGCCGCAGCCCAGGGTCAAAGAAGGAACATGTTTAAAGTTGTACAGGTCGCCTAAACCGCCTTGGGAAGAGGGGCTGTTCACCAGGATACGGCAGCTCTTCATACGTTTAGCAAACTCATTAACCTTATCTCTCTGGGTTACCGCATCCACCCACAGGGAGGAAGTATGGCCGAAGCCGCCTTCTTCTACCAGGGTTTCCGCCTTAGCTAAAGCATCGTTAAAGTCCTGAGCTTTGTACATAGCCAGAACCGGAGAAAGTTTTTCGTGAGCAAAAGGCTCATCTAAATCTACGCTTTCTACCTCGCCAATCAAAATTTTCGTCTTCTCATCTACGGTTACCCCGGACATAGCGGCAATCTTAGCTGCCGGCTGACCCACGATCTTGGCGTTAACGCTGCCGTTGATGATAATGGTGCTGCCAACCTTCTTAGCTTCTTCCGGTTTCAGGAAATAGCAGCCCCGTTTCTGGAACTCGGCCTTAACCTGGTCATACACGCTGGCCAAAGCTACCACCGACTGCTCGGAGGCGCAAATCATGCCGTTATCGAAAGTTTTGCTCAGGATAATAGAGTTAACCGCTACCTGGATATCGGCAGAGTCGTCGATAACCGCCGGCGTATTGCCGGGGCCTACGCCGATAGCCGGTTTGCCGGAAGAGTAAGCGCTCTGAACCATGCCTGGACCACCGGTGGCCAGGATGCAGTTGCATTCATGCATAACTTCCTTGGTCAATTCCAGGCTGGGTACATCGATCCAATCAATAATCCCCTCCGGTGCGCCTGCTGCCACCGCAGCATCCAGTACCACCTTAGCGGCGGCAATAGTGCAGTCCTTCGCCCTGGGGTGCGGACTGATAATAATTGCATTTCTGGTCTTTAAAGCCAGGAGGCATTTAAAAATAGCCGTAGAAGTAGGATTGGTAGTAGGAATAACTGCTGCCAGGATACCCAGGGGCTCAGCTACCTTCATCAAGCCGTACTCTTTATCTTCTTCAATGACACCGCAAGTTTTGGCATCTTTATACTTATTATGAATATACTCAGCGGCAAAATGATTCTTAATCACTTTGTCTTCCATAATGCCCATGCCGGTTTCCTTCACGGCTAACTTAGCCAGGGGGATACGCTGTTGATTAGCTGCTAAAGCAGCGGCGTAGAAAATTTTATCTACCTGTTCCTGAGAATACGTGGCAAATACCTTCTCGGCCTCCCGCATCCGCTTCATGGCCTTCTGCAATTCCGGCACACTGTCGATAATGCTCCGCGTAACTTTGGTTTCCATGATTTTGCTCCCTTCGCTTAACTTATTTATTTTTGGTTGACTAAATATCTTTATTGTATCGATATTGTTTTACCGATATCTATTTACCGATACAATTATATCGTATTTGCTTAATAAGTCAAGGTTTTTTAAGAGTTTTCGGAAATCTTTTTACTTTAGTAGGATAAAACGGCATCTAAAGCCGCTTTACGACTGTTTTGTCCCTACAGGGACACTGCTTGTCCCTAAGAAGTATTCTGTCAAACCAGCCTACAATTTAAGGGATATTTTTAATTAACAGCGTTAGACAATTCTTGTAATAAATTTCTTAATCATTTAATAGTAATCAATCTCAATTAGGACATTAAAATAAAGTTCTTGACAGATAATAAAGATTATGGTATTATTAGCTCAAGCAATAATACTTATCAATTAATTATTGCTACTGAATAAAAGCATTTTAAATATTAAAAGGGATTACAGAGAAAAGGAGAATTATCATGAGAAGTATTGCCAAATTAGATTTACAGTATGCACACAGATTCTATGGTTTTAAAGGCGAAGCGCAGTATCTGCACGGCCATACCGGTAATTTAACTCTTGAAGTAGAAGATACCATTAACGAAGGCGTCAACATGGTATTTCCCTGCAACGAAATTCAAAAAACGGCCTGGGATGTTTTAAAGAACTTCGACCACGCTTTAATTTTAAGAGAAGACGATCCGCTGCTGCCAGCCGTACTCAAAGTATATGAGGCACAAGGCATTAAGGATGGTGCTCCTACCAACAAAATGAAGGGCGAAGCGTTCAAGACCGAACTGGCTACTGCTTATCCGGACTGCCGTCTGGTCGTAACCAAAGAAACCATGACCGTAGAAGGCATGATCAAGATTGTTTATGATTTACTGAAAGACAAGCTCAACATCGTAAAGATTACCTTTACCAGCGGTGTAAATGCAGCTACGGCAGAATTCGCCCCTGGCAAGAGCATGGATCGCTGCCCGCTGTGCGGCATCGCTTTGGATAAAGACGGCGTTTGCCCCAAATGCGGCTACCGGAAGAGATAAGCTGGTTTAAAAAACTAAAAGCGTCCCCCTTGTTTCAAAAAGATAAAGTTTAAAACTGAATAAGTGCTTCGAAAACGAGTCAGTGGCATGGTCACTGGCTCGTTTGTATTTATCCGCTCCTGTAACCTGAATTCCCAAAATACATCACTAGAAATTAATCACAGAATCAATGTAAATTAGCATGAATACAGGTTAAAACAATATTTTAACTTTACTTCTCCATCGTGATGTGTTATAATAAAGTTAAGA
>Ga0268357_100639_pt1 | contig 39254 bp, 30 predicted proteins | sample BioMet10_FD_192466 | JGI IMG/M metagenome (GOLD analysis project Ga0268357, IMG submission 192466) | Sewage microbial communities from Oakland, California, United States - Biofuel 10 (Illumina Assembly) | ecosystem: Engineered > Wastewater > Sewage > Unclassified | place: USA: California... | reverse complement strand
TAGCGCGCCTGGAAATAGCGGATCATGGCCCGGTTGGCGTAGAGCATGGGGTTGCGCGGGTTCAGCTTCTGCGAGTCGTCCAGCAGGGCCAGGGCCTTGCCGAACGAGGCCGTGCGCTGCTCGACGCTCTCGTCCGCCATGGCCCCCTTGCTGAGCCAAGCGTAGGCGTAGTCCGCGAGCAGGGCCGCGTCCCCGGGCTTGGCCCGGCGCGCCTGCTCGTAGATCTCCAGCGCGGGCGCGAACTTGTGCTGCTGGTTCAACGCCGCGCCAAAGCCCCACAAGACGTCCGGATTGCGCGGCTCGATGAGCCAGGCCAGGTTGAAATACTTGATCGCGGTGACGGCGTCGCCGGCCTTGAGCTTGGCCCAGCCGCTTTGCAACGCCATGGCCTCGGCGTTCTGGCGGGAGCCCGCGCGGCGGATGGCCTCGGCCACCACCTGCCGGTCGTGCTCCTGCTGCGCCGGGGTCTTCTGCACCCCGCCGAAAAAGGGCAGGGAGTCGTCCGCGACGGCCCCAGCGACGGGCGCGGCGGCCAGGGCCGCGGCGGCGGCGCAGAGCAGCAGCAGGGCGCACAATGCGATTCGCTTGAACATTCTCGCTCCTTCCGGGCGCGCTGTGCGCCCGCTGCGGCACGGTAGCGCGGGCGGCGGCGGCGGGCAAGGGCGCAAAAAGGGCCCGCCGCTTGCGCGACGGGCCCTGCGTGTCCTCGTCTTTCGTCAGTCTAGAAGTGGTCCTGCAGGCCGAAGGGGTCCTTGAACTCCACGGCCTTGTCCCACTTGATCTTCTTGGAGCCGCGGTTGTCCAGGTACTTGGCCAGCTCCAGGTCGATCTTCAGGGGCACGTCCACGCCGGCCTTGGCCAGGGCCTGGCGCAGGAAACCCTCGGCCTTGGCGGCGAAGCCGAGCGAGTCGCCCAGCACGCGCATGGCCTCGGTGGGGTTGTGGAAGCCGATGGAGTTCTCCGCGCCGATGAACAACGAGCGGTAGAAGGCCTCCTCGTAGAAGTCCCTGGCCTTGTCGTACAGCGCCTTGTCGATGACCTTGCCCTCGGCCTGGGCCTTGTGGGTCATCTCGAAGAGCTTGGCCAGCGCCGCAACCGAATTGCCCGCGCGGATCTGCATGGACACGGTGCGGTCCTGAATGGCCGTCACCTGCTCCTTGAGCCAGGCGGCTGTCTCGGTGTGGCACTGCATGCAGGCCTTCATGTCGTTCTTGAGCGGGCTCATCACGCGGTGGTCGCTGATCTTGTGCACGCCGACCTTGGTGTAGGGCATGTGGCAGTCGGCGCAGGAGGCCCCGGCCTCCAGTGCACGCTGTTGTTGCTGAACAGCTCGAACTCCGGATGGCGGATGAAGCCCAGCTTGAAGCCGGTGACGCTCTGCTTCCACTCGCGGTAGGAGTCGTCGGAGCGGATGACCTTGATGATGTTCTCAATGGTGATTCCGCCCCACTTGCTGCCCTGCCAGGGGAAGAACAGCCCCACGGACTTCATCTCCTTGTCCTTGGGGATGTTGTAGGTCACGTGGCACTGGGCGCAGACCGCGGTGCGCTTCTCCTGGCGGGTCAGGTTCTTCTGGTCCACCTTCATGGCCGCAAGCCCCGCGCCCAGGGAGAACCCGCGCGAAAGCTTCAGGCCCATGTCCTTGTTGTCGTGGCAGTCGATGCAGGCCACGCCGAGCTCCCGGTCCTTCTCCGGGATCATGGCCAGCACTTCCTTGTACGGCTTCTTGTAGTAGTCTTCGCCCATCTGCTTCTGGAGCTGCGGGGCGTAGGGCGTCTTGCACGAGAGGCACACGCCGCCGCTCTTCAGCCGCGAGGGATCGACGTCCAGCTGGTCGCGGACCATGCGCGCGTGGCCGTGGGGCTCGTTGTATTCCACGCCGAAGCCCCAGCCGTTGAACAACAAGGCCATGTAGGGGTACTCGGCGAGCTTGTCGTAGGTCAGGTGATCGGCATCAAAGCCGCGCTTGTACTTGCTCTTTCCGGCGGGCTCGGGCTCGTTGGTCTTCTTCCACGTCTCGTATTCCTCCGGATACGCCTTGCCCCAGACCTCGGGGTCGATGGCGCCGTCCGGGATGGTCACGGTCTTGACCGGCTCCGGCTTCTGCGGCGCGCAGCCATAGGGAATCAGCAGATACGCCGCGGCCAGCGCCGCGCCGATGATGAACCAGGTCCCCTTCCGTTTTGCAGACATTTCGCTCCTCCTCCCACTGTCGTTGTTCCCCGCCGACGGAGAAATGCTGTTCGTTCCCGCCGCCTACTGCGTCTCGATGGCCCCGCTGCGCGTGTGCATGATCCGCCGGTGGCAGTCCGTGCACTGGCGCTCCTGGTTGATCATCGCCACGGTCTCGGAATGGCAGCGGATGCAGTTGGCCTGCACCACCTTGCGGCCGCGCTCGGTGATGCGGATGTCGTCCGGCACGTGACCGGCGTTGAACAACACCAGATCCTTCATGCCGTCGATGGACTTCCAGACGTAATGCACAGGCATGTTCTCGTTGGGCAGGTGGCAGTCCACGCAGGCCTTTCTGCGGTGCGCCCCCTGATGGAACCAAGCCTCGTAGTGCGCCTCGTGAATGTGGCAGGAGGCGCAGAATTCCGGAGTCTCCGATTTGGCGAGCAGTTGCGGCGGACCCACCGTGAGGAACAGCGCCACGGCCAGGGCCACCACCCCGGCCAGCAGCACAGGCCTCAACCATTTCCGTGTTTCAGGCATTCCCCACCGCCTTTGCTGAACGTGAGGCCGGGTGCAACGACCGGCCTTGTCAGGCCGCGCGCAGCCACCTCGCAGCGCGCAGCCTACACAACTGTGATTATCACATTCTCTGCCGAAGGAATTGACTTAAGTCAAGACGGTGGTCCGCGACGCGGATATTTCCGCCGGCCGGGGGGTGCGGCGGCTGCGCCCCGGACCGGCCGGCGCGGACGACGAAAAGCCCCCGCCGATCGCGTGACCGGCGGGGGCTTCCGAATCCGTTTGCCGCGGCCTACATGGCGCGGGTGTCGATCTTCTCCACCTGTTCCTGGATGGCCCGCGCGAGCGGCCCCTCCAGGCCCATGATGTCCACGTTGAGGAAGCCGCGGACGATGGTCGAGGTGGCCTCGGCCTCGTCCAGGCCGCGGGCCATGAGGTACTCGATCTCGTCCTGGGCGATCTTGCCCACGGCGGCCTCGTGGGACAGCTCCACGCCCTCCACGGTGCCGTCCAGCTCGGGGATGGCCAGGGACTGCCCGCCGCCCAGGATCAGCGACTTGCACTCCAGGTGGCCGCGGCAGGGCACGGCGTGGCCCGCGATGTGCCCGCGCGCGATGTTCACCCCGCCGGTGGTGATGGTCCGGCTGATGATCTCGCAGCGGGTGTCCGGGGCGTTCATGATCACCCGGTTGCCGGCGTCGACGTAGGAGCCCGGCGGGGTCACGATGACCGAGTTGAAGCGGGCGATGGAGCCGCGGCCGTTGAGGTTGATGGCCGGGTACATCTGCAGCGTGCCCACGGGGTTCAGGAGCACGTAGTTGTTCTGGAACACGCCGCCCTCCTCCACCACGCCCACGGAGCGCGGCCGGACGGTGGCGTGGTCGCCCCAGTTGTGGATCATGGTGAAGGTGAGCTTGCCGCCCTTCTTGACGTAGAACTCGGTGATGCCGAGGTGGGCGGCGCTCATGGCCTCGCTCGCGGTGGAGCAGCCGGTCATGATGTGGACCTCGCTGCCCTCCTCCACGATGACCACGTTGTGGACGTTCTGCCCGCCGTGGTTGGCCTTGAGGAACATGCAGGACTGCACGGGCTTGGCGATCCTGGCCCCGGGCTTGGTGCGGATGAAGTAGCCGCCGTGGACGTTGGCGAAGACGTTCCTGGTGAACTCGTCCTTGTCCGGCGGCACCAGCCGCCAGGCGTAGTCCTGCAGGCCGTCGTACTTCTTCATGGCGGCCTTGATGTCCATGAGCTCCAGCCCAGGATCGCGGCTCTCGCAGTGGACGTTGGACTGGTCCATGTGCATGAACACCGCGCTGCCGTCGCAGGTGTCGAGGTCCACGCCGGCGTTGAGGATGCGGTTCTTGTCGGCCGCGTCCAGGGTGCGCAGGTCGGCGATCTGGCCGTGTCCGAGGCCGGTGAATGCGTAATCCGAAAGCTTCACGTCTTTCATGGCGCGTCCTTACAGGGCCGTGAGCCCTTCGGCGGGCTCGTTGAAGCACTTCAGGCATTCCTGGTAGCCGTGGGTGCGGATGTGCTCCAGGATGTCGCGCGGGCGGCCCTGGCAGCAGAGCTGGCCGTGGTAGAGCACCTGGCCGCGGTCGGCGTTGATGTAGTCCAGGATGTAGCCGGTGTGGGTGATGATCAGCCCGCTCGTGCGGACCTTGCACTTCAGCGGCTTGGCGCTGATGCCGTTGGGGGCCTCCACCTCGCCGTCGAGCAGGCGGCGCACCAGCTTGCCGATGAGCTGCATGTTCTCCAGGTCCACGCCGCTCTCGGGCTCGTCGAAGAGCAGCAGGCCGGGCTTCTGGGCCATCAGCTGCAGGAGCTCCGAACGCTTGATCTCGCCGCCGGAAAAGCCGGCGTTGATGTCGCGCTCCAGGAACTCGGAGAAGTTGACCTTGGCGGCCAGGGCGTCCGGGTCGACGGTCCGGCCGCGGGCGCAGAGCCGCACCAGCTGGCGGGTCTTCAGGCCGTGGATGGTGGGCGGCCGCTGGAAGCTCATGCCGATGCCGAGGCGCGCGCGCTCGTACATCGGCATGTGGGTGATGTCCTGGCCGCGCAGGAGGATGCGCCCGCCGGTGATCTCGTAGCCGGAGAAGCCCATGAGGGTCATGAGCAGGGTGGTCTTGCCCGAGCCGTTGGGCCCGAACAGGACGAAGGTCTCGCCTTCCTTGATGTGCAGGTTGATGCCGCGCAGCACCTCGCGGCCGGCGATGCTGACGCGCAAATCCTCGATTTTGAGCATGGGGGCCTCGCTTTCGCCCGCGTCTGGATTGGCCCCGCGTGCGCGCGGTCCCCGGCGGGCGTGCGGCAGGATTCCTACCTGTTTCGGCGGGGGAAGTCCAGCCGGCCGGGGAATCTCGCCGCCTGGGCGCTTTCTTCCGGTCCGCGTTTGGTGTAGTCTGCCGCGCATGAAAAAGAAGCTGAACACCCTGGACGCGCTCAAGGACGTCAAGCTCGCGGGGACGAAGCCCAGCCTCGTCGAACAGGCCAAGGCCGCCCTGCGCGCGGGCCGGAAGGGCCAGGTCGCGCCGGGCCGGCCGCAGCCGCAAAAGGCCGTGGTCGCGGCCGATCCCGTGGAGGACGGCGCGGAGGAGGCCCTGTTCCTGCGGGCCATGCAGGGCGTGGCGCAGATCGGCGGCTCCGGCCGCGAGGTGCAACCCGCCCCGCCGCCGCCCATGCCGGCCGCGGACGACGACGATGACGCGGACGCCAAGCTCATGCGCCAGGCCATGCTCGGACCGGTGGAGTTCGAGCTGGAGCTTTCCGAGGAATACATGCACGGCTACGTGCGCGGGCTGGACTCCAAGATCTTCCAGCAGCTCAAGGCCGGCCGCCTGTCGCCCGAGGGCCACCTGGACATGCACGGCCAAAACGCGGACCAGGCGCTCGACGCGCTGTTGTTCTTCATGCGCGAAAGCTACCTGGCCGGCCGGCGCATGGTGCTGGTGATTCCCGGCCGGGGCAAGAACTCGCCGCACGGCCTGAGCATCCTGCGCCAGGAGATCCAGACCTGGCTCACGCGGGAGCCGCTCCGGCGCATCGTGCTGGCCTTCTGCACCGCGCAGCCCAAGGACGGCGGCGCGGGCGCGCTCTACGTGCTCCTGCGGCGACTGAAGAAACAGCAGGGCAAGGTGGCCTGGGACAGGCAGATCAACTGGGAGGACGTCGAGCGTTCCTAGTCCGTGAAGCCCTTGCCGGCCATGGCCTCGGCCCTGGCGAAGCGCGCCATGCCGGTGCGCATCCGGCGGAAGCCCAGCCGGCGGTAGAAGTCCTCCTTGCCGGGCGCGGCGTACAGGATGACGTTGCAGCCGGCCAGTCCGTCCAGCAGCGTCTCCACAATCAACCGGCCGACGCCGCGGCCCTGGAACTCGGGGACGACCGCCACATCGTAGAGCGCGGCCTGGTAGGCGCCGTCGGAAATGACCCGGCCGAAGCCGACCATGCGCTCCGCCTCAAGGACGAACACCGTGGCGTAACTGGCCTCGAAGGCCTTGCGGTGGACCTCCGGCGCAAAGTGCGCCATGCCCACGCGCGCCAGCGTCTCCGCCACGCTGCGCCAGTCAATTCCCGAACAGTCGTTCTTTCGCACGTCCATCGGCGCGCCCTCCGGCTTCGCACGGCCAGTGGGCCACGCCCTTTGGGCGCTACACCACGGCCGCGCCAGGCGCAAGGCCCAACGCCGGAACCGCCCGGCATGTGCGCCGCGCTCTTGCCAGCGCCCACGCGCCGGTGTATACACGCCCTTCCCAAACGGCACACGCCCGCCTCATCAAAGCGCGGAGAGGTAGCGAAGTGGCCGTACCGCGCCCGACTCGAAATCGGGTTACGGGCGAATAACCCGTACGTGGGTTCGAATCCCACCCTCTCCGCCATTCGATTCCTAACCCCTCGACTTCTCAATATTCCTTGAATCGCAAGGGCTTTCTGCTTCCCAACTGTCCCACAACGCTGTACCACAGGGACATGGAAACTATGCCGAAATGCCCAGGCGTCTACCGTCGTGGCGAGTCGTCTTCGTGGTGGTTTCGTCGGCGTGTGCCGCAAGACCTTCTGGCCCACTACGCGCCCAGGAAGGAGTTTGCCCACAGCCTTGAGACCACGGACCACAAGCTGGCCTGCCAGAAGGCCCGGCTGGAGTACGTGAGGCTGGACCAGGAGTTTGCCGAGGCCCGGAAAAGGCTGGCCGCCAAGCCCGTAGCCGAGCTGCCCAAGGTCGAGGTCCAGCGGATCGCGGCGCTGATCCGCCACGACATGCTGGCGGAGGATGAGGCGGCCAGAGTGCAGGGCAGGGGCTGGGAGTACTTCGAGCGCCTGGACACGGGCCTGGACGTCCAGAGAGACAAGCTCAACCTGGCCCTGATCCAGAACGACGCGGGCGTGATCTCCGGCCTCCTGGAGAGCTATCAGGACCGCCTGGGCTTCCGCCTTGCCCCCGACAGCCCGGCATACCGGGAGCTGGCCTACGCCGTCCTTCAGGCGGTGGCGAAGGCCACGGAGGAGCTTTGGCAGCGCAACCAAGGCCGCTTGGTGGAGACCCCGCCCCGCCCTGCCGTGGCCCGCAACCTTGGGCAGACTCAGGCCTCTGCCGGAGAGGGAGAGTTGACGCTGTCCGGCCTGTTCGACAGGTGGGCCGAAGAGAAGCGGCGCACCAAGCCGGAGGCAACCATCAAGGACTTTGAGGGCTACGTCCGGCGCTTCATCGAACTGCACGGGGACCTGCCCCTGGCCTCCATCACCAAGGCCCATGTCCGAGACTACAAAGACGCCATGCTCAAGCTGCCCTCCGTGATCCGGCTCCCGCACAAATACCGGGGCCTGACGGTCCCGAAGCTGTTGGAACTGGCCGAGAAGCGCCCGGAGCTGGAGCGCCTGTCCGCCCGGACGGTCAACGACAAGGCCCTGGGAGCCGTGGGGGCCGTCTTGAGCTGGGGTGAGAAAAACGGCTACCTGGAGACCAACCTGGCGGCGGGAATCAAGGTGGACGGCAACAAGGCTCAACCCAAGGCCCGCGTCCCCTACTCCATCGAAGACCTCAACCAAATCTTCCGCTTCCCGGTCTACACCGAGGGGGAGCGCCCCAAGGCCGCCGGGGGCGAGGCGGCCAAGTGGCTGCCCATCCTGGCCCTGTTCACCGGGGCGCGGCTCCAGGAGCTTGGACGGCTCCAGGTGGCGGATGTCCGCGAGGAGTGGGGCGTCCTGTTCTTTGACCTCACCACGGCGGGGACCAAGACCAAGAGCGCCAAGCGCAACGTCCCCGTCCACCCCGAACTGGTCCGGCTGGGCTTTCTGGACTACCTGGATACCCGCAGGAAGGCCGGAGGCGGCCCTTTGTTCCCGGACCTCAAGTCCGGCCAGGACAGCCCCACGGAAAGCTGGTCCAAGTGGTGGGGGCGCTACGCCAGGGAGCACGGGATCACGGATCCACGCAAGGTGTTTCACTCCTTCCGGCACACGGTGAAGGACGGCTTCCGCAACTCCAGGGTCGCCAAGGAATATCGCGACCTGATCCAGGGTCACGCCATTCCCGGCGTGGGCGAGGAGTACGGCTCGGGAACCGACCTCCAGGTGCTGGCCGAGGAAATGGCGAAGCTCCACTTCCCAGGGCTGAACCTAGAGCATCTGGTCCCGAAGCCGTAGTTACGTGGCATTTTCCGCGAAACCCGTCTCGCGAGGATCGATTCTAAGCCCTCGAAGGCACCTGGGATGACCTGTAAGTCAGCCCGGCCCTCAAAACGCACGCTCTGGGCTTGCGGGAAGCCTTGGGCCTGGGGAGCTGGTTAGGGCGGAAAGGGCCGGAGCCTCGCCCCCCAGCCCCCCCGTCTCCAGACCTACCCTGCCAGCCGCCCCGCCGTCCGGGTTGCTCTCGTGCGCTCCCAGCTCTTGCGGTCAAGCTCCAGGCGGAGGCGGCCCAGGCGCAGACCCCGCACCGGCTCATCAACCCAGTAGTCGAAGAAGGGCCGGCCGTGGCCCTGGGGGCGCGGTGCCTCCACCTCGCCAAACAGACCCCGGCCCAGCACCTTGCCAAAGACGACTTGCCCCTGGCTTGTTAAACTCACCTCCAAGGCCAGGAGCCAGCGAGGCAGAATCGCCAGGGTGAAGCCACGGGGCCAAAGGCGCAGGGACAGGAGGCCGAAAAGGTCGAAGCCGAACAGGGCCGGGGAACAAGTCTCCTCAATATCGTGCATGGGAATCCTCCAAAGTGATTTTGTTAGAGGGTATGCACAATTCGAGAATAAATGTAAATATTTCGGTCAACCGTTAGAATTTCCCAGCTACTGTTCCAGGGCCTTGGGTGCCGACCCTTGCTGCGTAAGGCGGTTTCTAAGGCAGGGTGTAGGGCCGGTCTGTTACCGGGCTGAATCCTGACTTGAAGGCCGCGTTCACCAAGAGCGACAGCATGAGGGAGCGGGAGGGGCAGGCCCGGCGCTTGTGGTCGCGAAACCTCTCCCGGATTGCGTCCAGGTGGGTGTGGTCTTCGTTGGACATGGTGATGGTGACGGCTGTGCAGGGGGCAGCCCCATGCTTGCGATTCATGCGCATGACATTTCTCCGTTATTTTCTGAAAACTTCTAAGACTGATATCTCAGACAAGCATGCGAAAAGGCCCCCCGGCACGGAGCCGAGGAGCCCAGTAAGCCAGAGACTGCATGAACCAGGGGAAAAAGCCGGAGGCAGGAAAATGATGGAGGTAGGCTGGCCCTGGTTGGCCTGGGAGCCGGAGTCCCTGGTTGGTCAAAGACGAGAAGGAGGGAAAGGTGATCCTGAAGCTAACGAGAATAGCGCATCTTGAGGGAGATCCTTTTCCTTTACCTATTCCACAACCATTAGTTTTATTCTTCTTCTTATTCTTATTCTTTTCTTGTACCCCCCCCCCCAATAGTTGCAACCTAATTATACCTATCGGATTCTGCTGAATTATAGCAGAGGGCATTTCACCCGCTCCAGGATGGTCTACCTCCCGGAGGGACGGTCTTGTGTCCCTGCCTCCCCGCCCCTCCATCTTCTCCAGCACAAGGCGTCCTCAGGCTTGGTGTCCTGGCCTTGATCTTCGCCTCGGTCATCACGATGAGTGTGGACGGGGTCGCGTTGAAGTCCTTGGCGTCAATGAGGCCGTCACCAAAGACGGGGCAGGTGCCGATGGAGACAGTCCGTCTGGTCGCTAAATATAGCGGCAGCCGCCCCCAGGATGCGTCGAAAGCTCCAGAATGACCTTTGGTAGGGCCGGGAGTTCCGGAGGGCATCTAGGCTCGAATTTCACTATAACCGGGGGTGGTCCGCTGTCGGGCAGCAGCGTAGCCCTCTGTCCCTGCCATTCCTGCACGGTGACGAACAGGAGGTGGTCTTCGATGATCTTGCGCTGGTTCTCGCACTCCACTTCCAGGCGCTCGGTCTTGGCCTTGAGGCCTTCGACCACACGGAGGGTCATCTCCTCCAGGGACATCTCCCCGGTCTTCACCTTCTCCTCGCCCATGACGTACATGCCGTCCTTGCGGAGGGCGGGCAGGACTTCGCGGGTGACCCAGTCCTGGAAGCGGCGGGCGGCGGGCTTGTCCGAGCGCATGATGAGGCGATAGAGGCCCGACTCGGAGATTCCGTAGGGCGCGTGGGGGCCACGCATACCCCCTGTTGGGCAGGGGGTAATCTCGTCGGGGCGCAGGATGGCCTTCACGTTGCTGGTGTTCACCTCGATCTGGCCCCGGCTGGTGCGGAGGTGGACACCCATGGCCTTGCACACATCCACCAGGATGAACCACGGGTCGGTGCTTTTGGTGTGGTAGTTGTAGATGCTGACCACGCGCACGTCGTGGCCCTCGAAGCTGAACATGGGGTTGGTGTTGGGGTGCTGGGTGGGAATGGCGTTCATGATTCCTCCTTGAGGGTTAGATGTCAGGTTACCAGGAGCTGTCCGCCCCGCCGCCGCCGAAGTCCCCGCCACCTCCCGAGAAGGAGTCGCCCCCGAAGGAGTCACACGAGGAACCGAAGTCGAGGCTGGAGGCCAAGCCGATTGCCAGGCCGGTGTCGAACAGGTCATCCGAGGAAGCGCCCCGGCAGGACGGGGCGGGAGCCATGGGTGTGGGTTTGGGTTCAGGCAGGGTGATGCCGGGCAGGGTGGGCAGAATGCGGACTGGTAGAGCGCGAAGGCGGGCGTTGAGCCGATGGGAACCGGGAGAGCTTTGCCTCCCTAAAAACTAGAGCGTCCGCTGCATAACGACAGGGACAGACGCGCCTAGAATGCGTCGAAAACGCGCGGATGACCTCCAGCCTACCCTTTGCCTATTCGTTCACTTCGCGCCCCAGGATTCTGTATAAAGTCTGTCTGCTGACGCCGAACTCCTGGGCCAGGGCCTTCTTCTCCTCGCCCGCCTCCGCCCGCGCCTTAATGCTGCGCTCCAGCTCCGGCGTGAGCTTCCGCTCTCGGCCCAGGTGCTTGCCCTGGCTCTTGGCCTTGGCGATGCCCTCTCGCTGGCGTTCCTTGATGAGCGCCCGCTCGAATTCCGCCACGGCCCCGATGATCTGGAAATGGAGCTTCTGGAAGGGGTTGTCCTGGCCGGTGAAGGTCAGGCCCTCCTTGTGGAACTGGACGGCCACGCCCTTGCCCGTGAGGGTCTGGAGCAAGGCGAGGAGGTCTTGGAGGTTTCGGGCCAGCCGGTCGATGGAATGGACATGGAGGACGTCGCCTTCCCGGACGTACTCCAGGCAGGCCTGGAGCTGAGGCCGGGCCGTGTCTGCCGCGCTGGCCTTCTCCTCGAAGACCTTGTCCAACTCCACCCCGTCAAGTTGCCTGTCCGTCTTCTGGTCGGTGGTGCTGACTCGCACGTACCCGATGTTCGCCATGTCCTTGCCCTCCTCGTGGTGGTGGCGCTTGGCGCGTCACGAAAGGTCTTAGGCGATACGCTAAGACGTGTCAACATGACCGATGACAAGCTTGTGGTACACGGCGAAAGGCCGCTTGCGGGGCAAAGGCTGCGCGTTGCGAAAGGTACACCTTGTGGGCAGCAGGATTGAAGGGCGACGGCGCTCGCCTGCTAAGCGAGTATAGGCTGTTTCACCGTAGCGCCTAGAGCGCCGCGTCCCGAACGCGGAGACCCCACAGCCAACGGGCAGTTCAGCAGACAGGATGTGCCTGGGGCAAGGCAGTGAGCCAGGACGGCCCGACAGGCCCCGAAAGGACGACCCCAGGCGACCCCACCCCACGGGGGAATCCGGGCGGCCAGGATAGTCGATAGGGCGCTCGGAATTTTACGCCAAAACATTTAGAGGCTGGGTCGGGGTGGCCCAGAAAGGCCTAAAGACTGTCCCCCAGGGCCTCTTTCTCCTTGATCCCCCCAGGCCACCAGCGCCAACCTCAATCATTCCATGATCTTGTCACAGCGATCCGTACATGCCTCGACTTTTGGATCGCACTTCGCGTGCTTCTTTTCTTCATACCCGTTGATATCCACCCGAAGGATGCCATCTATTTCAGTCGCCCTAGGGCTTGGGATGGACATTTCGCAGTTCATTTTTAGCGTGTTGCATTTATCCATACAATTATTATACCGATCAACCTTGTCTGGCTTTCCTCCTTTTGGCGAACTGGAATATGGCCCAAGCATGTAAGGACCAGGCATATATGGGCCATTACCGTATTGCGCTAACTCAAATTGACCTGCCATTGCATTCCCATAACCAAGTATAAGCGCCAGAGAAATGGACGACAAAATAACCTTTTTTGCAGTTGGTGACATTGGGCAACCTCCTATACAGCACACCACTACCCCTGCTGTGGATCAGACCCAACTCCACAGGTGGAGGAGCGGATGGTCTTGGGATCAGGCCGCTTTGGGCTTCACCTGGACGCTGTGCGTTGCGCGGCCGACATTGAAGAGGCTGGGCCTGTAACCTAGCAAGGCCACGGCCCAGACTGCCCACGCCCTGGCAGGCCAAAGGCCTGCGCCCCAGAGGGGGGCAGAAGCGTCGGTCTACTTCTCCGATTACCCTCTTTGATTTCTGCACCCCAAAATTCACGGTACTTCCGGGCCATGGGCTTCCGCACGGGCCAGCTTCCGCGTTGGTCGGGCAACGCCTACAGCAACTTGGCCTGCTTAACCTTGGGGCCTTTCTCCCTGGGCGCGGGCTTGAAGGTAGACTCGCCCTGGGAGAGGTCCAGGTACTGCGGGCGCTCCGTCTCCGCGAGCAGCCCCTCGATGGTGAGGATTTGGAGCTTGGGGTAGGCCTTCTTGTTCCGCTCGCACTCGTAGAACCCGGCCTTGGTGGCCTCGGTGCGCATGGGTTCAGTGGGCTTGGCGAGGGTGACGAACAGGCCGATGGCTGCCTTCTCGCGCTCCACCACGTGGGCAAGATCGCGGACCATGGCGACGTTCACGTTGGCTCCACCCTTCACCGAGACAACGATACGCTTGGCCGCGCCGGAGGCGTCGTCCTGAAAGAAGATGAGGCCGTCGATGCCGCTGTCCGCCCCCTTCTTCTTGCCTCCGTATGGCTGCGCCCCCACGAGGGCGCAGGCCCACCACTGGAACTGGTACTTGTCGCGGGCGGCCAAATCCTGCGCGCCCTCGAGATCCTTGGGGGTGCCGTGGGTCTCGAACTTGATCTCCGGGAAGGCCTTGCGGAGGCGGTTCTCGATGAGGCTGATGGCGAGGTGGGTGATGTCGATGCCGATCCACTGCCGCTGGAGCTTCTGGGCGGCGTGCAGGGCAGTGCCGCACCCGCAGAAGGGGTCCAGCACAACCCCGCCAGTGTTGCTGGAGGCGTTGATGATGCGCTCCAGCAGAGCCAGGGGCTTCTGTGTGGGGTAGCCAAGGCGCTCAGATGCAGAAGCCTGTATTGGTTTGATCTCATCCCAAAGATTACCACACTTTTGTGCTGCGACTTCGTCTAGGTATATTTTCCGTAGCGGCTTTCCTTTGGAAGACCACGCTAGTTTGCCTTGCGCATCAAGTTCCACCAAGCGTTCTTTTTCCATCATCCAGCCGAGGCGTGGAGTGTACCCCTTATATTCATATATTAGATTCTTTCTAATGCCAAGAGATTCATTCCTTTCAATAAGATGAAAACGAAATCTACGCCCATTTCCGTCTACAAATCTGTATTGCTTGTCAATGTAATTGCTGTCGTGCTCGACTGATGGCGGACAAAAGTAATACCTTGCGCTTTTCGAATAGAATAACAGCGTGTCCGTAATAGAACCATAGCGCCTGCTGGTTGTATTGTGTGCAGTAGTTCTTTTCCAAATGATTTCATTTTGGTAGTTTTCATTTCCGAACACGCCATCCATTACCACTTTTAAGTAGTGACTGGCAGTTGGGTCACAATGCAAGTACAGGCTGCCCGTTGGCTTCAACACCCGGTGGAGCTGGAGCAGGCGGTTGGCCATCATGGTCAGGTAGGCCATCATGTCGTTCTCGCCCAGGAAGCGGCGTAGCGCGTCCATCATCTGCGCCACGTCCGTGTTCTCCTGACCCAGCAGCTCGCGGAACTCCCGCTCGGCCTGCTCGCCCCAGTGCCAGGTATCGTCGAAGGCGGCTATCTGCGCCTGGCTCTCCTGGCCCTGTGGGGTGCGGAAGAGCACGTTGTAGGTGGCGTTGGAGTTGAACGGGGGGTCCAGGTAGACGAGATCCACATGCTCCGAGGGGAACTCGCGGAGGACGTCCAGGTTGTCGCCATAGTACAGCTCGTTCATGCAGTCCCCCGACAGAGAAAGGTTTCCTGCTCTTTACAGAGCGCATACAGCCCCGTCAATGCGGGCTTACGCCCTCACCTCATCCCTCTGGTAGGCAGGGCGAGGCGCGCCAACGAGGCGCTGCCCGAATGCTCCGTTTACGGGCAAAAGTCGCAATATCCGTACGTGGGTTCGACTCCCATCAAAGGATTCACGTCAAGGCTGGCAGCAAAGGCGGTTACCCACATGGCGTTGACATGACATGGTTCTTCGCGCATTGAGGGGCCAGTGGGGAGCCGCAGGGACTGTCCGCAGAGCTGTACCACACGGGACCAAGATCAGAAGAAGAAAGCCACGCAATTTAAGCTTATTAGAAGTCAAAAACAGGAATCCCACCCTCTCCGCCATTCAATACCCCAGCCAAGTCCAAGCAAGTTCCGATAGTCAATAAAGACTCAACAATGACCTGCCCCCACGAGTTGTACCACTCATTGTGTTAGTCTGGCCTGACTCCTTGAGTCTCGTGGTGGTCCCCAAGGGGAGCCCCCTGCGCCGGGGGCCAGGGTGGCGAACGGTGCCGGTGTGCGTTGACCCAGCTGTGCGGCCTGAACGTGTTGTACTCTTGGCGCCACATCCCATGCCCAGGGACTAACAAAATCTATGGCTCAGGTGCAGGGTGGCAGGTCACTGTCCCGCCCTTTCTTCACAAGCCGTTAGCCAACACATTCGAGAGTGGCCCCGACCTTGGTCCCCCTGGGGACGCCAACGGGGACGCCCGCGCCCCAGAGGATATTGCGGAGCACGTCTGGACTGCTTAGGAGCGGCTGTTCACGGCACTGCCACCGCGCGCCGGGTTGCGGCTGCTGCAGGTCGGTTGCGCATGGGGCCTCCTCCGGCAGGAGAATGCGTGCGACAAACTTTACATTGCACCGAATTCTTAATCGAGTTAATGTATCAACATTGTAGAATCATTTAAGCGCGTCTGGCGCCTGCGGCATTACCGCCAGGCCTTTCGATTGTCGGGCATGCGGACACCGTTCACGCTTTCATCCAGAGACCAGAATGGATTGGGCGGCGCTGTAGGATTTTTTACGGCTCACAGACCATGGCTCCGGCAAGCATCGCCCGGCTTCTGAACCACCAGGGAATATTAATTATCCGTGCGCCAGCCTAGTTGCGAACGGGGATCAAGATTGGCATGGTAAATATGCTGAGTGCCGTCACCGATTCCATCAACCGGAACCTGCTGGCAGGGGGGGCGTACCTCTCGGTTCTGGAAGGGTTGCGGGTAACGGTCTTGATCTCGGCCCAGGGCTTGCTGCTCGGCACGCTTTGCGGCGCGATGCTGTGCTGGCTGCGCGTTTCCAAAATTCCGGTGCTGAGCCCCCTGGCGCAGTGCGTTGTCGTGGTGCTGCGCGGAAGCCCGGTGCTGCTTCTGCTGATGCTGCTCTATTACGTGGTGTTCGCGGGAAGCCGGGTGGATCCCGTGGGGGTTGCGGTGTTGGCCTTCGCCCTCAACAGCGGCGCGCACATCGCCGAGCTGATGCGTTCCGCGCTGGAGGCCGTGGACAAGCGCCAGCTGGAGGCGGCCAGGATGCTGGGCTTCTCGCGGGCAAAGGCCTTTGTGGCGATCACCCTGCCGCAGGCGGGAAAAATCGCCAAGCCGGTGTACCAGGGCGCCATCGTCAACACCATCCAGTGGACCTCCGTCGTCGGGTACGTGGCCATAACCGACCTGACGCGGACGGTGAACAACATCGGCAACCGCACGGGCGATCCCTTCTTCTCGCTGTTCTGCGGCGTACTGATCTACCTGGGCCTGTCCTACCTCGTCCACGCGCTGTTTTCCATCGGCGGGAGGAGGGAGGGCGAGCGGTGATCAGGCTGGTGGGCGTGTCCAAACGTTTCGGACGGGTCGATATTCTGAAACAGGTCGACGCGCACGTGGCCAAGGGCGAATGCGTCGCGCTCATCGGACAGTCCGGCAGCGGGAAAAGCATGCTGCTGCGCTCCATCGCCATGCTCGAAAGGCCCGACGCGGGCTCGATTTTCATCAACGGGACGGACATCACCGCCAAGGGCGTCAACCTGAACCACGTCCGCGAGTCCATGGGCATGGTCTACCAGGGCTTCAACCTGTTCTCGCATCTGAACGTGCTGGACAACATCACCCTCGCGCCGAGGTGGGTCAAACGACATGGCAGGGCCGAAGCCGAGGCGCGGGCCATGGAGCTGCTGTCCATGGTGGGCATGGCGGAAAAGGCCCGCAGCTTCCCCCACCAACTTTCGGGGGGACAGCAGCAGCGGACCGCCATCGCCAGATGCCTGGCCATGGAGCCGCAGATCATGCTCCTCGACGAACCGACCTCGGCCCTTGACCCGGCGATGACCAGCGAAGTGCTGTCCATCATACGCAAGCTCACGCGCATGGGCCTCACCATGCTCATCGTCACCCACGAGATGGCCTTTGCGCAGGATGTGGCGGACAGGGTGTTCTTCATGGCGGAAAGCACGATTTATGAACAAGGCTCCCCGAAGCAGATCTTCGAGAACCCGAGCAGGGACAAGACCAGGGCGTTCATCATCCGCTTGAAGACCTTCACCCAGGTGATACGCTCGCTGGATTTCGACGCCGTCTCCATGAACGCCCAGATCGAGGTGTTTTGCCAAAAGCACTTCATTGAGCAGCAGCGGATATATCGTGTCCAACTGGTGCTGGAGGAGCTTGTGGGGGTGATCTTCAGACAGTGCTACCAGCATGCGCCGCCCGACATGGAGTTCACGATGGCGTATGACGAGGAGCAGGACGACATCTCCTTGAACATTTTCTTCAATGCGCCGGAATTCAATCCTTTCGCCTCGCAAGGGGAAGACCACGATGATATGGGAATGCTTTTGGTGCGCAATTATGCAAAGCAGTGCGGCCATGCTTTCAGCCAGGGAAGCAACCGCGTAACCATCAACATCTAGATCTTGGAGGCAGTATGGCGCGTAGTTGGACAGTGGCGTGTGTGCTTGTGGCGGCCATGGCATTGGGCGCTTGCGGCGGCGGCAGCCCGGCCAAGATTGAGAAGGTGGGCGATTTGCAGGGCAAGGTCGTGGGTTCGGTCACTCCCCCCGGCACCCAGAAATTTCTGGAGGAGTCCATCGAGAAGCACATCGGCGGCAAACAGAAAGAGGTTAAATATTTCAACAGAATGAGTGACTGCATCATGGCGCTCCAGGCCGGCAAGGTGGACGCGGTGCTGAGCCCGCGCTTCGGGGCGGACTATTTTGTGAAGCGCAACGCGGACCTGAAGGTCGTGGCCAGCCAGCCGGTCCAGGGCAACGTCGTCATGGCCCTGCGCAGCGAGGACACCCAGCTGAAGGATGACCTGGACAAGGCCATCACCACCCTGCAGCAAAACGGCAAGCTGAAGAGCCTGGAGGCCGAGTGGGTCACCAACCTGCCCGCCGCCAATGAGCCCGCCAACAAGCCCGCGGCCCCCATTCCCGGGGCAAAGACGGTGTACGTCGGAGTCTGCGGAGACTACGTCCCGCTGGACTACATCGCCGCCGACGGAAGGCCCGCCGGCTTCAACGTGGCGCTGCTGAACGAGATTGGCCAACTGCTGAAGGTCAACTTCGAGTTCGTCTCCCTCGAAACCCAGGCACGCTTCGCCGCGCTGAGCGCCAAGAAGATCGACCTGATCTTCTGCAACCTGCAGGCGAACACGCCGGCCCTGAAGGCACTGCAGGACAAGGGCTGGATAGCCACGAAGCCGTACTTCACCTCGGAGATCGGCAGCTTCCTGGTCAGAAAATAGGTTGCACAGGACAGGGCCGGCGTTTGCCGGCCCTGCTGCCTGGCCAGAGGGAATTGCCCAGCAGCATGGCTGAACCGCAGACCGGCCCCGCGCCGGCACCTCTCACGCCCACGCAATGGCTGATCTGCGCCACTGCGGCCATGGGCTTTGCGTTCGACATCTACGAACTGCTCACCCTGCCGCTGGTGGTCCGGCCCGCGCTGCTGGAACTGGGCGGCATTCGACCTGGCACGCCCGAGTTCAGCCTCTGGTTCAGCCTGCTGTTCTATGTCCCGGCCTTGTGCGGTGGCTGCTTCGGCCTTGCTGGCGGCTACCTGACAGACCGCCTTGGCCGCAAGCGCATACTTTGCTGGAGCATCATCCTCTACGCCTGCGCGTCCTTCGCCGCGGGTTTTTCGACCACGCTGCCCATGCTCCTGGTGTTGCGCTGCCTGGTGTTCGTCGGGGTGTGCGTGGAGTTCGTGGCGGCGGTGGCCTGGCTGGCGGAACTTTTCCCGAACGCTCGTCAGCGCGAGGGTGCGCTGGGCGGCGCCCAGGCGTTTTCCTCCATCGGCGGGCTGATGGTGGCTGTGGTCAACGGCATTGTCGCCGCGTGGGCGGTGAACCGCCCTGCGCCGCTGCTGGTGGGACTTGAGTTGCCGGCGCTCCAGCTGCCGGCGCTCCAGTTGCCGGATTTCCTCGCCTTCCTTGGCTGCATAACGCACCCGCACGCCCACTGGCGCTATACCCTCATGTCCGGGCTTGTTCCCGCCCTCTTGCTGATGGCCGTGCGGCCCTTCCTGCAGGAGTCGCCCCAGTGGCTGGGCAAACGTCAGGCGGGCACCCTGAAGCGGCCGAGCATCGCCGAACTGTTCAGCCCCGGTCTGCGCCGTACGACCATGATCACCACGCTGATGGTGGCCTTCAGCTACGCCGCGTCCTTCGGTGCGCTCCTGCAGGTGCCGCAGATCGTTCCCGGCCTGCCGGAAGTGCGGGCCGAGGTTGCCGCGCGCCAGCCCGAGCGGGCACGGCCTGAAGCCGGTTCCCCGGACGCGGCCAGCACCACGGCGGGTCGGGCCGGTGCAACCACCGAGCAGCTCCATTCGTCGCACCTGATGAAAGTGCAGGAGGTTGGAGGCCTTGCGGGGCGCATAGCCCTGGCCGGGCTGGCCCTGTGCATCGTCAGCCGCCGGCTGCTGCTGCGCCTGTTTCTCGTGCCGGGGCTCATCGCCATGCCGCTGTGCTTCGGCTGGGCTGCGGTGACGGGTTTGGACCGGCTGGAGTGGGGCATCTTTGCGGCGAGTTTCTGCGTCGTCGCCCAGTTCAGCTTCTGGGGCAACTATCTGCCGCGCGTTTTTCCGCTGCACCTGCGGGGAACAGGCGAAAGCTTCGCCGTCAATGTCGGCGGACGGATGATCGGCACCTGCTTCGCCGCGGTCACCCAGTGGCTGGCCTATTGGCTGCCGGTGGAGGCCATGCATGCGCACAAGGTGGCCTTCGTCGCCGCGGGGGTGGCCCTGGCCGCGTTCGCGGTCAATATCGCCGCGTCGTTCCTGCTGCCGGAGCCACAGACGGGCAGCCTTCCGGACTAGGACCGCTTTTCCGCCGCCGCTTCTTCCTCCGCCAAGCGCAGCAGCTGCGCCCGGTCCAGCTTGCCCTGAGGGGTGAGGGGCAATTGCTCCAGCCGGATGCACCGGACCGGCACGGATTCGATATCGACCCGCGCCGCCACCCAGGCCAGCAGGGCTTCGGCCCCAGGGTCCGTCTGGTCCGCCCGGAGCCGGTAGAACGCCACGGGCACCTGTCCGGCCAGGGCGTCCCGCACCCCGACCAGGGCGGCCTCCTCCACGGCGGGATGCTCCGTCAACGCTTCCACCACCTGGGCCGAGGAAACATTGGTCGCGTCGCGGACGATGACATCCGCCGCGCGCCCCACAAACCAGTAGTCGCCGTCGGCGTCGACCTGGGCGATGTCCTTGGTGTCGAGCCAGCCGGAGCCCAGGGCCCGGTGGGTGCCGAGGGTGTCGTTCCAGTAGCCGACCATCATGTTGGGCGAGCGCACCAGGAGCCGTCCGGGCGTGTTCGCGCCCGCATCCTCTCCGTCCCGCCCGACGATCCGGCCCTCCACGCCGCCCACGGGCCTGCCCATGGCGCCCGGCTTGTCCGCGCCGTCCAGGGGCTGGATGAACAGCGGGCCGGTCTCGGTCATGCCAAACAAGTTCAGCAGCGGCCTGCCGGTAATGTCGTGCACTCTGCGGGATAGCTCTGGCCCGGGCTGGTCGCCGGCGGAAAGCAAAAACCGCAGGCAGGAGTGGTCTGCCGCCGCTGCCGCGGGGTCTTCCATGAGTTTGCGGGTATAGCTTGGCATGACGAGGCTGTAGGTCGGGCGCGTTTGCCCGTAGAGCCGCCAGAACGCGTCGCTGTCCGGGCGCTCGGCCAAGACCGTGGAGCCGCCTGCAAGGAACATGGCCAGAATCTGGTGCACAAGGCCCAGTGGCCGCATGGCGGGAAAAACCGTCAGCGCCACGTCGCCGGCCGTCAGGGGCATCTCGTGGACGAAGGTCCGCACACGCGCCGCGAGGCGGGCCTGGGTGTGGGCGATGCCCTTGGGCCTGCCCGTGGTGCCGGAGGTGTACACGATGAGCCCCAGGGGATCGGGCTCGGCCCCGTCGGCCGGGATCGGGGCGGCGTCGAAAAGCCCGTCGTGGCGGGCGCAGCCGGGAACTTCCGCTCCGGTGGTGATGCAGACGGACAGGGCGTCGAGCGCTGCGGAGGGGATGGCCCCGTGCAGGACCGGAGTGACGACGAGCGCACGTGCGCCCGTATCGGCGAGGATGTGGGCGTGCTGCTGCGGGGCATAGGCGCTCGACAGCGGCACAATGATCAATCCCAGGCGCCAGGCCGCAAGGGCCGTGACTACAAGCTCCGCGGAGTTGGGCAGCAAGACCGCCATGCGGTCGCCGGGAACAAGGCCAAGCTGGGCGAAACCGCCCGCCAGCCGCGCCACCTGATCCGCAAGCGATCCATAGGTGACGGCAGCGTCGGCGGTCCGGACGGCGATGCTTTCCGGGCTTCGCGTTGCGGCGCTTTCAAGAATATGGTTGATGGGCATCGTCTCTCCTTCGGCGGCGGGGAACCAGCCGCAGGCTTGGGGCGTGATCATACGGCCAGAATACTCCAACGCGAGGGGGGTGTCATCAGGCCGCGCAGCTCGCTGGAACAGCTCCCGCCAGCGCTGGCCGCTTCCTTTCCTCAGGGCAGGTCCCAGTGGCGACCAGCCTTCAGAAGAACAGGCAATGGGTCTGAAGCGGGACAGCAATGAATGTGGCGGGCCTCTTCAGGGGTGGGCAACAAAACCTTCCTCAAAGATAGAGGCCACCGGACCATTGGACGCATAATCGAGGAAAGGTTTTGGGGAGCAAATCACGGATGGGACTCGGGTGCGATTCTCCAATGAGGTCCATTTACATCCAGACGGAGCAGGGGCAACCCCGGAGGCACGAAGATTTACGGATTCAGCATTTACACCTTACAATCAGAATGTTGCGCCTCGTATTCGGCTAACGCCCTCTCCGCAATTTTTATTTAATAATTAAAGCTGGTAACAAGCACAGGGACGTCCAAAAGCGTTTCCCGGATATTTCCCACCGAGGAGGGGGCAGGGGGCCGGATCACTGTCTCGTGCGGTCATGCTCGACGCGTTTCCTTATCCCCCTTATCCCGACACACCACGCAAAGTTCGGCGTCGGGTCGCGCCGCGGCCTCTGGCTATCCCCCTGCCTAATTCCAGCACCCCTCCGCCGCTGCGGCCGGTTTTACGGCCCTCGGCCGGCGTCTCGACTTCCGGCCGCGAGTTTGGCATTCTTGAAGCTGTCCCCCTTCCCGAAGCGGCGAAGCGGCGGCGCAAGCCGGCGTCACGGCCCTTTGCGGGAGGAAGGCCGCCAGTCGGGACAGCGCAGCCAGGTTCGATGAACAGCCCCATCCCCCCGGGAGCCCTGCATGGATATCGCGGAATACCAGCATCTTTGCGCCGATTATCCTTCCCTCAGCTCGCTTTTCTCGGTCATCGAGTCCCTGCACGACAACAGCGTCATCGTGGGCCGGGACGGCGTCTTCCTCTGGGTCAGCTCCGATTTCGAGCGCACCTACGGCGTCACGCGCGAGGAAGTGGTCGGCCGCACCACCTACGAGCTGGAGGCCGAGCGGATCTTCTTTCCCTCCGTGGCCGCGCTGGTGATCAAGACCCGGCGCGTGGTCACGCTCACGGAGACCTCGCGCAACGGCCAGCTGAACATCGTCACGGGCGTGCCGGTCTATGACAACGACGGCGCCGTTTCGCTGGTGGTCAGCTACACCATCGACCCGGCCTACTCCGTGCGCCTGTACGACGAGTACCGGAAAATCAATACCCTCAACTCCCGCAAGGAGCCGCCGGTCTCCTACAACGGCGTGGTCTACGCCAGCGCCGCGATGCAGAAGGTCCTGGAAAAGGTCCGCAAGGTGGCCGACCTGGACACCGGCGTGCTGATCACCGGCGAGTCCGGCGTGGGCAAGAACATCGTGGCCCGCCTGCTGCACCACTCCGGCCGCCGGGCCGCCGGGCCGCTGGTGGAGATCAACTGCGCCGGCATCCCGGACACCCTGCTCGAATCGGAGCTCTTCGGCTATGAATCCGGCAGCTTCACCGGCGCGCAGCGCCGCGGCAAGCAGGGCCGCATCGAACGCGCCCGCGGCGGCACGCTGTTCCTGGACGAGATCGGCGAAATCCCCCTGCATTTGCAGGCCAAGCTCCTGGAGGTCATCCAGTAGAAGAAGTTCACCAAGCTGGGCAGCCACCAGCCCATCGACGTGGACTTCCGCCTCGTGGCCGCCACCAACCAGGACCTGCAGGCGCTGGTCAAGAAGAAACGCTTCCGCAGCGACCTGTTCTTCCGCCTCAACATCTTTCCCATCCACATTCCGCCGCTGCGGGAACGCCGGGAGGACATCCTGCCGCTATGCGACTTCGCCCTGCGCAAGAACAACGAGAAGTACGGCACGAGCAAGCGCCTCAGCACTGAGGTCCTGGACGCGCTGCAGGCCTACGTCTGGCCCGGGAACATCCGGGAGCTGCAGAACACCGTGGAGCAGCTCGTCATCAACACCGAGAGCGACAGCATCGGCGGCGACGACCTGCCGCAACACCTGACGCCGCACTGCGGCGGCGAGCACGGGCAGCAGCTGGACGTGAGCGACCTCAAGCGCGCGCTGGAAGGCTATGAGCGGGACATCATCCGCGCGGCCTACCGCCAGCATGGCACGACCGTCGCCGTGGCGCGCGCCCTGAACATCAGCCAGCCCTCGGCGGCGCGCAAAATCGCCCGCTTCGCGCGCTCGTGAGCGCGGCCGCGCCTATTCGTTTTCGAATACCGCACGGCAGCCCCAGCGCTACGCCGCGATTCGTCTCATTTTTTTGGAGTTCGCCGACCCGCGCTATTCGCTGCTGAATAGGATTCTATTCAACTATGAATCACAGCGTGGCGCGATTCGCTAAACATGTCTGTAATAACAACATGTTACAGCGTGGCACACGGTTTGCTCATTGGGGCGCAGGACAAACCACCCCCCAAGGAGGAGCATCATGGGCAAACCTGTCAACTCGCTCAAATCCCCCCGGTTCTGCGGCATACGCACCTTCCAGCGTCTCCCCCACTGCACGGACGTCGCCGGCAACGACTTCGCCGTCATGGGCGTCCCCTTCGACACCGCCACCTCCTACCGGCCCGGTTGCCGCTTCGGGCCCGCCGCCATCCGCGAGGCCTCGGCCATTCTCAAGCCGTACCACCACGTGCTGGACGTGGACATCTTCGAGCAGCTCGAAGGCGTGGACGCCGGCGACATGGACATCATCCCCGGCTACATCGACGAATCCTTCGCCATCATCGAGCGCGAGACCGACCGCATCTGCTCGCAGGGCGTGGTGCCCGTGCTGCTGGGCGGCGACCATTCCATAACCCTGCCGGAGCTGCGCGGCGTGCACAAGACCCACGGCCCGGTGGCCCTGATCCACCTGGACGCCCACTCCGACACGGGCGACGACTTTTTCGGCAAGCCCTACAACCACGGCACGCCGTTCTACTGGGCCATGGAAGAGGGGCTCATCCTGCCCGAGCAGAGCACGCAGGTGGGCATCCGCGGCCCGCTCTACAGCCGCAGCGCCTGGGATTACGCCAAGGGCAAGGGCATGGAGATCATCGACGGCTGGCAGGTGCACACCGTCGGCCTTGCGGAGACCATCCGCCGCGTGCGCGAACGCGTCCGGCCCGGCACCCCGGTCTTCGTGACCTTCGACATCGACTTCCTGGACGCGGCCTACGCCCCCGGCACCGGCACCCCGGAGGTCGGCGGCTTCACCACCCACGACGCGCTGGCTCTGGTGCAGGGCATCTGCCCCGGCCTGAAGCTGGTGGGCATGGACATGGTGGAGGTGCTGCCCGAAGCCGACCACGGCGCGATCACCTCCTTCGCCGCGGCCAATATCGTGCACGCCTTCCTGTCCTGCCTGGCCATCAACCACCGAGGGTAAGCCATGGGACTGGACGCCATAATCATCGTCGCCTACTTTTGCGGCATGCTGTGCTGCGGCCTCTGGGGCATGCGCCTGGCCAAGACCAGCGAGCACTTCGCCGTGGCGGGGCGCAACCTCGGCTTCTGGATCTACTTCCCCTGCCTGAGCACCGTGCTCATCGGCGGCGGCGCCACCTTCGGCTCGGCCAAGCTGAGCTATGAGTGCGGCATATCCGGCGGCTGGATCGCCATCATGTACGGCCTGGGACTCATGACCATGGGCGCCATGCTCTCCTCCCGCCTAGCCAACCTGCGGGTGCTGAGCATCAGCGAAATGCTGGAGCGGCGCTATTCGAGCTCGGCCCGCTATCTGAGCGCCATCATCTCGACCCTGTACACGGCCATGCTGACCGTGGTGCAGATCATCGCCATCGGCACGGTGCTCAACACCTTCCTGGGCTGGGACATGCGCATGTCCATGCTGGTGGGCGGCTGCATCGCCATCTGCTACACCCTGCTGGGCGGCATGTGCTCCATCGTCTACACGGACATCGTGCAGTTCATCCTCATGGTCATCGGCGTGTTCGTCTTCCTGGTGCCCACGGCCATCTCCAAGGTCGGCGGCATAGACGCGCTGTTCAAGGCCGTGCCCGCCAGCTACTGGAACCCCGTTGGGCTCGGCTGGGACCGCCTGCTCATGTACTTCCTGCTCATGTACCTGGGCATCATGATCGGCCAGGACATCTGGCAGCGCATCTTCACCGCGCGCGACGCCAAAACGTCCCAGCGCGGCACGTTCTTCGCGGGCCTGTTCTCGGTCTTCTGGGGCGCGGCCATGGGCCTGTGCGGCATCGTGGCCTTCTCCCTCTATCCCAAGCTTGATCACTCGCAGCTGGCGCTGGCCTCCGTCGTGGTCGGCGTCATGCCGACGGGGCTCATGGGCCTGGTGCTGGCGGGACTGCTCTCCGCCCTCATGTCCTCGTGCAGCGGCCAGCTGCTGGCCGCCGCCACCCTGCTCATCAACGACATCCTGCTGCCCACCTTCCCCGGCCTGAGCCGCATCAACGAAATGACGCTCAACCGCCTGATCACCGCGCTCACGGGCATGGCCGCCCTGTGGACGGCCCTGGTCATCGGCGACGTGCTCTACGCCCTGGACGTGGCCTACGCCCTGCTGTCCGGCTGCGTGTTCATCCCGGTGATCGCCGGCTTCTTCTGGCCCCGCGCCACGGCCCGGGGCGCGCTCTGGTCCATGGGCGGCAGCATCCTGGTCACGGTGATCTGCATCGTCAACTACGGCCCATCCTCGGTGCAGACGATCTGTTCCGGCCTGGCCATAAGCGCGCTGGGCATGTACCTCGGCAGCATCACGGACAAGGCCCCGCAGCCGCGTCCCGCGGAGTTCGACATGGCCGGCTGATCCGGCGCACGCAAACGCCTTCCGAACAAGCCTCCCTCTGAGCGGCCGACTCCGCCAGCGGTCCGCTCGAACACAGAGAGCCGTCCCCCCTCAGGACGGCTCTCCATTTTTGTCCGCCCCGCCGCGGCTCAATAGTTGCGGATCAGCAGTTCGGTCACAGGACCGCGCTTGCCGGCCACGGAATTGATCAGGCGCGCGGCGGAAACCCGCGCGATGGCGAACCCGGCGTAGAGATCGTCGAAAAACGCGTCGTCCGGATCGCCGTTGCGCGGGTCCGAATTGCTCAAAAGCTGCAAGGCGCCGCGCCCGTGCAGCCGCCTGTACGTCGCGGCGAGGCGGACCTGCTCGGCGTCGTTGAAGTCCTCGGCGGTGTAGGCCGTGAACGAGGACGTGCGCGAAATCGGCCGGTACGGCGGATCATAGTACAGAAAATCCCCGGCCCGGACGTCCCGCGTCGCGGCCTCGAAGTCGCAACGCCGTATCTCCGTGCCGCTCAGAACGCGGGAGAACGCCCGCAGGTTGTCCGCGTCGCAGATGGTCGGATTGGCGTACTTCCCGAAGGGGACGTTGAACAGCCCCTTTTTGTTGTAGCGCGTCAGCCCATTGAAGCAGGTCTTGTTCAGGAAGGCGAAGTACGCCGCGCGCTGGACCGCCAGCCCGGCGTCCTCCAGCCGGGCGGCGTTGAACGCCTCGCGGTTCGCGTAATAACGCTTTTCCCTGCCGGGACCGCTGGCCTTCAGGTAGGCCGCCTCCAGGCCGGACAGCGTTTCCAGGAGCGCGTCCAGCCTGTCGCGCACGGCGAGGTACAGGTTGATGATGTCCGGGTTGTTGTCGCAGATCCGCGCGGCGGCCGGCCGGTAACGCTGCATGACGTGCAGGTAGACCGCCGCGCCGCCGATGAACGGCTCGACATACTTGCGGACGCCGCCCGCCCGCAGCTGTGGCGGGAAGTGCTCCGCCAGGACCGGCAGCAGCTGGCGCTTGCCGCCGGCCCATTTGAGTATCGGCCTGGCCTCGTCCGCGGGTTGCGCGGCCGGCGTTCCCGGTGCGTCGTCGGTCATGCTCTCCGTCCCGTTCGCCCGCCCGGCGCGACAACTGCGCGCAGCGCACCGGCGACGTTGTCCGCAAGCCCGGCGCAGTGCTCCTGGCCGGCCCACGGTGTTGCAGTGTCCCCCGCCGCCCTCGGGAGCGGTCGCACGCAGTTCCGGGCAGGCCGCCATGCGCGCCCGGAACCATTCGCGCGCCGGCCCCAAACCCCGCCCTCCAAACGCGCAAACGCCCGCGCGGCACGGGGCTACGCGGGCGTCCGGATGTTTCCGGCCCGGAAACCGGCCCGGACGCCGCCGTCTGTATAACGGCAGCGCCCGCGGCCTGTCCATGGGCGCGGAGTGTCGCGCGCCGCGGAATCCTTCCCGCGGCGCGCGCCTCGCCTAGTTCTTGGCCGGAGCGGCCTTCCAGTCCTTGAAGAACTGCGGGCAGGCCGTCAGCGGGACCTTCTTGCTCAGATCCCGGCCCTTGAGGCCGGGGTAGTCCGGGCCATAACGGAAGGCGCGGTGGATGGCGTTGCCCATCATGTAGTGCTCGCCGGGCAGGGTGTCGGCGTCCTCCTCCAGGCTGCACTTGAGCGCGCCGCCGGCCGCCACGGGGCTCACGTAATCCCAGGCGATCTTCTTGCCCGGGGTCACCTCGAACAAATGGCCGTGGTGGGTCGAGGTCACGAGCACGTTGCCGTTGGGCAGCTTCTGCACCGCGCCCTGGCGGTAGGAGAAGAAGCTGTTGATGTCCTTGGTCTTGTAGTCCCAGACCACCGCGCCGGTCTTCGGATCCATCTCGACCACGCGGGAGCGGTTGCCCTGGGGCCGTTCGGAGCCGTTGTCGAAGATCAGGAAGTGGCCGTTGGGCAGGGGCGTGACGCAGTGCTCGCCGAAGATCTTCTGGTCGCCGTCGTCGTACCAGGAAGGCGACTTGCCCGCGCCGTAGGCCGCGGGATTGCCCCAACGGTACTCAATGGCGCCGGTCTTGTGGTTGATCAGATAGAACTCGCTGAAGTTGCGCGAGTTCACCAGGATCTGGTCCGTGGCGGGCAGGTAGTCCACGGTGTTGAAGTGGGTCCAGTCGAAGTTCGGGTACACGCCGCCCGTGGCCTCGGGCAGCCTGAAGTTGATGTCGATGGCCTTGGCGCCCTTGCCCAGGTGATCCCAGACGCGCCATTCCCACACGGTCTTGCCCTTGCGGTCGACCTCGCGCACGAAGTCCACCCAGAAGTCGTTGTGGGCCACGCCGGCATCCATGACCGGCTTGTCCGGGATGGTCTTGGGATCGCGGCCGGCGGCCAGGAACTCCTGCTTGCTCTTGCGCTCCCAGCCCAGGATCAGCGTGTTGCCGTTGGGCATGCGGTGGAAGGTGTGGTGCTGGTAATGGTTGGCGTCGGCCATGCGGTACTCCCACACGACCTTGCCGTCCCAGTCCATCTCCTCGATGATGCCGCCGACGCCGCCGATGCGCAGGTCCTTCTGCTCCACGTGGCCGGCGCGCAGCAGGTGGCCGTTGGGCAAAAGCTCCGCGTACAGGCCCGGGGGATACTTGCTTTCCCACTTGTGCACGACGTTGCCCTCCATGTCGATGAGGTAGGTCGTCTTGCACTTCACCGTGGGGGCGAACAGGGTGTAGCCCTCGAACGCCTTGCCCTTGTCGTACTTGAGCACGCCGGTCGGACCGACCATGGCCTCGTAGGCCTGGGCGGTGCCCATGAAGCCCAGCACCATGACCGCAATCGCGCAGGCTCTCAGAATCCCTTTCATTCCGAATCCCTCCATCCGCTGAATCGTTGTGTTCGGAGCTGCAACTCTCTCCGGTTCATCCCGCCGCGGGCTCCCGGCCGCGCGGCGGCCTTTCGCAGGGGGAAGGCGGGCCGGGTCCAGCGCCGTGGACCCGGCCCGGAGGTCAAGGAAACGCTCAAGCTAAAGGAGATGCGCCGTCTCGAAGAGACCCTCGGCGAGGGTCGGATGGGCGTGGATGGTCGCGGCGATGTCGCCCGACGTGGCCTTGAGGTTCATGCCCAGGGTCGGCTCGGCGATGATGTCCGAGGCGTGCGCCCCGGCGATGTGCGCGCCGAGCACCCGGCCGCTGTTGACGTCCAGCACGAGCTTGAACAGCCCGGCGAGCTCGCCCATGGCCTGGGCCTTGCCCAGCTCTCGGAAGGCCGTCTGCGGGCAGACCACCTCCATGCCGCGGGAGCGCGCCTGGGCCTCGGTGAGGCCCACGCTGGCGATCTCGGGCGTGATGAACACGGCCGAGGGCACCACGGAGTAGCTCATGCAGGCCGAGCCGCCCATGCTGTTCACCACGGCGGCCTTGGCCTCCATGACCGCCACGTGGGCGAGCATGATCCGCGCCGGGCCGAGGATGTCGCCCACGGCGAACACGCCCGGCAGGGAGGTCTCCAGGCCCTCGTCCACCGTGATCCAGCCGCGCTTGTCCACCTCGACGCCCGCCTCGGCCAGGCCCAGGCCCTCGGTGTTGGGCGAGCGGCCCACGGCCACGAGCACCACGTCGGCCTCCAGGGTGCGCTCCACCTGCGCCTCGGGCGGGACCGTGGCGGCGAAGGGCGAGGGGCCGAGGGTGACGCGCACGCCGCCGTCGAAGACCTCGGCCTGCCGGGCCACGCTGGCCAGCTCGAAGGCGATGCCGCGCTTCTTCATCTCGCGCTGCACGAGCTTGCTCAGGTCCTCGTCGATGGAGGGCACGGGCAGGATGCGCTCCAGCCCCTCCACCACCGTGACCTTGGAACCGAAGGTGCGGAACAGGAAGGCCAGCTCCGTGCCGATGACCCCGCCGCCGACGATGAGCATGCGGCCGGGAACGTAGTCCAGCTCCAGCGCGTCCTCGCTGTCCAGGATGCGCTTGTGGTCCACGGGCAGGCTGGGGAGCCTAAGGCTCCTGGAGCCGGTGGCGATGATGATCCGGTCGCCGAGCACGTCCTCGAAGCTGCCGTCCGGCTGGTGCACGCGCACCTGGCCGGCGCTCATCACCTGGCCGCGGCCGGAAACGAGCCGGACCTTCAGCCGGGCGCAGGTCTTTTCCAGGCCGCCGCGCAGCACGCCGATGACGCGGCGCTTGCGCTCGCGCACGGCCGGCATGTCCGGGGCGGCGGCGCAATCGCCGGCGAGGCCGAACTCGGCCATGCGCCGCACGGTCTCCAGGGCGTCGGCCGAGGCCTTGAGGGTCTTGGTGGGGATGCAGCCGCAGTTCAGGCAGGTGCCGCCCATGGGGCCGGCCTCGACGAGGGTCACTTGAGCGCCGGCCTTGGCGGCGGCGAAGGCGGCGGTGTAGCCCCCGGGGCCGCCGCCGATGATGGTGATGCGTTGGGTCATGCGTTTCGTCCTTGCACGGTCAATTGAGGTGTTGCGGAAAGACTGGCCGGGCCGGAAGGCTCAGCCGGCGATGAGGGCCTTGTAGGCTGCGGCGTCGATGGTCGGCTCGCCGGGGTTGTCCGCGGTGATGCGGATGACCCAGCCCGCGCCGTAGGGGTCGCTGTTGAGCAGCTCCGGGGCGTCGGCCAGGGCCGCGTTGGCCTCGACCACCGTGCCGGACAGGGGCATGAGGGCCTCGGAGACGACCTTGGCGGACTCGATGTCCGCGCAGGACTGCTCCTGGGTGAAATGCGCCCCAGCGGCGGGAAGGTCGATGAAGATGACCTCGCCGAGCTGCTGCTGGGCGAAGTCGGTGATGCCGATGCGCCAGGAGCCGTCGGGCTCCTGCTTGGCCCAGAGGTGGCCGGCGTGGTAGCGGCGGTCGTCGGGAAACTTCAGGTCTGCCATGGTCGTATCCTCGAATGCGCGGGCGGGGCCTGCGGGCTAGTGGGTTTCGGACTTGCGCACGTCGGCCTTGGGCAGGGCGTTGCGCATCTTGGACCGGTAGGGCAGCAGCTCCGTGTCGACCAGCTTGGGCAGGCCGCCGGCGGCCCCGGCCTCGACGAAGCAGGGCAGCATGCGATCGCCCACGGCCTGGAAGATCATCTCGGCCGCAGCGCCGGCTTCGGCCGGGGTCAGGCGCGTTTCCGCGCCGTCCGCGCCCTTGTAGGCGGCCACGGGGATGCGGATGACCGCCTCCTTGAACCCGCGCGCCAGGGTCACGCTCTTCTTGAGATCGCCCGGGGTGAGCGGCCCGCCGGCGATGACCGGGTACAGCTCCGCCGGGCCCAGGATGTTGAGCAGCAGCCGGGTCACGAGCCCCTCGCCCAGGGCCTTCTCCAAAAGGTCCGGCCGGCGGCCGTCGGCGTCCAGCACGACCTTGAGCCCGCCCTTGGCCAGCAGGCGCAGGATGTTCAGGAGGTTCTCTTCCTGTCCGGCCGGGCAGGCCGAAATATTGATGCCGGAGATCCAGCCGTGCAAAAGGCCCGTGGTGCCCACGCAGCCGGACAGGCCCTCCCCGGCGAGCAGGAAGGCCAGGATCTCGCCGATGCCCTGCCGCACCACGTCGCCGCTCTCGTAGATGGGGAACTCCAGGCTGTTGTCGGCGTCGCGGTGGAGCTTGGCGCGGTGGGCGCGGTAAAAAGTGTTGAAGGCGTCCTTGTCCGCCTGGAAGTCAAAGGCCGTGTAGGTCTGACCCCGCGAGGCCAGGAACTCCTTGAGAATGGAGCAGCGGCTGCAATTGGGCGCGGTGTAAAGCGTGATGGACACGTGAACCTCCATGCTGTGATCCGATGTGCTGATGCGTGTTTCCTTCCCGGAATGCGCGCGGAGGGCCGGGGGGCCGAGTGGCCCTCCGCGCGCTGCGGTGATTACTCCGTGGCCGCCACGCAGTGGCCGGCGCCGGAATAGAAGCCGATGGTGCCCGCCACCGGGACCGTGGACTGCGGCCCCAGGGGAGCGGAGCCGGGAACGCGGAAGGTGGAGGTGTCGATGCGCTTCACGGGAACCTGCTCCTGCTTGCCGGCCTGCGGCACCCACTCATAGGGGGCGCGGTAGGAGCGGTAGACCCAGTTCATGGGCATGCCGACCTTGCCGCGGTAGGGGCAGATGTATTCCCAGACGATCTCGTGCTCGGCGGTGACCTCAAAGATCCGGCCGTCGGAGCCCTCGGTGATCATCGTGTTGCCGTTGGGCAGGCGCTGGGCCGAGCTGATGAACGGCGAGTAGAAGCGCGAGGCGTCCAGCGGAATCAGGAAGCCGGCCTCGTGCGGGGTGTACTGCCAGACGATCTTGAGGGTCACGGGGTCGAACTCGAGCACGCGGGAGTAGTCGCGCTGGGCGGCCTTGACGCCCTTGGGCGCGCCGGGGTTGGGATTGCCGTAGCCGGCCCAGCCGCCGTTGTCGTACACCAGGATGTTGCCCTCGCCGGGCAGGCCGCGCGGGATCATGTGGGCGTGGTGCTGGCCGATGATCCAACCCAGGGCCTTGAGCTCGGGGCTGGTGTCGTAGTCCGGGCCGACCTTCCAGACGATCTTCCCGGTCTTCTTGTCGATGATCAGGATGATGTTGGTCTCGCGGCCGTCGATGATGATGTTGTCCGGATGGAACCGCTGGTCGCCGGCGTCGAACCACTTGTTCGGGCCCAGGGTGGACATGGAGTTGGTGTGCATCCAGTCGCCCACGCCGGGAGCGTCCTCGATGAGGGTGCCGCCGCGGAAGTTCGGGTCGCGGCACATGGCGTTGCGCGCGGCCTCGCTGAAGCCCATCTCCTCAACGTGGTCGGAGCACAGCCATTCCCAAACGATCTCGCCTTCCCAGTTGACCTCGTAGATCACGTCGTCCAGGAGCGGCTTGTCGCTGACGTACGGGCAGGACACGTCCTTGTGGCAAAGCACCAGGGTGTTGCCGGAGTCGATCTTCGGGGCCGAACCCGGGGCGTAGTAGCCGGTGGTGCTGCCCTCGCGCTGGAAGTCGTGGTGCTGGCGGGCGACCCAGCGGGCCGGGCTGCCCGGGTCCTCGATGAACTCGGCCTTGTCGAACTTCCAGACGATCTTGCCGTCCCAGTCGACCTGGACCACGTCGAGCTGGTCCTGCAGGGCGTACTTGGGGCTGCGCGTGCCGGTGCTGCCCATGATGTGGCCGCCGGGGAAGATCTTGTTCGGGAAGCCGTGCAGATCCTTCCACAGGCGCAGCTCCGCGCCGTTCATGTTGATCAGGATGGCGCCCAGGTCCGGCGCGGAGACCACGGTGTAGCCGTTCCAGGCCTTGTCCGGGTCATACAGGGTGACGCCGGTGGGGTATACAGTCGGATGACCCATACAGTTGAACCTCCAATACTTTTCCGGTTACTCGATGGACTCGAGGGACTTGCCGCCGGTGCGCATGCCCCAGAAGGCGATGACGATCATGGGCAGGATCGCCATGGCCGCAAAGGCGTTGAACACACCGACGAAGCTGTACGTGGCGAAGACGATGGGGATGAGGGGCTGGGCCACCGCGACCGCGAGCCGGGCCAGGCCATTGTGCAGGCCGGTGGCCGTGTTGCGCATGCGGGTGGGGTAGCTCTCCGCGCAGTAGGAGAAGCCCATGAACCCGCCGGCCATGACCAGGGCGGTCATGACGAAACCGGCGGCGATCAGCTCCCAGTAGCCGTCCATGTGGCCGAAGACCGCGCCGACGAGACCGCAGATCACCCAGGCGATGATGATCGGGATCTTGCGGCCGCCCCGGTCGGACACCAGCGCGGCGATGTAGCAGCCGACGGGCACGCCGCACTGGATGATCGTCGTGGCCATGAGGCTGTCCTTTATGTCGAAGCCCTTGGCGTGGAGCAGCGTGCCGGTCCAGACCGTGACGGTGAACGACGCCGGCGTGGTGAAGATGAACATGGCGATGAGCACCAGCGTCCGGACGATGTACTTGCGGTGGAACATGCCGGTGACGACTTCCCAGAACTTGTCGCGCGGAACGCAGGTCTTGGCGGCGTCGGAGAGGTCGATGTCCTTCTTCGTGATGTGCTTGACCACCGCCTCGGCTTCCTCCACGCGGCAGCGCGTCACCAGCCAGCGCGGCGACTCCAGCAGGTACTTGTAGGCCACAGGGAAGGCCAGGATGCCGATGCCGCCGAAGTAGAAGATGTAGCGCCAGGCTTCGGGCGACATGGGAATGACCATGCGGCAGATGATGCCGATGACCGGCACGGCGCAGAAGCCCACGCTGGCCACCAGCCCCTGCCACTTGCCGCGGCTTTCGGCCGGGGCCATCTCCGCGATGTAGGCCTGGGAGCAGACCATCAGGCAGAACACGCCGAATCCGGTCATGCCGCGGGAGAACACGAACAGGTTGAAGCTGTCGGTCCAGCCGTTGACCAGGGAGGACATCGAGAAGATGATGATGGCCATGAGGAAGGTCTTGCGGCGGCCGATGAAGTCCGAGATGACGCCGCCCACAAGACCGCCCAGGGTCATGCAGATGAAGTAGAAGAAGTTGATGTGGCCGATCTGCGCCATGCTCAGGTTCCAGGACTTCATGAGCGCGGGCGCGATGAAACCGAAGTTCCAGTTGTCGAGCTGCTCGAAGAAGTAGGCCAGCATGATCAGGAAGAACACCACCTTGTGCAGCCCCGTCACCGGCAGGCCGTCAAAGTAGTTGTTCTTGAACCGGCCGCCTGCGTTCTGGGCGGTCGCCGCGGCGCCTGTGGCGGGCGTCGGCGCAGCCATTTCTATCGTATTGCTCATGATGTTTTCGCCTTTATCCCTTGCCTACCAGAAAATGAAGAACTTGCCGTCGACGCGGACGCCTTCGGAGGAGGTGTTCTGGCCATAATCACGGTAGACCGGGAGGTATGCGCCCAGACACAGGTCGATGGTCGTGCCGGGGACGTTCCAGGTCACGGCCGGGCCGGTGTACCACTCGGTGGACTCGTTCTTGACCTCGAGACCGAGACGCTTGCCGCGCTCGCTGTGGTCGATGGTGCCTTCAAGGGCGAGGGCCAAGCCCTTGTTCAGCGCATAGGCGTAGCGGTAGGTGAGGCCGTAGCTGTTGCCCTTGCGGACGTGCTGGTTGCCCTCCTCGAAGGGGGCGGTGTAATACAGGTCGTGGTTGATCTGGAACATGCCGAAGGTCTTGGTGAAGCCAAGGGCGGCGGTGCCGGCCCAGGCGTTGCCGCCGGGCAGGTCGCGCGGGCCGACGCTGGCCGTGGGCATGGCGAGCTTCAGGGAGCCGGCCAGGCTGAACGGCTCGCCGAGCTTCTCCTGCAGGAAGCCGTACATAACCGCCGGCGTGATGTCGCCCCAGCTGTCCAAATCACGCCCGGTCGTGGGCTGATACACGGTATACGGCACGACGGCCTGCACCTCGAAGCGGTCCGTGACCGCGTAGCGCAGCTTGAGCAGGTTGATGAGCGTCGTGTTGTCGATGTTGCGGTTGTTCTTCTGGTCGGAGCCGAGCATCCCCTCATCCTTGTGGCGATAGCTCGAATTGAGTGCGGTGACGGCGTGTCCCGCGGGCAGCGTGCCGCCGCCGCCGATCGAGACGCTGGCCGGGGCGTTGAGGATGCCGGGGTAGACGTCTTCCTGCTCCGCGGCCGCGCCGGGGGCGGGGAACGCCAGCACGCACAGGCCCAAGGCCAGCAGACAGGTTCGCAACAGACTGGGGGATTTTCTCATTTTGACTCCTTCCTGGTTTTGCTTCAATGCCTCATGCAACACGGGCGCACGGGCCCGCCAAACACCACACGGTTGATGGGCATTAGCAGGGGCCATGCCATGTGCCGTTTTTCACGAAACCTGTTGGCTCGTCTCACTCCCCAGGAAACGCCACCCCGGGCCTTTTTTCCAAAATCTGGAAAAAATGGCTGATGCCAGAAAAAAATGCGGGATCCGAACAATTATTCGGCCAAGTGTGTAGGGTCCGTCCGGACGCCAATTTCCGCCGCCGGCGGAGGATCAAGGAAGGCCGCGCCGTTCCGCTTGCCTTGCCGTTGCGATTCTGCGAGGCTTGCGGCTTGCGCAAAACTTGCATGTTTCAAACCATGGGGAGGCCGCGCCGCACCCTGCGCCTCCAGACTTCGCAGCCCAAAACGTACGGTGAATGACGATGAGGAATGCGGACCAGCAATCGACCAGACACGCGCTTGTGCTCGTGTTGTCCTGTCTCGGCGGCCCGGCGCCGACCGAGACGGTGGCCCGACTGCTCGGCTGCCCCGACGCGCAGGTGGAGGCGGCCTTCACGGCCCTCGCGGCGGAAGGCTTGGCCGCCCGCCACGGCGACAAGTGGCGGGCCGTGAAAAATCCCGGTTTCCAGGAAATGCTGGACAAGGCCGTCGCCGCCGTTTCCGCGCAGGACTCCGCCGACGAGGCCCAGCAGGCCCTGGCGCTCTGCGTACGCGGAAACATTCAGGACGGCGTGAAGCTCCTGCTCACCGTCGCGCGCCGGTACACCTTCAACGCGGCCAGCACGGCGGGCCTGTGCCTGGACCTGATCTTCGGGGCCATGGCCCGGCTGCCTCTGGAAAACGCCACGGAGGAGCAGTGGCGCGAGATCCTGCTCCTGATCATCGAGATCGCCGACCTCTCCTCCTATTTCTACCGCAAGGGCCGCGACGCCTGCCCGCTCATGGACCGGGCCATCGCCGCGGCCAGCCAGCACGGCGACCGGCGCTCCATCGCCATCCTGCAGATCATCAAGGCCCACCTGCTGACCTTCTCGCGCTTCGTCATGACCCCGGAGGCCGACAGGCTGTTCCAGGCCGGCTTCGAGCTGGGCCGCTCCTTCGGCGACGACGACATGCTGGAGTACGTCTCCACCTTCCTGGGCTTCCGGCACTTCCTGCACGGGGAGTTCCCGGAGACGGTGCGCCACCTCGACACCGTGCGCGCGGGCTTCACCCGGCCGTATACGGTCTACTGGTGGGCGCTCTTCGCGGCCATGTCCTCCAGCTTCGTCGGCCTGGACCGCCAGGCCGTGGGCCTGCTGGAGAGCAGCTGGCGCAGCGCGGAGATCTGCGGGGAAAAGCTCGCCGAGGGCGTGTGGCGGCTGCACCTCGCCGTGCTGCTGCTCATGGCCGGCAAAAACAAGGCCGCCCTGGCCCACCTGCAGGCCGTGGAGCAGGCCACCGCCGGCGACATGATGCCCTTCCAGGCCATGCGCTTCTACTGGATCTACGCCTACTACCACGCGCGCAACGGGGATCTCCGCGCCTCAAGGGCCATGCTCGCGCGCTGCGAGCGGATCATCCTGGACAAGGGCTTCGGCTACTCGACCTACCATTTCCCCTGGATGATCCCCATGCTCTACGAGTACCGCAAGGCCGGGCTTCCGGACTGCCGCATCTTCGGATTCGAGCAGGAGCTGGAGCGCGGGCTCAAGGCCGAAAGCCTCCAGCTGCGCGCCTCGGCCACGCGGGTCAAGGGATTGCTGCGCCTCGACGCCGACGGCAAGGCCGAAGACGCCCGCACGGCCTTCAAGCACTCCCTCAAGCTCTTCCTCCTCGTGGGCAACCAGGTCGAGTCGGCCCGGGTCAAACTCGACCTGGCCCGCGCCGACATGATCACCGGCCGGCGCAAGTCCGCCGAGCGTCTGCGCGACGCCGCCTTCGCCGTGCACCGCGACTACGGCCAGCCGGAATGGCCCGAGGGCCTGCCCCGGCCCCACGCCGTGCGCTCGCATTTCTCCGCAGCCAGGGCCCCCTTCGGCCACATCCCGCGCGCCAAGTCCCAGCCCCCGCAGCCCAAAAGCCCCGAGGAATTCCGGCAGCGGACGCTCACCCGGCTCTGCCGTGAGCTGCGCGTGGAACAGGGCGGCCTGTTCGGCCTGGAGGATGGCCAACTGTGCTGCCTGGCCCGCTTCAATCTGACCAAGACCCAGGTCAACGACGAATCCTTCACGCGGCTGCGCAGCTGGCTGCGCAAGGGCGTCGGCGGCGCGCACCTCACCCGCCGCGACTCCCGCGACGGACACGCCGTGCGCATCCCGCTCAGCCTGGAGAACCAGAACCTCGTCCTCTATCTCGCCAGCGCCTACTTCACCCGGGAATTCGACGAGCTGAGCAACGCCGCCCTTCAGACCGCGGCCGAATCCCTCCGGGACAACCTGCGGATGATGGCGCGCTGGAGCTCCAAGCCGGACAGCGCCGTGCCCAGCGGCAACGGCGACCTGGTCGTCATGCCCCAGGTGGACCCCGGTGCGCTGCTGAGCAAAAACTCCGCCATGCTCCGGCTCCTGCAAAAGGTCGAGCAGATCGCCGCCACGGACGCGCCGGCGCTCATCTTCGGCGAAACCGGCGTGGGCAAGGAGCTTCTCGCCTGGCAGATCCACAAGCACAGCGGCCGCAAGGGCCTGTTCGTCAGCGTCCACCCCGCAAGCATGACCGAGACCCTCTTCGAAAGCGCCTTCTTCGGCCACGAAAAGGGCTCCTTCACCGGCGCAATCAGCCAGAAGATCGGCTTCTTCGAACTGGCCAACCACGGCACCCTGTTCATCGACGAGGTGGGCGAAATGCCCCTGTCCATGCAGACCAAGTTCCTGCGCGTCCTGCAGGAGCACACCTTCATCCGCGTGGGCGGCCTGCGCGAGATCCGCTCCGACTTCCGCCTCGTCGCCGCCACCAACCGCGACCTGGAAAAGGAGGTCGCCGCCGGCAACTTCCGCCAGGACCTCTTCTACCGCCTCTCCGTGGTGCCCGTGCAGGTGCCGCCGCTGCGCATGCGCGGCAACGACGCCGTGGTCCTGGCCCAGCACTTCCTGACCACCTACGCCCGCAAGTACCAGCGCCAGAACATCTCCCTCAGCCGCACCGACCTGCTCAAAATCTCGTCCTACCCCTGGCCGGGCAACGTGCGCGAACTGGAGAACGTCATCGAGCGCGCCGTCATCCTCGCCGGCGAAGGCCCCCTGGAGCTCTCCCTGGGCCTGCCCGGCCCCAGCGAATCCGCACCCGAGGACGGACAGGCCCCGGCCGCGGAACTCATCGCCGACTGGCCCACCCTCAACGAGCTGGAACGCCGCTACATCAAGCTCGTGCTGGAGCAGACCGGCGGCCAAGTTTACGGCGCCAACGGCGCGGAGGCCATCCTCGGCATCGGCCGCTCCACCCTCTACGCCAAAATCCGCCAGTACGGCTTCAAGGCCCGCCGCCGCTACGACTAACCACGCCGCAACGTCGGGGCGTTCTTCATGCCTCCGGCGGCCAAAGGGCCTCCGGCCCCCTGGACACCCGTAAGGGGAAATCC
>Ga0268357_100635_pt1 | contig 39647 bp, 35 predicted proteins | sample BioMet10_FD_192466 | JGI IMG/M metagenome (GOLD analysis project Ga0268357, IMG submission 192466) | Sewage microbial communities from Oakland, California, United States - Biofuel 10 (Illumina Assembly) | ecosystem: Engineered > Wastewater > Sewage > Unclassified | place: USA: California... | reverse complement strand
ATTACAAACATCTCCTTTTTATATTGTATTTCTTAAAGATCTTCCCTACTCCATATTTTCATGGCTAGAACAAGCTATTCGTTGCCTTTAAGTCTTCCATGATACTTACACTACAATTATTATAGGTAATTTAAACATCCTTGTGTTATCTTAAATAGTCATAAAAATAGCACTGCCAGTGCTATTTGGCAGTGCTAAAAGAAGATAAAAAAGTACTTTTGTCAGCGGTTGAGAATGAATGGATAAATAGTATTATCTAGTCTCGTTATAAAAAATTATTTTTTCTTTTGTTTGGTATGATCGTCATGTACATACTGCTCTTTATTTTTAATATAGTCATTTAATATTGCAGCTATAGCATTGAATATTGGCTTAAAACCATCAAAAGAAACAACAGCACTATTATTTTTTATAGTTTTTGCAAATATTAATTTACCATATTCATCTGGTTTACTAGGATTGTTGGAATTGTTAAATCTTTTATTCCCGACTTTCCAGTTTAGCACGTCTTGTGGGAAAAGGCTCTCCATATTTGTATCAACAAACGTACTCCCAGCCTTAGAAATTGGCGTTAAAATCAAATATAAGTTATGAGTAAGATGCCAATATCCATTTGCTTGCTCCCTTATACAATCTTTTACTTCTTTCTTATCATCTTTGTCGACACAATATCTGCCTTGAACTAAAATATTCAACAACCCATTAAATCCTTCATCATTATCCAATATAATTATTACTGGTAATTTGGGCGTTTTTTTACAAAAAGTTCTATACTCTTTGTCATAATCATTGACAAATTGTTTCAAAGCATCACTTCCACGGGAATAGTTAAATCCCAGCAGATAGCTTACCTTTTCTTTAAGATTAAACAAATGCCATCTTTGCCCATTCTTATTAGTAGGAGAATATAAAGCTGGAAATAGATTGGACAACTTTTTATATGCACATTTAAGATAAATTACATCAGTCTTTCCTTCTGTTAAAATTTCTATCTTAGAATTTCCATAAAAATATTTATAGTATAAAAATTTCCGGTATGTTTCCTCTCGCATGGTTAATTCAGCTTTTTTATTGTCATTACTTTTCTTAGTTTTCGCAACATCATATTTTTCTTGATTAGACTTTTCCTTCTTACTTTTATTACATTTATCAACTTCATAAATAAAGTTAAGTCTTCCGTCTAAAATTGATAAATTAGAAGTTTCTACTCCATCTAATACATAAGAGCCCGTTTTTATTACACTATTCACCTGCGCTCTTGCTGTACGCCAATACTCACGCTTAGTGTTAATCTTACCATTAACAATCAATCCTGTAACACTCTGCCTAGAGTGATTAAACTCTACCCTTGTTTTTGATTCATTAATTTGAAAACCGCTGTTTAATATTTCTTTTTCAATACGTTTCCCAACAAGGATATTTCTACCATCAATCTTAACTATTTTACGTGGGAATTGCTTTTTCCTTGTTGAAATAGTTATATCATCCGCGTATCTAGAGTACGAACATCCATATTTCTTACAAATCTTATTTAGACGTATATCTAATATTCCCGCAATAGTATTAGCTATAACCGGAGAGCAAGGACTTCCTTGTGGTAAGCCATTATTGTAACAGGCTATTTTTGCTATTGCTTTGCTAACCTCATTAGACAACATATAATTCTTATTATTTGTAAAATATCCTCTAACCCTGCCTGGGTTAAATGAATCGAAAAAGTCCTTCAAGTCAAAATTAAGTACAATTTTCTTGCTTCTATGCATTTTTGCATTAGAAATTATACTCCTTCCACGTTCAAACCCATGTGAAAGAGTGTTTAAATTCCGCTCGTCCTTTTGATTCTTCGAACCATTATCTTTTTGTTTACTTAGTTTGACCGCTTCCCTAATTTCATCATTGCAGTCTAATATTAGGTTAGATAATTTTTTCTGTATAGCTTTTAATTGATCATTGGGAGCATGTATTATTCTTTGACCACCGTTCTTCTTGGGTATAGAAAATTCGTGATATAGCGGTTTATTTTTTCCCGAATATATCACGTAAATAAATTCTTTATAATCAACCCCTAAAAGCCTCGCTAATTCGTTTCTTTTAAGTGCTTGTTGAAGCAACTCTAATCTTGTCATGTTAGGTCACCAAGTCGAAATATTAAGCACACAGGCACTCTTTGTTTTGTAGAAAAACTGACAACACAATTAAACATATGAGGAGTAGAGCGAGAACCGTCCACCCAAACATTATTATCTTCGACTGCGAAACGCAGCCAACAAATCTGCCTGTGTGCTTGAGATAATATTAACATTTTAATTAATTATAGTAAATATTATCTACTGTCTACCATCCATATTTTATATTTTATTTCAAAAGCAACGTGAAGAGTGTTCTTGTGCCGGGATATTTTTTGTTGAAATATATACTTAAAAATACTACAATGGAAGAAACGAATAAAAGGAAGTGTTATTTATGTTTTGGTACATAGTTTTGATTGTTTTAATCCTATTCTATCTTGCCAGTTCCTATAATCGCATGCAAAAGCTTGCCCAGATTGTTCGTGCAAATAGTTCCAATATTATAATTACCGTTCAACGTAAGGTAGATTTAATTAACAAGTTAACAGAAATAGTTGGTAATTATGCTAAGCGAGAAGATCTGGTCCTTATTAAGGTATCAGATAATTTAAGAGAAATGTCAGCTCAATCCAAGGCTGCTATTGGCAATATCCATAGCATGGCACAAACTTATCCTGAAATGGTTTCCAATAAGCAGTATTTAAGTCTAATGGATAATCTAAAAGAAGTAGAAATAAGTCTACAGGGAAAGCGAGAAGCTTACAATGGTGCTGTCAACAATTACAACGGTACAGTAAAATCTATTCCTCAGGTATTTTTTGCTGGGCCCTTAGGCTTTAAAGAGGCCCCTTATTATGATGTAGATAATATGCAGGAAATGAAGGAATTCACTACAGACGATGGTGAAATCTTAAAACAGCTAATCAAAGATGGTAGTACTAAAGCAATTGATTATGCTGGAAAAGCAACTAGTGAAATTAAGAAAAACATTGATGAGATAAGCAAGAAGTAAAGTTGTTAGCAGTGTTAAAGCTAATAGAATATTTACTAAACGGGTGCAGCACATAGTGCTGCACCCGTTGTTTGCTATATACTATAGTATTGTTTAGTATTGTTTCACATCCTGTGATGTGGCCGACTCTATAACAAAAACTGTGGTCATTTTTACCTCTCCCACATCCTGTAGTTGACCTCTAACAAATGCTGTGATCAGCCTTTAACAACATCGGTTTCAAGCCTATTTCCTAAGTTATCAGAATACTTATCAAATGGTTTATCAATACAAAATAACGCAAGTTGTCATGTTATCTTTGTACCAACTTTTTGTATATACGTTCTTTCTTTTTGATATAACTATTTTTTGGAAAAAGCCTTGCTTGGTTAGAAAACGTTGAAACAAAATTTACATTGCCATTAATTATATCGTAAAACTCTCTCTCTACACTTTCGCCATCAATCACACACTTCTTAACACTTGATAAAACTAAGCCGCAAATTACATCTGTCAATTGCAATATTGGCTCATTTTTTGAATCAAAAAAGGTAATGGGGGTATTCTGGTATATTAGTTTAGCATTTTTTTCAATAGCTTTAGAAATGGTAGTGATATTGTCATGAACAATATTCTCAATTTGCAAGTCATTTTGTTTTGCTTGCAATAAAATATTGTTAAGAGAATTAATCTGTGGCTCTACTGCAATAGATGACATTCCACTATTGTATTTATCGGCTAATGGGAACAAGTTTTTTTCTCTTAATCCTAATTCAGAATAGTTTGTCACACTATCAATAGTTTCAGAAATATTATCTACAATCTGTTTATTTTTATTACATTCTCCAGCGAGTAATAAACATAAGTTAATAAGTTCAGCTTTGTCTTTAGAATTTGCATCAAAAAACCTTGCAAATTTATCAAGCAATGCATTGCTAATATTGTCGCAAATATAATTTGCAAATATTTGTTTGCAATACCATCTTCCACGGATATTATATGTATCATAGTATGGAAACACACAATAATCTGTTATTATCATTGCTACACAAAATAATTCATCAACTATTTCTATAAAAAGTTCACTTCGAGTTGTTTTTAAACAACTTATTATTTCTTGTATCAATTCAAGCCTATTCATTTTTACTCTGGCTTTTGCATATTTCAATTCGCCTTGTATTTTATACTTTTGGTTAATATTATTTACAAAAGATTCTATTTGATTGACTTTTTCTGTTGGTACCGCAACACCACATAAAGAAAAGAATTCCTGCCCTGCGAAATTCCATTTTCCATTATTTTTAAGTCTAATAGAACCAGTATTTCCACTCTCATCAAAATACATCTTATATTTTTCCATATAACTATCCTCTTACCTCATAATCAACAAGAAATTTAGCATAGTTAAACTTATTTATTTCGACATATAGCTATCTATCCGATTTTATTTCGTTTTTCACGTAACAATTCTATTGCCTCAAACAATATTGGGCTAGTTTTATTTTCCTTTTTAAGTTTGTGTGCCAATCCAATCAGGCGAAACCAATTGATGACGGTTCCAAATTGGATTGGTTTAATCAAGTGGGCGCAATGACAAAGAGACAATCTTTTTTCGTGCTTTTATGTGCTACACTGTTTTTTGATTAAAATATTGTTTCATTCTCAGTGGTTTGCCTGACACAAAGTTCTCAATAATTCAATTGAACAATATAGTTCTTTGTCAGTAAATGTTCGCTTTTCATCAGGATGATCTATTGCATTACGGATATATGAAGGCAGCGTTTTATAAGTTGTATTATTATGTTTCCACTCTTTCGAATGCTTTTGTGCATCAAAAACACTGCTTTCTAAAATAAATTTATCAACATTAATTATTAACTGCTCTTTCCCCTCTCTATCATTTAGTTGATCATTTAGCAGTGCATACAATTCAATATGATAATCGTTTGAAGCTATACCAAAAATAATATAGTTTAATTCTGCTGATGTCACAGATGGTAAAACAGATGGCACATCTGCGTTTTCTGCCACAATATGACCATTAGCATTCTTTAAGGATATTATTAAATTGTTTTCTCTATCGTTTAGTGCAGCTTTTAAAACATATTCAGAATGTGTTGCAATAAAAAGTTGAGCATTTTTGATGTTATTATTAATAAAAAGGCCTTGATAGTATCGCAAAATCTTTTCCTGCCATTTTGGGTGTAAACTCAATTCTGGCTCGTCAATAAAAACTACAGAATTTTCAAATCTATTAATATTTTTAAGCAAAAATGCTCCTCTGAATACTATTTGTTTTTCGCCAGTGCTTAATTCATCTATTGAAATTTCTTTATCAAACTTATAAAAAATGATTCTTTTTTCATCAGCTGTATTTTCATCAATATGGTCATATTTTATGTAGTCAAAAAAGCCATTAAATGCATTGCTGAATCTAGACATTCTAGATGTCATTTTAAATTCCGAATAATTTTTTTTTAACAATTCGCCAAGTTGCAGTTTTCTTTCTGTTTCTTTCCTCCAATCAGAATTATCTTGTGTATTTATGTCCACCATTAGTTGTTTTATACTAGTAAAATCGTTATTATTATCTGTTTCATGCGTAGTTGCATCAAGTTTAGATAAACCAGTAGATGTAATTTTATTAGCATTAAATCCGGACCGTGCCTTTGAATATGCACAGCTAAAATTTCTTATATCTTTTTTATCTTTAGATATTTCATTAACATTCCAAATTGCATTTTTAGTAATTTCTTCAGGAGAAACAAATTTACCTTCCACTAATTCATATCGTGTATGAAACCCATCTGTGCCGGTCTTAAATTGCTGCAATTTATCCAATGGCTCAATTTTATATATTTTATCAGATATGGAATACTCCAAATACTGAAACAATTTAAAACCGCCATTATTAAGGAAAGCACTTAGTACTTCTAAAATTGTTGTTTTTCCACTGCCATTTTCTCCAGCAAAGATTATAGTTTTATATTCTTGTCCATTAGGCTTAGTAAAATTTAGTTCTAAATTACCCAATATAGGATGATTGTTCCATTTCACTTTTCTTATCATTTGTCAAAATCTCCCCAAAAAAACTAATAAACACTAGTTTACCTTACATACCCATTTTTATATCGTCGTCAAATACCATGCATCGAACATTTGACTTTTAAAAGCGAATTGACCGTTTTTTGATTTAGCGAATTCTTCATTTGTAACATATATTGATCTAGTACTAGTATCTATGATTATGTTACCAGCTTGATTATTGGTAATATATATTAATTTTCTATTATTCCATGAATTATAATCCAAATATTCACTTTTTGCATTGCCAAATAATGTTAATTTAGGCTTTAATACATCTAAATAATCATCATTGCCCCCGGTTTTTCTTCCATGATGCGGAGCAAGTAAAATATCAACATTGGACACAAGCTCGCTATAATTTTGTAAAATATAATCCCATGTTTTTTGTTCTGAATCACCTGCAAAGATAATTTTCATGCCATCAGAGCAATATAATATAACGTATGAGCAATCATTATAGGTTCCTGTTTTATTAGCCTCAGCTACTAAAACTTGTGTCGGCGCTAAAATATTTAGGCCGTCGCCACCATTATGGTTATTATTTTCATCCCTATTATAATACTCTCCTTTTGAATTTGAATATAAATGCAATAGTTTTACACCTAGACCAACACTATTTTTTCTCAATTCTTGATAAAAATTCCAGTCTTCTTCGTTATACTTGCCGAATCCAGTATTTTTATCTATCACTTTATTATTTTCAGTATCCCAAAAATTTGAAACAACAAAATTATTAAACAAGGCTTTTATTCCATCCATATGATCCATATCAGGATGGGTTAAAATAAATCTAAATATTTCCTTTACGCCACAACTTTTTAAGTAATCAATAGGATTTACCGGATTGTTTTTTTGCATATAGCTTTCCAGTAATCCACTTTTATCATTTGATATTGGCAAATTTCCTGCCGAAATATCAATAATAGTATTGTACCCAGAATAATGCTGTATCCAGCTACAATCACCCTCATTAACATTTAAAAAATGTACAACTCCCATAACTAATCATCCTCCTTCGTTTTACTGGCAACATCAACAGCAATAACTGTATTTACAAATCTGTCCATCTTAATATGAGTAGATATATTTGTAACTATTGCAATAAAAATAAGTAAAACACAAAATTCACATGAAAAAATTATTATTCCTTTAAATATAAAAAGAGACGCAATATACATTAGACTAAATATAACTGTTTCCGTAAACAAATCTCTGCATAATATAGAATCTCTTTGGCTTTGATAAACCTGTCTTTTCTCTTGGTTACTTAAGTATATTTTGTACCAATTTGAATTTTCATATAAAGATCTGTTACTTTCATTTTCAGGAATGGCATCAATTATATTTTCATAAACGCTTTGCGTCTCAGTCAATAAAAATCTTTTGTCATGTACCTTTCCATCTCGTATACGAGTAAAAATATTCTCACCGGGAAGCTTTAAAAAAAATAGACACACTAGTTTGTCTTTTAAGTTATTATCTATTAGGCTATCCATTAAAAAAGTTACTAAGGCTAAAACATTTGTTATAAGTACACTTTTAAATAGCATATTAATATTCATATTAAGATAGTTTCCGTCCTTAAAAGCATCTTCAAATACAGGTGTACACCAATATAAAAGCATGCACGCCAATATAATCAGCAAAGATTTTAATTCCTTTTCTCTGTAGTCTTTCATATCTACTCACCTCCTGGCATTTTAGCTTGAGCTAAAAATATACATGTTATCATAAATTTCACCTCTCACATCCCGTCATTCAACTCTTTTATCCACTTTGTGGATTCACTATTCAAATACAGCAAAAGCACAGAAAAATTACTGCTCCCCTTCTGCGTTACATCTTTAGGCAGCGTTTCTACTCTTTCCACCATATTTGCCAAGTTATCCTTGGTCAATTGCTTCATGAATACCGCCCGTTGATTATCATGTCCACCATAGTTTTTTATCCCGGTCAGCTTTTCAATAACAGCAGCATTCTTGCTCTTGCTTTTAGATGTCAACATAACATCTGCAAAATGCAATAACATGATTTGCATGGTACATGGATTGCCAAAGATTACAACCTCATCAGCAATATTTTTGCTACCATGAAATTTATTAATTTTTTCCTTTAGCTTAAGGAAATCTGAATAGGGTGCTAGGTCCGTATCACAAAAGATAAAAATCATATAATATGCATTACTCATATATCTGTCCTGATATCGCACAGATATATTGCTAATGGATTTTGCATTAATCAATTGCACATCATAAATATCACTACGCCATGCTCCAATAGCAGATAATTTTGTCAGATAATCGTATTCTTCATATCCTTCGCATATTATACAAATTGGGATTATAGGGCTTGGACACCATATTGCAGATTTGCTCATTTCTCTACCTCCAATAATGCTTCTATCAAGTCCGGACGAGGTAGTGCTCCGTAAACGCCTTTTTTATAATGTTCTATTATGTCTGTCGTATCACGCGTGCCATTCTTTTGAGCAGTAAAAATAGACAGTGGATATACATCTATTTGTTCATCTGTACGGCGCATGAACCATATTTGCTCTTTCCTAAACAAAGCTTTGCAATCCAACAAACTTATGTCATGAGTAGAAAAAATCAGTTGCCCATTTTTATTTAATTCATTATTAAATAGGGCGACAATTGCTCGAGTTAGACTATAGTGCAAGCTACTATCCAGTTCATCAATAACAAGGACTTTCCCTTCTTCTATGGCATCAATGATATGACTAGCTAGAGCAATTATTTTTTTAGTCCCAGTGGAATCAAAAAATGCGCTAGGAACCTGGACTCCGTTATGGGTAGATACTAGGCAAAGTTGATCCATAAAATTGGGACTATGTTTAAGTACCTCCTCTTGGATAGCAGACTTATCTCCATGAAATTTTAAGCCTATGTGATGAAGAAAATCTCTGTTATATTTAAAATCCTCCAAATCTATATCTGCATGCCTAATGAATTCAACAATTTTCTTCTTTTTAGCACTTTTGCTTTTCATAACCTCTATTGTCTTCGCCCATGGAATCTTATTCATGTCCAAAATATCAATTTTGGAGGCAAAACTTTGCAATATCTTGCTTATTGTATTCAGTTGTGGAAATTTTTCTGTATCAATAAGATAAATTGCTATGTTATCCTTTCCAACAACACCAAGAACTGCTTCAAGGTCAGTATTATTTTGAGCAAAAATTCGTTTATTAGCCGGGTCCTTTTCTAAATATATAATTTCCTTCTCGTTGCCATATTTATCTTTAACACACTCAGAGAATTTTTCATACAAAAATTCTTCCTTGTCTGAATTATAATGAAAATCAAAGTTAAAGACTTGTTCGTTGTACATAAAAGTCATACCTAATTTACAGATTTTGTTCTTGGTAAAAAGGTTGGTATTAATTCCTACAGGCCGTTTGTTTAGCATCACTCTCCTAATAAAGCGAATGGCATTGATTAGGCAAGTTTTACCAACGTTATTAGGCCCATATAAGCATACGGATTTAAGAATGTTAAAATTTTTATTTGATGCTACATTATATGCTAGCTTTTTGTTGCGCATATCTGCTTTAAGAGAAAGTTCTATACTCTTGGAAAATACCTGACAGTTATCTACTCTAACTTCTAATATCATATTCGTCGCCTCCTCCATAAATAAAGTATAGCACTCTTATATTTTTTATGCAATATTATTGCACAAAAAATATAAGAGTGCTATAATATCGGCTCCTGAAAAAAAACATGACAAAAGGATGTTCCTTTTATCATGTTTTAATAATTTTGCCATAACTATTTATGCTTATAAGCCATTTCTTTGGGCATAGGCACGTGCTGCCAAGTATGCTTCCTTCCAATCTGTACCTTCAAGCGGATAAACAGCCACACATGGACCGCTATCATAGGTCTTATTACCATTAGCATCATAGTCTCTAAGTTTAATAATGCGAACCATTTCTCCATTTAGTGCTTCACAATCCATTACAGTGCATGTTTTGGCAGATAAGTTATATAACTTGCACAGGAAAAACAAATAATTTGATCCCTTGGAGTACACTGTATCCGTATCCCAAAACACCTCAGAATCACCGGTATAATTCTTACCACTGCTACGCCACTCTGCGCTTGCCGTCATTGTGCTACCAAACACAAGTATACACAAGAGCATTGCCATACACATCATTTTCTTCATTACGAACATCTCCTTTTTACATTATTTCCTTATACCCCTACCCCACGATAAAAGACGTTATCCAGAAGGATATTAAACCAATAACCATCAATTCAAAAATAAACCCATACAGCGAATTAAAATAAACTACGGTAAAGATTTTGTGATACAGCGTAAATAAGGCTATTGCAATAATTACCCACAAGATTAAAACCAGCATTTCATCTACCTCTTTTCCTATATATTGGCTTAATTAAGTAAATCTTCCGGTTTCACCCCCAATATCTCAGCAATATTAATCAGTATCGCCACGCTCAGCCCCTTGGATTTCTCACCATGCTCGATTCTGGAGAGATATTGCTCGCTAATGCCTGCGTCCTCAGCCAAGTCAATCTGTCTTATCCCTTTTAGGCGCCTGTAGTACATTATTCGTGCTCCAATACGCTTAAATATTTCGTCTTTTGCCGTTTGGTTAAGCACTGTGCTAATCACCACATTTCTCATTTTTTTAATTTATGCCTGGTTTCAAATTTTGAACTAGCAAAGGTAAAAATATTGTTTCCATCTGATTTTCATTATAGATAGTACAGGCTGCTTTTTGGTGTCCCGTTTGGACACAAAAAAAGAGTCCGGTAAAATACCGAACTCATTCCTGATTATTTGTTTAAAGCTGTCCAGTTTTTAGGCGCAGAGCAAATATTCCTCCGACCTTGAGCTTAATTAATAAGATCCTCCAGCTTAACGTCCAGAGCCGCCGCAATAGCAACCAAAACATAGACACTAAGCCCTTTAGATTTTTCCCCATGCTCAATCCGGGAAAGATACTGCTCGCTGATGCCAGTCTCCATCGCCAAATCGATTTGTCTTACCCCTTTAAGTCTTCTGTAATACGTTATCTTTGCCCCAATTATCTTAAATAATTCTTCCGCTTCCCTTTGATCGAGCACAATGTTTTTCCCCACATTTCTCTTCTTTACCTTATATTATCCTACATTTATTTAAAATAAATTTGCTTTTTAGTTTCAGTTTTGAAACTCTTATCCTTAAAAAATTTAACCCCTTTTTAAGAAAGAATAATTATCTCTTACGTTAATATTATAACTAACTTCATGGCTTATTTAGAGGACACAAAAACCTTGCTCGCACTAAGTACAAACAAGGTTCTTGTAAGTGGTTATTTATTGTAGGGCAATGGAAGCTGTTATTTCTTTGGCCGGAGCATTATCTGCGCTCATTACAAGCTGTACTGCCGGGGCATTGCCCAGCAAGTAGAAAGCATCCAGTCCTAAGAAAGATACATACCAGCTGTCGTGAGGGGCAATGTCGCCCTGAAGCTGCACCGTAAGCTGCTGGGTAAGGTTCTTATTGCTGCCTGTATGAAAATCTGTGATTTCTTTGTTGTTGCCACCGATATTGATGGTAGAGCTAGTGCCCATGACGCCAAAATTCGTAAAGCGGAAAGTAACCTTAGGATTATGCAGCGCCACATTGGAAGTATTCTGGACAGTAACGCCCGGACTATCCGTGTTGGAGGCAAAATTCACCAGAGTGCGACCATTTTGCTGAGCCTTCTTAGCCATGGCTGCCAGCTGTGGTCTATCATCGTTAAGACTTACTTTGGCAAAGTTCCAGCCGCTGGTACTCAGATCTACGGTTGCCTGACCTTGGGTAGCATTGTCCTGCTGGGTAGCTTTAGTTTGCTGCTCTTGTGGTGTTTCCTGTTTGGGTTGAGTAATTGTTTTATCCTGTTTAGTAACTATTTTCGTATTTTTTAAAGAAAAGGAACCTTCCGGCGCATGAGCCTTTTGCTCTGTACCAATATTTGCCTTGTTGTTCCTAGCCTGTCTGGCATTCCAAGTGCCATACCCCAGTGCTAGCAAGCACAGGGCCAAGAGCACCATGCTGATTTTCTTGCGGACGGTATAGGCCTTGGCCCGCAAAGCAGTCTCCAAGTCCGCAGCACAAGCAATTCTCTGGCTAGGATCCAGCTGAGTGCACTGACCTGCTATTTTGAGAAGCCTTCCCTGATAGTGAGGACCCAGCAAGGTCTTAATAGTAACGCCCACCGCATACAAATCGCTGCGAACATCTGTAGGCGCAAAACCATATTGCTCAGGCGGTGCGAAGCCCTCTGTCCCCAGGATGTGTGTATCGTGAGTGTGTTGGTCTGTTTCGGCAAGGCGTGCCGCACCAAAGTCGATAAGCTTAATGCTACCGTCGTTTTTGAGGATGATATTGTCAGGCTTAATGTCCCTGTGGAGAATCTTGTGAGCGTGGAGCACCTGCAAAACATGACACAGCTGAAGGGCAATATTGGTTACTTGTTTTTCGGAAAAGCTCCCCTTCTTCTCTAATAGCTCCTGTAGGTTTTGGCCGGAAATGTATTCCTCAATGACATAGGTGTGCTCAGCATCTTCTGCCACATAGTAAATCAAGGGCAGCACAGGATGCTGCAACGTGGCCAGTTGGGTATAAGGCAGATTGATATAAGGTATGATTTTGCGCACGGAAATCTGCTTATCCATACCCTGTACTATTTCTGTACTGCCACTGGCGCTTTCTTTCAAAAGCTCAATTCTGGCAAATTCGTCCTTGATAAACGTAGCACCCTTATCCATTGCCACTCCCGTCTGAGGTAAAAATATGTCCCATCTTTTATGCTATAATGACATTATAACATATCGGGCAGGAGGCGCAGTATGACAAAAACAACCAGCAAGCTGTTATCTGACTTAAAACAGATGGATTCCTACGAGGATTTTCGCCAGGCGAACTCCGCCGAGCTGGTAGTACCTGACGTCATAAAGCTGCTCTTGGAGATGGCTAAGTCCAATGGCCTGACTAAAGCCGAGTTGGTGCAGGCCTCCGGCTTAGAACGCACCTTCGGCTATCACCTGCTCTCCGGCGAGAAAACCATGACCCGTGACAAGTTGCTACTCTTTGCCTTTGCCGGTAAGCTGGATTTAGAGCAAACACAGCGGCTCTTAAAATATGCCGGTCTTGGTATGCTTTATGCCCGCGACAAACGCGACGGTGTTTTAATCTACGCGCTCAACAAGCACTATAGCGTGTATGAGATGGAGAAGTTGTTGGAGGATCTGGGATTAGATTTACCACTGGGGACGGAGAAAAGTGGTAAATGAAAAGATGGGTAGATGGATGAACAAAACTAGGAGCAGCACATGTGTGCTGCTCCTAGTTGTTCTATTATCAGTTAAATAAAACGGTCACCAGCTTCTGATTATTAATAAACCGTAGTTATAAATGTTAACACAAATCAAAGTTCATAAGGTCTACGTTGATAAATATTAGGTGCATATTTTACCATAACATTGTAAATAGCCCGTAAATATGGTACTTGTCTAACTCTTACTCCACCGTTACTCCAAACATCCCCTTCATCATTACCAAAACCTATTCTATTTCTGCTATAACGACCATTTGGATATATTGTCTTAACATCCAATTCAAATTGACCAGTTGAAGTGTTTTTTATACTTTCTGTAACAACATAATACTGAACACCATTATTACTATCGGTGTAAGCCCAAATGTCCTGAGCCTCTGTTATTTTAGGCATAAAAAGCTGTTCACCAAAAATCACAATACAAGCAAACATTAAATAAAGTATCTTTTTCATTATTGTACCTTCCTTTCATCACGCTAATTCTTAAACTAATTTTTACTAATACTCGGATTATCCAATACCAGTCTACCCTTTTCAATAATAACGTCCCACTGTCCTTTAAATGAACTTGTAACAGTTTGGTTTCCCTGCTTGTCTTTCGCATTTAAGGTAAAGTAAACAGTAGCAAGGTCATTAGATTGTACCTCTACATCGGTTATATTAACATTCTGTGATACTGTATCAGCATAGCCATTTTTCCATGAGTCATAGTTAATTTGGCTCTTCCAGTCTGACGAAAACATGCTATACGCATCGGAAAAGCGCTTATTGTTAAGGTTAGTATAAAACGCATTTACAGTCCGGCGCGCATATTGATCGTTAATAATTACTCCTTTGCTATTTTCCCTCCCATCAGATGGAGTTTTACTTCTCGGTTCTGACAATACATACTCCGCAAATGCCCAACCAGTTTGCCCATTCTGTCTTTTTACTTTATACCATTCTCCTTGCTGGCCCAATATCTCGACCATCTCTTGATCATCAAAAACATCGATGACTTTTGAATCGGTATTTGGTTCACTTCTAAAATTTGTATCTCCATCTTTAAGATACCCAAATTTTTTACTACTTGTTGTGTTTTGTGCTTGTGATTGATTATTTGTCTCTACTGTTTCCGCTTCAGGCGCTTCTTCATCCTCCTCATCATCTTTTAACGCGCCTAATGCTTTCCGCACAATAACAAGGCTCTGTAAACGATTCATAGAAACGTCATTAATTGCAACAGCACCTAATTCAAATTTTGAGGTTCCATTCATAATGAACTGTATAGAACACTTTGCAGGCTTTTCTTCCCATTTGCAGTTGCCATTAAACTCAACAATCCTTCTTTTGTCTGTTGATTCAAAGGATTTCCACTTACAATCTCCAAAGAATTTTTCAAAAGAACTTCCTATTGGATGGTTGGGCGCCATTTCCAAGGTACCGCCTTTAACTGCCTTAACATATTTATCTTCTAAAATTCTTCCTGAATGTGGTGCTCCTGTAGAAAAACCATAAATAATCACACCGGTTATTATAGCCATAATACCAAACATTATTATTTTTCCCCAATTCGTTTCAGTCTCCTGATCCACCACAACAGGCTTTTGGGGAATAGGTTCATTTTTCTGTTCTACTTTCGTTTCTACTCCTGATTCTTCTTTTACTTCTTGTGCAGTTTTTTCCATCGTCTGTTCATGGCCGCATTTATTGCAAAATCTGGCATCATCCTCTAACGGTTGTCCACAATTTGAGCAATACTTCCCCATCTAAATACACCACCCATCAGAATTAATTAAGCACTAAATATTTTTCTTGCTATAATTCTACCTTTACGCATTTTGGATTATATTGTCCAATATAATCTACCAGCTTAGCTACATCACCTTCCTCACTATCTTCTTCCGGTATTCTTGCGTAACCATTATTAAAATACATAAACAGTGTTTTCTTATGAAGTAAACATTTGGCAATTCCAGCTGCTCCAATCAGTATTACTATTCCCAAAACCGGGCTTCCGTTGCTAATGGTAGCAATTCCACACAGTCCCGCAAAAATAACCCAAAAAATATTCTTTTTATTTACTTCTTCCTTTTTCATTAAATTTGTTATGGAATTAATATCTACAATATTAGTGTGATCATTAAATTTAATAAAGATATATGTCTTATATTGACGCACTGTCAGTATATTTTTTTCTGCCTTGATTTCAGTTACGGTTGGAAAAGGATCCCTGTATGGATTACGTCCACTGCTAAAGCTGAATGTTGCACTTTCAGTCGTTGGATTAGGAGCTATATTGGCAGTATTTGCTATGTCAACTTGCTTATCGGTAACAGTAGAACTATCTGTATTTTGGATTGGTTGATTATCATCCGAAACAACCGCTACCGGACTATCTGTGGCAGCTTCTGCTACAGCCGTACCACACTTTGAGCAAAACTTGTCTGCTGCAGTGAGCTTGTTCCCACATTTGGCACAAAACCTTTCTTCCTGAACCGCTATCAATTTTGTCCCACAAGCAGTACAGAAAGTACTGCTATCCGGATATTTCTTATTACACTTAGGACATTTTTTCATTCTTGCACCTTCTTCCAGTATTGCTTTCAATTGAAAGCAATACTCTCATTTAAATATTTAAGCAAAATATCTTCCTTATTTATATTATGCTCCAGTTTCCTTAGCAAAACTTAGAACTTAGTTTAAGATTTTAAACTATTGATATTGTCTTTTTAATATCATATGCAAAAAGTCTAGATACTGTTTTATTCTCTATTATCTTAACAAATCTTAGCCAATCGTGGACGGTTCCAAATTGGATTGGTGAGTGTGTGAAAGCCTATCAAGGAATTAATTCCTTGGTAGGCTTATTTTTATTATAACTATCACTATTTACGAAACATATGAACCATTTATTAATGGTACAATTAAGAAAATAATATCTAACGTTGTAGGCAATATTACTATTTAAGACCATTAAAGGAGGATAATTATGGAAGAAACTAAAAAAGAAAATAAGACTCAATTCACAGGTACCTGGAATCTTTACAGCAAAATTTTTTCTAACCTAACAGAAGAACCTTCTAACAATAAAGCTCAGCCAGTCCCTAAAAAAAATTACAATTGGTTTAATAGCATTTTTACTGATGCGTTTCAGGTTGAACCCGGTCCGAGCCCAGCAAAGCAGGAACAGAGCCAGACAAAGAAAGAACAAACGGAAACAAGGCCGGAGCACAAAGACATTGATGATTTTTTTAACAGCATTTTTACTGGCGTATCTAATGTTAAAGATGGGCAGACACATTGAGGAGATGGGTTAAAATATTCTACAAAAAACCAGGAGCAGCACATATGTGCTGCTCCTGGTTGTTTTGTTACTTTGAAATAGTTAATTTAATTTTATTGATTGTTCCTTTTTTATAGCTTGGCATTCTTCGAATAAATTTGGCAATGTTCTCAGAAACACTATCTAGTTTGCTTTCTTTAATCAAACCCTTGTCTACCATATCATAGCACTGCATCTTCTTGCCATTAATTGTTACAAAAAACTCAACAGAATAACTCGAATCACCAATTTGTGCACGAAAATCAATATTCTCAAAACTAGGAATAAGTAAAGAAATTTCCTTTGAAATAAAAGTCTCTAAATCAGACATCAATTTTCACCTCCAGTTTTATTATCAATAACAACCTTTGTCCTATATGTAGAACCATCCTCGCCTGTATAAGTAATATTGACAGTAGTTTGCTTTAAATTACCATCTTCATCATATTCTTCTTTAATAGATGATACTTCTCCGCCATTTTCGTCAAGCACAGATTCAACAAGTCCCTTTCCGTTTTCTGGAATATCATCCATTAGTGAACCATCAATATTATTATCAAATTTGTATACTGTATCTTTTCCATCAATTGTAACAGTTACCGTTATTTTATCAGGTCGCTCAGAATCACCATCATAGGTTATCTCTGTTTTGGTTGTAACATCCTTGCCTTCATCCAAAGCGTCCTTTATGTCATTCTCCATTTTCTTATAATCGCTTTGATTTATTTTGGAATTCATTGCAACCAAATTTCCATCTCCACCATAACCGTTCAAATCTCTGCCAACAATATGCCCCCCTTGATCATCTGGTTGTCGATCTTTACCACCAGTTTCTCGTTGAGCATCATTGTCTCTAGAATTTTCAGGACTACGTTTAGGGTTAGATATACAAAGTACAATCCTCCCTTTATCATCAGTAGTATAGACGCTATCATTAAGTTTATAAGTCGTATTTGGCGTCAATTTTCCATCTTTCACATATATATTACCTTTATCATCTGTTTCGCAAATATGACCATCCAGCTCAAATGTCGAGTATGGTTCTCCAGGCTTGGATATACCTTTTTCGGCAGTGTCTTTGTCGTCGCTGTCCCCCTCTTGCAGTTTATCATATTTACGTTGTGCTTCTTCTCTGACCCTAGGATCTTTTATATCATTCCCACTTTCAAGCTGTTCAGGTATCTTTATCTTGTTATTGTCTTCCCTTTCTTCCTGTATTTCATCATATTTACGTTGCGCTTCTTCACTGACCTTAGGCTCTTTTATATCATCTCTACTTTCAGGCTGTTCAGGCGTTTCTATCTTGCTATCCAACTCCATTATTCATCCCCCACCTCTACATATAGTTCATAAGCTTTTCAAATAAGCCTTCTGTTTGCAAATTTTTATATAGTTCTGTTCTTTCCTTAGCCAACATAGTTATTATTCTTCGCTGATTTCTTTCTGGCCAAGAGCCAATTTTAGGTTCAAGAACATCCTTCATATACTTATACCAAGTATCGATGTTATATTCCCTCTTGCTGGCAAGCTCAAAAGCAAGCTCTGAATTAAAGAGAGCGTATACAATTTGCTCTTTCAATTTTTGGACTTCAGTCCTATCAGTTGTTTTTATATATCGAATAAAAGCAGTACGTGCTTCTGATGCAATATCCAACTTGTACATATCATCGATTAGTTGAGTAATATATTTGGCATCTAATTCATTTTTCTTTGCTATAGGTAAAAGTAAATAAGCAAGTACCCTATCTTTATTATTTTTTTCTTTTCTCTGGGCAGTATAAGAGAAAGCAGCTACTTTCTTAAAGTTTGTATCAACATTACACAAAACCGGCTCTAACCAGTTATTTTGATACACTGCTGCCACAAAATTTTTAATCCTAGAAAGTTCCAGAATTTGTTCATCATTAAGACTTGCTGCTCTTCCCACAAGTTCCCTATCCTCTAAATCCGGTAGGCGAAGAATTATCTTAGTATTGGTATTACGAATAACAGACAAATCCATAAGACCTGGTGCTTGATCAGCTATAATAAAGCCTTCCCCATATGTTCTCATTTCGGCAACAGAATTTGCCAACATTTCCACAGATTTACCTAAAAGATTGGCTGTTTCATTAGATTGTTCTGTTGAGGTCCGTTTCAAAATATTGTGTGCTTCTTCTAAAACAGTAACATGTTTAAGAGGTAAATTGCCGCCTATTGAATTAGCCATCCTATGTTCCTGTAGTTTCATCACCAGAAGTCCCATAATAAGTGCTTTAGTCTCACTGGAGCCTGTTCTACTTAAATCAACAATGACATTTTTATCAAACAGTTCTTCAGCAGCTAATTCATTATTGGTAAATATTTGACCATATAAACCATTAGTAAGTGATTTCAACCTAGTACATAAAGCTCCCTTATAATCTCCTTTACTATCTGATGAGTATGCTGATTCCTCCATAACAACATTAATTTGTCTAAGCACATCCACAAAAGAAGGGAACATATTTTTACCACGAGAATTTTTATAGTGGCATTCTGAGCTTTCCAGATTCCAACCTGAAACAATATATGCTCTTTCTATAGCATCCTTCAACACCGCCGGCATTGCTGCATACATTGGCCAGCAGACATTAAATATTTCAACCAATCTATCTATGTGCTCCAGGACATGGATATCCTCTGGAAAACTAAAAGGATTGATTCGTAACAAAGGCATTTTTTTATAATTTGTTCCATATACAGATACATCAGGATAACTTCCAAACCTGTTCTTATACTCACCTTTGGCAGGTTCAATAACCATAAATTTTATTTTTTCTTCTTGACCATGCACTTTTTGTTCCATTAGCTTATCCAAAATGGCATAAATAGTTGTTGATTTACCTGTACCTGTAGAACCGGTAATAAAAGTATGCATAGCTAAACTCTGTATATCAATTTTCACCTTTTGCTTCTTGTCTTTCCCGCCTTCCTCATGCCCCATATGGTATAAATTGCCAAGCTCAATTGCATCTTGTGATGTCTCTGTGACATTACGGCCAAAGGGAGCCATATTTATAACTGTCACACCAGAAACAGACTTCTTGGGCAAACCTATCTGAATGGCTAATTCATTACCTCCGATGATGGAAGCCGCCGTAACACTAAGTTCTCTTGTTTTATCGTCTGTTTGAAATCTTGGATGAACTAATGATTTAAGATACTGGCCAATTATATCTGTCTGTCCCTTTTTATGCCAAGAATTAATATGAGAGGCCTGAACACTAGAATTTTGCCCCCTCATCAAGGCATTATAGTTACTTGCTACTGTCAAAGCCGTTTCTCTGTTTTCAGCAACAACATAGGCCGCACATTCAAAGGCGCCAAAGCTTTCACATTTATCCAGTCGTTCCAAGTTTTTGTCTATTTTATCCAATAAAGCTTTTACTGATCTATTTTCATAAACCAACTGTAGGCTTTTGCCTTGTGTCTTAGCTAAAGCCTCAGCCAACATTTGAGCCTCACTTTTTTGTTTGTTGCTAAGGGTTGTTTCAGTGCTTCCTGTAGTATTAGAAGTATTTCTATTAATACCACCTGTTATTCCTGCGCCTACAGAAAATACCCCTGGCAAACCAGCACTACCACTTATGCTAACGCCTCCATAATACCCTTTTGACTTTGTTTTACTTTGAATGGTTGCAATACCTGTTGATATTCCTTCGGAAATACTGTCCGTATGTGCTTTTGACAAGGATAAAGTATCGCTTTCGTTCAGGGTTACAGAACTGTGAGCAAATGTTGCTAGCTGAGTATGTAGCATTTCATAGCCTTGCTTAAAAGTGTTAATTTGAGCTGTATCAACAGGATCAGCAAGCATTATTATGGTATATTTTTGTCCCTTTAAGGAATCTACTAGATTTTCAATACCTTGAACATAACCTTCTATACTCTTGTCATCTTCATCACGCAAAGCCACAATTCCTGAAACAGCTGAATAGCAATTATTCTCTTGAGAAACTAAATCACAAAACTCGTTCACTTCTTTTTTAGAAACTTCCTGCAGTTCTGACCCCACCAAATTTCCTGATAGAGCTCCCTTAAAAGCAGCTGCATTTGCTATTCTTCTTTTTTTATTGCTTTCGTCATTGGCTCTGGCATGTTTAGAAACAATCCCAAAATAATAAGAAATCCTGCCGCCATCACTTTTAATAATTGTTGCCAGACTGCAATTAATAGATGAAGCAACATTAACAATCGTTGTCAGCTTATTCAAAAAATTTTCTTCTTTATTTAGGACAAGTTTTGTAAGCTTGTAAAATCTGCCACATTCTGCAATGTCAACGTCTATGTCTTCAGCAGTGGGCTCAACAATAGCATATTTTTCTAATTCATCCAAATAGTTTTTTGTAATCAGTAAAGTAGCACTATCCAAAGCTGTATCTAGATCAGTGCCAAGTTCTCTTTGCTTTTCTTCTACTTCACTAATTTCTTTTGTCATATGCCATCCTCCCATTTAATGCAACCCATCAATATTCTTTTGCAAGATAGTAGCATATTCTTTATAAGCTGCTATTTCTTTTTCCTTATTATCACATTGTACCCTCAAAGCTTCTAATTCTTCTGTAATATTAGTGAGCAAACTTTCTTGAACTTTATCTTTTATTTCAGACATATCTTTTTTAAAAGCTGTTACAGATACAACCAGTTCATTGCATAACACATCATAAATTTTAGAAATAGCCTTATATAAAGCAACACTAAGTTCATTCTTTTGACTAGCAGATTTTATTTCTCCTTCAAATTTTGTAGCTATACCATTCATTGCTTCTGTCAGGTCTATATTAAAAACTGGAAATTCAATTGCGCTCACTTTTTCTTCCATCATAATTTTAAAAAGAGACGAATCAAATTTTTCACTTCCCAAATCAAAGTTTTTTATAACTACATCAAGCAATTTTCGTTTTATCTCTTTAATCTGAATTGAATCAGTGAACACATTTTCCACATTATTCGTAGCTTCTATAGCATATTTTTGTAAATTTTCAATCGCATCTGCTGCTATGCAATAAGAGTAATGTTCCTCATAATGGCCTACATGTGTTTTTTTCCACCATAGATGTCCTGATGTAGTTGTGTAACTTCGTGTGATGCTTCCAGTTCGCTCTCTCACATTAAGGTAGTCTTTACTTGCTTCTCTAAGTTCGTGAGTTCCTTCAGTCTTTGACGCTTCCAGCTTGGCATTTAACTCTCCAAAAACGCTAGCTATATCAGCTTTTATATTGCCACTTTGCTTTTCCACGAAACTTTTTTGCTCATTAAGTTGTTCTTGGTCATTATTTTCCAGCAGTTGGATTCTTTTAGTTGTTTTCGTAAGAAATGACTGTAGTAACCCTCTTGCTTCCTCTTGAGCATTAGGAATAAAACATTTGGCTTTTTCTTCTAAAAGTTTTGCTTTTTCATCTACCGCTTCAGCAAACATAGAACGTACTTTGTCAAAATTACTTAGTTGTTGTAGGTCTGAATGCCAATCAGAAGAAAAAGGTTTTAAATTTGCATAAATTATTTTTTCTTCAGAACTATAGTCTGTTTCTTTTTTGCCTATCATGTTACAAGCTATAGCAGAAACCATAACTGGCGTAGCACACTGTTTGACAACATCTATCAATTCCGGTGTTCTTTCTCTTTCTTGGAGGTTTACAACAAATTCTTCTGTTCTTCTTTTTGCTATCTTACGAAGTTTTTTACTTATCATTTCACATGCTTTAGGGATATTGTCTGTAGTACTCTCATCCTCACCCAAAATATCATCTTCTTGGTGTACCCTTAGAACATCAACGGCACCACTATCGTATTTACTAGCAATCAGAATAAGTCTTTTTACGCCTTTTTGGGGCAACTGAGTAGAAAGCAGTTCCCAATCTGTTTTATCCAAAAAACTACCACTTTGACTTAAGAAAAAAACTACATCACAAACCTCCATAAACTCTTTAGTACGCTGTGTTCTAGAGGCAATAGGATCATTTAAACCAGGAGTATCAACAATAGACAAACCTTTAAGTTCTTCTCTATTTAAATGTAATGTAACAGCCTTAACGATAGGAGTAAATTTACCATCTTCCCCCACATAATTATTCAATTCAGCAGCAAGCTCGTCATAAGTAGAAAATTCAATTTCAGCAAAGCCTTTTTTTAGGTATTTCTTTGCATCTACACCATTAGTTTTAGCTTTATCTACTAAGTAACGTGCTGAATTAAACACTTCCTCTTCAAAATTTATCTTGGCTGTTTCCTCTAGTTCTTGCCAATCCTCTTCCGAATAATACTCTACCTGTATGATATTCTTCTCAGCATACTCTATTTTTGTAAGCGTAGCAGTTTTCGGTGTGGCTGCTTTCGGTAGTATTTCCTTTCCATCAAATAATAGTGTGTTTAAAAATGATGATTTTCCTGACTTTACCTGCCCCATTACACCTATATTAAGCTTACGATCTTCCCTATAGAAATCTTCTGTCTTGAGCTTAAAATTATCGACCAATTTGTTTAAGAGCCTTATATCTTCTACCTTGGCATGTCCTTCTAGACCAGCAATTATTTTTGAAATATCATCTATAAAACTCTGAAATTGTGTATAATCAGCTTTAAATATCGCCATATTTTTCGCCCCATCTAATTAATTTTCTAACTCGTGCCACTTACAAAAGTCAGCATAATCGTCAAAAAAGGAAACAAGATAAACATCAAGATAAGTATTTTCTATCTCTGCAGATTCATCTTTTTTCAATATTTCTTTAAAATAAACTTTACCATTATATGGTGCCTCCAAAATTTGGCTCTTTTTTTCTATTTTATTCATTCCCATAACTTCAGTTATATGCCCAGCAATTCCTATGTTAATTTTTTCTTTAGTTTTAATTTTTTTCAAATAAGTAATAATATGGTTTCCTCTTTTTACCATGCTCTCATTCTTTACTTTATCTGTTATTTCACATAAGTCCATATTATCTGACATAATATCTGTCTCAGTTATATTAACATCGTTACCACTTCGTATCCAAGGAATGTTTGTCGGTTTGTTATCTTTTAAAGTTCCGTCATCTTTCTTAATTTTCTTACTTGTTATAAGAATTCTTTCCAAAAAAAGTCTTTGTGCAACAAGCCATTCCTTCGGCAACAAACCATTAAGCTGTCTACTCAAGCAAGGTTGAGTAGAAAATGACATATTTTTCAATAAATCATAGTTAGCAACCAATATGCACTTTGCCATCAAAGCTACAACACGCAATTCTTCTTTATTACACCCCAGAAGCAACGCGATATCAGTAACAACGGTCAAGTCCCTGTTTTCTGGGTTTCTAGTAATATTAGCGATAATCAAAGCATCTACAATATAAGAATACTTATATTTGGCTAACTCAACACATATTTTATCCATTTCATTTTTTTCAAAATCTAAACAACCCTTATATATATCTTCCGGGGTCATTTCTAATTTACATCCCATAGAAATTCGGCAAATATACAAAAGTTTATCATATATTTTATTACCTGAAGTGAGAAAAAAGTAAGCTAAACTAACAATATATTCTTTTTGCAATACTCTGTCTGCAGCTTCCAATGCTGTACGTTTAATTGGAAACAATTTGGCAATTTGTGCTATCTGAGCGTAATTATCTTCTGTAACTTTTTCTACTGCTGGTTTCATCTGTTCAATTTTTATTTGCAAAGAAGCAATGTGTTTTTCAATATCTTGTAACTCTAGTTGCAAATTAGTCAGATTCATAGCTTTTATTCCCCCGCTTTCACCCATTCCTTAATAGCTTCCCTATCATCTGTTTCGTGAGCAATAACACCATAATTTATATTATTATTTCTAAATTGGAAAATTCTCCCGATAGATTTTGCCCTTATTCTTTTTATATTTCCTCTTGCCGTGTGACGATATTCAAAAAGAGCGTCCCCAGGAGATATCTTTTGCCCATCAAAAACCAACCATCTAGCCTGTTCCCCATCATAAATTTCATCATCGCTTACCTCAACCGCAATATCTCTTTTGCTAATAATACATGATGTTATTAAAGTCTGGTTAATAAAATAAAATTTATAGTCAACTAATTTCGTTAATAGATCATCAAGCTCAGTATCACTAATTTTGGCAAAGCTTTGGCACAGGATACTCTTGGCCAGCAAAGCTAATTTTTTTATATCTTCTTTGGCAATATTCAAAATAGAGCCTAATTCTGCGACATACTCCAATACTTCTCTATTTGCACTACCCCCAATATTTGCTATTAACAAAGCATCTAAAATAAATATTTCTCTATACTTATTCGGTATACATTCTGATGCCTCATAATAAGATTGCTGCGTCATTTTATAACAATCCGTAAACAAGTCTTCTAATGTAGCCGTAATTATGGCATTGCTTTTTAACCACTGGATAAAAACAAACCTATTAACCGTTAACTTAGAATCCATATCTAAGCGAACAATATTCAAAAGCATTTCAATGTAGAGTAGACTTGTTTCTTCATTCTTTTGCTTGCTTAAAGGATGCTTACCAAAATGTAAGTTATGAGCTAATAACTCAATCTTATCAAAATCAATATAAATATGTTGCTTAGCATTTCTAATTTTTTCAACATCATGGTTAATTTTTTTTAAACTTTCCGTTATAACATCAAGACTATTCTCTAACTTTTTTATATCTTGCTGTATATCCAACAATCCTTTCATATTTATTACCCCTTTTAGACTCGCATCTATAAAAAACTTAATAAAAATGTATGAATACATTTCAACTAATCGAAATCAGCACTATTTTGCATTCTATTTCCCATTCCCATCGTTTTAGGAAGAAAAAGTGTTCGATATGTATTGATTGGGTCTAAGTGGTCATTTTTATGATATCCCCAGCAGTGTTCAAAATCACAATCACTTACTACACATCTACAATTCGATATAACAGCAGAGGAATACCAATTTTCCGAGTTTTTTGCACCACAATATAAGAATTTTGTATGTTTTATCGTATTAACAGCATTAAAATTTGGATTATCTGTAAAAATTACTCCACCAATCGCTTTCCATTCACTATCCGTCCGACCAAACAACGCATAACAATTTGAAAAAACACAATCATTAATGGTAAACTGAATGTTTTGTTTTTCAACAAATACAGGTACTTCAAAATTTGAAAACCTACAATTTTCAATAGATACTCTTTGACAATCTTCAAAATATAGTGAAAACGCATTCCCCCAAAATACACAATTTTTCAAGATTACTTCATCACAACGTGAAAATGTAACGTTCTCTAAAATATGAATATTTAAGCTTTCGATAACAGCCTTGCCACCATTGTAATATGTCTTAATGCTAGCTGAAGATGCTTTTTTCAAATCAAGATTAGGCAAATCAGTTAAATTGCCCGCGCAAGAACTTTTTTCATGATAAAAATTACTAACATATGGTGAGAAATCCAGATTACTAACATTTGCCGTTATAATCTCTTTAGCCGCATCATAACAAGATGGCTGCTGTAGTAGCACTGCTTTAGCCACCAAACTGATAAAGTTAAGATCATCCTTATTAATACCAAAAATTTCTATTAGTTCAGAAAAATACTCATAAGTATCTTCTGTAGCAGTGCCTAATTTTATAAGTAATAATCCATCTAATACAAAATAATATTTAACCTTCTCTTCCTTCATGACAATCAAAAAATCATCAAGGTCCTTCTTAGAAATGCGTAGTGCTTTTGCTCCGTATTCTTTAAGAGATTTATTATTACCATTCATGCCATTAATCATCCGCTCAAAAAGTATCATTTGCATTTGCGTTATTCTATTTTTATATTGAATTATTGTGTAAAGAAATTCGATATACAAGTCCTTGCTGGAATCAGGTAGTTTAGCTAAATCAGTGTTTTTTATTGCATATATTTCGCTTTTTTTATTCGTAAGCATAGTGCGAATATTTTTAATATTCGCATCAATTTTTTTCAAAGTAGCCACCGGCTTCCTATATTTGCTTTATTAACGAAACATACTCCTCAGTGTTTTTATAAACATCATTAATATGAACTTCCTCAGGCTTGAGATTACATACATCATTAATGATACTCAGCAACTCATTTTTATACTCACTACCACCCTCTGCCTTATTAATTATAGGCTCTATCCCATCAAATATATGTTGAAGCATATCCAATACAGAAGTATCTGTCTTCAGGCCATTTTTCTTTTTATATTCCGCAACAAGTTGCAAAGGATTCTGTACCTTATCTTGCAAAAGGTCTATTTCAGATGGCTCTGGCATGGAAATGTGCACACTATCCGAAATAAACTTAATCTCTGTAAAGAATTCATCCTGTATTTCTTTCAATCTTTCTTTAATTTTTTTAAGTCCATTAACATTTGCTTGGGCATCTTTTACCATCATTTGCAACGGTTCTAATATCTCGGAATCAATATCTTCCCCAGATAATTTTGTAATAGATGTATTAAGTCTAGTAAGCTTCCTACTTTCCTCATCAAGCTCATCCTCGTAGAATTCCTTACAACGCACAAATAATTGTTTAAAATTTCTGGCAAAATTTGATTCGTAAACTTCATTGTTCCAATTTGCAATTTGTTGCTTAATTTTTTGTTCGTTACTGTTAATAAAATCTATTCGCGCAGCATCTTTTATAAATTCTTTCTTACTTGTAAATGCCAACACATCTAGATAAGCTACAGCATTAATATCAAGTGTCGTTCTTATTTTGGTCATTATTTCTTGTAAATCAGCCATTCCTTTCTTGTCAGCTTTATTTACGATAATTAGTTTTGGTATGTCAATGCGCAAGGTTTTAATAAATTTTATATCCTCTTCAGTAATCGTACCTGCATCAGCTTGCACAAACCAAAGAATGTAATTACTGGAATTAAGTTGCCCTCTGGCAATCTGCTCGTCAGTCTTTGCTGAATATTTTTCTGAATCTGGCTTTGAATAGCCCGGAGTATCCAAAAAAGCAATATTGTCATATTGATGAAGTGGAGTAGAAAAGAATATGTTATTTAAAATATGTCCCAATGTTACTTCATCAGTTACCTTTTCATCATCGTCATTTACCAATTCACCAAAGCCGTGGGCAATTTTTCTTATGTCTCTTGGCTGCATCTGCACTTTTGTAGCAAAGATATTAATACCTTGTACATTGTGTTCAAGTCCCTTTACTATATAAGTTGGTACTGATGTAGAAGGATCAATATCTGCTGGAAGAACATTTTTACCCATCAGTGCATTTAAAAAACTAGATTTGCCACTAGAAAAACCTCCTCCTAGGGCTATAATATTCTTACCAATTAGTTGATCATAAAGAATAAAATCTCTAAATTTTTCATATTCAGATTTAAAATCTGTATACAACTCGAAAAAATCTTTTGGTGCATGCTTCCCCAATGTGTCAGGTATGATTTTATTAATAATATTTTCTATTTTAGATAAATCCACCTTCATCTGACTACTTGTATTAGGGCGAATAATATTGCATAACAGTTCAAAATTACCCAACAATTTTTCATATACTTCTTCGTCATAGGCCATCTCTAAGTCTCCCTACCTATAAATTTTAAGCTAGACCAGTTTATTCCAATGTTGCTTTTATAGCATTTAGTTTCTCTAGATCAGATGTAATATTCTGCCTGAGATTGTCTTTTTTTGTCTTTTCGTCATTTACTTTACCTCTAATATCTGCCAATGCCTTTTCCAAGATACCTTGTTGATTTTTAAGTTCATTTTCAATAGAAGTGTTGACCATCTTAACTTGCTTAGTAATTTCAAAATCAATTGTCTGTCCAACATCTTCCATAATCTTGGGATATACTTCACTTTTTAGTGTCATTCTAAACCTTTGCTTTGCCTCTTCAACTTTCTTCCCATTAATATATTTTGCAATAAAATGCAAAATCAATCCCAAAACTGGTCCTCCAAGCAATGTCCCTGCTGTTATGGCCACAACTGACGATACTATTCCCGTATTTAACTCATCTGGGTCATAGTTAAAAGAAATATGCACATCACCCATAGCTTCAGCATTGATAGTGCTTGTTACACGTTTAAGATATTTCTCTATTCTTGGTATCAATCTCTCCTTAACACTTATTGTAACTGTATTTCTAACAAGATTATTAAGATGGTCTTTAAGTTCTTGGTTGTTTACAGCCATGGCAACCAGTGTTTCTGTTTCCCCATCTAAGGTCCTCAGCAAATCGCCTTTTATCTCTTCTATGCTAGCTTTAACTTCAGCATCAAAATTAGTTTGTTCTTGGGAGAACTTTGTGCTCAAGCTATCTTGTTGAGCTTTAAGCTTGTCTTCTTTTTCAACCAGTTCAGACTCAGATAGTTGACTGCTGTTTAATGTCATTTTTAAATAATTCTCTGTATTTTCAACAAGCCCTAAAACTGCTGCCACAAATTTTTTTGAAAGAATAGTTTGAGATTCCTCTTGAATTTCTTTTAAAAATTTTTCTAACTCTTCTGCGTCTCCTTCATGGCTACTTGTAAAGCAGTACCTAATTTTTCTATCTCCCACAAAACGTTTAAGGCTATCTTGTAGATTTTTAAATGTTGCCTCAAATTCATCATTTTTTTTATCACATTTTGTTATAGCAACGCAAAGAGGCATGTCATGAAGGCATAGCTCTTTCAAAATATTCCCAACACTGCTTCTCACAATCATATCATCAGCCGGAAACGTCACTATATAAGCTAAACTTTGTGGTAAATAGTTATCAATTGCTTTATTATGAATTTCGAAACCAGATTCAAAGCCAGGCATATCTACAAGCATTACATCCGGTATTTCTTCCAAGGAACTATTTTTTAGGCTAATTCGAGCACTCTTTACTGTTTTGGCATCCGCTTCATAATTTCGGTAGGCATTTACTGCTACTGGTGTACATGTGCCATCATTTTTTAATATAGTTATTGAATCTCCTGCATCAGAATAAACTATCTCAGCTGGAATTGCTGTTTCAGGTGTAATGTCTTCTCTTAATATTTTTCTGCTATAACCCAATATCGTATTAACCAAAGCACTCTTTCCCGAACTAAATTTACCAATAACAGGTGTACATACTTTTGCCTCTGAAATATCCGCTTGCAATTTAGCAATATTTTCAGTAGGAATATTGTATGCCTCATTTATTTTCTGTAATTCTTTCAACGCAGAAACAATCTTTTCCATGCTTACTTACCCCTATGACATATTAATAAATAGTCATATTTTCCTTTCTTTCTTATTTTTACTGCAAGTCTAATCTACTCTTTGGTAACTTATTCTCAAAATTTAAAAATTATCTTTTTTACAAAATAAAAAAGTACTAGTTCTCAACCAGTACTTTCATTGCAGCTGGCTGTCACCTTCAAGACCCTATAGCTTTGCGTCATAGATTTTCACCTATTTTGCTCGTGTTTTCTATATAAATTAATTTAATTATACTACCTAACAATAGACACGTTATGTCTACTTTAACTAAAATATAAAAAATAACTATTATTTATTGTTAGTGGTTTCTTATTTGTAAATTTTGAAACACAAGAAGCCAATTTTGTTAATCTTAGGTTTAAGTTGCTATTACTGCAAAATTAGAAAAACTAGTTTAATTTCTTAATCTACCATGTCTTTCGCCTTTTCTTCTGTATGTTATAATTAACTAAATTATTATTTTCGTAAATATCAACTATGAAAAAGGTGATTACAATGACCGATGATGTAGAAAGTTCTGCCAAACATAACCGTCTTTTAGTACTATGCAAGCGTCTCTTAGATGGTGAAGTTATTAATAAAAAAACGGAGGCTATCCGGTACAAAATTAATGAGCGTTCTATCCAGCGTGATATCGATGATCTGCGAGCTTTTTTCGAAAATGTTGATTTGCAGGACGGTGCTACTCGTACTCTGGTATATGATCGTGTCCAAAAAGGGTATCGCTTATTAGACGCCAGTAGCAAAGAGCTCTCCAACAGCGAAGCCTTGGCTGTTAGCAAGATATTGCTTGAAAGTCGCGCTTTTTCTAAAAAGGAAATGTACGATATTCTTGGCAAAATAGTTAATGGCTGCGTTCCCAAGCGCAATCTAAAACAAGTTAACGAACTCTTGCTCAATGAACGTTTTTATTACATAGAGCCTCATCATGGACAGCGTGTTATTTCTAAGATTTGGGAAATTGGCCATGCTATTCAAGGACATCTGGCTATGATCATTGAATACGAAAAGAAAGATGGCACACCAGTTAAAAGGGTCGTAGAACCGGTAGGCCTTATGTTCTCAGAGTTCTATTTCTATTTAACTGCCTTTATCGAGAACATAGACAAAGAAAAAGATTTTCAAAACAAATTTGACCTCTATCCCACCATTTATCGTATTGATAGGATAAAACGATTCCGTATCCTAAATCGTCATTTTACTGTGCCCTATAAGAATCGCTTCCAAGAAGGAGAGTTTCGGAAACGTGTCCAATTCATGTATGGCGGACTGTTACAAAAGATTCGCTTCGAGTATACAGGACCAGCCGTTGAAGCCGTCCTAGACCGCCTCCCTACTGCTGAAATTGAAAAGAAAGTAGGAAAGAAATATATAATCAGAGCTGAAGTTTTTGGCATTGGCATCCTGCAATGGTTAAAGAGCCAAGGTAGCATGATAAAGATTCTTGCACCCACAGAGTTAGTAGATATGATGGTCAAAGAGTTAGATACATGCCGTAAATATTATAAGAAATAGTCTTTTTTTATAAACCAGAGCTTAAAAGCTCTGGTTATTTTTTTGCAAAATCTATAGTTCCGTGACATTTCATGTCTATCTCCTTTTCGTATAATGAGCTCAACAAAAGACACCAAGGAGGTGACAAAGATGAAGAAATGGATCGCAATTGCTTTTGTTGCTTACAAGGCATGGCAGCTATGGCAAGAAAGCCAAAAGGAAGACAATGCTGCTAATGAAGAAGATGATGAGAATGACGATGTAGTTGAGTAAGAGAGTTTTTAGGAGGTTTCAAAATGAGTGATCAAGTAATAATCAAAAAAGCAATCTCTATCGCTGAAGATGAAACCAAGCTTTTTGAAAACAGTGATATACATCTAAAGGCAATCATCTCCTGCGCAGGAAAACTAGAGTTTAACCATTGTACCCTGTCTTACAATGAATACCGCTTCGCCAATGGTATTGAGTTGTCTTCTAAGGCCAGTCTTTCTTTTAAAGACTGCTCCATTATCTGCGATGGTCTTGACGACGACACGTTCATCAGAGGAGATGGCTGTGAGCAAATAAGTTTTGAAAATTGCACATTTAAAGACTGCTCTAATTTTCTCAGCATTAATCTGGATGGCATCACCGGAAGTTTTAACATGAGCCACTGCAAGCTCGTTAACTGCTATGACAAGTTCATAGATGTAGATATGGTCGATGCTACAACAAGTAGCATTACAGATACTACAATAGTTGAAGATGATGTAGCTGACTTCAATCAAGAAAACGGCCTATTTTGCGGTGTTATTAATTTAATAAAGATTCATGTTTTATGTGATGGACTTACCTGCACTCTTGCCAATAATACTGTAGAAGAGAAAAACAGTTTCAAGCGAGCCGGTGTCAAAGATGGCCTCAGTGATAACGAAATAACCTATTTTGACGTAGAAAATGCTGAGATTAAGCAGTGTTCTTTCCTTAATGCCAACAACTGTATTACGTTAAACAACGGGAAAGTTACAGATTGCAAATTTACTGCGTGCTGCAATGTCATCGCTTCTGATAACTGCTCACCGGACAAAGCTCTTACTGTGGATAGTTGCCATTTTGATAGTTGTACATTGATTTTAAGCACATGCCTTAACTATACTGCTACTAATTGCAGTTTCACTAATTGCTATGGCAGGCTCATTATGCCGGGCAATTACGACTATGGCAGTGCTGTGATCAGTAATTGTACTTTTAAGAACATTAAATATCTGGATGGAACAAAAAATGAAGAATTAATAAGCGGCATGCCTTGTTCCCTGGCTGCTGATGATAGTATGAAATTCTATGGCGTGGACGCTTGTATTACCTTCAGCTTCAACGATGAAGATGGCAAAGCTAATCAGGTGTCCAATTGCACCTTTGATGGTGCAGAATTAGGTGAAGATATTTTCTTAATTCAGAGCGTTGGTAATGTAGACTATGATGCCTTGCTAATTAAATTGCACAGGCACAAGCCACATGGCAAAGTAGCTTACATTAAAGATTGCACTTTCAAAAACATTACCACTCACCGTAGCACCGGCAAAATCATTAAAGAATATGTACCTTATGACACTACGTTTAAGAAGGGGCATAATTTCAAAGCCACTATTGTTTCTGATTGCAATGGTCTGGATAATGTACAAATGCTGTCTTAACGGTGCAATAATTTAATAGCCAAACTGAGAGGAGGCCACGATATTATGACAAAAGAGTTACGTAAACCAGGTCCTACCGAGAATCCGATTAAAGTTCCAAGGCCACCTGCCAAGTCTCTAAAGGAAAAATTAATCAGAGATGCACTGGAAAAAGCTAAAAAAATACAATAAAGTTAAGAAATAAATATTGGATGTATGTTATATTGTGCTTACGTCAGATTTTGAGGATGGATAGATTAGTTTGTATATTATATGAAAGCAAAACCAAGAGTAGCACTTATGTGCTACTCTTGGTTTTTTGTTGTTATTATTGGAATAACGATTTAGAAAGATGGCTTTATACCCTTTAGTAACATTTATTGTTCATCTGTCACAATTGAATCAGCATAATACTTCCAAAAATTGTTTCTATAATTATCAAATGCCTCTCTATTAATTTCAGAAGGCTTCCATACATCGTGCAAAATATTTTTATTTCCAGATCCCAAATGCTGTTCCTCTGTCAAAACAACTAATGTACTATCGTTCTTTTGCCCCATATGATGTAGCTGGTAGTATTTGTTAGTGTTCGGATCAAGCGGTGCGTTTCCTTTTTTTATTCTTTCTAGATTTGATATTGGTTCGCTTTCTCCCCTGAGTTGTCCCTTATAATTTAAATCAAAACCTGCTTTTGGGACAAGGACATCTCTACCGTTCACATGTATAGCCACTGATGATGCTTGTTTATAAATTTCATATTCGTCCCAACTACGGATTTGTTTAATAGTATCAATGCTATAATGGGACTCTTGCTGAATTCTAGCAACTTGATTAAGAGTTAATCCACCTTCTGTACCAGGAACTAATTGCTTAACCTTGGTTAACCCCTCATAAATGCCATTGACGCTACCAAAAATCGCACCCCATTTATATAAATCAGAAGCAGCCAATGCTCCTTTTTGTGCTGCATAATCATAATCTCCAGTTTCGTATGCAGTCACTGCAAACTTTGTAACGCCACCAATCAGCACTCCTGCTCCTCCAGTTTGTATCGCAGTTGATGCTGATGTTGCAAAAACAAGAGAAACAACAGGTGCTATTGGTTCACTAAGAATAGTTACAACTACACATACAAAAATAACACCAGAACCTATTGCAACATTTTTCAAGATTTTATCAGAGTCAGTAATAGTAATTTCCTGAACTTCTCTGACTTGAGTTTTACCGTCTTCCCCTAACGTAAAGATATACTTATTGCCTTTAAAAATTTTATTAAGTTCGTTTAATGAATGTCCAAAAAATATATTCGCCTGAGAATTAAAGGCAAGTTCATCCAAATATTCTTTGGACAGATATGTTGCGCTAACATTCTCAACAATATAGTTATTACTACCTAATGAAGAAATAATATCTTGATAAGCCATATATTCAATATTTTTAAGCAGCTTTGTTCTTTTCCCCGTGTTTTCAAAATCAGAAACTTTTATTTGATTTATCCTTTTTCCAGTAGTTAATGACAAAATATCAGTTTGGGAAACAGATGTATCACTTAATCCCTTGAATTCATCCTCTGCATTTGAATTTATTACCTTATTTATTTGTTTTGTTTTCGTATTATCTACATTATTGTCAAAAAAATAAGTGTATCCTACAACCAATAGAATAGTACAAATAGCCGCTACCATTATACGTTTAATCATCATTGTTTCTCCTAGGGCAAAACTTTTCAATCATGAAATTATTGGCCTTTTTTACGTAATATTAAAATCAATCATCAAGCCATAATTTAAAAACAATTACATAAGAAATTATCGCACCCAAAAGAACTTTAATGCCAAAAAATACAATTATCGAAATTATAACAGCAGAAAAAAGAATTGCTTCCTGCGTAAGTGAAACCATTTTAAAAACAACGAACACATTAGTTCCTATTAACAAAACAGAAGCAATCAAAAGTTCAAATAGGAATAGTCCATAATTTTCAATTATATAATCATATGTTTTCTCAATTTTTAAAAAAAGATCAGAAATTACAGATGTTATGGTTTTTTTACTTCTTTTACTTTCTACATTTTCACTAGTGTCATTATCTTCTGTTTCTTGAGAAGGCTCTTTATTCTCGACATTATTATTTTCTGATATGTTATTTAACAACAAACCATCTTTCAATAAAACACTTCCATCCGTATTAATTATTGCCCCTGCATCAACAAGTTTCCTAAGCTTTGGAATAGAAACACCTGTACGGATATATGCCTTAATAAGAGGATCCTTGCCTACATAAATTTTCTTATGTGTAGACTGACCAGTTATTTCATTTTTTGCAAATATCGTATAAATACCTTCTTGGGTATATTTCGTTCCATCTCTTGCCGGGCCATTGAATCTAGTATCATTAACCAAGCCATCTGCTCCATGCCGCAAAGTATCATATTTAACATTAATCTTCAAGTACCTAGATCTAGCCAAATCCAAGCGAAATCCATTTTCCGTTACTGAGCTATTCATTAGTTCACTGCCTGTAGAAAGATCTATTGGATAGGCAACACAATTGCCGTTGCGAACAGAAAATTTTGCAAAAATACGATAATGCTTTTTAGTAATAAGTAAGTTCGTATTTGTTATTTCGTAATCAAGTGCAACCTCATAGTCTCCCTCTTCAGCCACCTGCACCATTGTATTAGCTGAAGTCATTGCAATTGCTTCTAAAAAATTAGAATACATTATTGGTCCAGTTCCTACATTATTCGGATTTGTATAACGCACAATCATAGTACCGCGTCCAAAGTTCATTGTTTTCGTTTTAAAATAAGCATCATAATTTTCTGTATCTGCAGTAACTTTTATCTCTTCATTATTATTTATAGCATCAATGTTTTCTGTCAAGTTGAACCATAAAACAATTTTATCTCCAACATTTTTTAAAAAAACTGGTTCTCCATTTTCAGTATTTGTTATTTTATCAGTATATCCACTAACAAAAAAATTCCCTAGTTCCAAATAGCTTTGAATTTCCTTGTCGCCATTTTTCTTGTTCCTATAACCTCTAATTTCAGTTTCTTCACACTCACCTATTTTATATGACTTAGATTGATCAAACGTTATTGTACTACCTGTTTCTGAACGCGCATAAAATTTATATACCTCAGCATATGTTTTATATTCAAAATTATCTTTATTAAAAAAGAACAGAAACTTAGTCCTATCAATTAACTTTTTTGTTTCATAAACAACGACTATTCGATAATAACAGCCGTTATCCATTTGTATGTCATTAGTAGAATAATAATCAGCATCTCCGGCAAGCTTTTTTTCATATGCATCTCTTACATATTTAATGGTATGCCAAGTTTTCCCATCCCTGGCTGCCTGTATAAGTGTGGCACCATGACGAGACACAAAGTATGGAAACTTTATATCTCCTACTTTTTGGATTGTTGAATCTATTAAATTTTCTGCCTCTTCATCATGATTTACAAGTCCAATTAAATCAAATGCACAATGAACTTTAATATTACCCTTTTTTACTTCAAAAGACATAATTTCATTATTTGTAGTTTGAGAGGAAATATTTCCCTCTACAGAAAATGTATTGTGTGAATTATTTTCAGCCATCTGATTGGCATCATCAAAAATATTATTCAGCATGTCTGCCGTTGGTTCCGTACTGCTTGTAATACAATAAACTTTGCCAGTTAAATCTGTTTTTATTTCTTCAGCATATACAGAAGGTATACAAATACAGAAAAAAAATACGAGCACCATATATAACATTTGGAAATTTCTTACTCTGTTGTACTTCATTATACCCTCCGATTACAAACCCATTTTATGTTATAATTTTACTCCTTATATACTGTTTTTACCACTAATTTAATTACACAATCTGTGCAATCCAAGCATTAGATGGCACAATTTTACCACATGATTTACAAAATTTTGAAAATCTTCTAATAAGAAACTACACCCCAAATGTTATTTTTATCTAACATTTGAGGTGCTCTTTGATTACATGATTCACTATTTTCTTTTTATCTTAGTATCTAATCTTTCTAACCAGTTTTTCGCCAAAAATCGTGACTAGCCTTGTATATGCATTCTGCTTAATTTCATCATTGATGTACATTTGCGCCATTACTATTGCTGCGGCGATAACGCTTATATCATCTGTATAACCTATCCCAGGCGTCATGTCTGGAATAATATCCAATGGTGAGACCAAGTACGCTAGAGCTGAATAAATACCAACCTTAACTTTTAAAGGACAATCCGGATTCATGGTTACATAATATAGCTCCAGAGCCTTATAGACAATTTCCATACCAATCTGTGCCGCATAATTGGTAATCTTGGCAAAGAATTTTTTCTCATCATACTCTTTTTCCCAACTTGCCGTTGATTCAACCATACAAATCCCCCTCTTTCATTTAAAATTACTCAGCCCATATTCCGCTCGTTTTATTCTACCATTTTCTTTGCCCAATGGATGCGACAAAAAGAGGCTATAGCCAAAAAGATACAATGAAATTGTCTTTTTGTGTTATCATATACCTATCAACCCTAAAGGAGGCAAGCTCATGGCGCGATTTTATCCTTCTAACAGCAAAGATTTTCACGGCAGCATTGGTGAAGAATTGGTTTACGAAGCCTTACGGAAGCTAGATGATTCCTATTCTATCCTGCACTCTTACCATTGGCTTGGCGAGCAAGGAAGCCAGCATGTGGAAGGCGAAGCAGATTTCTTAATTATTCATCCCGGTCAAGGCATTATGGCCATTGAAGTCAAGGCCGGTGAAATATCCTACAAGCATGGTGTTTGGAAACAGATCAATCGTCAGACACAAAGAAGTTGTGATATTGATCCCTTTACTCAGGCCGCTGCCAGTCAATATCGCCTGCGTGCCTATCTAAGAGATAAGTCAGCTAAAGATGCTTATCCCATGGTGTGCCGGGCAGTATGGTTTCCCTCTGTCATCTTGCCTCATGACATGCCTTTGCCACTAGATGCAACCAGAGAAATAATTTTGGATGCTGACAGTCTAGATTATCCTAAGGAAGCTTTAGACTGCGCTTTTTCCTATTGGCGTAAACAAGAGGATAACCACTCCAGCTTTACGCCTGCCCAAAGCGAATATGTTCTGCAGCTCTTGCTCCCTACCTTGCATATTACCCAAACCATTGCCAGCAGTGCTACCGAGGGCGAGATTCAGTATATCCAGCTTAATGCCCAGCAGGCAGCTTTGTTGCAATATTTGCGTGAGCAGCCTACTGCCGCTATTCGTGGACCAGCAGGCACCGGCAAAACTTTGCTAGCCTTGGAGAAGGCCAAAATGCTGGCAGAAGATGGCAAACGCGTACTTTACCTTTGCTACAACGAGTTTCTCCTGACCTATATTCGTCAACACAATCATCATCCTCTTATCGCCTACCACAATGTGCGTTCCTTGGCAGAAGAGATAATGAAAGATAAAAGCCTGCCCATTGACCAGGTCATCCCTGCTTTTGAAAAGTTTCTAGCCACGAATTACAAGCACAACAAATGGCCTTATGCCAACATCGTTATCGACGAGGGCCAAGACCTCAGCGACGAATTGCTGGATCAACTGGAAGCCTTTGTGGATGAGAAAAACGGCACCTTCTACATTTTCTACGACAGGAACCAGTATATCTTTGGCCATGGCAAATCTCATTGGATTGAAGATCATGCCGATTGCCGCCTGGTACTCTACAAGAACTGCCGCAACACAGAAGAAATTGCCTCATATATCGCTTCTCTCATGAAGATAAAGAGCAGCTACTATGAGAACAACATTCACGGTCTGCCGCCGGTGACATCCTATTACCATACTCCGGCAGAACTAAAGACTATTGCCGAAGAATTTGTACGGACCATGGTGGAGCAAAAATTGCGGATTGAAGATATGGTCATTCTTAGCGTGCACAGCGTACCTCACAGCGGCTTAAACAATGTTACTCAGCTAGCAGGTGTACAGCTATCGAATACTCAAGAACCAGGCAAGCTATTCTTCACCTCTGTACGCAAGTTCAAAGGCTTGGAAGCCAAAGCAGTACTATTAATTGACATAGAAGAAGCCAAGACCACAGAGACCTTGACCCAGCGTTTAATCTACGTAGGCGCTTCCCGCGCCAGCACCTATTTGCGCATGGCAATTTGCAAAGCTTAAAGAGATGACAAAGATGACAAGAGGGACGGTACTTTTCAAAAGTACCGTCCCTCTATTTTGCATTATTATCCCCTCACCCACTCATCCACAACCTTCTTGCTCAGCTTATACCTCTTCTGGTCGCCTTCAGCATTCTCCTCAATGTATCCATCATGCTCTTCTGAAATCTTTTTTAAGTTGTACATAACAGTACTCATGGTTTTTCCAGTTGTCTCCACCATTTCCTGTGCTGATACGCCGTTCGGTGAGAACAAGGCTGCTTGCAGAAGAATATTAACCACTTTGCTTTGGGTAGAAT
>Ga0268357_100633_pt1 | contig 39755 bp, 32 predicted proteins | sample BioMet10_FD_192466 | JGI IMG/M metagenome (GOLD analysis project Ga0268357, IMG submission 192466) | Sewage microbial communities from Oakland, California, United States - Biofuel 10 (Illumina Assembly) | ecosystem: Engineered > Wastewater > Sewage > Unclassified | place: USA: California... | reverse complement strand
CACCGCTTTTTTACGGCGGCTCCAGCCTGAAAAAGGGCATAAAGAAACCACCGCTTTTTTACGGCGGCTCCAGCCTGAAAAAGGGCATAAAGAAACCACCGCTTTCTTGCCAGCAAGCGGTGGTTAAAAGGTCATATCTAAAAAAGCACCGGAAAGGATGTTCCAGAGCCCAGATGGAGTATGAACCTGCTTTTAGCCAACGCATTGCTTTTCCTACTTCGAGGAACACTACTCAAGGTGTGCTCACATCCTTTCTTTGATATCCACAAGAATAATAGCCTGCCGCAAGAAATTTGTCAACCCCTCGCGGCTAAAATTTAAATATCTTTAGTAAAAAATTTAATGGCTGACATTAATAAAACTTAAGCAAAACCATAACTAAACCGGGTCAAAGGGATTTGCTCATAAGTATAAAAAAGGTCGATGGCCGCTTAAAGGCAGCAACCAGGCCAATCTTGCCGGTCTGGCAGGAAAAGCAGATTAAAGGGCGAATATATTAGCTGTCTGATATTGCCCGTTTAGAATATATGGTCCCATGAGAGGAAAGGATGGGGTAAGATGGATAAATATGCGATAGGAATTGATGTTGGCGGTACCAAGGTGGCTTATGGCTTATTTGATGCTTCGGGGAAGCTGGCCGCTAAAAAAAAGCTGCCGTCCCGGAAAGATCTGCCTTCAGAAGCCTATTTTGAGGTTATGCTGCAAACCGTACGGCAGATGCTGGCGGAGCAGCAGTTGACGGAAGCTGATTTGCGCGGGATAGGTATTGACGTACCCTCAACGGTCTTGTTTGAAAAAGGGCTGGTTATTAACTCGGTTAACCTTCCCATGCTTAATAACTTTGATGTTCGCAGTTATATGCGGCAACAGTTAGGTACCGGGGTTAAGGTGGTGCTGGACAATGATGCTCATGCGGCTGCCCTGGCTGAATATCGGCGGGGAGCCGGGCGAGGCTTTAAACATATGGTTTATTGCGCCGTCAGCACCGGGGTATCTACCGGTCTCATCATCAACGGGCAGGTATTCCGGGGGACCTATGGTTTTGCCGGGGAAAGCGGCCATATGCTGATTACCCCGGACGAAGGGGTGGAGTGCGGCTGCGGCAATAAGGGCTGCTTTGAGTCCTATTGCTCCGGGTCTAAGATTGTCACCCATATTCAAAAGGCTATCGCTTCCGGTGCTAAGACGCAGATGGTGGAACTGGCGGGTGGCGCCGGGCACATCACGGCGGAGCATCTTTTACAGGCTTACCGGGGCGGGGATGAGCTGGCCCGGCAGATGGTGGGGATGATGGCTCATTATATGGGCTTGTGGCTTTTTAACGTGTATGTGTTCCTGAACATTAAATGCTTTGTTTTTGGGGGCGGGCTCTTAAACTTCGGGGATATTTTGTTTAAGCCGGTGCGGGAGGTCTTTGATCATTACAACCGGCAGCGTGCCTATCCGGTTTATTTTAAAAAGGCGGAGCTGGGCGATGATTTTGGTATTTACGGAGCGGTAGAACTGTTGGATGACGTTAAGTGAGCCGGGAAAAGCGGCGGAATGGAGGGTTAACATGAAAAAGGACTTGATAATTATCCATGGAGGCGGGCCGACGGCCGTGCTCAATTGTTCTTTGTACGGGGCTATCATGGAAGCGAAGGCTTCCGGCGAGGTGGGTCACATCTGGGGGGCCCGGGGAGGGACCGGCGGGTTGCTTAAGGGACAGCTGCTGGATTTAGGCGCCGTGCCTCAGGAAGAACTGGACCTGCTGCCGACTACCCCGGCCACGGCCATCGGTACTTCCCGGGATGCCCTGGAAGAGGGGGATTATGCCCGGATGAGTGAATTCCTGGCTGCTAAGAATATCGGCTACGTGCTGATGAACGGCGGCAACGGTACCATGGATGCCTGCGGCAAGCTGGCTAAGGCCTGCACCCGCCAAGGTATCTCCGTGATGGGTATCCCTAAGACCATGGATAACGATATTGCGGTGACTGATCACTGCCCCGGCTTTGGCAGTATTGCCAGGTATATGGCCGGTACGATCCGTGAGCTGGGCGTGGATGTACGCAGCCTGCCTATCCACGTGGTAGTGGTGGAGGCCCTGGGCCGCAATGCCGGCTGGGCTACGGCGGCGGCGGCACTGGCCAAGGAGCAGGCGGAAGAAGCGCCGCATTTGATTTATCTGCCGGAGCGCAATTTTAAGGAAGAAGAGTTCCTGGCTGATGTGGAGGCCTTGTATAAAAAATTGGGCGGGGTGGTCGTAGTGGCCAGCGAGGGTCTGCACGACGCTGCTGGTAAGCCCATTGTTCCGCCTATCTTCCAGACCGGACGCTCTACTTATTTTGGCGATGTATCCTCACATCTGGCCCAGCTGGTGGTTAAGCGTCTGGGCATTAAAGCCCGCAGTGAGAAACCGGGCATCTTGAGCCGGGCTTCCATCGCCTGGCAGTCTGACGTAGATGCAGCCGAGGCTCAGTTGGCCGGCCGTAAGGCCTGTCAGGCGGTCCTGGCGGGAGAAACCAGTAAGATGGTGGGCTTTAAACGGCTCAGTACAGAACCTTACCGGATAGAAACCTTCCTTATTCCTATTGAGGAGGTCATGCTGGGAGAGAAGAAGCTGCCGGATGAGTATATTACTAAGCGGGACAATAACGTTACCGAGGATTATTGCCAGTGGTGCCGTCCCTTGATCGGGCAGCCCTTGCCTAAGATGGCCCGGCTGTATTAACAAGGCGTTGGTTGATTTCAGCTTGGCCGTGCAGCTGCCCGGAGCGGTAATCCGGCAGCTTAAGCAAGCGTCAGCTGGTTGGAACGCCGGGGTTAGCGGCAGATTTTATGGGGAGTCCTGGCGCCAGGGCTCCCTTTTATAATGTTTGAACCTTATTGACAGAATATTGGCAAAAAAGTATGAAGAAAGTTCATACTTACTTCCAGCTTCCTTATCAGGTATACTAAGACCAGATAAAGGAGGTACGGAGAACATGAATAATAAGAAGGATACCATTTGGAAGAAGATACCCAATAGCGTGTGGCTGTTGATTTCGTTTTCCGCCGCGATGCTGCTCTGGATTTTTGCTGCGGTTAACTGGCCTTTAACTTTTGCTACTCCGGCTCAGGTTTTAGCAGCCTTGATGGAGAAGCTGAACAACGGGACCTTATGGGGGCATGTAGGCGCCAGCTTAGGCAGGGTGCTCACCGGTTTTGGCCTAGCGTTTGTAGTTTCAATCCCGGTTGCGTTCCTGATGGCCTGGTATGATCCCTTCCGGCATGTGGTGGAGCCCTGGATTCAGTTTATCCGCAACATTCCGCCTCTGGCTTACGTTTTCTTAATCGTAGCCGCCTTGGGGGTTGGCACTGCCAGTAAGGTAACCGTTATCTTCATCGCTTCGTTCCTGGTGATGGTCATCACGATTTATCAGGGCGTTAAGGGCGTGGATGTAACCTTAATCAAGGCGGCCAGAGTTTTAGGAGCCAAACAGAAAGACATTTTCTTTAAGGTAACGATTCCCGCTTCCACACCTTTTATCCTGGTGGCAGCCAGATTGGGACTTTCCACTTCTCTGACCACCCTGATGGCTTCAGAAATTGTAGGCGGCGATAAAGGTATCGGCATGATGATCCAGCGGGCCAGCGGCTATTATCAGATGGATGTGGTGCTATTAGGCATCATCATCTTAGGTGTCATCGGCATCTGCTTCGAAAAAATTGTGAAATTCCTGGAAAGGAGGTATACAGGATGGCAGGAGACAATTCAGCAGTAAAGGTCAGGATTGATAACGTCGTCAAGATGTTTAATACCAGAAATGGCGAGATGGTGGCCTTGAACGGGGTCAGCATGGATATCCATACCAATGAGTTTGTCTGTGTGGTAGGCCCTTCCGGCTGCGGCAAGTCGACTTTGCTGAATATCATCGGCGGTCTGGCTACTCCCACTTCCGGCAAGGTATATGTGGACGATAAAGAGGTTGATGGCCCGGGTCCGGAGCGCGGCATCGTGTTCCAGCAGTACGCTTTGTTCCCTTGGCTGACGGTTGAAAAGAACGTTCAGTTTGGCTTGAAGCTGCAAGGCAAGAGTCAGGCGGAATGTGAAGAAATAACGCATAAATATTTAAAGATGGTGGATCTGGAACAGTTTGCCAAGGCCTATCCCAAGGAACTGTCCGGCGGCATGAAGCAAAGGGTTGCTATCGCCAGGGCCTATGCGGTTAATCCGGAAGTACTTTTGATGGATGAACCCTTCGGCGCCTTGGATGCCCAGACCCGTACCCAGCTCCAGACCGAGCTTCTGGAAACCTGGGAAAAGGAAAAGAAGACCTGCTTCTTTATCACCCATGACGTGGAAGAAGCTATTATCCTGGCGCAGCGGGTCGTGATCATGTGTGCCCGTCCGGGCCGGGTCAAGGATATCGTGGATATCGATATTCCTTATCCCCGTAATCAGGAAACCAAGATGCTGCCCCGGTTCTTAGAATTAAAGAACCATATCTGGGGTCAGGTATATCAAGAGTATCTGGCGGTAAGGAAATAGGCGGGAGAAAGACAGATTATAGATAAGTATAAAATAGGCAATAGAGTAAAAGTAATAGAGTAAGATGAAATTATAAAATAATTAAAGGGGGTATTTCTCATGAAAAAGCTGTTAGCGGTAATTTTAGCAGGTATGATGGCCCTGGCCGTGGCAGGATGCGGCGGTGGAGAGAAAAAAGCTGAGGCTCCCAAGGCTGATGCCAAGCCATTAACGGTGGTACGGGTAGCTTATATGCCTAACATGGGTTCGGCTGCCACTTTATTTACCGGTATTGAGCAGGGTTATTTTAAAGAAGTCGGCTTAGAGGTTAAGCCTTTCCAGTTCCAGGGCGGACCGGCGGAAATTGCCGCCATGGGCTCCGGCGATATTGATGTTGCCCAGATCGGGCACGGCGCTCATAAGCTTTGTATCCAGGGACAGGCCAAGATATTCCATATGGATGGTACGAGCCTGGCTGATGCGGTTGTAGCTAATAAATCTAAAGGCATTAATAAGGTGGCTGATTTAAAGGGTAAGATGGTAGCTGTACAATCCGGTACCTCTTCCGAAATTATCTTGAAACTGGCGCTGGCCGATGCCGGCTTGACCATGGATGATTTAAAGACGGTAGAAATGGATGCTAACGGCATGGTTACGGCCATTGTTTCCGGCAAGATTGATGCCTGCGCTACCTGGTCTCCCTCCACGATTACCATTCAGCAGGGTTTAAAGGATAATTACCTGGTACTGGCGGATAATAACACCTATGTCAGCAAGGTAACCTTCCCCTCCAGCTTCATTACCACGGATAAATATGCCAAGGAACATAAGGATACCCTGGTTAAGTTCTCTCAGGCTCTGTATAAGGCCCAGAATTACCGCAAGGCCCATATTGAAGATGTAGCTAAGATGTTAGCTAAGAAACTGGAAGTTCCTGAGAAGACCATGTTAGCTTCTACCGGTGAAGGCAACTGGCTGGACGGTGCTTTCTTCAAGAAAGCTCTGGCTGACGGTACCGTGCAGAAATACTATGAGAATCAACAGAAGGTCTTCCTGGATAGCGGCGCTATCAAGGAAAAGGTTGATGTTAACAAGTACGTGCTCTTTGATATCATGAAAGAAGCCTTTGCAAATTTTGAGAAGAGCAACAGCGGTAAGTAAGTCCTTAATTAAGTAGTGCTTTTTCCGCCGGAGCTCCAGGTTTGGGGTTCCGGCTTTTTTTAAACTAAGGCTTGTTTCCGGTGCTTAAATAAGGTATGCTGAAGAGGAGAAAGTTTATTATTTCAGCTAAGATCTGGTTGCGGCTTAAGCGGCAGGAGAAAGGGGGCGGACAGGATGCTGATCTTGGTACTCTTGCTCTGCCTGGTGACCTTCATCTATGTAGCCGGCCGGCGGCGGGACGCCCTGGCCCTGTATTTACTGGGCCTGAGCGCTTCCTTATGCCTGATGTTTGCCGGCATTATTATTTATATTGCCAAGATGGGTGGACTGGCCGCTACTCAGACTTCGTTCTTGTTTTTAGGCACTTCGCTGCAACACTGGCTGCAGTTCCTGGCATTGCCCATGGACCGGCTGGGTTTCGTGGTAGCGGTGGGCCGGACCTTGTTTCCTCTGTTTGCTTTATTTATCGCCTTAGAGCTGAGTATGATCTTTGCTGTGCGGCGGCGCAGCCGGCAACTGCATCATTGGGCCTGTCTGATGCCGGGGCTTTTGTTAGTCTTTTACTTTCCGCCGGTATTTAAGGCCATAACCTTCGGGCGGTTATATGTGTCCCTTAACATGATTCCCCTGTCTATGATGTATATCGCCTGTTATTTACTGGCGGCCACGGGACTGATGGTTTATGAATACCGTAGTACGACGATTCCTTTTTACCGGAAAAATTTCAGTTATATTTTACTTTCAATTTTAAGCCTGGAGGTTTTGTACTGCCTGTATGCTACCAAGGACCCGGTGCAGATTTATAATCTATACATCAGCGAGTACATTAAGTTCGGCCTGGCTACTTATATCGGGCCCGGGCTTTCGGCTACCGGCTGGGCCATGCTCATGGCGGCGACGGTGGTTTTTGTCATTCTGGGCAGCTACGGGCTCTTGCGTTATACGAAGATTGAATACGATGAGAATAAGCGGGACATGATCCTGCAGCGTAAGTTTGACATGGCAGGGACGGGGGTTTCGGTCTTTGTCCATGGTATTAAAAATCAGCTTTTGTCCAGCCGGGTGCTGCATAAAAAGTTAAAACGGGCCCTGGCGGCGGATCCGCCGGATATGGAAGCTGTACAGAAGGTGGCACTCCAGCTGGCCGAGCTGAACGAAGGCATGCTGACCAGGATGGATGAGCTGTATCAGTCGGTTAAGAGCAATGCTTTATCTTTAAAGCCGCTGCCGGTTCTGGCGGTGGCAGTTTCTGCGGTGCAGCGTTTTCAAGGCAAGTACCCGGAGGTAGAGGTGGCCATTACCGGCTGCAGTGACCGGTATGTGCTGGCCGATCTGGGACATTTGAGCGAAGCAGTGTATAACCTGGTTTCTAATGGTTATGAAGCAGCCGTGCAAAAAAAAGACTGTCTTCCCAAGGTCGAAATCATTATCCATAATGAACGGCTGTGGACCGTCCTGGAAATCCGGGACAACGGCAACGGAGTACCCAAGGAATTAAGCACCAAAATTTTTGAACCTTTTTATACCAGTAAAAATACCAATTATAATTGGGGCATGGGTTTGTACTACGTGCGTAAGATTGTCAAGGGACATTTTGGCAACCTGAGGCTGGAAAGCCGGCCGGGGGAAGGCAGCAGTTTCCTGGTGATGCTGCCCCTTTACGATGCAAAAGGGTGATGATATGGCTAAAATCAGGGTTATGATTGCTGAGGATATTGATCTTTTACGGGAAGATTTTGTGGAGACCGTGGATAGTCAGGAAGATATGGAGGTAGTAGCCGAGGCTGCGGACGGTAAGACTATCGTCGCTCAGGCCCTAAAGCTGCCCTGCGATATTATTCTGATGGATATTGAGATGGAAACCATGACCGCGGGAATTGAGGCGGCGGAAATTATCCATAAGTCCTGCCCGGAGGTCAAGATTATCTTTCTGACGGCCCATGAAACCGATGAGATGATTACCGGGGCCATGGGCACCGGGGCTATAGATTACGTGGTCAAAGGCTGCGACGATGAAAAGCTCCTGGAGCATATCCGCAGGGCCTATGCCGGCCAGGCCGCTTTAGAACCGGCCATCCAGCAGACGGTGATCCAGGAGTATGCCCGGCTGCAGCGCAGTGAAAGATCCCTCATCTTTTTTATCAATAACGTAGCCAAGCTTACTCCGGTGGAGCATGAGCTGGTGGTCTACCTGCTGCAGAAGAAAAAAATCGCGGAAATTGCCAGGCTGCGCTGCGTAGAAGTGGTAACGGTTAAAACCCAGATACGAAGTCTTTTGACAAAGTTTGGCTGTTCCCGGACCAGGGAAATTGTCGAGCTAATTCATGAGATGCATTTAGAGCATCTCTTTAAATAGGAGGCAAAACATGGATTATTATCATATTGCGGCTGAAAATTTAGGCCGAGACGCTAAATTGCCGCTGCTTAAGTTAAATGATTCCGGCGAGGTTTTTTACGAACTGGCGCTGGAAATGTTCCGGGAGATTGCTAAAAATAATGAGGCGGGCCGCCGGACCGTGTTTATCGTGCCGGTGGGACCGGTTGGTCAGTATCCTATCTTTGTGCGGCTGGTTAACCGGGAGCATTTGTCTTTAAAGCAGACCTGGTTCCTCAACATGGACGAATACCTGGACCGGGAGGGTCGTTGGATTGATAAGGCCAGTCCTTTGTCTTTCCATGGTTTTATGGAACGCCAGGTTTACAGCCAGCTGGATCCTCAGCTGGTGATGCCGGAGGAGCAGCGGGTTTTCCCCAATCCCCGGGAACCGGAGGCTATGGGCCGGTTGATTGAAAGTCTGGGCGGAGTGGATATTGCTTTTGGCGGTATCGGTATTACCGGACATCTGGCCTTTAACGAGCCTCAGCCGGAATTGTCCTCTCAAGAGTTTGCCCAGCTGCCTACCCGGGTGCTCCATATTTCTCCGGAGACCAGGGCGGTGAATGCGGTGGGAGATTTAGGCGGGGCCCTGGAGGATATGCCTCTGCAGGCGGTGACCATCGGGATGAAGGAAATCCTGGGGGCTAAAAAATTGCGCCTGGCCGTGTTCCGTGACTGGCACCGGGCGGTTTGCCGCCGGGCGGCTTATGGCGAGGTTACGTCCGCTTTCCCGGCCACCCTGGCCCAGCTTCATCCGGATGCGCTGCTTTACGTAAATAAAGTGGCGGCAGCGGCGGCTTATTAAATGGTCTTGCGCCTGGTGTTAGCTATACAGGAGGGATGGTCGTGTCAGAAAGATTAACTTTAAAAGATTTGCCTGCCTTAAAGGCGGGGGCTTACCTGTTGACCGGAGGCTGGCTGTGGAGCCGCTCTGGATTTGAATTGCGAAATCTCTTGATTAAAAATAAAAAAATCACGGCTGCAACTTTGCCGGGATTTAATCCGGAAAATCTGCCGGAGGTAGATGTAAGCGGCTCCTATCTGCTGCCGGGTTTCCTGGATGTTCATACTCACGGAGCCGTAGGCGTGGATGTAAATGCAGCGGATGCCGAAGGGCTGCGTAAGATTGGCCGCTTCTTTGCCAGTCAGGGCGTAACCGGCTGGCTCTGCTCCATCCTGACGGATACCAGGGAACAGACTTTGTCCTGTATCCGGTCGGCCCGGGAGGTAATTGAGGGCGGTTTTTATCAGGGAGCTCCTTTACTGGGTATTCATTTGGAAGGTCCCTGTCTGGCCTGCGCCTATAAGGGTGCCATGCCGGAAAACCTGCTGATGACCAAGCCGGACCTGGGCTTTTTTGAGGAGTGTCAGAAGGCGGCCGGCGGGCACATTAAATATATTACCATTGCTCCGGAGATTGCCGGGGTGGAGGCTTTGATCCCTAAGCTTACGGCTTTAGGCATGACCGTGGCTATGGGCCACAGCGGCGCCGGTTATGATCAGGCGGCGGCTGCGGTTAAGGCCGGGGTTGCTTCTGCTACTCATCTGGGGAATGCCTGCCGGCTCTTTCATCAGCACGACCCGGCTATCTGGGGCGTGGCCCTGGAATCCGATATTTACGTGGAGGCTATCTGCGACGGAAGGCATCTGCATCCGGGCAGCGTCCGTTTGTATTTAAAGGCCAAGGGCTGGGATAAGGTGGTAGCGGTAACAGATTCTATCATGGCCGCCGGTCTGCCGGACGGTAATTATAAACTGGGTGTTAATGATGTGGTGGTTAAAGAGGGCGACGCCAAGCTTAAGGATGGCACCAGGGCCGGTTCAACCCTGACCCTGGCCCAGGCTCTGCGCAATCTGGTTAAGTTTACCGGCAGGCCCCTGGAGAAGGTGGTACCTCTGGTAAGCACTAATGCGGCCAACCTGATGGGCTGGCCGGATAAAGGCAGCCTGGGCGCCGGCTCAGCGGCGGATATCACGGTTATGGACGATCAGCTGCAGGTAAAAGGCACGCTGGCAGGCGGCCAGGTAATCTATCTGGCCGGTCGGGGCTGATTTTAAATTTGAGCAAACAAAAGGAGGAAGGAAGATGTCTTTAATTCCTATGCGTCCGGTGCTGGATGCGGCGGTGAAATATGGTTATGCCCAGGGGGCTTTCAATGTGAACGCGGTCTGCCAGGCTAAGGCGGCTATTGCGGTACACGAAATGTTCCGTTCCCCGGCTATTTTGCAGGGAGCGGATCTGGCTAACGGTTTTATGGGCGGCCGGACGGATTTTCAACATGCTACTTTGGAAGATAAGATTAAAGGAGCCAAAAATATTGCGGTGGCCGTGCAAAAATTCGCCGCCGCCACGCCTATCCCGGTGGTACTGCATTTAGACCACGGTAAAAATTTTGACTCCTGTAAGGCGGCCATTGCCGGCGGTTATACTTCGGTAATGATTGACGGTTCTTCCCTGCCTTTTGACGAGAACGTAGAGCTGACCAGGGAAGTAGTCAAGTATGCCCACGAACGCGGAGTGACGGTAGAAGGGGAACTGGGCGTCCTGGCCGGAGTGGAGGACCATGTTTTTGCGGCTAATTCTACTTATACCAATCCTCTGGCGGCCATTGATTTCTTTAAAAAGACCAGGGTGGATGCTCTGGCCATCAGCTATGGCACCATGCACGGGGCCAGCAAGGGTAAGGATGTTAAGTTAAGGAAGGAAATTCCTATCGCCATCAAGGAATGCATGAATCATGAAGGCATTCAGGGGGCGCTGGTTTCTCACGGGTCTTCAACGGTTCCCCGCTATATCGTGGATGAGATTAATGCTTTAGGCGGGGACATCAAAAATGCCTACGGGATTTCTAAAGCCGAGCTGAAAGCCGCTATTCCCTGCGGTATCAGCAAGATTAACGTAGATACGGATATCCGCCTGGCGGTAACCCGCAATCTTAAAGAGCTTTTTGCCCAGCAGCCGCAGCTGCGTCAGGACCCGGTCCTGGGACCGGTGGCACAGTTGTTAGATGAGCATCGGGAAGCTTTTGACCCCCGTATTTTCCTGCCTCCGGTCATGGATATGGTCATGTTCGGGCAGGAGCCTACTCCGGCTCATAAACTTCTGGCGGACCGGATTGAAAGAGGCGTGAAGGAAGCCATCGGGCAGTTAATCGTGGAATTTGGCAGCGTAGGGCGGGCTCCGCTGATTGAGACCGTATCCCTGGCGGAGATGGCAGAGCGGTATAAAAAAGCGGGCATTTAGTTATTAAAGGAGTAAAATGATGAACGGATGGGATTTTAGTTATGTGGACCGGCAGCAGGTGCTTAGCCCGGGTGAGCTCCAGACCAGGATTAAGGCAGCGGAACCGGTGCTGGTCCGGGCCGCCGCGGGAGAAAAAAATTACGCTGATAAACTGGGCTGGCTGGACGTAAATAATTGTGCCTCCCTGAAACAGGTGGACTCCTGGCGTAAGTTAGCTCTAAAGATTAAGCCGGACCTGGACGCCTTTGTGGATATCGGTATCGGTGGTTCTAACCAGGCGGCCCGGGCCGCAGTGACCGCTCTTTGTCCACCGGATGGTGATAAAATTATCTGGGCGGGTAATACCTTATCCGCTTTTGAACTGGAGCGGACCTTAAAACTTTTGGACACGAAAAAGTCCATTTACCTGAACTGCATTGCTAAAAATTTTGAAACCCTGGAGCCGGGGATTACTTTCAGGGTGCTGCGCCATTATCTGGAACGGCGTTACGGCCGGGCAGAAGCCGCTAAACGTATTTTCGCCACCGGCACCTTCGGCAGTTCCCTGGACCGTTTTTGTCAGGAGGAAGGCTTCACTTTCCTGGAATTTCCGGTCCCGGTCGGCGGGCGGTATTCTATAGGCACGGCGGTGGGACTGTTCCCTATGGCGGTAGCCGGCATCAATATCTCAGCCCTGACTGAGGGCATGCGGGCGATGCAGAAAGAGCTGCGGTCCTGTCCGGCGGAGTCTAATCCGGCCCTGAAATATGCCTGCTGGCGTAATTTATGTTATGAACACGGGTACCGGCTGGAAATGCTGGCCTTTTTCGAGCCGCGGCTGCGCTACCTGGCCAAATGGTGGGTACAGCTGTACGCGGAAAGTGAGGGCAAGGAAGGCAAGGGCCTTTACCCGGTAGCTTCCTGCAATTCGGAAGATCTGCATGCTACCGGTCAGTTTGTGCAGCAGGGCACGCCGGTTATTTTAGAAACCTTCCTGGAGATTGCCGAACGGGATGCCTCGGTGCTGGTTCCAGAGGATGAAAGAATCGATCATTTCGCTTACGTGGCGGGTAAAGATTTCTGGGATATTAATAAAATTGCCATGGAAGCCACTTTCACGGCGCACTCGGAGCGGGGTATACCTTGCGCCAACCTGTGTCTGCCGGCGCTTGACGCTTATAACCTGGGAGCTTTGTTTTATTTCTTTATGTTTTCCTGTTATCTGGATGGAGAAATCCTGGGCATTAATCCCTTTAACGAACCCGGGGTGGATGCCTATAAACACTACATGTTTAAAAACCTGGGTAAGAGAGGCTATTAAAAAACTAGGGGGTAAGTTAAGTGAAACATATTTTTCTAAACCTGAAACGTTTCGATGTACCGGTAGAGCTGGGCGGAGTGAACCGTATTGCTCCTTTGGACCAGTGGGGAGATTTTATCGTCCGGGAGACTCAGCTGCAGCTGTCGGTGTATGATCCCAGGGACGTTGAGTTTGTAGATTTCTTTCCGGAAGCGTATTTATTAAGCGCCGCGGCAGCCAGACTGCCGGATAGTCCGGTGCGAATCGGCTGTCAGGGGGTTTACCGGGAGGATACGGCGGTAGGCGGTAATTTTGGCGCCTTCACGACCAACCGTCCTGCTCATGCGGCGGCGGCTTTAGGGTGTACGGCCGTCTTAATCGGACACTGTGAAGAACGTAACGATAAGTCAGGTATTTTAGCGGCGGCCGGGGTCAAGGATACGGCGGTGGTCAACCAGCTGCTGAATCAGGAGATTAAGCGGGCCCAGGCGGCCGGTATGACGGTACTTTACTGCATCGGGGAAAAAGCCGAGCAGCAGGAGCACTGGCAGCAGGTTTTGGGCGAACAGCTCAGCCTGGGGCTGGACGGGGTTGATTTATCTAAAGTTGTTATCGGCTACGAGCCGGTCTGGAGCATCGGACCGGGTAAGACGCCGGCAGATAAGGATTATATTCAGAAAATCGCCAGGTTCGTTAAGGAACAGACGAAAGGGCTGGACGTAGTTTACGGCGGCGGCTTGAAGGCGGATAATGCGGCCATGCTGGCCTCGATTCCGGAAATTGACGGGGGCTTGATTGCCTTGACCCGCTTTAAAGGCGAAATCGGTTTTTATCCGGAGGAATATCTGGAAATTATTAAGTTATATTTAGGCAAATAAACTTTATATTAAGACAATGAGTTTTGCATTAAGGCAAATGAGCTTTATAGTAAGGCAATGAATTTTGCATTAAGGCAAATGAGCTAAGGAGGATGCAGCATGAAACTGGATTTTGAATACGGTAACGGCCTCATGAGTGCCAATTTACCTGATGATACGGATGTGTTTATTCCAGGGGTGACCGTGGCGGATCCCCCCTGCCTGCCCCAGGATTGGGACAGCTTATATAAGGAAACGGTGAAATCTCTGCGTAATCCCATCGGCATGGAGCCTTTGCGTGAGCTGGCTCATAAGGGCAGCCGCGTGGTTATCGTCATTCCGGATATCGTCAAGGGCGGCGTGCAGCCTACCAGTCATCGGAAGGTGGCGATCCGGGCCTGCCTGGATGAACTATACAGCGTGGGCGTAGAGAAAAAGGACGTGCTGCTGCTGTTCTCCAACGGACTGCATCCCCGGACCAACGAGCCGGAAATGAGAGCTATCTTAGGCGACGATCTGTTTAATGAGTTCTATCCCTGCGGACAGGCTACGGCCCATGATTCCGAGGATTACGACCACCTGGTGGATTTGGGCTTTACCAGTCACGGGGACCATGTTATTTTTAATAAATACGTTTATGATGCGGATGTAGCTATTTTGATCGGTCATACCCAGGGCAATCCTTACGGCGGTTATTCCGGCGGGTACAAACATTGTGCCACCGGTATCACCCATTGGCGCAGCATTGCCGCCCATCACGTGCCCAAGGTCATGCACCGTCCTGATTTCGTGCCGGTTTCCACCCACAGCGAGATGCGGCATAAGTTCGATCAGCAGGGCATGTACATGGAAGAGAAGATGGGAAAGAAATTCTTCTGTTGTGACGCAGTGCTGGACAGCCAGTCCCGTCAGATTGCCATTTTCTCCGGTTACGGCAGGGAAATGGAACCGGTCAGCTGGCAGGTAGCTGATAAACGGACCTTCGTGCACTGGGCTGAGAAGAAATATGATGTTATTGTTTTCGGCATGCCTACCAATTTTCATTATGGCAACGGCATGGGTACTAATCCCATTATGCTGATGCAGGCTTTGTCCGCGCAGGTTATCCGTCATAAACGGATTATGGGTGATCACTGCGTCTTCATCGTTTCCAGCCTGTGCGACGGTTATTTCCACGACGAGCGCTGGCCCTATCTGCGTGAGCTGTATGATTTGTTCCAGCATGACTATATGCAGACTCTGACCGATATGAACCGCTACGGGGAATATTTTGCCACTAAGGAAGAGTATATTCGTAAATACCGTTTTGCCAACGCTTTCCACCCCTTCCACGGCTTCTCCATGATGAGCTGCGGTCAGCTGGCGGAAAGCAATACCAGCGCCATTTACATCGTAGGTGCCCGGGAACCCGGTCTGGCCCGGGGGATGGGCCTAAAGACCAGGGCCACTTTTGAGGAAGCTCTGGCCGATGCCAAGAAGAAGATCGTAGGTGATAAACCTAATATCCTGGCCCTGCCGCTGACTTATAAGACGGCAGCCGTACATCTGTGTATGAAGGACGAATAAATTAAAAAAGTCCTGATCTAAGCCGTTGTCAAAGCGGGCCCGTTGAAGGGGTGAGACGCGGTTTTGAGGTCAGGACTTTTTTATTTTTAGTAAAAGGTAAGTTGAAGTCGCTGGAGGTGGAAAGACCGGCTGGTTTAAAAAGAAGTAAAATAAGGGTATTAAAATATTTTAATTTTCCAACCTAAATTTAATTGTTTAATGGAATTTTTATGAAAAAGGTGCTATAATAACTTTAAAGACTTATGTAAGCGCTTACCTTGAAGGCAACAGGTAAAATAACCGGGAGCCGGTTAGCGCCAAAATTAGCGTAAAGGAGTGGCAAAAGATGAACTATAAGATTACGAACGGACTCTTGACCATGGAAGCGGCGGCAAAGGGCGCCGAAATTCAATCTTTGAGCGGTTTGGGCTCCGGTCCCAGCGGCTGGCTGTGGAACGCGGGCGAAATCTGGCCTAAGCATGCGCCTCTTTGTTTCCCCTGGGGCGGGAAGATGCTGGAAGGCTGGCATGAGGTAGCTGGTAAGCATTATGTGGCTGATCAGCACGGCTTTGCCAGAGATTTGGAACATAAGCTGGTGGAGCAGCAGGCTAACCGTCTGCATTTCCAATTGAAGGACAGCGAATATACTAAGGAACGTTTCCCCTGGTCTTTTGTGCTGGATACGGTTCATTCTTTGGAGCAAAACGAGCTTTTAACCACCTGTACGGTAACGAACACCGATAAGACGAAGATGCCGGTACGTTTCGGTTTCCATACGGCTTTGCTTTGTCCTTTTACCGCCGGTAAGAGCTTTACGGATTATCAGTTCCGTTTTGAGCATAAGGAAAGCGCCGTACGGGTACTGTGCGCAGCTGGTCTGAGCACGGGCGAAGAAGTACCTGTTTTCACCAATCAGGATGTGGTACCGCTGGTGGCCGGGATGTTTGACGACGACAGCATCTGCCTGAAGGGCTTAAAATCCGCCTGGGTACAGCTGGAAGAAAAAGCGACCGGCAAGGCCCTGCGTCTGGATATTGCTCAGTTCGGCCGGGTCGTGCTGTGGACTAAACCTAATTTCCCCGGCTTTATCTGCATTGAGCCCTGGGATACTCAGCCAGGCCTGAATCATGGCGCCACCGCTCATGATTTAATGCAGCAGCCCTGCGTTAAAATCCTGGAGCCGGGCGAGATGTATACCTGGACCCAGAGACTTAGCATCATTAAATAAACGCAAATAAATGCACATAAAGAAATCACCCGCTGTACGCTCAGGCAATTCTCTACGCGGCCTGCGAACCGGCTTACCGGTTCGGGCCGCTGTGATTCAAATGCCTTCGCTTTTACAGCGGGAGATTTTTTTATCTAATCCTACGATTTTAACTATTGTTATAGTGTTTAACTATTATCACTAGGCCTTTATTACTTTCTATTACTATGTTTAACCATCAAATGTATCTAAGACTGGGCTTGAAAAATTTTACTTATCCGCCGGGATCACATGCATGGATTCCCTATCAATGTTCAGGAAGACATCTTCCCCGGCCTTATAAATCTCTTTGGTGATCGGGTTATAAACCTTAACCATGATACTTTGCTCCCCGGCTTTGACCACGTAATCCTGGGACTCGCCCATGAACACGCTGCTGACCACCTTACAGGGCACATCGCCGGTACGGGCCAGGTGCAGACCTTCCGGACGGGTAATAACCTTGCACTCGGTGCCGGGGGTCATTTCTTTTTCCGTCTTTTTGGTGCAGGTGATGCCCAGCATGTCGATGGTGGTCTGGCCGTCAGCACAGGCGGTAATCTTACCGGGCAGGATGTTGGCCATGCCGATGAAATCGGCGACAAAGGCGGTAGCCGGTTTAGCGTAAATCTCCATGGGGCTGCCAATCTGCTCTACATGGCCCTTGTTCATGACGATAATTTTATCGGACAGGCTCATGGCCTCGGACTGATCATGAGTTACATAGATACTGGTAATACCGACCTTGCGCTGAATCTTGTGAATCTCGGTGCGCATGTAGATTCTCAGTTTGGCATCCAGGTTGGACAAGGGCTCATCAAATAACAGGACGGCCGGTTCCATGACCAGGGCGCGGGCCAGGGCTACACGCTGCTGCTGGCCGCCGGAGAGCTGGTTAGGAGCACGGGTGCCCATGCCTTCCAGGCCGACCATCTTAAGAATATCGTTTACCTTCTGCTCAATGACGTTCTTGGGCAGTTTTTTAATTTTCAGGCCGTAGGCCACGTTGTCAAATAAATCCAGATGGGGGAACAGGGCGTAACTCTGGAACACCATGGCGGTGTCCCGCTTATCCGGGGTCAGGCTGTTGACCCGCTCGTCCCCGATATAAATGTCGCCTTCGGTGGGAATCTCGAAACCGGCAATCATTCTTAAAATAGTGGTCTTGCCGCAGCCAGAAGGCCCTAACAAGGTGATGAACTCACCGGGGTTGATGGTCAGGTTGACGTTGTCTACCGCTACCACCTGTTTACCTTTGACCCCCTGGTAAACCTTTTTTAAATTTTGTATTTTTACACTGGCAGTTGTCATGTTAATCCTCCTCGTTTCTTTCCTTGGTTTTTAGCCGGGTTCAGGAACTTTCCCCTTTCGCGGCTCGTTTTGGCCGGAGCGAAAGTCCTGCTACCGCCGGTAGTTAAGTAAACGTCTGGTTTAGCCCTGCATATCGGTAATCTTGACGCCCATCCGGTTCAAGAGGAAGGTCAGGATGCCGACCACGATCAGCACGATGGCGATCAGAACCGTGGAATAAGCGGCGGCTACGCCCAAGCGTCCAACATCTACCTGACTCATGATGGCGACGGTCAGCAGGTTAACACTGGCCGATACCAGGAAGATAACGGCGCTGACGGCGGTCATGGAACGTACGAAGCTGTAGACCAGGCCGCTGAAGAAGGCTGATTTAATCAGGGGAATGGTCACGGAGTGGAAGACCTTGAAACTGCCGGCCCCCAGGTCCTGAGCCGCTTCTTCGATAGCGGGGTCAATCTGCTGCAGGGAAGCTACACCGGCGCGGATACCTACCGGCATGCTGCGGAAAACGAAGGACAAAACGATGATGGTACCGGTACCGGTCAGAATCAGAGGCGGCTGGTTATAAGCCAGCACATAGCCCATGCCGATAACCGTACCGGGGATGGCCAAAGACAGCAGCGAGACAAACTCAATCATGCCCCGACCGATGAATTTCTTCCGGACGATCAGATAAGCGATGACCATACCGAACACGCCGGTGATAGGCATGCTGATCAGGGACAGGATGGTAGTATCGATAACCGGTTTGGTGCCCAGGTTCCAGATATATTCATAATGGCGCAGGGTGAAGGTGTAGTCGATACCCCACAGATTTACGATGCTGCCGAAAGGAATCAAAGCGTACAGTACTACTATGAACAAGGATATGAAGAGGCAGGGCACGCCAAAAGAGGCGATGACGGATTTATCGCTGATCATTTCCCTTACCCGGGAGGGCTTGCCGGTCAGGGTAACGTAGGACTTGTTGCCCAGCCAGTATTTTTGCAGCACGAACATGAGGATGGAAAGGGTTAACAGGATGGTCGCTAAAGCGGTGCCGCCCTTTAAGTTATAATTGCCCATAGCCTGCAGATAAACCTGAGCCGCCATGGTGTTAAAGTTACCGCCGATAACCATAGGATTACCGAAATCAGCGGCGGTCTGGATGAACAGCAAAAGGAAGCTGTTGGCGATACCAGGCTTTAAGAGGGGGAGCAGTACGGATTTAAAGGTTTCCCAGCGGCTGGCTCCCAGGTTACGGGAAGCTTCTTCCAGGGACGGGTCGATTTGTTTTAAGAGGCCGGCCAGGACCAGATAAGCTACCGGGAAAAAGGTCAGGATCTGGACCACGGCCAGGCTGGTGAAGCCATAGACATTGGCATTCTTGATGCCCAGGATACTCTTACTGACGAAGCCCTGCTGACCGAAAAGCATGATGAAAGACATGGCCAGGGCGAAAGGAGGGGAGATGATGGGCAGGATCGCGATGATGTTAAAAAGTTTTTTGAAAGGAATCTCTAAATAAGCCTCGGCATAGGCAAAGATGAAACCGATGGCCGTGCCGAAAAAGCTGACCACCAGTCCCAGGACCACGGTGTTGACCAAAACTTCGATGTTTTCCGAATGACTCAGGGATTCACGGTAATATTGCAGAGTCAGGCTGTGGGTGGAATCATTGACGAAGCTTTGGGCCAGGACCTCGTACAAAGGCCAGACGATAAAGATGATAAGGGCAATACCTACCAGGATGATGGTCGTCAGCAGGATGGGATCCCGCAGGATTTTTTGCATCTCATCCCATTTGAGGGACATACTGCTATATTTTTTATCTGCCATGATATGCTCCTGTTTTTTCAGCCGGAGGGACCTGAATTTACCGGTCCGCCGGACTTTTACTTAGGAAGAGCCGCTCACCAGATGGTAAGCGGCTCTGCAATTCTCGTTGTAAAACTTACTGTTTAATGGCCTTATCCCATTTCTCGACCAGTTCGCTGCGATGAGCACCGGCCCACGGGAAGTCATAGTTGATCAGCTTGGTGCCGTTAAGTTCAGCCGCCTGTTTCGGAGGCTGAGCTTCCGGGTTGGTCAGGAACTGGTAAGAACCTACGGTCTGGCCAATTTCCTGGGCCTTCTTAGTCAGGCACCAGTCAATAAATTTTTTGGCGGCATCCTGATCAGGACCACCTTTAATGATGGAAACCGCACCGATTTCATAACCGGTACCTTCGCTGGGCGCCGTGAGGACCAGGTCCTTCATACCTTCTTCACGATATTTGATGGCATCATGCAGGAAGGAGATACCGACCATGCACTCGCCCTGGCCTGCCAGACGAGCCGGAGCCGTACCGGACTTCTGGTAGTTCTTCATTTGTTTGTTCAGTTCTTTCATGTAAGCCAGGCCGTCTTTCTCACCCTTTAACTGTACCAGGGTAGCCAGCATGGTGTAAGCCGTACCGGAGGAACCGGGGTTGGCGCTGATAACCTGACCTTTGAATTCGGGTTTCAACAGATCGGACCAGGATTTAGGAGCTTCCACGCCTTTTTCCTTTAAGAGCTTGGCATTGGAGGCGAAGCCCAGGTAGCCTACGTAAACACCGGTCCAGAAACCGTCCTTATCTTTAAATTTATCAGGAATCTTCGCCGCGTTGGGGCTGACATATTTTTCCAACAGACCGTCGGCTTTAGCCTGAATCTGGCCGTCAGCCGGGCCGCCGAACCAGATGGTAGCCTTAGGATTAGCTTTCTCCGCCTTGATACGGCCGATGGTTTCGCCCGAGCTCATACGAACTGCTTCTACCTTAATGCCGGTATCTTTCTGGAACTCTGCGATATCTTTAGCCATCCAGTCGTCTAACGCGCCCCAGTACATGGTCAGCTTCTTGCCGCCGCCATTATCGGCCGCTTTCTTGTCGCCGCCGCCACCGCCGCCGCAACCTGCCATCAGGAACAGCATCAGACCTGCCAGGGATAAAGCGCACAAAGATTTCTTCTTCATGGTAGACACTCCTTTTAAATTTAATATATTATGCCAACTAAAACCTAGCTCTATTTTACCAAAAATCGGGCTTAAGTACAATTAGAAAGTTTAAAATATTAAGAAATTTGCAAGAAAAATATCTTTTTTCTGAATAAAAAAGATATTTTTCAGGCACAAATGTAAAATTAAAGTATTTACCGCTTGGAAAATAAATCAAAAAGTTTAACCGGTTCAGCGCTGCAGAGCTGGTAGTCGGGGCAGGTCTCCAACACCTTGTTCCGGGCGGCTTCTAAATCGTGGAACACGTTCCATTTAGCCGCCACCTGGTCGTGCCCCTGGAGCCGGAGCAGGTAAGAGGGATGGAAGGTGGCGAGGCAGTCATAACCGCCGGTGGTTTTAAACCAGCTGCCCCGCTGCCGGGTAATTCTCATATCCGCATTGCCTAAATAATGCATGGCGACTCCGCCCAGGGCGACGATTACCTTGGGCTGGATGATGGCCAGCTCGGCTTCCAGCCAGAGCTTGGCGCAGTGATCGGCTTCGGCCAGGTTCGGGGTACGGTTGCCTCTGGGGCGGCATTTGACGACGTTGGAGGTGAGTACCCGGTCTCTGGTCATCTTGACCGACCAAAGGGCCTTATCCAGCAGTTGCCCGGAAGGTCCGATCAGGGGGCAGCCGTAATCATCCTCCACCCCGCCGGGGCCCTCACCGACGAAGAGAATAGGGCTGTCGGGGTTGCCGAACCAGCCTACCGGAGCCTTACAATCCTTGCGGAGCGGGCAATCCTGACAAGCGTTAAGTTTAACCGCTAAAGCGTCCAAGGCATCTTTTTTCATGATAATCTCCATTTCATTTTTAGGGCTCATTTTCAGGGCTCATTTTAACTGTTAATTTAAGGCTAATTATAACATAATCTCTTTTCTTATGACAGTAGTTATCACAATTGTGCGAAATCTGTAATGTTCGGTACAATTTCATTGACACATACGGACCATCTTGGTAAAATTAATGAAAGGCAAAATTTATATAAATATAAAATATTAGATGGTAGAAAATTTGTATTGCAGGCTCAAACCTGACCACTGCGGGTAAGCTTAGGGCTGGCGGTGACAGGGATAGAGCGGTTAGGTTAAGGAAGGGGAAATCAATAATGAAGGTTGCTATGATTATGGGGAGTAATTCCGACTGGCCGGTACTGGAGCCGGCGGAAAAAACCTTAAAGGAGTTTGGCGTAGAGGTAGAGGTTCAGGTGGCCTCAGCTCATCGTACTCCGGAGCTGGTACATGAGTTTGCCGCCGGTGCCAGGGAGCGCGGGGTGGAGGTTATCATCGCTGCGGCCGGGGCGGCTGCTCATTTAGGCGGAGTTATCGCCGCTTATACTACCCTGCCGGTTATTGGTATTCCCATTAATGCTACGCCGCTGGGCGGGATGGATGCCCTTTTAAGCTTCGTGCAGATGCCTTCCGGGGTACCGGTAGCCACCATGGCTATTAACGGAGCTAAGAATGCGGCTATCTACGCAGTTGAGATGCTGGCGCTGAAGTATCCGGAGCTGGAGGCAAAATTGGCGGCTTATAGAAAGCAGATGCAGGCCGAGGTATTAGCTAAAGGTGAAAAGCTGGCGGCTCTGCGGGGCGCCAAGTAACAAGTTTTACAAACTGGCTGGCGGAAGGCTGGAGAAAAACGCTTTCCGGGGTACTTCTAAAATAAAAGTTTTACAAACTAGCTGGCGAAAAGGCCTTAGGGCTTGCAGAAGGAGAAATATAGTGACTAATATTAATAGTGAGCTGGACAAACTGCACGAGGAGTGCGGCGTCTTCGGTATCTATTCTCATAAGGAGGATGTGGCCCTGAATCTTTACTGGGGCCTGTACGCTTTGCAGCATCGCGGGCAGGAAAGCTGCGGTATTGCCGTTAGTGATGGCCGGGATATGCAGATTAAGCTGGGGATGGGACTGGTTCCTGATGTGTTTAAGGACGGCATCGGCAACCTGCAGGGTCATGTAGGCATCGGCCATGTGCGTTATTCTACCACGGGGGCCAGCTTAAGTTTTAATATCCAGCCCATGAAAGTATATTATGACGGCGGCAACCTGGCCCTGGCCCATAACGGTAATCTGGTCAATGCGGCGGAGCTGAGGATGAGGCTGATGAAGGACGGCACCTTCTTTAAGACCACGGTGGATTCCGAGGTGGTCCTGAGCCTGATTGCCCGTTCTCATAAGAAGGTCCTGGAAGAGAGGGTGGCGGAGGCGGTCAATCAGATTAAGGGGGCTTACGGCTTCTTAATCATGGATGATCATAAGATGATCGCCGTACGTGATCCTTACGGGTTCCGGCCTTTATGCCTGGGACGTCTGGACGACGGCTGGGTGGTTTCTTCCGAATCCTGCGCCCTGGATCTGGTGGGTGCGACTTTCATCCGGGATATTAAACCCGGGGAGATGCTGGTGTTCGAGGATGATTACGCCGAGCCTAAGAGCCTGATGTTTGCTGATAAGATGCCGGCCAAGACGGCTCACTGCATCTTTGAATATGTTTATTTCGCCAGGACGGATAGTGTGATTGATAAGCAGAGTGTCTATGAGGCCCGGGTCAACATGGGCCGGGAACTGGCCAAGGAAACCAGGGGTAAGATTCATCCGGACATCGTCATCGCCGTGCCGGATTCGGGGACCGCGGCGGCAGTGGGCTTTGGCCTGGAATCCGGGATTCCCTTCATGGAAGGTTTGACCAAAAACCGCTACGTGGGACGGACCTTTATTCAGCCGACCCAGAAGCAGCGTCAAAATGCCGTCCGGCTTAAATTAAACCCGGTTAAGAACGTGGTAGCCGGTAAATCCGTGGTCATGGTGGATGATTCCATCGTGCGGGGCACCACCAGCGGCAAGATCGTTCAGCTGCTGAAGGATGCCGGGGCCAGGGAGGTGCATGTCTGCATCAGTTCTCCTCCGGTCACCGATCCCTGCTATTACGGTATTGATACCTCCGTGCGTAAGGAGCTGATCGCTTCCACCCGAAGCGTGGAAGAAATCAGGAAGTATATCGGCGCCGACAGCCTGCATTATATTTCCCTGGAGGGCTTGAAGCGTTCTTTGAACAATATGGACCCGGAGGGCATGTGTTATGCCTGCTTTAATGCCGAATATCCCGATAATGCGGAAACGACCATCCGGCAGGGCTCCAAGTATTTGTTTGAGACTAAGTGCTGATTAGACAGGCGGCGGTTGAATGCGCCGGAAAGAGGGTATACTCATGAGCGAAAAGAAAAAAAACTTAACCTATGCAGATGCCGGGGTAGATATTGATGCCGGCAATAAAGCGGTAGAATTAATGAAGGACAGCGTCCGGGCTACTTATCGTCCGGAAGTAATAGGGGATTTAGGCGGCTTTGGCGGCCTGTTCGCCTTGAACATCGCTAAATATAAGGAGCCGGTGCTGGTTTCCGGCACGGATGGCGTAGGTACCAAGCTGAAGCTGGCCTTTATGATGAACCGTCATGATACCATCGGCCAGGATGCGGTGGCTATGTGCGTGAATGATATTCTGGTGCAGGGAGCGGAGCCTTTGTTCTTCCTGGACTATATCGCCGTGGATAAGGTAGATTCTCAGAAGGTGGCTGATATCGTCAAGAGCGTGGCCGGGGCCTGCAAGGAGTCCGGTTGTGCTTTGATCGGCGGCGAGACGGCGGAAATGGCCGGCTTTTATGCCAAGGATGAGTATGATATCGCCGGTTTTTGTGTGGGCGCGGTGGATAAGAGCAAGATGATCACCGGGGAGAAGGTGGCCGTGGGGGATGTCCTGATCGGTCTGCCCTCCAGCGGCGTGCATTCCAATGGTTTTACCCTGGTTAGAAAAATTTGTTTTGATGTGATGGGTTATACGGTGGATACGATGATTCCGGAGTTTGGCTGCACCCTGGGGGAGAAGCTTTTGACCCCGACCCGGCTCTATCCCAAGACCTGTCTGCCTTTGATTGAAAAGTTTGACATCCACGGCATGGTCCATGTGACCGGCGGCGGGTTCTATGATAATATTCCCAGGGTACTGCCCAAGGACGGCGATGCGCTGGTAGATGCCGGCAGCTGGGAAGTACCGGTAGTCTTTAAGAAGCTTCAGGAGTGGGGCAACGTAGACTGGAAGGAAATGTACCGGACCTTTAACATGGGCATCGGCATGATCCTGGCGGTAGCGCCGGAAGAAGCCGATGCGGTAAGAGCTCATCTGCGGGAGCAGGGGGAGACCTTCTACGATATCGGTAAGATTGTTCCTGGTCATCAGACGACCGTTATGAAGGGCGGCGTTTTCGGTGAATAAGCCTAAGATTGGTGTATTAGTCAGTGGACGCGGCAGTAATCTGCAGTCCATTATGGACCACATTGCCGCCGGCGACTTGCCGCTGGAGGTGGCGGTGGTCATCAGCGATAAGGCGGAGGCCAAGGCGCTGGAGCGGGCCGCGGGAGCAGGCATTGCCACCGCGGTGGTGAGCCGGAAGGCTTACGATTCCAAGCAGGAGTTTGAGGCCGCCATCGATGCCAGCTTGCGGGAGCATCAGGTGCAGCTGGTGGTGCTGGCCGGTTTCATGAGAATTTTGAGCGGCTTTTTCGTGCAGAAATGGCAGCATAAGATTGTCAATATCCATCCGGCGCTTCTGCCCAGCTTTACCGGGCTGGATGCCCAGGGTCAGGCGGTGCGCTACGGGGTTAAGGTTTCCGGCTGTACGGTGCATTTTGTAGATGAGGGTACTGATACCGGTCCCATCATCTTGCAAAAGGTGGTGCCGGTGTTAAACGGTGATACGGGGGAGACCCTGGCCGCCCGTATCCTGGTGGAGGAACATAAAGCCCTGCCGGAGGCGCTGCGTCTCTGGGCTTTAGGTAAATTACAGCTGGAGGGCCGCAAGGTTCTGATTAAAGACTAATGATTTAAGACTAAGTAAAAGGAGAATGAGGTGCGTTATGAGTATTAAGAGAGCATTAATCAGCGTTTCAGACAAGACCGGTATTGTGGAACTGGCAAAGTTTTTGCATGAGATAGGCGTGGAAATTATTTCTACCGGCGGAACCATGAAGGCCATCAAAGCGGCTGGAATTCCAGTGACCTACGTCAGCGATGTGACCGGGTTTCCGGAAATTATGGACGGCCGGGTTAAGACTCTGAACCCAAAGATTCACGGCGGTATCCTGGGCGTACGCAGTAACCCCCAGCATATGGCGCAGATGAAGGAGCTGGGGATTAAACCGATTGACATGGTAGTAGTTAACCTGTATCCCTTTAAAGAGACCATTGCTAAGCCGGGCGTTACTGAGGCCGAGGCGATTGAAAACATCGATATCGGCGGACCGGCTATGCTGCGCGCCGCCGCTAAGAACTTCCGGGACGTGGTTATTATCACCAGCCCGGCCCGTTATTCCAGCTTGATCGCTATGCTCCAGCAGCATGGTGACGTGGATCTGATTACCAGAAAGACCCTGGCTAAGGAAGCTTTTGCCCATACGTCTGAGTATGATGCGGCCATCAGCGCCTATCTGACGAAACAGCTGCTGAACAAATAAATAGTAGATTCTCCAAACCGCAGCAGAAGCGCTTTGCCACTTCTGACTGCGGCTTGTGACAAATTTAAAGGCGGTTATATAAAATGAAAATTTTGCTGATTGGCGGCGGCGGTCGCGAACATGCCCTGGCCTGGAAACTGGCTCAGAGTACCCAAGTGGAGCAGATTCTGGTGACTCCTGGCAATCCGGGCATTGCTGCTTTGGCTAAGTGCCAGTGCGTTAGTCTGGATTTAAGTGATTTAAATAAAGTGGCGGATTATGCGGAAGAAAACAGCATTGATTTGACGGTAGTAGGTCCGGAAGCTACGCTAGTAGAAGGTATCGCGGATATCTTTACCGCCAGAGGGCTGCCGGTGTTCGGCCCCACCAAGGCGGCGGCGGAGATTGAAGGCTCTAAATCTTTTTCTAAGAATCTGATGGCCAAGTATCATATTCCTACCGCGTTCTTCCAGGTTTGTACGGACATTGACTCTGCCAAGGCTTACGTGGAAGAAAAGGGCGCTCCTATCGTCGTGAAGGCGGACGGACTGGCAGCCGGCAAAGGCGTGGTGGTAGCCATGACCAAGCAAGAGGCGCTGGCGGCTATCGACGACATGATGGGCGGCCATAAGTTCGGCGAGGCTGGCGCCAGGGTAGTACTGGAAGAGTTTATGGAGGGGGAGGAAGCTTCCCTGCTAGCTTTTACGGACGGAAAGATTATCGTGCCCATGATTGCTTCCCAGGATCACAAGCGGGTTAACGACGGGGATCAGGGACCTAATACCGGCGGCATGGGTGCCTATGCTCCGGCTCCGGTCATGACCGAATCCCTGCGTATCAAGGCTCTGGAAACGGTCTTAAAGCCGGCTATCGCGGCTATGAATGAGGAAGGGCGTACCTTTAAGGGCTGTTTGTATGCCGGACTGATGATTAAGGGCGAGGATATTCGGGTAGTGGAGTTTAACTGCCGCTTCGGCGACCCGGAGACCCAGGTGGTGCTGCCCTTGTTAGACAGCGACCTGGCGGAGATTATGCTGGCCTGTGCTACCGGCAACCTGACGGAAGAAATGGTGAAGTGGAGCAAGGACGCGGCGGTATGCGTGGTCATGGCTTCCGGCGGGTATCCGGCTTCTTATCCCAAGGGGTTGCCTATTACCGGCTTAGAGGATGCCGGCAACCTGCCTGATACTATCGTCTTTCATGCGGGCACTAAAGCAGAAAATAATCAGATCGTGACCAATGGGGGCCGGGTCCTGGGCGTAACCGCGGTGGGCAGTTCCATCCGTCAGGCCAAGGATAAGGCTTACAAGGCCGTAAAAAAGATTAAGTTTGCCGGAGCTCATTACCGGGAGGATATTGCCTGGAGGGCTTTAAAGAAATAAGGATTGAATAAGACTTAAAGGTCAGGTCCAGTTCCAAGCTGGCCTATGGCCGAACCGGTTCGGAAACAGTTGCGGAGCCGGGTGATTTTTGAGAAAGGTACAGGTGAGATAATGGCATTTTATTTTGATGAACCGGCCCATACTTTTAGTGAGTATCTGCTGGTCCCGGGTTATTCTTCTTCCAAGTGTGTGCCCGTTAACGTGGATTTACGGACGCCGCTGGTTAAATTTAAAAAAGGGGAGGATTGTCCCCTGACTTTGAACATCCCCATGGTTTCCGCCATCATGCAGGCTGTGTCCAATGATACTTTGGCGGTGGCCTTGTCCAGAGAAGGCGGTATCTCCTTTATTTACGGTTCCCAGAGCATTGAGTCCGAAGCCAAGATGGTCAAGAACGTGAAGGGCTACCGGGCCGGCTTTGTACCCAGTGATTCTAACCTGAGTCCGGACGCCACCTTAGCCGACATTATCGCCCTGAAGGAAAAGACCGGGCATTCCACGGTGGCCATCACTTCCGACGGTACCGTGAACGGTAAGATGGAAGGCATCGTGACCAGCCGTGATTACCGGGTCAGCCGGATGGATCCCAACACTAACGTGCGGGAATTTATGACCCCTATTGATAAGATGATCTGGGCCCCGAAAAATACTTCTTTGCAGGAAGCCAATGATATCATTTGGGATCAGAAGTTGAACACTCTGCCCATCCTGGATGATGAAGGCCGTTTAATGTACATGGTCTTCCGCAAGGACTATGTTTCCCATAAGGAATATCCCCTGGAACTTTTGGACGGCAAAAAACGCCATATGGTGGGAGCCGGCATCAATACCAGGGATTATGCGGAAAGGGTACCTGCCCTGGTAGAGGCCGGAGCAGACGTGCTGTGCATCGATTCCTCTGAAGGCTTCTCAGAATGGCAGAAGCTGACCATTGACTGGATCAGGGCCAAGTACGGCGATACGGTTAAGGTTGGCGCCGGCAACGTGGTGGATGGCGAAGGTTTCCGGTATCTGGCCGAATGCGGGGCTGACTTTGTTAAGGTCGGCATCGGCGGCGGCTCTATCTGTATCACCCGGGAGCAAAAGGGCATCGGCCGTGGTCAGGCTACGGCAGTTATTGATGTATGCCGGGCCCGGGATGAATATTATAAGGAAACTGGCATTTACGTACCGGTCTGCAGCGACGGCGGTTTAGTTTATGATTATCATATGACCCTGGCCCTGGCTATGGGAGCGGACTTCTTGATGCTGGGCCGTTATTTCGCCCGTTTTGATGAGAGTCCTACCAATAAGGTCAACGTGAGCGGCAGTTATATGAAAGAGTACTGGGGCGAAGGTTCTAACCGGGCCCGCAACTGGCAGCGCTATGATATGGGCGGTGCCGCCAAGCTTTCCTTTGAGGAGGGTGTGGACTCCTATGTGCCGTATGCGGGCCACCTGAAGGATAACGTCAGCCTGACCTTGAGCAAGGTGCGTTCCACCATGTGTAACTGCGGAGCCTTAAACTTAAAAGAGCTGCGGGAAAAGGCCAAACTGACCCTGGTTTCTTCTACTTCCCTGGTAGAAGGCGGCGCTCACGACGTAGTGCTTAAGGATAACTCAGTTAACAATTACGTTAAATAGTTTACATCTTGCACCTTCAAGCAAGACAAAAACTGAAAATAGATTGACGAATGCCGCTGGCAAGGTTACAATAATTAAGTAATTATTATTTTAAGTGTGAATATATGTAAGAAAGGCGGAATAGTAATGAACTTGAAAAAGGCAATACTGGCAGCTTTATGTGTAGGTCTGGCGGCAACGATGGCTTTAACGGCAGGCTGCAGTAGCGAGAAAAAGAACAGCAAAGTTTTAAAGGTAGGTATGGAATGCGCTTATGCGCCTTACAACTGGTCCCAGCCTAACGATGCGAATGGAGCGGTCAAGATTGCCGGTTCTAATGAGTATGCCAACGGTTACGACGTGATGATCGCTAAGAAACTGGCCCAGGCAGTCCATGCGGACCTGGAAATTCACAAGATGGAATGGGACGGACTGGCTCCTGCCGTTATGAGCGGCAAGATTGATGCCGCTATCGCCGGTATGTCCATTACCGCCAAACGAAAAGAGTCGGTTGATTTTACCCAGCCTTACTTCTACGCCAGCGTAGTAGCCCTGGTGCGTAAAGATACGCCTCAGTCTAATGTGACGGATATTGTGGGTCTGCAGGGCGCGGTTGCTACCTCTCAGCTGAACACTATCTGGTATGATCTGATCGATCAGATTCCCGATGTCCGGAAGCTGCCGGCTATTGATAACGTGCCTGGCATGATCGTGGCCCTGACCAGCGGTAAATGCAATCTGGTGGTAACGGATATTCCTACTGCCAAGGCCGCTTGCGCCGCTAATCCTACTTTAAAGTATATTGATTTTGAGCCGACCAAGGGCTTTAAGACTAAACAGGAAGACGTAGAGATTGGTATCGCTTTAAAGAAGGGCAACAAAGAATTAAAAGATGAGATGAATAAAGTCCTGGACAAGATGACGCCGAAAGACTTTGAAGCTTTGATGGACGAGGCGATTAAAGTTCAGCCTTTGGCCAAGAAATAAATTCTTGCTAGGTGTTAAGCATGGCAAATCGATACGGGATGGCGCACTGCCGTCCCGTATTTTGCTAAGTCAGGCGGCAGGTGCCTGGCAGGAGGGCCGGTGCTTTTGCTGAGGCGCTCCTTAAGGTAAGACGTAAAGTAAGCTAAGTTAAGGCTAAAGTGGTGTTAAAGTTAGCTTTTAGGTAAGATGTAAAGTAAGAGGTAAAGTAAGAGGGGTGTACGTGAATGGCAACCATGCCGACAACTTTTTTTGGATGGGTCTTTTTTTTACTGGATAAGTATGGCCTGGTTTTGGTAAAAGGCGCCGGGGTCACTTTGCTTCTGGCTATCGTAGGAACTTTCATCGGCTGTGTGATTGGCCTGATTGTAGGTATTATTCAGACCATACCGGAAGATGAGAATGCCAGTGCGTTGACCAAGGCGTTTATAAAAGCTGAGAAGTGGCTTTTAGATGCCTATGTAGAAGTTTTTAGAGGAACGCCTATGATTGTGCAGGCCATGGTAGTGTTCTACGGTGCCATGAGCGTGTTTAATATCGATATGTCGCCCATGTTTGCGGGCTTTCTGGTGGTCTCCATCAATACCGGCGCCTATATGGCCGAAAGCATGCGCGGCGGTATCTACTCGGTGGACCCTGGTCAAAAGGAAGCGGCTATCGCCATCGGCATGGATCATTTTATGGCTATGCGCTGCGTCATCCTGCCTCAGGCTATCCGGAACATCCTGCCCCAGATAGGCAATAACCTGATTATTAATATCAAAGATACCTCGGTGCTGAACGTAATTTCAGTAACGGAGCTGTACTTTGCTTCTAAGTCGGCCGCCGGTGTCTATTATAAATATTTTGAAATCTTCTTCATTACCTGTGTCATTTACTTTATCATGACCTTTACCGCCTCCCGGTTGTTAAGATGGTGGGAGGGGCGCCTGGATGGACCGGACGATTATAATCTGGTGGAATATGATCCTCTGGCTGATCCCTGCGGCATTACTCCGGTAACGACGAAGAAAGGACGGTAAGGGTATGAGCGAAGAAAATACCGGCGCAGTTATTTCTGTGCAAGGTTTAAAAAAGAATTTCGGGGAACGGGAAATCCTTAAAGGGATTGACTTTGAAATTTCTAAGAGCGACGTAGTCTGCATAATTGGTCCTTCCGGCAGCGGCAAGTCCACGCTGATCCGCTGCGTGAATTTTTTGGAGCAGCCTACGGCGGGCAAGATTCTCTACCACGGCCGGGAGGTTAAGGACGTCTTTAAGAAGCTGCCCTTGTACCGGACCAAGGTAGGCATGGTTTTCCAGCAGTTTAATCTGTTTAATAATATGACGGTGCTGGAGAACTGTACGGTGGGTCAGGTTAAGGTTTTAGGGGTCAAAGAAGACGAGGCTCGTAAAAAGGCCTTGCAATATCTGGAGCATGTGGGCATGGCGGGCTATATGAACGCCAAGCCTCATCAGCTTTCCGGCGGTCAGAAGCAGCGGGTGGCCATTGCCCGGGCGCTGGCCCTGGAGCCGGAGGTGCTGCTGTTAGATGAGCCGACCTCGGCCCTGGACCCGGAGATGGTAGGCGAGGTGCTTACCGTTATGAAGAAGCTGGCCGAAGGCGGTCTGACCATGGCGATTGTCACCCACGAGATGGCTTTTGCCAGGGATGTGTCCAATAAAGTTATCTTTATTGACCAGGGCGTCATTGCCGAGGCTGATAAACCGGAAAATATTTTTTCCCAGCCTAAAAATAAACGGACCCAGGATTTCCTGAGCCGTTTTAACCTGGGCCGGTAAGCTTAGGTCATTAGAAGTAAGAATTTAAGGAGATGTTACCTATGAAGCTGTCCGGAAAGTGGAGAAGGATAGTTTTAGTCTGCAGCTGGATCATGGGGGCCGGTGCGGCGTCACTCTTTCCGTTTGCAGCGGAGGCGGCGAGTGCCCCGGCGGCAGGGGAACAGGCGGCTGGTGTTAAGCCGGCGGCGGTTCAGGAGGTTGTGCCGGCAACAGAGGCTGTCAAAGTAAAAACGGCGGGTACGATTTTATTCGTGCCTCTGGATGACCGGCCGGTGTGCAAAAACTATAGCGTGGATACGGTGCGGGCTGCCGGCTGGGACGTACAGGTGCCTCCCGACGAGCTTCTAGCCGGTGCGGCGCATAACGGGGACCCGGATAAGGTTTACGCCTGGCTGACGGCTAAGGCGCCGGAGGCCGTAGCTATCGTGGCCAGTACCGATACTTTAATTTACGGTGGACTGGTACCCTCCCGGACCCATCATTTTACCGCGGCAGAGCTGGATAAAAGGGTAGAGAGGCTCTTAAATTTAAAAAAGGCTACGCAGATACAAAATATTTATACCTTTACCACCATCATGCGTTCACCCCGGGCTAGCTCGGCTCCGGTAGAACCAGCCTATTATGCTCAGTGGGGACCAAAAATCTTCCGGCTGGGCCAGCTGGAGGACCGGGCGGAGCTGGGACTGCTCAAAACCAAAGAAAAAAAGGAGCTGGCTGCCCTTAAACAGGCTATACCAGCTGAGATTCAGGCGGATATGTTCGGCCGCCGGGCCCTTAATTTAAAAGAGACTAAGGAACTTTTGAACGGGGTGGCCCAAGATAGGTTTGATTACATGGTAATAGGGCGTGATGATAGTTCTACCTATTCTCAGGCTCACCGGGAAGCCAGGGAGATTAACCATCTGGTACAGCAGCTGCCTAAGGAAAGAATTCGTTTCTTTGCCGGAGCAGATGAGATTGGGCTTTTGTTACTGACCCGGGCGGTTAATAACCTGCGGCAGGTTACGCCGCTGGTTTATACTTTTTATGCCGCCGGCAAGGGCGGAGACGCTATCCCCAGTTACGAGGACGACCGGCTGGACCACAGCGTGAAGCAGCATATTTTTGCAGCCGGCGCTTATCCGGTGCCCACTCCGAAGCGGGCGGATACCTGGCTGGGCGTCTTCCTGCGGCACGACGGCGTTAACCTGGAGGCTAACAGTCCGAAAAATGACGGCCAGATTACCGCCCAGGAGACGGATTTTGTGCAGCAGGTAAAAGACCTGATCGGTCAGGCCAAACCGGTAATCGTGGCCGACGTGGCTTTTGGCAACGGGGCCTCCAAGGCACTGGTGCAGGAGCTGTTTAAACAGAAGATGGCATGGAAGCTGGCGGCTTACGGCGGTTGGAACACGGCCGGTAACGCCATGGGATTTGCCCTGGGACAAGGGCTGCTGGCTCCGTCTTTGAGTCAGGCGGACCGGCAGGATTTCCTGACCATCCGTTATCTGGAGGATTGGGGTTATCAGGCGCAGGTACGGCAGCAGGTTTATCTGGATTTAATCTGGGCCAATGATTATCCTGGTTCTCAGATGCCGCCGGCCGTTAAAGCCAAGGCGGAAGCGGCTATTACCGCGGACTTGCAGAAGGCTGCGGGACCCTTAGTGGGACCGTCCGTCTTCCAGTACCGTTTTACGCTGCCCTGGGACCGGATGTTTGAAGTTTACGTCTCAAGAAAATAAAAAGGCAGGGTCGAAATTTTCGGCCCTGCTTTTTAAATTAAAAGGGTCTGTGGTAAGGCTTTTAAAAGGGTGCAACTTCCGATGGCAATTGGGTACGTTTTGCATCCAGGTGTTTTTAATTTATAAAAATACTGTTTCAAAGGGGAACACATTTATGAAGTTATGGCTAGTTTTAATGATATTTTTGGCCTGCGGCAGCTTTAGTCCCGTGCTGGCGGCCAGGCCGGACAATCAGCCGGGTACGCCGGTTAAAGGTAAAGTAGTAAATAGGGTGGCTGCTTCCGAGGTGCCGGTTAATCGTGGGGTAGTTAAAGGTGCTGCCTCTACCGGTGCGGTTAAGACCCGAGGGCTGATTATATATATTCCGGTGGATGACCGGCCGGTAAGTTTACAATATCCGGTAGAAACGGTGCGGGCTGCCGGTTGGGAGGTCCAGGTGCCTCCTCTGGCGGACCTGGGGTCCTTGTACCGCCAGGGCAGTTCCGCCAAGCTCTTGGCCTGGCTGGAGGCTAAAGCACCTGCTGCGGACGCAGTAGTTATCAGTGCCGATACACTGATTTACGGCAGTCTGATTGATTCCCGGATCCATCAGCTAAGTGAGGGCGAATTAGACCAGCGGGTGCAGCGGCTCTTGAACTTTAAGCAGAAAACCCGGGCGAAAAACGTCTATGTATATAGTACGGTCATGCGGTCTCCCGCTTATGATTCTAAGATAGAGGAACCGGCTTATTATGCCCAGTGGGGCCGTAAGATCTTTTTATTAGGCCAGCTCAAGGATAAAAAGGCCCAGGGCCTTCTTTCCAGTCAGGAACAGGAGCATATGTTGCAACTGGAGCTGGAAATACCCGCGGAATTTTTGCAGGATACCTTGAAGCGCCGGGCTAAAAACCAGCTGGTACAAAAAAAGCTGCTGCTGGGGATGAAGAAACGGGCCTTTGATTATCTGGCCGTGGGCAAGGATGATACGAATCCTTTATCCTGGGCGCATCTGGAAGCGTCGGAAATAGAAAAACTGGCTGCCCAGCAGCTGCAGATAGATCAGTCACAGATTGAGCAGCCCCAGGCCAGGGTCAGTGTTTTTGCCGGCTGTGACGAAATCGGCCTTTTGCTGATGACCCGGGCGGTGAATCACCTGCTTAAGGTGACACCCCAGGTGTATACTTACTATGCCTCCGGGAACGGGGCCAAATCGACATCTCTCTTTGAAGATATTACTTTGGGGGAAAATGTGCGGGAACACGTGCTGGCAGCCGGAGCCGTTCCGGTAAAAGCGCCCCGGCGGGCGGATTTTTACCTGGGCGTGTTCCTGGAACCGGACGGGCAGACGAAAGAAGCGTCCAATCCAGTTAATAACGGGATTATCTCCGGGCAGGAGCGCAGCTTCGTCAACCATACGGTGGACCTTTTAGCCGCAGGTAAAACGGTGCTGGTGGCGGACGCGGCTTTTGGCAACGGTTCGTCTAACGCTCTGGTACGGGAACTGTTTCGTCAGGGCCTGGCCGGAAAACTGGCGGCCTATAACGGCTGGAACACGGCCGGCAACACCATCGGCTTTACCTTGGGACAGGGGCTTTTAGCTCCGTATATAAAGGAGCCGGACCGGGTGAAGCTGCTGCAGGAACGCTACCTGGAGGACTGGGCCTATCAGGCTAACGTAAGAGGCCGGGTTTACCGGGAATTGATCCGTCCCGAAGGTTGGCCTAATATTCACTTTAACCCGGAACTTCAATCCAGGGTGGAGGAGGAGATAAATAAAGATATGCTGGAAACGGCCCATCCCCTGTTAGGCAGCGCCGTGGACCGTTTTCGCTTTACCCTGCCCTGGCGGAGGATGTTTGAGGTAGCAGTAGAGGCAAAGTAACAGGTAAAATAAAAATTGGGCAAAAACTAAAGAGAAAACTAAAGAGAAAACTAAAGGGAAAACTAAAGAAAAAACTAAAGAAAAAACTAAAGAAAAAACTAAAGAAAAAACTGGCTCCCGTTTTTAAAGGCGGGAGCCAGTAACTTTCCGGTATGCCCAAGGGTACAGCTTAGCCGGACGAAATCTTAATTATTTTTATTCGATATTTAGTTCTGCAGCCAGTGACACGCCCATGGTCTTAGTGAACCAGGGGGCCAACAGCTCAATCTGGTGCTGCTCCACGCCGGCGGGGCCTTTACTGTAAAGTTTCAGGTTGGCCTTGCTCTTGGCGGTGGAAGCCTCTATCCTGCTGATGCGGTGGGTCTCTGAATAGTCCAGTCCTTCAGCCAGGGCCAGGATTAAAGCGCATTTATTAATATTGTTCCATTCCTTATCGGTGAGCATATCCTTAAAGGCGGCTTCTTTAAAGTAGCCTTTGGCGATACCGTTGTGCCAGCCGGCGATGGCGGCTACGATCATCTGTTCCTTATGAGTCAGGCCGAACAGCTTGGCGTTTAAAATCATGTAGGCCGAGTGCCGGGCGTGGCTGTAATAGTTAATGGTGATGCCGATATCGTGGAGCAGCGCGGCGGTTTCCAGCAAGCGCCGGTCGCCCTTGGGCAGTCCGTGCAGTTTGGCCCAGCCGTCGAACATGGCCAGGGATAAATCGCAGACATGCTGGCTGTGCACCACATCGTTGGCATACAGATTCAAGATGTTCAGGGTGCTGGCCTTAAGGATATCCGGGGCGATGAGCTCCGTATGCTCCGCCTTGGAATAATAATCGTAGAATAAGCCGTCGCGGAGGCCGCAGCCGGAGACGATCAGCTTTTTGCTACCGGTGCCCTCAAAGAGACAGTTGATGATGGAGGTACCGGCCAGGATGATATCGGCGCGGTCAGCGCTGAGGCCGGGTATCTTTTTGCGCTGAGCATAGCTGGTGCCCAGCAGCTTTTTATAAATCAGCCGGAAGTTCTGAGCGCTGAAGCTGTAGTTGTGAATCTTGGACAAGGGATAGTGCTTGGCCCTTTGAATCATCTTGCCGGCCGTACGGGCGGTACCGCCAACGCCGATTAAGGGCAGTTTGGAATCTTTAATCCAGGGGAATTTGGCCAGCTGGCTGGCCACAAAAAAGTTAAAGTCACCAGCTACGCCCGGGAGCAGCGTATCCTTGGTGTTGAACATGCTGGTCATGTTGACTGCGCCAAAAGGCAGGGACACGGTGTTTACTACTTTCCGGTCCCGGAACAGAATCAGTTCCGTGCTGCCGCCGCCTAAGTCGAAAATCAGACCGTCCTTTACGTCGATGGTGTTGATAACGCCCAGATAACTGATGTGGGCTTCGGTGGTACCGGGAATCATATGCAGGTTGATACCGGTTTCCTTGATGACCTGGTCCACCAGGTCGCTGCCGTTGCGGGCGGTACGGATGGCCGCCGTGGCTACGGCTACGATGCGTTCAGCCTGGTAGAGCTTGCACATATAGGCAAAACTGTGCATGGTATCCATGGTCTCCTGAAAGGCCTCTTTGGTGAAGTTGCCGAAGACATCAATCTTCTGGCTGAGCCGCAGGGCTTCCTTCTGGTTGAAAATCATGTTATAGGCTTTGTTGCCGTAAATGTTGATGATGACCAGACGAGCCGAGTTGGAGCCGATATCTATGATAGCTACTCTTTGCATGACCTGACCTCCTCGATAAGTGTGTTTGGGAAAAGTGCGCCGGCGCATTCGGATGAAACTGTCCTGCCGAAGGTTGCTTAAAAGTTACCTTAATTATATCACATATTTTTAAAGGCTGTAAAAAATAATAAGAGGAATAATAAAAGAATAATAATAGAATGATAAAAGATTAATAAGAAAAATTGAAGCTAATACAGGGAGCCCTGCTTTATTATTAAAATCTGAGTTAAATTTCTGAAAATTCTTAGTGAAAGGCAAGGAATTATACTTTTCCTGTCGAATTTTCTTAACATAAGGGGGTAATTAATCGTGAAACGTAAGACTTATACCACCTTTGCCGCTATCCATCTGGGATCGGAAGCTTTAGGGATGGATATAGTGGAGTATCGCGGGCTCAAAGGTATCAAGGTTATTGAGCGCTGCCACCGCCATATACACTTAGGTGAAGAAACCTTTAAAAATAAAATCATACCCTTTTCCATGGTAACGGAAATCTGTGAAATCCTGACCGGTTTTAAGGAACTGATGCAGGACGACGGGGTGGAAGAATATTCCCTGCAGGCGACAACGGCTATCCGTGAGGCTCGCAACCAGACCTTTCTCCTGGACCAGATCAAGACCAGGACCGGCCTGGACGTAGAAGTGGTGGATATGCCCTGGGAAATTTATACCAAATACGTAGCCATCAGGCAGACCCTGAGGGAGCAGCAGATTAACGTGGACCGGGACGGGGTGCTACTGGTGGACATCTCTTCCGGCGGGCTGGGGATTACCTATGTACAGGATGACCAGGTCCGCTACCAGGAAAATATCCGGCTGGGCATTATCCGGATCAAGGAAAGCTTTACCAGGATTCAGCGCAACAGTTCTAAGTTTAACCGTGCCCTGGTACAGTTCCTGTCCAGCAACCTGGGACCGGTAAGGCAGGCTCTGGAGGCTAAGCCGGCCCGTTATCTGGTTTTGTCCGGATCGGAGACGGAGATTGTTTTGCAGCTCTTAGGCCGTCCGGCCGGCTCCAAGGTACAGCGGGTCGCGGCTCAGGAGTTCAGAGAGCTGGCCCAGAAAGTAGATCAGCTCAATTTGTCCCAGATCATCAAGGTCTATGACCTGCCGGAAGAAGCGGCGGAACTGGTTTTGCCCACTTTGATCTTTTATGAGCAGATGCTGGATCTGGTTCCGGCCCAGGAGGTCGTTTTCCTGCCCGACCGCTTTATCGACGGCATGACCTTGCTGCATGTCGGCATGAACAAGGACCGGGACTTCCGGAAGCTGCTGGAAAATGAAAAACTGAGTATCCTGCATCATTTCGGCTCTATTTATAATTATGACAGCAAGCACGCCATGCAGGTGGAGCGCCTGGCTACCATCATCTTTGATAAGCTGGGCAAGCGCCACGGTCTGGATGAGCATTGCCGGATGCTGCTGAAAGGGGCTGCCCTGCTGCATGATGTCGGCAAGTTTGTTTCCATGCGGCATCATTCCCTGTATTCTTATCAGCTGATCATGGCTACGGATTTACTAGGATTTAGCGAGCGGGATAAGAAAATCATTGCTTATGCTTCTTATTATCACGCCCACAATATCTTTGAAGAAGATTTAGGCGAGGTGGCCCGGCCGGAGCGGGAACTAAAAGCGGTGGTAGCCAAGATTGCCGCTATCCTCTGTCTGGCGGATGCGCTGGACCGCAGCTACCTGCAGAAAATTCAGACCTGTCAGGTCAGCACCCGGGGCGAAGAGGTATTTATCAACGTTACCAGCAAGCAGGACCTGGCTCTGGAAGAGTGGACCTTTGCCGACAAGGCGGTCATGTTTGAAGAAATCTTTGGACTAAAGGTACATATGGAGCGGGTGAGTGACCATGGATAAAATTGATTTAAATAAGCCGGAGTATTTTTTTAACCGGGAATTAAGCTGGTTAAAATTTAATTTAAGAGTGTTAAAGGAAGCGGAAGTTACAGCCACGCCTTTGCTGGAGCGGCTCAAGTTTGTAGCCATCACCGCCTCCAACCTGGACGAGTTCTTCATGGTGCGGGTGGCCGGTTTGTTCGACCAGTGGGAGAACGGGATTACCCGCAAGGATGAGGCCGGCCTGTCGCCGGAGGAGCAGCTGCGGGAAATTTCCCTGACCGCTCACGAGCAGGTTAAGCTGCAAAGCCGCTTGAAAGAGCAGGTTCTGGAAGAACTGGCGGCAGCTGGCGGTCCACGGATCAAAAAGCTGAGCGAATGTTCCTCAGTAGGCAAGAAATGGCTGGAGGATTATTACCGGGAGGTAGTTTATCCGGTCCTGACCCCTATGGCGGTGGATGCCTCCCGCCCCTTCCCCTTTTTGGCCAATAAGACTTTGAACCTGGCGGTACAACTGGTCAATATTTATAAGGAAGAAAGCCTGAGCCTGGTCCAGGTGCCTTCGGTGCTGCCGCGGCTCATTGAGGTGCCGCCGGAGGAAGGACGATCTTTTGTCTACCTGGAAGAGATTATCGCCGGGCACTGCGCCGATCTTTTCAAGGGCTGCAAGATTCTGGACGTAGTGCCCTTTAGAGTTACCAGGGACAGCGATCTGGAAGTGGACGAGGAAGACATAGAAGACTTGTTGCAGGAAATTGAAAAATCCCTGCGTAAACGTAAGCGGGGGGCAGCTATCCGGCTGGAAATCGGGCGGACCTCCAATACTCAGATCAAAACCTTCCTGGCCCGGAACT
>Ga0268357_100631_pt1 | contig 39781 bp, 30 predicted proteins | sample BioMet10_FD_192466 | JGI IMG/M metagenome (GOLD analysis project Ga0268357, IMG submission 192466) | Sewage microbial communities from Oakland, California, United States - Biofuel 10 (Illumina Assembly) | ecosystem: Engineered > Wastewater > Sewage > Unclassified | place: USA: California... | reverse complement strand
TACCCTCAAATTTATCAAAGTGTATCATTATGGATTTCTCGCTATGGAACTCAATTAACTTTAACTCAAGCATGGGATACCTTCTGGAAAATGTTGAAAGAAGGAAGATTTGATGTTACAATGCCTCGATCATGTTAAAAGTAATTATCTTTGTATTCTTCCTGATTGGAGATTTACTAATGTCCATTTTGTTGCAACCATACACTCAATTTGGAAGAACAATCAATCCGAAAAATTATAAAAAATTATTTTGGGTATTTAACTTAATTTTTCTTCTTTCAATTTTAGCAGCTTTTATAATAAATAAATAAATAAATTCTTGCTATAATAAAGTTGGCAAAAGGTTATGAAGCAACAACTGAAAAAGGATCAGTCATCAGCTGCTCCTTTTTGTTACTTGGCTGATAGGTCTGCATCTCTGCCCAGCCATTTGCAAATATAGTAGGCGGCTAGATTTGCAACAACAGAGATTAAAAAGGCTATGAAATGTTCCACGAACTTACCTCCTCTCAAGAGGTCAGGAGGCAGCCGACAGAAAAAATTATAGAAAAATAATCTAAGGATAAATTTTTACAAGGTAATGGGCGGATGAGATATTCCGCTCTTTTCTGAGGCTTCATCAGGAAGTGTGGGCAGGACCAAGCTCTTTATAAGGTAGATTGACAGGAATGTCCGAGCATCTCAACATGATCATATCGAGCGGGTTGTCTATGTTCCTGAAACCGTATGCCAATCGTACAGTCAGCTTGATCTTGTTGTTCGTTGCCTCTATGCGTGCATTGGAAAGATGATACCTGGCAGTATTGATGATCGCCTCATAATGTCTCCTGATCTTCTTCTGCAGTTCATAGACCGGCTTGATCTGTGAATGCGATGCCTTCCACAGCCAGTCCTTCAATGATCCTTCGAGCTCTTCCAGGGGAAGGTGGATCAGTGTCCGCAGATACTCCTTCAGCTGGTATGCTTTATAAAGTTTTTTATCTGTCTTGGCAATGAATTCCAATTGTGCCTTCTGCCTCGCCGTAAGGTTCTCAGGAGCCTTCCCAAGAGTGAACTTTGTGTTCTTGATCTGGTCTACTGTCCTGTCTTTCTCTTCGCCTTTCTTTGGCCTTCCATGGCCCTTCTTCGGCTCATGATTGTTTGCACGTGCACGCTGCCATGCCTCTGTCCGTACTTCATCTATCGCTGCCTGTGCCCATTCCACCATGTGATAGCTGTCAAGGCACCGATGTGCACTGGGGATATATTCCTCCCTCGTCTCGCTGATCCATCTGGCACCGTCAGCTGTGACGCATTCGATCGATGCACGCTGTTCTTCACTGAGCTGTTCAAAGAATCCCCGCAGCACTTCCTTGCCATGTCTCTCATGTACCCATACCTGATGACATCAAGAAGAGGACAGACCTCAATCTCGATACGCCTGCCAAGATAGACAATGCAATGCGAATCACAATTAACAATGCAGACAGTAATATTCAAGCAGACAATATCAAGGTCTATGAAGTCAAATTGCAGTTCAGCACCGATGACGGCAAGACATGGATCAATGCAACGAAGGATAACTTCCCTAAGGAAGGGATCACGTTTACTTTGCAGTATCCTGAGGGTGCCGGCGCAGATGACGACTTCAAGATTATTCACATGTTCACGACAGGTCCTCATGCAGGAGAGACAGAGACACTGAGCTATGTAAAGACTTCAGAGGGCCTTCAGATTCACGTCAACAGTCTCTCACCGTTTGCAATTGGATACATCAAGAAGGCAGATACGCCTGCAGCAGTACCAGATCCTTCCAAGCCAGAAGAATACATCCGTCCTGATATTTCTGGTCAGGATGCGGGACATTTCTTTGACAAGACCGGTGAATCCTATGATGCTCCGGATACGGGTGATAAGTCAGCCGCAGGCTCAGGCATTGCAGCATGGACATTTATGATAAGCATGCTGCTGTCTGCTGCTGTATTCTTATCTATGAAGAAAAAAAAAGAACGGAATAAATAATTTCTGATTGAATGAAACTGGCACCTTTGGCTCCCTTGTTTAGACGCTCCAAAATTAAATGAGGTTCACTCAGATGAAGCTTTAAAATAACATGGGGTTTCGTAGACCTCAAACATCTGGAGCAATGAATATCTGTATTTGATCAAAAAAGCATTGCTGTAGCAATCTCATTGATAGATATTGTGCTGCAGGACAAGTAAACAACATAAGAAGGCCGGAGATTCCGGCTTTCTTAATTCGCATTATTTGCAAACGCCTTTTTCTACTTAATCAAACGTTCCTTTGATTTGACACTAGCGCGCTCCGAAATATTATGAATAAGGGCATTTTAAGTTTCAAAACGGATACTGATTTACAAGATAATCAAAAATAGACCAATATAAATTAAACGTAAGTTTGAGTTAAAGCATGTACTCAAACTTCTCTGATAGAAACGGAGTTGTTCTGAGAATTTGTTACTCTTTCTGGATTTTCTCAGAGTTTATTTGCTGAAGAGGGGTCTTATCCTTTTCCAACATTTTCAGCATGATATACACTGTGAAAACACCATTTTCCGCTTGAATCTTCATCTCTCCGTTGTAATTTCTAACAACTGCTTTCACCGATTCAAGTCCAATGCCTACGTTGCTGCGTCCCCGTTTATCAGATAAATAGGCACTATCCTGCATGGATATGTTCCCGTCATAACTATTGGCGATGGTGATTGCGAGATATTTGTTTTTCACCACAGATTCCACTCGCAGAAAGCGCTTCTCTTCTGGCAGTTTCTGACAAGCATCAATGGCATTTTCTAGACAGTTGCCCATCAAAACGCAGAGATCCGTGTCAAGGATAACACAGTCCTCTGGAATGTATAAGTTGAAATCTACGCGGATGCCATTTTGTTTAGCTACAGATAAATAATGTCCCACAATCATATCGGCTGTATAATTTCCGGTATAGAATGTATGCTCGTTGTTTGGCAATGTAAGACCATATTCAACAAGATACTGTTGCAGATGTATCTTGTCGTCCGCCTGAACCATGCTGGAGATTACGTTCATATGATGGCGCAGATCATGACGTGCCTGACGGGTTTGAGCAATGGAATCCGACAGCTTTTTATATTGTTCCTTTTGTGATGCTAGAATCATGTTTGCACTTTCCAGCCGTTCTTCCGCTTCCGTGACTCGGATTGAAATGCTAAGGTTGTTCAGTGCAACAACATCTGAAAAAAACAGCGCAGTATAGCAAGCAGTAAAAATGAACAGGATTATCATGTTTCCGGTTGTGAAATCAGTCAGATAATAGAATACACCAAGTGCTACAGCGCCGCTGAGAGGAGCAAACATTAGTCGTTTCCATCCTTCTGCACTTGGGTTATCACGAAATATTGTCGCGGCAAAATGTCGAAAAGCGGAGATAATCAACGTATCCAACAGGGCGAACAATGCAATACATCCCAGGGCGGAAAGAAAAGGAGCCGCAACAAGCGTAGACTGCGTGATACCAAAAGCCTCCATCAAGCCACTGATGAAATAAGCTTGTATCGAAACGCTTCCGAGACAATAGAGGTACAGAGGAAGCGGGATACATGTTAGGAAGAAAAAAGTTATATAGGGGATAACTCCAACGACAATGAGAATCACAAACTGCTCTTCCAATCCATAACCAAAGTTTTCCGCTATAAAAAAATCGAGCCATGTTCCTAGCGTACAGTAGATTGCTGTGCCAATCAGAACGACACGTTTTGACAGACGAAAATAATCCCATAGATAAGCAATCAGCAGTGCTGCAAAGATACACAAAAACAGCGATCCGATGATCAACTTACTAAGCCAGGAAAATAATATCATTTAAGCCGTTCCTCCATCCCTGTCCATATAAAATCTGCAATCTGTCGACGCAGAGATGCGGCATTTTTGCTGTTCAGCAAAACTCGATCTCCGTTTGTCAGAAGTACTGTCGTGTCAGTCACGTTCTCAACTTCGTTCAAATTGATGATGTAGCTGCGGTGGCAGCGAATAAAGTTTTTATATGAAAGCAGAAGCGCTTCAGCCTCTGTCATGGTCAGGGGTGACTTGAGTGTTTCGCGTTTTGTATGAAACAGCAGACAGTGAATTCCGGTTTCCACATAAAGAAGCTCCCGCAAAAACAATTTCACACTCTGCCGTCCGCTGGGGATGCAAATATATGAAAGGGCGGAGATCATAGTGTCTCCGCTTTTCTTGATGGCTTTGAGGAACCGTTCGTAAGAAAACGGCTTGATAAGGTAATCCAGTGCATTGACTTCGTAGCTCGCGGCGCCGAACTCTTTTGATGTTGTGGTAAAAATGATGTTTCCCGAATAACCTTGTGCCAAAAGCTGTTTTGCGGCATCCATCCCGTTGGTTGCTTTCATGTAAATATCCAGAAACAAAATATCAGACATCATCTTGTCTGCCAACAGAGCTTCGGCGCAGTCGTATTCCCGCACTTCCAGATCATCTATGCAATTTTCTCCGATGTATCGCTTAATATAATCAACCAGCCTTTGACGGTCTGAAATGATGTCATCACAGATTGCAATCCTCATGTTGCGTTACCAGTCCTTCATAATTATATCGGAATCAAATGTCTGCTTCAACGCCGCTTTCTGCCGTTTAGGAAGAGTTCGCGCCGTTTAGGAAGAGTTTTGTTTTGAATGGAAAAAATAATATATTATTTCGCTAAGTGTAGGCATTTAGTTTCTTAATCATGGTTTGAGTGCTGAGTATCACATTACTATCGGAATTCTGCCAGTTGATACAAGTAGCTTCTAATTATGTAGTCTGTACATTTGACTAGCTGACTCTATTTAGTTCATTCAATGCGCATAGTAACGATTTGCTTGAGTACAGCGTGCAAAATTGCCTAGGCATGGCCGAAAAAAAGGTGGCAATCTGCAGGAGCAGTATCCCTGCCTGAAACAATATGGCGTGACGCTGATTTATGCAGTGGACTTGCAGGATGAGAGAACTCAGCCTGAAAGATATTTCTGAAGGAGGATGAATTATGAAAAGGTCTCAAAACAAGACATTTTATCATCGTGGTCGGACAGGCAGCCGCGTTCTGTCCACATTGCTCTGTCTCGTGATGCTGGTACAGATTGTGCCTACCATGGCATTTGCCAAGGAACCGGAAGAACAGAGTGCGCTGGTATATCAGGATCCCCAGGACAGCGAAAATAAAATTTCTATTGCCTGTGCCTCCTCAAACGTTGATGAGGGAGGTACATACAGCTTTATCGTCACCCGCAGCTCAGGCGAAACAGAGGAGACATCTGTGATTTTACATACAGTGGACGTCTCTGCAGCCTACGGTGAGGACTATAACATTTCTGTGGAAGGAATGGATACGCAGACTCTTGAAACCGACGGCACCGTTCTGGAGCAGTCAACTGATACACAGGAGCAGGCTGCCCGTAAAGCACAATACGATCAATTGTTAGCTGATAATGAAACAGATGAAGAAACCACGGCCAACAGTGAGCAGACTGATGAAGCCAATCAGGCCGATCAAGCCGATGTCAACGGTCAGGAAAGTCTAGCCCAGCTGAAAGAAGAACAGACGGGCCTCTCTACTCGGGAGATATCTCAGACCGAGGCGCAGCCGTTGAATGAGGTTATTGCGCAGCAGTATATCAACTCTATGGGTGGAAGTGTAGAGACATCTTCGGAGACCACAATTGTCTTCGCAGCCGGGCAGACGGAGAAGACCGTTGTGCTGCGGATTCTGGACGACAGCCAATCCGAGGGCAGCGAGATGCTCCAATGTACTCTCACCGCTCCAGGCGATGGCTATGATATTGGCAACATCTCAGTAGTGCAGTTTACGATTGTGGACGATGAACCAGTAGTGTATTCCAAGGTGAGCTTTGCAGCCGACACCTTCCAAGCTGACGGCGGCAGCGTGACTGTCACCATCAAACGTGACGATGCACTTTATTCTTTGGCTACTGCAAAGGTACGCTCTGTGTCGGGCGGAAGTGCAGTGGCTGGAAGCAACTATGCTGTTGCTGACGAGGAGATATCCTTTGCACCGTACAATCAAGAAGTAGAACTGACAATTCCCGTTTCCGCCAGCCGATCGGAGACAATCTTTGAGTTGGAAATTTATGACCTGAAGGGCTGTCAAGAAGGCGAGAACATTCACTGCACCGTAATCATCCCTGCTGCGGAGGACACCGCGCAGTTGATAAGTCCTCTAGAAGAGAGTCTGACCATGCTCACTGCAAGCACGGACTCTCTGGACTTCCCTATTACCATTGACGGGAAATCCTATCAGGTGGTGTATGACGGCAGTTTCACAGGTAGCATCGTAGATAGCGCCGGTGTCGCAGTAGGCACCTATTTCTATATGCTTAACAGCGCCAGCTTCAATCATTTTGAGGGGACGAATCCCGGCAACTTCGGTAATCGAGAGAGCAAGTTCCTGACCGCGGATAACGCAGATGACGATACCGAGAAAGAGCTGATTGACGACGCGGCGCAAAAAGGTGTGGGCTATCTGTACTACTACAGTGCCAAGATCAGTCACAATGGGCTTTCCACCTGCTATCTGCCAGGCAATGTCCCTGCCTTTAATTCTCTGAAATATCAGTACGCCATGGCGGATCTCTATTACCGCTGCGACTACCGTGCCAGCAAAGCAAGTGGCGGCTTTGACCTGCGCGTTCCTTATGACGCGCAAAAAGTGCAGATCAAGCAAAATGTCATCAAACTCAGCCAGGCAGACATGGATGAACGGAAGTTGACCTCCAAGCTGTCTATGGTGGACAGCAACGGATATCCCGTAGATCAGAATTATGAGTTCAAGTTCTGGGCGGGCGATCAAGGCGACGGTACTCCTAAGACCGAGCTGTACATCTACGGCGCAGTGGCCATGTACCGCAAGTTCAAGATTTCCCTGCTCCAGCCGGATGCGCTGACCTATCTTAATGCTGACGGCACCACAGGTAGCCGCCTTCCTGCACAGGTGGAACTTGGTGTGGGACATGAGACCCGCTATGCTGGACAAAATCTGCAGCTCATTGTCACTTCCACCACGGCTGACGGACCTATCGAGGGCGTTTTGACAGGATATCAGATCACCATGGGGGTTGGCGACAAGCAGTCGACCTTTACCTATACGCCAAGCGGCAGCAACCTTCAGAACATTGCCTTTGACGATGATTTTATCAAGGTGCTCAACTCACACGGCAAGGGCGAGGCGATGGATGGCAGCAGTTACGTAACAAATTTGCAGATCAAGCCCATTTTCACCTATAAAAATGTGACTGTAGATGTGGGCGCTGACAAATTTGGCTCTTTCACGGACAGTGCATTGACTGTTGGCACAGGTAAGAATTTTCATAAGGGCGACGTCCTCTCTCTAGCCAGTCAGCCCGTTGATGGCTTTTATTCTGACGGCTGCCGCATCCAGGGCTATGTCAATTCCTCGGATACCCAGGCGGAAATGGACGGAACCATGTATACCGATACACTGAAGCTCACGGATGAGAAGTATGTAATTTCACCGAGGTTTGCAAAACAAGATAATCACATCACTGTTCGTATGACCGACGAAGCACAAAGAAAACTTCGGCTGCAGGGCGCGTGGGATAATAATAAGCTTCCTATAACTGTAAGAGGACATGGAGGCGAGTACGTCCTGAAAATCAACGACGGCAGGAGTCCTGATGCATATACTCCTACCTACGGCCAGGTCTATCAAATCACTGTCCTGCCTCGGGGCGGAAGGCCTTATGACAAGGTTTACCGCCCTGTGTTCACAGTGCTGCGCACTGGCCAGATGGTCAACGGTTATACGTTGGATATAGTGGCCCAGAATCGAACAGAAGACAACATCATATTGGTGGATGTGGAGGAGGTGGATCCTGCTGACCTGCTTACCTTTGCTATTAGCGGCGTGGTGCGCACAAGCGGCAACTCCGTCCGTGACAGTGCCACTGCTATAAATGGTGCCCCTGCAATGAATGTCACCCTGACAGCCGGCTCCACTGACAACAGACTGTACGATACAATCACGGAGACTGTGCTGACCTGTACCACCCGCTACACCGCCCAGACGGATATCGATGGCAAGTATTCCATCAAGGGAATTAAAGCCTTGGATGGCGACACCGTCAGCGTTGAGCTGCGAAATGGCGACGTGACCTCGGTGGAATATGTTAAGCTGAGCAAACCCGCCTCTACCGCGGGCACATTTACATATCTGGAGACGGTATATGACGAATCCAGCCAGCAATCCACCGAGCAGACCGTCACCGCAAACGGCTATATCCAGACCACTGCTTCTTTTTCGCTGCCAATGCGTTCTCCGCTTGCTCCTTACGTAGCCCGAGTGGACTATGCGGTAGACAGTGACGGCATCGCGGACTCTCTAGTGGACACTCGCAACAACGAAATTGCTATCGAAAAAAAGGGTCTGACTGTCACAGTCAGCCTGAATCGCAACAATCGTGGTGTCAAGAAGGTTATCTTTTCCCGCATCTCAGACAAAGGTGCGTCGGAGGAGTTCGCCGTGGAGGCCGAAACGAAAGATCAGACTGTTTTTTCTTACCGCTTTAAGAATATGGAAACTGCCTTTGATCCGGGTGATATGCTCTATGTCCGGCTGGTAGACAGTGAATCTCAGGTGGTAAAGACGTATCTGACAGATCCTGTTACCAATACAGAGTCGGTGAGTGAGACCTCCTATGACTGTGAGTATGCTGATGTATTTACAGGACTTACTCTTTATCTTCCTACGATCTATCCGCAGCCACAGTATTATGATGTTTCCTCCCTCAGTGAAAACGCTATGGATGTACCTATGCTAGGTAATATCTCCTCAAGCGTCTCTTCCGGCACGCTGACATGGAACAAGACATTACTCTCAGATGAGACGGCTGCCCCTTATTATCTTAGCTTTTACTTCACACCTACTGCGTCCAATGTGGACAATCTCACTGCTTATAGCATCCTCAATAAAGTGGGGGATATCTCCAATCAGATTTCCGACACCGCATTAGCAAAATATTCCGGTGATGTCAACTTGGAGCAGGCCCGTGCAACCATTGCCGCCGCAGAAAAAAACTATGACAACATGAGCGAAGACGTCAAAAAATTCATAGACGACGTGCATCAGCAGGAAACAGACCTGAAGAGTCAAGGGAAGAGCGAAGATGAGTTGATAGCGGCCTACGACCAAAGCCTCAAGGACAATAAGGATATCATCAAGCAGGCTGATCAGGACTACAAGGAGAGTACCTCCAAGCACAAATATGCTAAGGCGGCTACCAAGCTGTCCGGCACAAAGCTGACCGTCAACGTTCAGGTGCTCTTTCAGATTTTCTATACATTCAACACGAAAAACAACCAGTATGAGATGGTGTCCACACAGTTCTTTATCGGCGGCAGCGATACCATCAGCTATCTACAATACTGGTCTGTCTACGGCGTGCCTATTTACTTGAAAATTACTGGTACTGTCGGCTTGCAGATGAATAGAAACTTTGTACCTAAAGATTATCAGACCACAATCAGCTCCTCCGACGTCACGCTGGTGGATAATCTCGCGACTATCATGACACCTCAGAAGGATTTCATGGTCTATGGAAACTTGCAAGCCATGGTAGGCGCAGGACTTTTAGGAGTGCTCAGTGCCCGGGGCGTTGTCACCTTTGGCATCAACTACCGGAACATCGTTGTGGAAAACCCCAACGACAATGACACGTCCTATGGTGAGGGTGATATCACAAAGGATGGGTTGTTGATCTATACAAGCGGCGGCATCGGGTTGGATCTGTTGTTATTTTCCTTTAACTACACCCTCGTCACCGCCACCTATGGCAATGGCGTGTATGAAGAACAGGCCGGCGTAACGGGTCCAGGGAAAAAGAGCAGCGGAAATTCCTTCTCTTTGGAGTCTGCAGATGTAGGCTCATCTGATCTGGGCACATTTGGCTCCGTTAAGCTCAGAGGAGGCGACACGAGCTATCAGGTTCTTCTCAATAATGCCGCCGCCCACACAAAGCCGCAGCTAATTCAGCTCAGCGAGGGTCGGCAGATGATCGTCTTTGTAGACCGGGATCCTAGCCGCACAGGTATCGATCAGATGTGCCTTTATTACAGCGTGAATACGGATGGAACGTGGTCTGCTCCAGTTATGCTGGACGATAATGGTACCGCCGACGCCGATCCCCATGTCTATGTTAATGATGGTAAATGCCTGATCAGCTGGTCAGATGCTAACCGTGCTTTCTCGGGAACCGCATCCGCCCCTGATGTGCTTAACTCGCTGGAACTGGCTTACCGTGTCTATGATATTGCCTCGGGAACTATGGGTGATAAAACCGTTCTCACCGACGACAACTTCATGGACAACAATGCAAAGTTTGCTCTGACAAACGATGGTGACGTTTTCTGTTATTACATCAAACGTGACTTGAATAATATATTGGCTGGAGATGCTGAGTCTCTGGCTGACCCAAATGCCACCTATACGACCGTGGCTTTCCGCCAGTATGACGCGAATGAAAAGAAGTGGGGACAGGAGACTTACCTGACCATTCCTTGCCAGGATGTTAACGATCCTCTGATTCTGGACTTTGATTCCAAGGTGCGCACTTTCAATGGTGACAGATTCTCTCTGATGACCTATACCGTAGACGCCGATGGAAATCTGCAGACGGTGGACGATCGAGACGTCTATCTCATGCTGACTAACCTTACCAAAAAGAAGTCTTTCTACCCGATCCGCATCACCAATGACTACAAGGCGGACGTCTCTCCGCAGCTGACAGTATTCCAGTGCCAAGATGACGACGTTCAGGAAGAACAGCTTCTTTTGTCCTGGGTAAGCGACGGAACAGATTTCTGCACCATCAACCTGACTTCAGCCATGAAGGAAATTCAAGACAGCGGTGTATGGAATGACATTCTCTCGGCGGTACAAAGTTCAACTGATAAAGGAAGCAATCCCGACTGGTATAAACTCAGCCAAAGCGATGCGGAAGAGCTGGGTATCACTGCGGAGAACTACCATAACTCCATTTTTGAACGACTATACACCGGTCATCTGGCTCCGGCTGTCAAGCAGTTCACCAATGGTCAGCTATCTTACAACTTGAGCAGCTACAAGCTCTACAGCAATAGCAATGCCTTGTACTTGCTGTGGTCGGAAACCGGCGGTGAAGACGGCGTAGGTCAACAAGAACTTTACGGCGCTGTGCTGGATAACGATGGTCAGCAGACCAGCTGGGGCGAGCCGGTGCAGCTTACCGACTTTGGACGCAATATCGATGAGTTCTCCGCCGTCTTCGATTCCAACCAGACAATGTACCTTACCGCCAACATATTTGACCAGAAGGTAAGTGCAGACGGCACGGTGGAGTATTCACCAAATCAGATCATGTTCTATCAATACCAACGCACAAATCACTTGGCGTTAGGATCGGATATCTCTTACGAGACTACGCCGCGGGACGGTACTCAAGGCAACTTCACACTGGAACTCAAAAACAACAGCATGCGCCATCTGACTGCCTACCACATAACCGTGGAAGCACAGCAAAACGGTGCAAGTGAGACCATTTTGGATGAGGATTATGCTGCCTCTCTGCTCTCTGGTGGGACTGTTCTTCTGCCAGTTGCCTGGACGCCTACGAACACAGAAGGCGCAAAGCTTATTGTAACCTTCTCTGCAGACGGTGATACCGTCACGCGTTCCTATGATGTTCCTCAGGAGTCTGACGTGGTGATTACCTCTGCGAAGGCCGCCTATGTCTCAGGTACACCTCAAGCAACAGTGGAGTTATTCAACCAGGGCAACCTATCTACCGGCGAGCTGACTATCTCTGCCGCTAACGCAGGAAACGATGCCAAGATACTAGGCAGCGATACTCTCTCTTCTTTGGATCCCGGCCAGCACCGTACTGTAACTCTGCCGCTGAATGAGCTTACCTTTGCTGATTTGGACCAGACTGGCAGCACTACGGTCAGACTAAGTGTGAAAGGGGACAAGGACTCTGCCGGTATTGTGACGGTGCTCAACCAGAGAGAAGCTGCTTTGATAGCCTTCGATTGTGCTGATTCCCTTTCTATGAGCATCGGCGATACAGAAAAAGTACAGGCTGCAGCCATGCCAATCAGTGTGACCCGCCAGTCAATCAGCTACGTTTCTTCCAATCCTGCCGCCGTCTCAGTTTCTCAGGATGGCACACTGATTGCCAACGCAGACGGCAGCTCAGTCATCACTGCCTATGACGCCATCAGCGGGTTATCCTCCAATATATCCGTCCAGGTAAGCGGAAGTTCCAGTGATTCGGGCGACAATACATCCGACAGCGATATTCCCGGCGACAGCATTTCCGAAGGCAGCACTTCCGGCGGCAATATATCGGAAGGCGGCACTTCCGATAGCAATATTTCAGAAGATAACACTTCCGAAGGTGATACTTCTGACAGCGACACTTCTGACAGTGACACTTCCGGTGATAATGCTTCCGACAACAATACTTCCGACGACAACATTTCTGACGGTAATAGCGACATTGCATTTTGGCTTGTGCTGCTCTTTGTCTTCGGAGGTGTTCTGATAGCGTATTGGCAAAAAAAGAAGCACAGAAATAAAACTGATTAACTAATACAAAAGGTTACTTATACATAGGATAACTAAAAGATATAAAGTCTTGGGAAGATAAAGGCATGAAAAAATTCCTTGTAATTATCATTGCGGCAGTGCTGCTTGTATGGAGCAGTGCATGTACAAAAAAAACAATGACTGAAGCTGAACAATGGGGGCTGCTGTCAGAAGCGTATCGCTACACATTCCCTTTGGTGCTGATGAACTTGACGATGAAATCATCTACTAACACAGAGACAGCTGATTTAGCAGGGCATGCACCGGTCAATCAACTCATCCACTCACAGAATCTGGCGAACGCCGACTCCAAGATGGTAGTTACACCCAATGTCGATACTATCTACACACAAGCGTGGCTTGATTTGTCAGATGGTCCTATGATATTTGTTTTGCCTGAAACAGATCGATTTTGTATGACACAGGTTCTGGATGCTTGGACGAACACGCCTGCTATTCTTAAATCGGGCAGCTATCTTCTGGCACTCACCGGTTATACTGGTGCAGTTCCAGAAGGTGTAACACTTGTTGAAATTCCTACAAGCATGGCATGGCTTATCACTCGCACCTTGATAAATGATGAGGACGACATGGAAAATGTCCGAACAATTCAAAATGGCATGCGCTTGCTACCATTAAACTGTTATGAAAGCAGTGAGGAGTATATTCCTCCAAAGGGAGAATATAAGGAAGAAAACAATGCTGTTCCAATAAATGCTATTCTCTCCATGTCGCCGCAACAGTATTTTTCCGCTGCCAATAAACTGATGGCGTCTAACCCGTCTCCCGATGTAGATGCAGATGTGTTAGCACGTTTCGCTGCATTAAACATCGGTTCTGGCTTAACTTTTGATGTCAGCGTGCTGCAAGGCGATATCCAGACCAACTGGAAACAGATGCTTGGAGAAATGAAGGAAATTGTGGTTGCTAAAGGAGCAGAATATCAGGTTAAGCTGGGTGATTGGAATTACTTTGGAGATCCGATTGGACGGTTCGGAACAGCTTACGACTATCGCGCGATGATTGCACTTGGCGGTTTAGGGGCAAACCCGACAGATGTCGCTATTTATGCCAAGACAGGTGTGGATGTGAATCAGAAAGCGTTGAATGGGCAGAATAATTATGTGCTGCATTTTGAATCATTGCCGCCAATACAGGAAGGTGGTTTCTGGTCCGTGACTGCCTATGGCAGCGATGACTTTCTGATTGCAAATGAGTTGAACCGGTATTGTATCAATGATCGCTCTGCGTTTGTTCTTAACGAGGATGGATCGTTGGACATCCAGCTTTCAGACACCGCTCCGGAAAAGCAAGCAAATTGGCTTCCGGTGGGTACAGGTGATTTTCATCTGTTTCTACGCATCTATCTTCCTGATACTGAGGCTGTAAAAGAAAGCTGGACAGCACCGTCGGTCACCATGGTGCTGCAATAATTATAAAATTCTTCAAATTGTAGGTTTGTAAACAAATCCGAGTTGCTGGAGGCAGTAGAACGGGAATTGTCATGGATATAATGAACAATTTAAACTGGTAAGAAATCAATTCTTCTTTCAGATAGCTTTGTTCTCAAAGAACATCTGCTGCCTTGAAAAAATATTCTCGCTACATGCATTAAGAGGCAGACATTCAAAACTAATCTGATCGTATTTTCTCCCTTGGAAAATGGAATCAGTGTTGGAAGGTCTTATCCAAAAAACATTTAGGCTAGGTACCATGAACACGCAGAAAGGTGGATCATAACTATGGAAAAAATAATAACAATGCTGATAACACTGACTATTGCCTTTTCTCTTACCACCGGATGTGCTCAGCAAGCAGACACGCAGGAGGAAACTGGCACGACTAGTTTGATCGAGGAGCTAGGATTGACCAAGGACGCAAAGGACGCTGCTGATAACACGATCAAGGTTAACTCTGCTTTGTATTCGGAGCTGGATTTTGAGGATACTCAGGAAGCAGATTTTGCTGTTAAGGGTCTGATTGATGCACCTGAGGATCTGGAATTGATTGATGAAGAGGGCAATGTGGTCTGGAGTCAGAAGGCCTATTCCTTTCTTGCTGATTACAAGACCGCACCGAATACTGTTAATCCAAGTCTTTGGCAAAATACGATCAATAATCACGCATATGGTCTATTTGAAGTGATGTCTGGTGTGTACCAGGTGCGTGGTTACGACATGGCCAATCTGACGCTGATTGAGGGTGACAAAGGGTGGATTGTGTTTGATCCGCTTATGAGCGTAGAATGCACGCAGGCGGCTATGCAGTTGGTAGAAAAAAATCTTGGCCAGCGACCTATTACTGCAATCATCATTTCTCATCCCCACATCGACCACTTTGGCGGAATCAAGGGTATCATAAGTGAGGAACAGGCAGCAGATACGAACCTGTCACTTACCGATCAGTTAGCCAGCGGAAAAATTCCTATCATTGTACCTGAAGGTTTTGAAGAACATGCCATCAGCGAAAATGTATATGTGGGGCAGGCAATGAGCCGTCGCGCGACTTATCAATATGGCGTGTATTTGGATGATTCTGTCATCGGCTCCATGGCAATGGGCATCGGTATGGGACAGTCGGTAGGCAGCATCTCGTACATTCATCCTACCTATGAAATAAAGCAGACGGGTGAATCCTACACCATAGACGGTATAGATTTGGAATTTCAGATGACACCGGGTACGGAAGCTGCTGCAGAGATGAATACTTGGTTCCCACAGAAAAAAGCACTTTGGGTAGCGGAGAACTGCACTGCAACGCTGCATAATCTCTATACTCTGCGTGGTGCCCAGGTGCGCGACGGTGCGGCATGGGCAAAGTATATTTGCGAAGCAATCACTCGTTACGGTGCGGATGTAGAGGTTACTTTTCAGTCCCACAACTGGCCGCATTGGGGCAATGAAGTTGTCAATGATTATCTGGTGAATACCGCAGCTGTATATAAATTTATCAATGATCAAACACTGACCTACATCAATCAGGGCTATACCTCGGATGAGATTTCTAACATGATTTCATTACCGGATGCACTGGCAAAAAACTGGTATACACGTCAGTACTACGGCACGGTTGCGCATGATGCAAAGGCGGTCTACCAAAAATATATGGGTTGGTATGACGCAAATCCAGTGAATCTCAATCCGCTGACACCTACCGAAAGCGCACAAAAATGGGTGGAATATATGGATCTCGGAAGCGTGGACGCTGTTTTGCGCAAGGCAAAAGAAGACTATGATGCAGGAGAATTCCAGTGGGTCGCCGAGGTGACCAATACCATCGTCTTTGCTGATCCCGACAATCAGGCAGCGCGGCTTCTCTGTGCCGACGCATTGGAACAGCTGGGCTATCAGGCAGAATCAGGCACATGGCGTAATGCATATCTATCGGGCGCTAAGGAACTGCGTACCGGAAACGCAACGGGCAGTACAAAGCAGGCTAAACAGAACATGGATATGACCAAGAATATGACCGCTGCCAATATCTTTGATTATATTGGCATTCTGCTCGACAAGCAGGCAATGGCCAATTATGACTTTACAGTCAACATCACCATCGCTGATACCCAACAAAGATTTATCCTTCAATTCAAAAATGGTGCTGTACTGCAATATGAAAATGCAGCAGACACAAAGGCTGCGCTCTCCATTACTACTAGTAAGAATGCTATATTCTACATATTGCAGAATCAGCTGAGCAAGCTAAACGAAGTGGCAAAAATTGAAGGAAATACTGAACTGCTCAAGCTTATCATGGATAACTTGAATCAGTTTAGTCTGAACACAACACCGAACTTTAATATTGTGGAGCCTTGATGAGATGCTGATTTGGCGAATTTGTTGTATATTTGATGCGAAGAGAGACTGACAGGAAACTAATGATTGTATCACGTCGCATACGTCTTTCATTGCGAGCAGTACAACTTCATTGGCAGTGTCAGAACATGTTGTTTCTAACAAGATAATTTCAGTTTCAGCAGAATGCAGAAGCTGAATATAGAATCAAAGTCATTACTCTAACATCTCTAAAAAAATGTCGCCTACATCGATTTTGCATATAATGGATGCCGCAAAATATCTTTGACTGCAGCATATCCCATACAAAGTAAAATCCAGACCAAACAGCAGGACAATTTATAAGGAATCAATCACTGCACCAGATATCTTCACATCTTTGATTCATTATAATTAAAATGATTTGGTATTCATTCTTAGTCTGTACTGTTCAGAATATTCCTGTAAGTAACAAAGCTTATCAAAATTGAAGTGTTCAGAAAAGTATTTGCATCATTGTTTAAAGAATAATTTATATGAGGAGATTTTTATGAAGAAGTTCTTTACGTTTCTAGCATCTCTTGTCCTTTCACTGAGTCTGCTGCCTGTTACTTTGATGCAAGTCGCTGCAATTGATGACAAGCAGATTGTCATCCTGTATACCAATGATGTACATTGTGCATACGATCAGGTCATGAACAAAGAGAAAACAGAAGTTACAAACATTGGCTACTCAGCAGTTGCTGCTTATAAGAAGGCGATGCAGGAGCAGTATACCAATGTTGCATTGGTTGACGCTGGTGACCACTCGCAGGGTGCGCCACTTGGTACACTGACCAAGGGAACAGCCCTGATCGACATCATGAATCATGTCGGCTATGATTTTGCGGCAATTGGCAATCACGAATTTGACTATGACATGGCACAGTTGCTGACTAACATCAACAGTGCTTCTTATCAGTATCTTTCTTGCAACTTTACAAAAGCAGATGGTACTGCAATCGATAATATCAAACCATACGCAGTCAAAGATTTTAATGGCACAAAGGTTGCCTTTGTCGGCATCACTACACCTGAATCCTTCACCAAGTCAACGCCAACTTATTTCCAGGACAGCAATGGTAATTATCTCTACTCCTTTGCAGAAGGCAACAATGGTCAGGACTTATACACAAAGGTGCAGCAGGCGATTGATGACGCAAAAGCTGAAGGAGCACAGTATGTCGTGGCACTGTCCCATTTAGGCACAGATGCAGAATCTTCTCCATGGACCTCAAAGGAGGTAATCGCCAATACTACAGGATTCAATGTAGTACTGGATGCGCATTCGCACAGTACAATTGAAAGTGAAAATGTCAAAGACAAGATTGGAAATACTGTTGTTCTGACCTCAACCGGAACCGAGCTGGCAGCTTTAGGGAAACTGGTCATTGATCCGGTAAACGACACTGTGACGACCCAGCTGCTGAAAGGTCTAAGTACGACAGATTCAGATACAGACACTTACATTGCAGGGATTAATGACCAGTTCAATACTCTTCTGAATAAAGTTGTCGCTCATTCCAATGTAAAACTGACCATCATGACACCCGATGGTTCTACACGTGCAGTCCGTAATGCTGAAACGAATCTGGCTGATTTGTGTGCAGATGCGTACAGGATCCAGATGGGTACGGATGTCGGATTTGCCAATGCCGGTGGAATCAGACAAGATATCCCCGCAGGTGATATTACCTATGGACAGATCATCAACGTCGAACCATTCGGCAATACTGTTTGCGTTGTCGAAGTTACAGGCCAGCAGCTGCTGGATGCCCTTGAGATGGGTGCTAAGAACTATCCGGATGAAAATGGAGCAATGATGCAGGTATCCGGTATCATGTATACAATCAACGCTAAAACTAAGTCTACAGTGCAGACAGATGACAAGGGAATGTTTATTTCTGTCACCGGTGCCCGCAGAGTCGAGAACGTCAAAGTACTTGATAAAGCAACCGGCAAATACCTGCCAATTGATCCGCAGCATATATATACCGCAGCATCCATCAACTACATCATCAAATCTGCTGGCGGCGGTATGAATATGTTCCTCAATGACAAGATTCTGCAGGATGGTGTCAAGCTTGATAACCAGATCCTGATTGAATACATTCAGGATTATCTCAAAGGGGACATTGGTGACGAGTATGCTAGTCTGACTGGACAGAATCGTATTTCGTTCCTTACCGTCGATTATCAATTACTATCTGATTCTTCGGATAAAGTAATCAACATCAACGGTAATGCAAGTGCATTGACTGCCCTCTACCTTGACGGTGTCCTTCTTGATGAGTCGTCGTATGTTGTCACGGGAATCGATACCAATATTTCCTTCACGCAAGATTTCCGCAGTACACTGAAGGCAGGCGCTCACACAATCAGAGCTGTCTATAAAGACGGCGATATCACAGCAACTATTGATTTGGCAGAGATGACACCACCAACTGGTGATGCAACAGATTTATTTGGCTGGCTGGTACTTGAATTGACATCAATTGCTGGGGTGGCAGAAGTGCTCCGTATAAAGAAACGATTTGCTTGATAATAAAAATAACGGCCGTAGTCCCATATAAGACTATGACCGTTTTAATATTGTTTGATTACCACGTGCTATACGTGTCGTAATAGACCTTTCAGTATAAGAAAAGCATTATCTTTTTACATACTGAAATCGGCTGGGCATCTGATTAAAGGTAAGCGATTAATAATCCGTACAGAAGATCATGGAACAAAGCGAGTCCATGCATGAAGATCTGAAAGCTGAGAGACAGATGACCCGGATGTGCTTCAATCTGCTGCTCCGGAGCGATGAACTTCCAGAAGATGCGAAGCTGTTGAGAAGGGTATTGGAGAAGCACACTGTATTCGATGATGTCCTGGAAGAAGCCGCAACAGACAAGATCAAATACAATTCTGTCATCATGGAACGTGTTTCATTGAAAAAATGACGGAGAAGCAGACGAAGACACTACCGTTCAGAAGAGTACTTCCGGTGTTCGATGCAGGCGTGGACATCATCAAGCAAGCACTGGAATATTTCGTGTACGATATGATATTCGCGGATTATGATAGGAATCCATTCCATTCGGATTGCATCTCAGATTTCTTATATCGGGTCTCAAAGGTATGTGGTATCAGAGTCGATGCCGGCCTGATACGGAAGTCATTCTCTGCTGACAATTGTGCGAATGGAACGACCCCTGCTGCCATAAGAAGATGATGGGATATAGGAATGAAAACATGTCTGTCAACTGGTATGCGACAGCAACCAGTTCAGAGGTCCAAGAAGCGAAGAAGAATAGAAAGTATAAGCAGTAAATGGGTTCCTGACGCAATACCCGGTGCAGCCATTAAAAAAGCCGCTGAATAAGCGGCAAAATGGTGAGCGTTAATCTTCGATACGTATTTTCACTTAGAAATCTTCAAAAGCAACTATATGAAATAAGCCGCATTTTTAGGCATTTTCTTAAGTTCATGGAGAATATTTGTTGTATCAATTTTCATCCAATTCGAAGGATTGAAATCCCACTCGACCCTTAAGGACACCCTTAAGGAATTCTAAATACCGGAGTACTTACAAGAAAAGTACTTCGGTTTTTTTGATGCTAGAAAGGACACTAAATGACTTGGTCAAGCAATGAATTCCACTTTCTCAAGGTGGAACTGGGAATTGATAACTGCGAGGAAGTGGCAGCGATTGAGAGATCAAAACATGGACCAGAATATCTGTGGTTATGGATAAGACTGGCCCTAAAGTTTGCGAATTATGGAGGAGTTCTTTGCAGAAGAATCGGCGAAAATGTACTGCCAGTTACTGCTGATGATCTCGAGGCCGAGTTCAAGGGAGGTTTCTCAGACGTATCAATAAAAGATGGTGTGGCCACCTTGATAAAAGGATCTTTGATCTATATCAATTCGGATGGCTTCATGGCAATAACAGGGCTGACTATTTCAGGTGATCCAAAGGAACCTGTTTTACATAGACAGAATAGCACTGAGAAGAGTTTCAGACCTGTATCGATTGGTAATGATACTAAGAACGCCCACTATCAACGTGCTAGGAGAAGTGCATTGAAAGAGAAGATGCAGCATCCAGAGTTGATGGCTCCGGGTGGAAACATGATGTCATATTCAGAAATCTCAGATAAAGCATCTTGTTCTAAACAAACGGTCATCAATCGTATCAAGAGCCTTGGCTGGACTGAATATATTAAAATGATTGGTCAAAAAGCAATGGTCCCGCACAGCATTTCTCAGTACTTGATTGCAGTTATTCAAAATCATCCAGTCCGTCCAGAAATTTTGGAAGGTCTTAGATTGGACGGTTATCACTTTGACGGGTTTGACGGTTATCACACACCGTCAAATACCGTCAAGCAACCGTCAAATGAACCGTCAAACACCGTCAAGCAACCGTCAAACGATGATACAGAAACCCCGCATGACAAGCCAAGATTAGACGGTTTATCAAATGAAAACCCTAGTGAAATACTAGATGATAAACTTCCTCTTATTGAGAGTAGTAGAAATAAAGAAATACAGGAGGATATATATAGTACATGCAATGAAACCGTCAAAATCCGTCAAAGAATGAAAGAACTTTATCATGTCGGTTTTGATAAAAATCCAGACGATTCTGAACTTTCATTGCTCTATAACATGTATCGCACGACTCCGTACAGCATTCTTCTCTCGGCATTGAAGACCGCACGTAGATTTAAGGGCGACAGCGTTGCATATGCAAAGCAGTGCATTTTTCGTGATCGGCAGGCCGATATTGTTTCAGATGATGATTTGAAACCATGTCAGCGAGTTGCCTTGGATAGAGATATTTCAAAGATTGAGAACATTGCAGATGATGAATTCGACTGCCGGTATGATCCAGAAACAGTAGCTGCAGTAAAAGCGGCATTGCGGAAATATTCGGATTATTACACTGATGACGAATTGATCGACTGTATGCGAAATCTTTCAGCACATCAGGAATGCAGTGTGATGGGTGTTGATTTCTTTATCTGTCATACAGATTATTCAACAGATGACAATGAAGCAACTGAGAAGATTTGGCAGAACATGAAAGAGAGAAATTTTTGATATGAGCAATGCAGAAAATAGATTTCACTCAATATTTGCAGATCTGCTCCCATTTCTGGTGTATGAGGAATCATCAATAGTTGTGCTTTATGGAATCTCAAAGGAACCTATGCACAGACTAAAGGCAGGTTTTATAAGCAGAGATGAAGCGGAAGCATGGGCAAATAAACAGGTAGATTGCGATGGATTTACACGTTACATAGTCATTGATCAAAAAGAAAAAGGAGAAAAATAAATAATGTCATTAGAACTATTTGTGTCAAAGGATCATCAACAGCATTTTTACGAATTACTTGCAAGGGATAATACCAGCGTTACAGACGGTGAGACGATGCAGCTACTGTACACGATTGCTGGCAATTCCAACCTTTGGGAGCATTGGTACCAGATCTACGATTGTGATCGGCATTGCCTCAAGAACTACAGGCCATTCGACAGTGGTGCGGCATCTTCTCGCTTGTTCAAACGTGCTCTTCATCTGTTCAACGGAAAGAAAGATCTTGACACAAAAACACTCTGCAGGTCGTTGGATGGGAGCAATGAAACGATTGTATTGAATGCACTGAGGCTCTATATGGTCCATGACGTCGGTGAATATTTCCGTGAATCATGAACAGAACAGGGGTGCAACACCCCAGCGTTATGGGTGCAAGATAAAAAAAGGTCTGAAAGACTATCAGGCAGTTGTGACTGTAAATAGGACTGTCGTAGCACAGAAATGGTTCAGTAATTATTCAAATGCTATTGCATGGGCGGAATCATATGAAGGACCAGATTACACAATTGCAATCTTTCACTGGATGAACGACATCCCGGTGGAAATGTATGAACGCATCAGTATGTATAGATTCGGGGTGTAACACCCCGCGAGGAAAATATGATCAGATCAATTATGAATGTCAAAGGTGGAATCGGCAAGACGACCACGGCAATACAGCTTGCAGCTGGCTTTGGTAAGACGGGAAAGAAGACGCTCCTTGTGGATGCAGACGGACAAGGGACATGCACACTTCTCCTGCTGCCAGATTATGATTTCAATTCAGACGAAGAATATGCGGACAGAACACTAGGTGGAATACTGTTAGGAAAGAGAACTTCAGACGAATGTATTTGGAGAACAGGACTTGAGAATGTGGATGTCATTCCATCAAATCTGGATCTCTTCAACACGATTTATGAGCTTCAGAGCAATTCAATCAATGGATTGCCGCAATTCAAGCTGAAACAGATTCTTCATTCACTGTCATATGACGAAATTATCATCGACAACAACCCATCCATCAACATGATGAGCGTCAATTCGATTTATGCAGCGGATGAGCTTATCATTCCGACATGCCCAGATGTCGGTGGGCTGGCAGGTGTGCAGATGACATTGAACCACGCCGCAATGGTGATCAAGGATATCGACCGCGATGCAAGGATTGATTATCATATCCTTTTCACACTTGTGAACCGTAATCGTCTTGAAAGACAGACGATTGCCAGGTTCCGTGAAATCTATGGAAATCATATCTTCCAGCAGCCGATAAGATACCAGGCAAATCCGGTGAAAAATGCCAATTTCAACAATACACTTCTGATCGATGATATGCAGGCAAGTGTATCTGCAGATTACCGCAATCTGATAAATGAAGTACTTGGTGTTACTGACGGACAGGAAGGTGATGCGGCATGAAGTCTTTCAATCTCCCTACATCAATTCTCAAAGGAAATCCGGACATTTTGAAAGAGGCACAGAACAGCAAGATCTGTTTTATCGAGATTGATGAAATTCTGGAGAACGATTTGAACCTTTACACTGTGCGGAATGTAGAAGGATATGCACAGAGCATCATGGAGACTGGAATCCATGAACCATTAACGGTCATGAAAAGACCGGAAGGATATGTCCTGCTTGCAGGACATTCCAGATTGGCAGCATTGAAACAGCTCGTCGCAGAAGGTTACAGATATTCGTATTGCGAACAAGATATCACCGGAAAGGCACCAGTGATAATCCGGCCAGAATTCAGTGACAAGACGGATGAGTTAAAAGCATTGATCGCATCAAATTATCAGCGGGAACTTACTGCAAAAGATAAGGCGGAACTGATTAATGTGTGCCTTGACATCATCAGACGTGATAAAAAAAATGATAAAAAGATTAAAGGACGTATGGCTCATCAGATTGCAGCTATGATACCCGTTCCAGAATTCTATATTAAAAATTATCTGGCGAAAAATGCTAAGCAGGAAAACGACCAGTGGAAAGAGCAGTCTATACAAGATGAACGACGTAAATATTCGAAAGTCTTCATGCAGATGAAGCGTTTGACTGAAAGCATGCGTGACTATGACTGGCGGACTTCTGACATTGACACAAAAGCATTGATTCAAATGTCTGAAGAGTTAAAAAAGCTGTTGGAGGAAAGGATAAAAGATTATGAATAGTACATACAGGACTATTGAGAAACAGATCAATACGAAGATCAATTCTGCTCTGGAGATGCTTCAGGTACTGAATTCATATATGGACAGTCGCAGCAATCTTGAACAGCTTGAAAAAAATGGGGTGTTAGACCCCACATGCCTGGTAGATCTCATGAATGAATTTAAGACGCTGAACAAGTATGTCCATCTTCAATCTACGAAATTGGATAGTATGACAATACATCTTGGAATTGTCGCATGCAGATATATATGTTCTCTGGACGATATTGATCTTGAAGATCTTGTGATGGAGTGTCAGAAGGCTGGGATGGATATCAATATCAATGATTTTTTACAAAAGGCAAAAGCGAAGGACTTCAGCGAGGAAGAATATACCTTGATCATCCCGGTCCTATGCAAATGGAAAAATTGATATGAACAGATGGACTGCAATCATACAATCTGCAAGAACTCCACACGGGCGGTTCATTGCGATGGTCAATATGCTGACGAACATCAATATGCAATACAACAGACTATTCTATTTTGATTTCGGATATCGCGTGGTGATCAATGATTCGTACCATAATTTATCTGCAATGCATATAGGTGGCTCCATTCTAAGTATGCCGGAACCAACCTATCATGCGAAGGATAAAGTTCTTACTTTAATGGAAAATGACCAACGGAATATCAGTACAATAAGTGGAGCATTCAGATATCTGAACGAGGATCTGCCAAAACTTGAAAGAGCCGTAATTGCCGCAAAGTATTTCAAAGCATTTTCCAGACAATATGTCTTAGATCATTTTAATATCACAACAAGAGAGTATTACAATGCATTAAAAATTGCAGAGGAGAAACTGATTGAATTATGGCGGCTTGACTGCTATGGGGATAAGGATGAATTAGGCATTCCATTGAGCAAGAATATTGTGGACAAACGCAGAACTGATAGAACGGGAATTGAAGGTGGATATTTTGCCAGACATCCAGAGTGGCAGATGCAATTCTATAAATTGAATTGATAGTCATTTCTGTAAAGATTTTCATAAGTATGTCACGTTTATAACACCCCAGTGCCCATATTGAATCGTGATATCGTATCCCCTAAAATATGTATAGTCGAAATAGACTTGGATAGATGATTTTCAATCCCGAATCCATCATATTCAATATAGATGGTCTATGGAGACAGTATAATCCGTTTGCCAGCTGCAGGTCTGTCCCCCAACAGATCTGCAGGATGGCTAACTTTCTGCCCTACAAAAATTTCACAAATGTGTAAAAACGATAATATTGCCCTATGAGCAATTGAGGGGGATTGGCTATGAAAAAGTTATTTGATACAAGAACAAAAAAGATCATTGCAGCAATTGCTGTGATCATAGTTATTATCATCATCGCTTTATGTACGAAAGGATGTGCTAGCAAGTCTGCAGGAATGAACACGAGCGGATCTCAGGCATCAGCTTCGGCCAGTGCCTCTGCTGGATCTGCAGCAAAACCATCTGCTTCAGCTACAGCAACAGCTGTTCCAACTTCTGAACCTACTACAGAGGCAATTGCCGAAGCTACTGCTGAAGCCACTTCTGAAACAAGCAACGAAACAGTGACAGACGACAGCAATACTGACAACAACTCTGTTTCTGATAATCAGAGTTCTAATAATTCTGGTTGCATATCTACTTATCATTCAGCCGTTACCCATGTAGAAACAGTTACAGATAGTGCAGCTTATGATGAAACAGTAGTTGACCAAGCTGCTTATGATGAACAGGTACTTGTAGCAGCAAGTTATGACTATACATACCCAAAATCATTTCCAGATGTTCACTTTACAGGCCCAGACCAAGTTCATCAGTGTGGGCAGTATATTATTGCACATATGCTTCCAAATGGCGAATATAGTACATATTCTACAATAACAGTTCCAGCACAGTACAGCACAGTTCGTCACGATGCTGTAACTCATGTGGTTCATCATGATGCAGTTACTCATCAGGTAACAGTAGTTGATAAAGAAGCGTATACAGGTTGCTAAATCACTAATATTTGAGCCTTACTCGAAAGAGAAGGCTCTTTTTTTGTCTTATAAGAATTTCTATGCATCAGAGGTAAATATAAAAAACCAGGGTCACCGGGAGGTGATCCTGTATTGCACTATGAAAACATGTTTGCTGTAACGGTGATCAATTATGTTTCTTCATCTTTCTCTTTTCATACATGACCGCCTCACATTCAGGGCAGATCATCTGGTACTCTTCATCATTGTCAAATTCATTAAGCTCTTGAAGGACCCATTCCGGGACCTCCTCTTCGTAGCCGCATTTGGCGCATTTCATCAATACAGTCTTTTCGGTATCGCTCATGGTCAGTCACTCCTATCAGCGGATCATATGAATCCACATAAGTCATGATACCACCGCATGGGCATCTCATGATGTCACGATTGTACGAGTCCATGATGAAAGTGCGGACATGGTATCTCTTGGATCTGAGCTTGGCCAGATATATCCTTTTCTTAATGCTGACAAACTCTTTCTTCCTTGCCTGTGCCAGCAGTTCATAGATCTTGTCCAGGGAAGCACGTTTCTTATTGTTGTAGAAGCCGTAATAACGTATCATCGGGAAATTGTCATCGGGGATATGGAAGAGGAGGCGCTTGATGAATTCATGTGTGGGATCTTCCACATCGACACGCACGTTGTCCTCATGCCGGTCATAGAACCAGTGGACCGTGCCTGATGATCTGTCAAAGGATACGATCCTGCTCTCGGCCATGGCGGGATGGAGGCGTACCGCATGATGTAGTTCACCTTTGCCTTGACTCCCTTGATGTTGTCGATCTTTTTCCCGCCAGTCTCTTGGATGTCATAATTGTTATATCTCGCATAGACATAGAAGCCTTTGCCATGATCGTCGTATATTTTGTTCCTTACTTTTTTGAAGCTGTCACCGGAACATTCGGTCATCAGCCTCAGAAGTTCATATTGGAAAGTCAGACGGAGCTTCTTGAAGTCGAAATGGGTGAATGTCTTTACTGTATTGGTCTCTGGATCGTACACGATCTCAGGCACCAGTGCGTGGATGTGAGGATTCCATTTCAGGTCCCTGCCAAAAGTATGAAGGCATGCGATCATCCCGAACTCCATCTGATGCCGGAAGCTGCGATATAGATAATATGTATCCTTGATATGTCTCTTCTTTGCCTTCCGGTACAGTTTCTCATTGCAGATGCAGCAGATGGTATTGCGGGCAGCGATGAACAGCAGGTCCATTGCCTTCCTGTTGATCCTGAAATAGTCTCTCAGCTCCTCTGGTATGGTGAATACGATATGCCTGTGGGGCGCATCGACAGCCATCTCTGATACCTTGACAGAGATCATCTTCTGTTCCTTCACGCCGCAGGGATTGCAGAAGCGTGTATGGCATTTACGAAACATGATATTGCCGTTATGGCAGAGAGGGCATTCGAAGGCATCATATCCAAGATAGACAGTGTTGCACAGGATGGCTTTTTCAATGTTCTCCATGATGGCAGGGCGCAGGTATCCTCTCTTCTGCAGTTCATAGAGCCAGTCGATATTGTCCCATAGGATGTCCTTTATCTTTGGCTTGTCAGGAGAGTAGGGCCGGTCATCGCAGTTCAATATCCTTCCATCAGGTTGTTCACAGTGGAGCTCGATGTCGATCATAAGAGAATTATAACAAAAACAGGGACCTGTCAGTCTCTGCTTTAGTCTTCAAGCGTCCGACGTGTTTCTTGTCGGACTTTTTTTATTTCACCAGCAGCTATTCAAATACATTGAGGAGGAATTGAAATATGAATGATTTTTATACGGACAGAAGCCCTTAGTTCCTGTCCTTTTTTTATTGGATTTTGCCTATCAGATTACCAATTCAAATAACAATTTCGATAAGGGGAAAGGTTTCATTCAAATGAAAACGTTAAAAAGAAAAATAAAAAGTATTTTATCAAAATCAACGAAGATTGCAGCAACAGCATTGCTGGCCTTAGGTGGCGTTGCAGTCAATCCCTCAGCAATTACTACAGTTAATGCACAGGTGACAAACACTAGCGGAACATCATTGGAAGCATTGATCTTACAAGCTGCTTCAAATTGCGGCCTGGATACATCTGGATATTTGACCGCTGACAGTTACTATCATAGCAAAACGATATATTCTAACAGTTTTACATACGAACATACTGGTCTGACTAATAGCAATACAGAAAGTATGTGGGGAGGTGACTGCTCAGGTTTTGTTTCATGGATGTATGAAGTCTATCTTCCAAATCATGGATATACAGTAGATGATCTGCCGGGTGGTTACATGACTACAGATGCGTGGGATTCTTATTGTGCCTCAAGCAGCAACTGGGGACATTATGATAATCCATCATGGGACGATGTATTTGATATGCCTGTTGGTACCATCCTTACCTGGCCTAGCCATGTAAGCATTTATATGGGACGGGTAAACAACGTCGCAATGTGGAATGATGGCGAAGAAATTGTTGATGCTCCAATTATATTAAATGCAATGAATCGTCAGACGGGTGTTGATCTTTGCTTTATCAATGGCAAAGCAGCATATTCCGGCGAATCAACAAACCTGGGTGCCTCTCCTGTCCACGCCTGGACAAGGATACAGGACTATCATGTCACTCTGGACCTATCAAAGACATCAGGAAATACGGCTATCACAAATTACAATGGTTGCTATTCTCTTGAAGGTGCTGAATATACCGTGTCAAAGGACGATGGAACTTCATTCATATTAAAGACAGATGCCGAAGGGAAAGTGCCTACATATACTGGTACATTTCCAAGTGGAACAACGCATACATGGAGCATAAAAGAGACAAAAGCTTCTAAGGGTTATGAATTAGATCCTACCACTTATACACATACATTCTCTGAAACAGATACAAGTGCCACAGTTGGCAAGAGTTGGAATGTTGCTTCTGTAGAGACACCGGGCAATGACCCTGTAATCTTTAAGATTTCAAAGATGTCTGCTGACCACCCTAATGGAAAGATTGCTGATTTAACAGGTGCTAGATATCAGATTGATTACTATGGTGGTCAATTTAGTACAAAGGCTGAAGCAGATGCATCTAGTGTTGTAAAGAAGACATGGATTGTTGAAACAAAGGACATGACAACTGATGCAGATGGTACTCATGCAAATGCTATGATTAGTGATTACTATACACCAGAAGGAGTAACTAATGATTTCTTTAAAACTGAAAATGGAACAGTAGTTGAACCATATGGTACATACATCTGTAAGGAAATTTTACCACCAACAAGTTATACAGAAGAGGGTGCTAAATATACTGCTAGTTTAAGTGGTGAATCTGTGAGTGTTAATGACGATAATACCGCTATCTTCAATATTGTTGAAACAGATACTGGTGCTATTATGACAAGCGGCCATGTATTAAATGCTGAAGCACAAAAGCAGTATGAGCCAGATAACAACACAACAGGTCAGTTCTCTATTCAGAAGACTGATATTACATTTGGTAAGACAACAAGTGGTGATTCTGAAGACTTTACTACACAGTTATCTATTAAGAATACAAGCGATAAGGGATGTAATTTATATGATGCTGATAAGAATGTAATTGCTACTGCTGATGCAAATGATTATTTTGTAACAGCGGATGACAGCAGATACATCATGACTACAGATGCAACTGGTTATTATGCTTCTGCTGAAAGAGCATTGCCTATTGGTTCTTATGAGATCTATGAGGAAGTACCGCCGGTCGGATATACAAAGAGAAATGATGCAATCTATTCATTCTCTATTGCTCAGAATGAAAATGGCACAAGACATGATGGCTCATTCACAAATACACCTGTCAAAGGTGGATTTACATTTGCTAAGAATGATATCTTCACCGGCCATTATGCCGAGGGCGATACAGCTCTGATTGCCACCTATACGATCACAAACCGTTCATTGCATGCAGTTGATGTAAATGGCACAAAAGAACCTGGCGATGTGGTAATGACTGTGACAACAGATGAAAAGGGCTATTACACTTCTGCCGTAGATGCACTTCCTTATGGCACATATGAGATCACTGAAACAGTACCGCCAGTTGGATATTCTTCCAGAGGTACAATCTCTGATACATTTGTGATCCGAGAAGAAGGTGTGATCCAGAAATATGATACGCAGGGCAGAGACATGACTGCGACAATCGAGAATGAGCCATTCATGGGCAAGTTCGATCTTCTGAAGACGCATGGCGGAAACCAGGATAATTCTTCCTATTTCAATGAGCCGGAAGAAGGTGCAACATTTGTTGCTGTACTGACCTCAAAGATGCTCAAGGATACAGCATATGGTGATAGCAACAAGGATGGCGTGATCTCCACAAAGGAGATGCGTAGTTACGTTGCCCATTACGGCATTGACCAGGCAACTGAAGATATCAAGGATGCGGATGGCAGCAGGATCCTTTCCAAATATGAATCTTCTGTCCTGGTAACAGGCAAGGATGGCAAGGCTGAGAGCAGCAATCTTGTTTATGGCTCTTATACCTTATGCCAGACAGGTACAGCCGATCCGAATTACGAGATGATCGAGAATACCTCATCATTTGCTGTCACTGCAGATACAAAGGACAAGGTCACAGCACATTACTATGCAAATAATAATCTGACTGATTTCTTCCTGAAGATCGTCAAGAAGGACGCAGATACAGGTAAGACAGTCACTCTGAATTCTGCATCCTTCAAGGTCACACGAGTCGCAGATTATGATGGGAAAGCAGTCAATGTCCCAGTCGTTTATACAACAGCGAACCGTACATACGATACCTTTAAGACAGTATCCATCAATGATCAGACTGGTGAACATGAAGCACTGGGTGTCTATTTCGATAAAGATGATGACCAGGGTGCGGCAAGCCTTCCTCTGACACTGCAGGCAGGTACTTACAGGATCGAAGAAGTCGATACACCTGCAGGCTTTACCCCGATTGCACCACAGACGGTCGTATTGAGTGCTAAGCTGATCGCTGCTGACCCAGAATTTGTCGATAAGGATAATGTGGCTGGCGATACAACGCATCAGACAGCACCTACACCAGTCGTCACATATGAAGTGAAGAATGCCAGAGCATACGGGAAGCTCAATATCCAGAAACTGATCGCAGAACAGACTGCAGATCTGGATCTGACTCCAAAGGATCTGTCTGGTGTAATATTTGAGCTCCGTGCAACGCAGAATATCATCAATCCGGATGATGGTACTGTTCTGACCGCAAAGGGTGAACTTGCAAAGAACATCTATGGAAATGAGATCGGAGCATTCCATGTAAATGCGGATGGTACATACACAGTCGAAAAGCTTGCCCTGGGAACATATGAACTGAAAGAGGTAGCAGTACCAGATGGTCTTACGATCAACGATACACCATATGAATTTGTCATCCAGCAGGATACAGATGATATGGCAAAGGTGGCATATGAATATGATCAGGATGTCATTGATAAGCCAACAGTCGTTGAGTTCTCTAAAGTAAAGGCTACTGACAGTTCTGAGCTCCCTGGTGCAACTCTGCAGCTCTTTGGAGAAGGAGAACAGATCGCTGAATGGGTATCAACTGACAGACCATATGTGATAAAGGGCCTGAAGGCAGGAGCTTCCTATACTCTAAGAGAGACGATCACACCGAAGGACGAAAATGGTGAAGATCTTGGATATGCCAGAGCTTCAGAAGTTGTCTTCACCGTTAGTGAGGATGGTTCTGTTGATCAGGTTTCAATGGTCAATAAATTTGTTGCCCTGACCAAGGAAGATGAGAAAGGCAAGGAAGTACCAGGTGCTCTCATCACAGTCACTGATAAGGATGGCAATACAGTCGATAACTGGACATCCACAACTGAGGCACATAAGATCAAGAATCTTGAAGTGGGCCAGACATATACTATCACTGAGACATCTGCTCCCGATGGCTATTACTATGCCGCATCTACGACATTCACTGTCAAAGATGATGGCATAGATCAGGCAGAGAAGCTCATTGATAATGTGATCCATTATCAGATTGCCAAGATTGATGACAATGGCAATTATGTCAAGGGCGTTACACTGAAGCTCACAGATACAACTACAGATACTGCAGTAACACTGCCGAACAACGGAATCACGACAGATGAGCCATTCGAACTGGATGGGAAATTGATTGCAGGACATAAGTACCTGCTCGAAGAATCTGAGTATGTCGCAGGTGTCTATAAAGCAACGAGCGTAGAGTTCGAAGTAGCCAAGGCCGGCACTGCAGATGTCACAACGATCACCATGAAGGATCTGACGACTGTCATTGCAATCCAGAAGGTAGATAATCATGGAAATCCAGTTGCAGGTGCCAAGCTGCAGATCCTTGAGACAACAACTGATAAGGATGGGAATATTGTCCCAGCTTCTGATAAGGATGGTAAAGCAATCATTGTGAAGGAATATACTTCCACATCAGATGCGGCAGGTATCGATATCTCAAAGGATGTCATGGGCGATAAGACCTATATCCTAAGAGAATCGGAAGCACCATTTGGCTTTGATCTGAGCAAGGATGTCACATTCACAGTCACTGGTACAAAGGAAAAGGCACAGGTCATCATGATGACCGATGTCAGAAAGACTTACTATGTATCAGCAGTGAAGGTAGATGCACAGGACCAGACAAAACTTCTACCTGGAGCTGAGATCACACTGTTCATGAAGGATGGTACAGTTGCAAAGGATATCAATGGCAATGAATGTAAAGGTACGACAGATGGCCAGGGAGTGATCACATGGAACGTCGAGTACAATGGAGACCTTGGCGGCTATTATGTCCAGGAGACTGCAGCACCGTTAGGCTACCGTATCAACAGCAACCATTATGATGTCACTCTTTCTGAGGACTATGATTTTGCCAAGGACAATGCGGTAAAGATCGTGGTCAATGATGAGGCTGCTCCAATAGATGAAGGAAGATCACCAGACACCGGAGATAAGACATCTCCAATCGTATGGGGGAGTGTCCTCATTGTGTCATTGGGTGCACTGCTGTTCGTCATTAAGTATAAGAACAGAAGCAAGAACTGAACGAATTGGGAGAGGGCATAGATGTCCTTTCCCTTTTCTCATCTTTCATCACGGTGATATATCATCACCGACATGATGAGTTATTAATGAAAGGAGGCATATAAAATGCCAGAAGAAGATCAACAGAAAAAAACAAAAGCCGTTGTTATCAGCAGACAGGATCTGACGGAAGAAGAGGCACATGACTATATTGAACAGCACGGGACTGAACAAGAGGAAAAAGATGTGCTGACACTGTATACATTTGGGAGAACTGAAAATGGATGAAATTAGAGTGAAGCTTGTCAACATCAAGCCGATGGATGATGCACAGATCACAAAACCGACAGACTGCATCGATTTTATGAAGCGGATGATCGGTGACATGTCCAGCGAGTTCTTCTCGGTGATCTATCTGAATAATGCAAATGAACCAATGAATTTCCATATGGTCGCTAAGGGCGGATGGAAAGCAGCATTAGTAGATCCTAAGGAGGTGTTCACAGCAGCCCTCCTCCAGGAATCCCCTAAGATCATGCTGTTCCATAATCATCCGAGCGGGCATACAGAGCCGTCAGAAAATGATCTGGCAACAACAGAGAAACTGATGAAAGGTGCTCACAGTCTGGAACTGCAGGTGCTGGATCATATCATCGTGACAAAAGATGACTACTTCTCTTTTGCTGCTCATGACTGTCTGGAATTTGATGATGAGGAGTTCACGACACTCATCAAAGGCAGACTTGCTGATGAAATGAAGATAACGACCGTGGGAGGAATCAAGAAAGCAGTGAACAAGAATCGTGGACCAAGGCTCTAAAAAATGTGGGACATTCAGGTCATGGAAATACATCCATGGCCTTTTTGTTTGCTGCGGGGTGTTGCACCCCGCTGTACAGAAAGGAAAGTATGAAAACAGAAAAAGAGATCCAGGATGAGCTCCGTAAAATGATGGACACAGATTCAGAGAACCTGACCATTGCTCGGCTGCTCACATATGCAAAAGATTTGTCTGTATCGTTCAGGAAGAATCATGGGGACATTATCACGGATGGAATCGAAGCAGACCTGAAGTTCACTGAAAAGATGTTGAAGATCAGCATTGCCAGTTTGAATAAGGCAGGCAATGAATTGACCGAATTGATGATGAACAATATCAATGAAATGGCTATGAAGCCTGTATATCAATCGATTGAGACATCCAAAATGCTCTTATCTGCCGAAGCTGGAAATGGCGTCATCTTAAAGTTCCCTTCGACTGATAAAGAAAAAGCTCTGACAATCTGGCATCCAAAAGATTATATTGGACCGACACAAGATCAGACCGGGATCATCCTCCGCTATTATCCAGACTGGACATTCCATGTGCGTGAAGTTGATCCAATGACCGGAAGGGAGATTAATGTCAGCAACCGTATGGATATCAACGCAGATGGATTCCTGGAATTGGTCAGAGATTCTAACAGGCTCTTCGGATACGGTGAATTGGCTGATGACCTGAATCCCGGCTTGAAGATGCCGGCACCGCATTGTGGAGGAATGAAGCTCTAGGAGGCAGACATGAGGACAAAAGAAGAATTCCGCAAGATCGTAGCAGAACAGTTCACTAACGTTCTCGAGGAAAAAGATCTGGACTGGGTGAAGGAATGGCATACGAATTCGGTCCCGCTCAATGCTGTGAGCAATCACCAGTACCGTGGTGTCAATCAGTTCTATCTTTCTATCATTGCCATGACAAAAGGATGGAAGGATCCAAGATGGATGACCTTCAATCAGATTGCAAAGATCGATAAACAGGCAATGATCCGCAAAGGCGAACATGCATTTGATGTCGAATACTGGTTCGTCAGGGACAGGACAAAGAAGTTTGGTGACAAGCAGGCATTCATTTCATTTCCAGATGCCAGAAAGCTGATCAAGGAAGGCAAACGGCAGCCGGAAGATTTCCAGCCAGTCGCTAAGTACTTCAAGGTCTTCAATGCTGAACAGGTCGAAGGCCTTCCGTCAATGAAGACCGAACAGGAGAACAAGCCAGAGATCAATCAGGCAGAACTTGTAGACAGATTGTCCCAAGAGATGCTCGTCCCTATCAATTTCGATGGCGGGAACAATGCTTATTACAGTCCAAAGGAAGATGCGATCCATCTGCCGGCAATTGAGAGCTTCAAGAGCGAGTATGCTTTCAACTCAACAGCACTCCATGAGCTAGCACACAGCACCGGTCATCCCGACAGGTTGAACCGCAGCATCAAGAATATCTTTGGCTCTGAAGATTATGCCTTTGAGGAACTCATTGCAGAAATGACATCCTGTTTCATGGCACTGGAGACAGTCCCGCCGGAATCATTGGATGAAGACAATCTCAGCAAGTACACCCAGAATCATAGAGCGTACATCCAGAGCTGGGCCCAGTCAATCAAAGAAAAACCGGATATCCTGTTCAAGGCAATCAAGGAAGCAGAACATGCCGCTGATTATATGGACATGAAAGCAGGGCTGATGACACATCTGGATTATTTGAGCAGATATAGAGCTGATCAGCAGCTCGTGCTGGAAGGAGAAGTGGCACCGGTCTTGACTGACAACAATACACTGCCACAGCCTTCACTGGGCCAAAGTGGTCTGCTGGCTGCCAAGGTCACTTCAAGGAAGCTTCATATCGGATAGAATCGCGGGGCTGCAACACCCCACATATAAAACGGATCGAAGGAAAAATAGATGAAAGTAAAAGTTGGAAATAGTGATCATGAACGAGTCAAGACTCTGATCAATATCAGCAGAAGGACAAATGATGAAATAACTGAATTGGCCAGGAACTCAGCATTCACAAAATCTGCATTGATACAGCTTGCAATCGAGATGCTCCTTGAGAATAAAGATGAGATCTTTGAAGGCAAGTTCGTGGAGATATACGAAAAATTGAAAAGATGACCAGTACTGTGCCGGGGGTGCAACACCCCATGACTGCACATAAAGGAATAGATCATGGAAGAAAGAAGAAAAGACGAATTTGAGATCTGCCATAAACTTGAAGATGTCCGTGTCCAACGAGGCATGACCAGAAGAGAGCTGGCAGTCAAATGCAGGACAACATACAAGAATATTTACAAGTGGGAAAAAGAAAAGAAACCGCGTTTGGAGAATCTTGTAATGCTGACAGATGCATTGGGGATCACATTAGATGAACTAGTACACTGGAATACCAAATATTGAAAACAGGGAGGGCAATACCATGCTTGAAGACGAACTATTAGATGATCAGAATTTTGGACTGAATGATGATGAAGAGAATGAATGGTGGAAAGAGACTTTGGAAGATGGCCTTCCTGATGATGACAAGAAGTAAGTATGGATCAATTGAAGGATTATGAAGCGTTGGGAATGAATCCATTCCAGATGCAGGAGATCAGAGATGGTTTTACACATGGGCTGACAGTTCAGCAAGTTGATCTATATGCAGTTCCAGAATTCAGCAGTATGCAGATGCGGGAGATCCGTCTCGGTTTCGAGGCGGGTCTTTCTTTTGACCAGGTCAGTTCATACGCCAAGCCGACAATGACAGAAAAAGATATGGAGACTGTCCGCAATCGCATAGATGAAGAAGCGAAGATTGCACCGCAGAGACAGGCTGAACTGCATCACAAGCATCTGAAGAACATCTTGATCTTTGTCCTGATCATCGCTGGTGGCATAGGAGCTGCATTTGCAGGACTGTTATTGACCGGGAGCTTGAATGCCTATATGCAGCCACTGGATCTGACACTGACTGCAGATCAAGTCAATATTGAATACGGCAGCAGTTTCAATCCAATGGAATATGTACAGTCTTATACGCAGGACAGTGAAGTCGAACTGATCCTGCCGGACCCGCTTGATACCAACGCACTAGGCAAAAAAGAACTGTTATATAAATTGAAGAATTCCAAAAAAGTCGTTACAAAAGAACTGGAAGTCAATGTCATCGACAGCAAAGCTCCGAAACTAATCCTCAAGCAGAACGAAGTGAAGCTCACACGCACCGTGGATGACTTCCATACATCGGAATACATCGAAGAAGCATCAGATAATGTCGATGGTAACCTCAAGGATAAAGTGACTGAGACAGAACTGGACGCATCAAAAGATGAACAGGTGATAACTTACAGCGTTAGCGATAGCAGCGGCAATACAGCGGCTGCAGAACTGAAGGTCACTCTTGTCGATCCAGTAATAGCGACTCCGGCACCTGCGGAAGATCAATCCTCGCGGGATGAAACATCCCGGAGCGGGGAGCAGGCAACATCACAGGCAGCATCTAGTTCCATTTCAAATAATACAGAGAATGGTTCTCGAACAGGGGAGACAAAGTATTATTGGTTCACAGACGGCTATGATATCGACACTGCATACAATGCATGCAAAGTCGATGGCAGTGCTTATGGGGCATATACCTGTGAGCCAATGATGGTCAATGGCCTGTACACAGGATATAAGCTCACATACAAATAAGAGGGAGAGTTATGAAAAGAAAATTAGCATTGTTATGGGGGAGCATCATGTGCTTCCTTTTTTCAGTTATGCCAGTCAACGCTGGATTTGATACAGGGACAGCACAGAGCACGATCAATTCGTATCTGGATCCGCTTCGGCAGTTCCTGCTATGGTTCGTGCCAGTCGCATTTGTTGTATCTGCACTGATCTCCGGATCCAAATGGTTCTTCATGGATGAACAGGAAAGAGAACAGAAGCCTATCACAAAGACGCTGACTAAGCTTGCGATTGCGGCAGTTGTCATCTGGTCCGTCCCAATTATTGCAACAATCCTTGGCTTGACATCATAAGAAGGAACATATTCTATATGGCATCAACTGCTTATGAAAATAATGCATATTGTGATATATCATGCCACACTGAAAAACCGTAAAAATGAACTATTATAGGATTCTATTACCGAAAAATGAATATTTTTCATTTTTGGGGAATAGAGATTAGCAACTGTACAAGAAACTATTAATGTCAACGTAATCAGAAATGATAGTTGATATCTAGCTTGCACGGAGATATCCCTTGCAAAACCTGCATTAATGTTAAATGATAAATAGAGATATATTCATTGCATTACAAAGCAGAAAGGAGTGCAGATGCCGGTCAGAAGAATTACAAAAGGTTTTACATTGGCAGAGGTTTTAATTGTGGTCGCAATTATTGCTGTGCTCGTCGGTATATCCATTCCAACTTTTACTGCACAGACTGCTAAGGCAAAAGCGGCGGCAGATATGGCAAATGTACGGAGTGCTAAATCAGTTGCCGCAGCACAATTCATGACTGACCTTCCAAGCACATCTACGACTTATTACTATGATGCGGCAAGTGGACAAGTAAAGAACAGTCCATCTGGCATCACCGGATATGGGCAATCAAATGTGGCTGTCGATGGTGCATCAGGGATACCTAATACAAATGGAGTAGCTGCCATTGTTTCAGTGACCTGTGATTCAGCTGGGACAATATCAGCATCCTGGTCTTCCGGTGAAACTGAAAATATTCTACAGAAGAATCAGACACTTGCTAATAATTATACTGGCAATGCTTGGCAGTTAAATGATTATTTGAAAAGTAATGGGTCAACCTTGACGGTGGACACTTCTTCATTGTTTGGGACCAGCAAAATCCAAAACGATCCAGCTCAATTGACATGGCGTCCAGTAGTTGCCACCATCAATGGTGTGAAGACAGTGATTCTATATGCAAATGACAGTTCCAACACTTCTGCATTTGCCATATATTATAATGGCACTACTTACTTATCCACTAATAATGGCGGATATCAAGGCAGAATCAACCGAAATGCAATAAGTTCATTCAATGTTGATTCATCAGGGAATGTTTCAGGTAATTGGAAAAAGAAATAATGGACATATCATATTGATTTATCAGAAAAGATCGTACTGAAATATCAGTACGTTTTTTTGTGAAAAATATTAGTGATCAGCGAGTGTATTTGGAATCAATGACTGTTTCTTATCAGTGAAAAAGGGAGTACAAATTATGATTGTTTTAAGAAGAGAGCTTTGCGAATACAGTGGCCAGTCTCATTCAGCAGGCCATTGTTCTTACGGAAATTATATAAGTTGCAGCATGAATAAAGGAGGTGTAAAAGTCTGATGGATTTTGGAAAGATATTTGATGAGACGATGCGGAAGGTCCTTTGGTTCGTAGGACGGTTCGCACTGCAGATACTGGACTTTGCTTATAAGACGCTGCTGAGCATCTTCAAGCTGAATGTAGGAGATTTCCCATTCATCTGGGACTGGTTCAAAGGGATATCAATCCTGCTGTTCTTCTTTGTCCTGATCAGGCTATGCCTGATGTACTTCAAGACATTCTATGATGATGAAGAGATCGAGAGATTGAGCGGTATCGGGATACTGCGGAGGCTGATGACGATATCGATCATCATGGTCATGATCCCAGTCATCATTCCAGGTCTCAGCAGCATCTCCAGCAGCCTGAGTGAAAAGTTCCCTGCGATCGTTGGTGAGTCAGATGACAAGCCGTCATCCATCCTGATCACTTCAGGGATGGCAGATTTTGGCGATCTGAATTCGGATCCGCCGGAGATCAAGCTCGATGAAGGACAGACACTGATCGATGTGATCACTATTGATTCGATCAATGATAAAGATGGAGATACATATAAATACTTCCCGAATACAGAGAACATTGCCCTTGTATTAGTTCTTGGGGTGGTGTGCTGTTATTGC